>Ga0207643_10000022_pt1 | contig 105173 bp, 110 predicted proteins | sample KBSMisM62_FD_184313 | JGI IMG/M metagenome (GOLD analysis project Ga0207643, IMG submission 184313) | Miscanthus rhizosphere microbial communities from Kellogg Biological Station, Michigan, USA - KBS Miscanthus M6-2 (SPAdes) (version 2) | ecosystem: Host-associated > Plants > Roots >... | reverse complement strand
GATTCTGATGACCACCGACCGGCCCGTCAGGTACGTCGGGCAGGCCGCGTCGCATGGGCAGCGCCGAGTCCGTCGCGAGTCGGGCGTACAGGATTGCGTCCGTACGGGTGCGGCCGGTGGGCAGCGCCGCCCGCAGCTGCCCCTCGCGGCGGAAGCCGGCGGCCAGCGCCAGGCGCTGTGCCGGCTCGTTCGCCGGATCGGCGAGCAGCTCGACCCGCACCATGCCGTGCCGGAACGCCCAGGCCGACAGCGTACGGACGACCTCCCCGCCGTACCCGCGGCGTCGGGCCGTGGCAGCGATCGACACCTCCAGCCGGGCGGTCGCCGCGGACCGCCACGGGTCGACGCACAGGTCGGCGGCGCCGAGCAGCCGGCCGGTATACCGCTCGGTCACCGCCGTACGCATCCAGCTGGTCTCCCGGTCGTCCGTGGCGGCGGCCCACAGCCGGAAGCGACGGTCCTCGTCGACCAACCGCAGCTCGTCGAGATCGCGTGGTCGCAGCGGACGAAGCAGCAGCCGCATCGTCTCCACCCGAGCGGTCGACCACTCGACCTCCGCATACCCGGTCACGCTGCCTCCTCGCACCGCCGCGCGATCTCCATAACCCGGCACGGAACCAGCCATCCGTCCGTTCGACACTCGGGGTGGTGCGCCACACAGCCGCCTACGATGGTGTCTGTCGAGCCGTATCGAGGGAGCTGACGTCGCACCGTGGTACTGAACAAGATCCTGCGCGCCGGAGAGGGGAAGATCCTCCGCCGGCTCAAGGTGATCGCCGATCACATCAACACGCTCGAGCCCGACTACGTCGAGATGACGGACGCGGAGCTGCGGGAGCAGACCGACGTCTTCCGCGAGCGGCTGGCCGACGGTGAGACGCTCGACCACATCCTGCCCGAGGCCTTCGCGGTGGTGCGGGAAGCGGCCAAGCGGGTCATCGGGCAGCGACACTTCGACGTCCAGATGATGGGCGGCGCTGCGCTGCACATGGGCTACATCGCCGAGATGAAGACCGGCGAGGGCAAGACGCTGGTCAGCACGCTGCCGGCATACCTCAACGCGCTCGCCGGCGACGGTGTCCACGTGGTCACGGTGAACGACTACCTGGTCAAGTACCACGCCGAGTGGATGGGCCGGATACACCGCTTCCTCGGGCTCGAGGTCGGCATGATCCTCGCGCAGATGCCGCCCGCCGAGCGGCGCGCTGCATACGCGGCGGACATCACGTACGGCACCAACAACGAGTTCGGCTTCGACTACCTGCGCGACAACATGGCCTGGAGCCGCGACGACCTGGTCCAGCGCGGCCACCACTTCGCACTGGTCGACGAGGTCGACTCGATCCTCATCGACGAGGCCAGGACCCCGCTGATCATCAGCGGTCCGGCCGAGCAGAGCGCGCGGTGGTACCAGGAGTTCGCCCGGCTCGCGCCGATGCTGAAGAAGGACACCGACTACGAGGTCGAGGAGAGCAAGCGCACCGTCGCGATCACCGAGGCCGGCGTCGAGAAGATCGAGGACCAGCTCGGCATCGAGAACCTCTACGAGGCGGTCAACACCCCGCTCGTCGGCTACCTCAACAACGCGCTCAAGGCCAAGGAGCTCTACAAGCGCGACCGGGACTACATCGTCACCAACGGTGAGGTGCTCATCGTCGACGAGTTCACCGGCCGCGTCCTGCACGGCCGCCGCTACAACGAGGGCATGCACCAGGCGATCGAGGCCAAGGAAGGCGTCGTGATCAAGGACGAGAACCAGACTCTCGCCACGATCACCCTGCAGAACTACTTCCGCCTCTACGAAAAGCTCGCCGGGATGACCGGCACGGCGCAGACCGAAGCCGCCGAGCTGCACCAGATCTACAAGGTCGGCGTGGTACCGATCCCGACCAACATGCCGATGATCCGGGCCGACCAGCCCGACGTCGTCTACAAGTCCGAGGGCGCCAAGTTCAACGCGGTCGTCGAGGACATCGCGCAGCGGGTCGAGGCGGGTCAGCCAGTCCTGGTCGGAACGGCCAGCGTGGAGAAGTCCGAACTGCTCTCGTCCATGCTGCTGCGCCGGGGCATTCCGCACGAGGTGCTCAACGCCAAGCAGCACGAGAAGGAAGCGGCGATCGTCGCGCTGGCCGGCCGGACGGGCGCGGTCACCGTCGCCACGAACATGGCCGGCCGCGGCACCGACATCGAGCTCGGCGGCAACAAGGAGTTCATCGCCGACATGCTGCTGCGCGAGCGGGGCCTGTCGCCGACCGAGACGCCGGAGGAGTACGAGGCGGCCTGGGAGTCCGCCCTCGAGGACGTCCGCGCGCAGGTGCAGAAGGAGCACGACGAGGTCGTCGAGGCCGGCGGGCTGTACGTGCTCGGCACCGAGCGGCACGAGTCCCGGCGCATCGACAACCAGCTGCGCGGCCGGTCCGGGCGGCAGGGCGACCCGGGCGAGTCGCGCTTCTACCTCTCGCTCGGCGATGACCTGATGAAGCGGTTCAACGCCGCCGCGGTCGAGACGATCATGACCCGGCTCAACATGCCCGATGACGAGCCGATCGAGTCGAAGATGGTCTCCCGGGCGATCAAGTCGGCGCAGACCCAGGTCGAGCAGCAGAACTTCGAGATCCGCAAGAACGTCCTCAAGTACGACGAGGTCCTCAACCGGCAGCGCACGGTCATCTACGACGAGCGGCGGCGTGTGCTCGAGGGTGCCGACCTGCAGGACCAGGTCCACAACATGCTCACCGACGTGATCAGCGGATACGTCGAGGGCGCGACCTCCGAGGGTTATCCGGAGGAATGGGATCTCGATCAGCTCTGGACCGCGCTGCGCTCGCTCTATCCGATTTCGGTGACGATCGACGAGGTGATCGAGGAGGCCGGCGGCGACCGTAACGGCCTGTCCACAGAGCAGCTGACCGAGCTGCTCGTCGATGACGCGCACGCCGCCTACGAGGCACGCGAGGAGGAGCTCGGCTCCGAGGTCATGCGCGAGTTGGAGCGGCGGGTCGTCCTGCAGGTGCTCGACCGCAAGTGGCGCGAGCACCTCTACGAGATGGACTACCTGCAGGAGGGCATCGGACTGCGGGCGATGGCCCAGCGCGATCCGCTGGTCGAATACCAGCGCGAGGGCTTCGACATGTTCAACGCGATGCTCGACGCGATCAAGGAGGAGTCGGTCGGCTTCCTGTTCAACGTCGAGGTCGAGGTCCAGCAGCCTGCCCCGGAGGAGCCGGCGGTGGACGCCGAGGAGGTGCCCGCCCTGGTCGCTCCGGTCGTCGAGCGGTCCGCGCCGGCGCTGACCGCCAAGGGCCTGCAGACCGGTGGACGCTCGGACAACCTGCAGTATTCGGCGCCGACGCTGGACACCACCGAGCCGGAGAAGGCCGCGACCGGAGGGGCCGCCGTCAGCAGTGGCGAGCCCGGTCGCAACGCGCCCTGCCCCTGCGGCTCGGGCAAGAAGTACAAGCGCTGCCACGGCGCACCGGCCGCAGCTCGCTGACCGCTGCCACCGCCGCCCCAGACCGCGCTGGTCCGGGGCGGCGGTGTCGCCAGCTCACCGCACCTCGAGGGCGACCGCGCGCCAGCGGCCGTCGAAGCCCTCCAGCCGGGCGGCCGCCGCCGAATAGACCGTGCCGCGCAGAACGACCGCGGCGACCTCGGCCACGCCGTCGGCCGGCTCGCTCACCCGTACGGACTTGACCAGCGGCACCACGCCTGGTGCGGTCTTCCACCGCACGTCGTAGGTCATCCGGGAGATCTGCGAGCGGACGGACTGGCTTGTCCACTCCTGCAACTGGGCCGACGCACGCGAACCGGCCAGGGTCTCGAACACCGCCTGCAGGAACCGCGCCGCCCACACTTCCGGATCGGGCAGATTCCGTCGTGCGGTCGGCTGCGGATCGAAGAAGTCGATCTCATGCTGAAACCGGCGCGGCGCCGGCTCCTCGAACGGCAGCTCCTCCCGCTGCCGGATCACGCCGAGCGGACCGTCGGGAAGCTCGTCGTCGTACGGCGGCTCCAGCCGCGGCACGCGGCGGACGGTGGGCCGGCGCGGTCGGCCGGCCCCTCCGGACGAGGGATCGAGTGCGGGCACGGACATGGGAAGGTCCCTTCCTCAGAGCGAACGCTGGCGGTCAAGGAGGATACCGGGAGAAACGGGCAAAAGGGAGTTTTCATTCCGCGCTGAATGGCGAATTGACGCTCACGTTCGGCGCCGAGCGAGTTGGTTTCGACATTCCGCATCGGCTACCAGTGGCATGCACGATTTTGGCGTCCGCATTCGACAATTGGACGTCCGGTGTGGATTATCGCGCGGCAACGCCGTCGATTCGCGTCCCTCGTTGGGATTCGGTCGAGAGGACAGCGTAAGAGATCGGTGGCGGCGGGTCCCGCCGCCACCGGACGATCAGTCGGGAGGCAGTGGTTCGTCCCGGCCCAATGGGTGGGCCTCGACGAATCGTCGGGTCTCCGCGTACATCCGCTCGATGTACGCCTCGAGCTGCTCGCGCTCGACCCTCCATTGCCCGCGGCCGCCGATCTTGATCGCCGGCAGCGCGCCGCTGCGCACCAAGGCGTAGGTCTGGGATGCGGAGATGTTGAGTACGTCGGCCACGTCACCGAGGGTCAGAAAGCGGTCCGGGGTCATCGATTCCTTCCAGCGCCATCTCATGTCGACCCACCGTCAGTGTGGCATCGGCCACGTACTCCTGATGGACGTGAGTCCAAGCCAGCACTGTGGCTAAGTGGCTTAAAACGGTCAGAAGGGTGTATAACGTCGCTGACGCGCCGAGAGGAGCCAGTGTGTATCCGCCCGTCCTTCGTGAGCCGCCGGTGAAGCTGGGTGTCCCACCGGCGGCACCGGTTGTCATCGAGCCGGACGCTGAGTTCGACCCCGAAGCGGAGACGCAGTTCCGTGACCTGGCTTACGCGCGTCGTCCGCCGTGCCCGGCCGCGGAGCCGGGCCGCGGGAGGGTCGTAGCGGTGTGGGGTCCGGCCGGGGCGCCGGGGCGAACGACGGTCGCGATCGGCGTGGCCGACGAGGCGGCGCGGCTCGGGGTCTCGACGCTCTTGGTAGACGCCGATCCGTACGGCGGCACGGTTGCGCCGGCCCTCGGCCTGCTGGACGAGACCGCGGGGCTCGCTCTCGCCTCGCGCGATGCGGCGGCCGGCAGGTTGGACTCCATCCGGCTCGCTCAGCGCAGCCGGCAGCTGCGTCCGCGGCTGCGGGTGCTCACCGGCCTCCCTCGGGCCGATCGCTGGCGGGAGCTTCGGACCGCGGGACTGGGACCCGTGCTCGACGAGGCCCGCCGGTTGTCTGCCCTCACGGTGGTGGACTGCGGGTTCTGCCTGGAGCAGGACGAGGAGCAGACCGCACCTCAGCGCAACGGCGCGACCCTGGCCGCGCTCGCGGCCGCCGATGTGGTGCTCTGCGTCGGCGCGGCTGGTCGGATCGGGCTGCACCGGCTCACTCGCGGTCTGGACGAGCTGCGCGAGGCGCTGCCCGGCATTGCGCCGCGCATCGTCGCCAACCGGGTCACCGGCGCCGCGAGGGCCCGCGACGTCGCGGCGGCGCTGCAACGCTGGGGCGACGTCGAGGCGAGCGCCCACCTCCCGGCCGACCCGGCCGCGCTCGACGCTGCCACCCTGGCCGGCGCCACGCTCGCCGAGGTCGCACCGGCCAGCCGGTTGCGTCGATCCCTCGTCGACCTGGCTGGCACGGTGACCGGCGTCCCTGGACCGGTGCCGGCGCGGCGGCGGCGCCTGTTCGCCCGCCGCTGAGCCGCCCGCAGTTCTCCCTCCCCGGGCGTTGCCAGCCGTCGACCGACACACTCCGCCCGTCCGGGCCCGGGCTGTGCCGTTGGCGGCGTTTCCGGTAGACGTGACGGCGTGGGCGGACACCTTCGCGGACTTCTCGTCGACTACGGGGGCGTGCTGACGAACCCGCTGCCTGAGTTCATGACGGAGTGGGTGAAGGCGGACGGCATCGACCCTGATCGGTTCGCCGAGCTCATGCGTCGCTGGCTCGGGCCGGGCGCCGATCGCAACCCCGTGCATGATCTGGAGACAGGCCGGATCAGTGCGGCGGAGTTCGAGCGCCTGCTCGCGGCCGAACTGCTCGAGCGAGCGCCGGCTCAGCCGGGTGCGGCCGACCGTGCCGCCGGCATGCTCACCCGGATGTTCTCCGGCATGCGGGTCGAGAGCAGCATGATCGACGTCGTGCGAACGGTCAGGGCGGCCGGCGTCCGCACCGGGTTGCTCTCGAACTCCTGGGGTCTCGACTACGAACGCGACGGCTGGCACGCGCTTTTCGACGCGGTGGTGATCTCCGGCGAGGTCGGGCTGCGCAAGCCGGACCCGGCGATCTACGCGCTCGCCTCGGAGCGGCTCGGCCTGCCACCGGAGCAGATCGTCTTTATCGACGACCTTCGTCCCAATGTGCAGGCAGCAGCAGCAGCTGGCATGGTAGGCGTGCAGCACGTCGACCTCCAGACAACGGTGTCGGAGCTGGAGATCCTCTTCGAGACCTCGCTCCGCTGACCGCCGTCCGGGGCCGTTGGTTGTCCGTCCATACCGACGTGTGCAAGTCCGATGTCGCGCGCTGTGGACAACTTCTCGCCTGTGGACGGCTGCCGACGGCCGCCGCGCTCGCGTGTCACGATGGTCGTGCTCCCGCGGACCAGCCAGGTCCGCCCCGGCCGGCGAGGAGGTGCGTCCACATGGCCGATCGACTGAGCGCGCTTGACGTCTCGTTCCTTTACATGGAGGAGCCGACCACTCCGATGCACGTGGGCGGCCTCCTGGTGTTCGAGCCACCGCCGGACGGCTTCGACTACGACCGCCTGGTCAAGCTCATCGAAGACCGGATCGGTCTGGTCCCGCGCTACCGGCAGAAGATCCGCTGGGTGCCCGGTCACCTCGCCAACCCCATCTGGGTGGACGACGCCGATTTCGACATCACCTTCCACGTACGTCGATCCGCGCTGCCGCGGCCGGGCTCCGACGAGCAGCTGCACGAGCTGGTCAGTCGGCTGATGTCCCGGCGCCTCGACCGCAACCGCCCCCTCTGGGAGATGTACCTCGTCGAGGGCCTCGAGGGCGGTCGCATCGCGATCATCAGCAAGACCCACCACGCGATGGTCGACGGGATCAGCGCGGTGGACATCGGCCAGGTGATCCTCGACGTCACCCCGACCCCGCGCGACGTGCCCGAGGACCTGTGGATGCCAGCACCGCAGCCCGGGACGGTCGGCCTGGTCACCGACGCGGTCAGCGATCTGATCCGGCGGCCGACCGGGGTCGCCGACACGGTCCGGATGGGCCTGCTCGACCTGCGGACCACCGCCGGCAAGGTGGTCGGCGCAATCGGTGGGCTGGCCGCCGCGGCCAGGATCGCCGCACGTCCGGCTCCGTCCACCCCGATGAACGTGCCGATCGGCGAGCAGCGGCGGTTCGGCGTCGCCCGCACCGACCTGGACGACTACAAGCGGGTCCGCAAGGTGCACGGCGGCACCGTCAACGACGTGGTGCTGGCGACCGTGGCCGGCGCGTTGCGCGGCTGGCTGCTGTCCCGGGGCGAGGCCGTCACCGCCTCGACCACGATGCGGGCGATGGTGCCGGTTTCGGTCCGGACCGACGAGCAGCGCGGCGCCGGCGGTAACCGCGTCTCGTCCTACCTGGTCGACCTGCCGGTCGGCGAACCCGATCCGGTCGTCCGGCTGTCCCAGGTCAGCTTCGCGATGAAGGCGCACAAGGAGTCCGGCCAGTCGGTCGGGGCGGACGCGCTCGTCGCGCTCGGCGGGTTCGCGCCGCCGACGCTTCACTCTCTCGGCGCGCGGGCCGCCAACGGCTTCACCCGCCGGCTGTTCAACCTCGTCGTGAGCAACGTGCCCGGTCCGCAGTTCCCGCTGTACGCGGGTGGTGCGCAGATGCTCGAGCTGTTCCCGGTCGTCCCGCTCGCCCGCGGGCAGGGCCTCAGCATCGGGCTCACCTCCTACAACGGGCGGGTCTACTACGGACTCAACGCCGACCGGGACGCGCTGCCCGACGTCGAGGTGATCGGGGCGCTCCTGGAGGAGGCGCTGGCCGAGCTCGTGGACACGGTCAGATGAGCGCCGCGGACGGGGACGGCGTACGCCGTGGGCTCGTGCTCGGAGCCGGCGGCGTGCTCGGGCTCACCTGGATGATCGCCGCGGTCCGCGCGCTGGAGGCGGAGGCAGGCTTCGACGCCCGCGACGTCGAGGTCTGCATCGGCACGTCGGCCGGCTCGGTGCTGGCTGCGCTGCTCGGCAGCGGGATCGGCATCGACGTGGCGCTGCGCCACCAGCAGGGCATCCCCGCCCCGGCCGACCCGGACATCAGCTGGGACTACGAGCGCGACAGCGGAGGCGCGGTGCCGCCGCGGCCCGGGTTCGGCATCGGCTCGCCGCGGTTGCTGCTGACGGCCGCCCGGCATCCGCGCCGGGTGCCACCAATGGCTGCCTTCTCCGCCGCGATGCCGCGCGGACGCGGCACGCTGCTCCCGCTGCACCGGATGGTCGAGCTCGTCTCCGAGCCGCTGTCCGGCGGCGGCTGGCCGGCGGCGCCGAGCACGTGGATCGTCGCGATGGACTACGCCGCCGGGACGCGTACGGTGTTCGGCCGGGCCGGGTCGCCCCCGGCCACGCTGGCCGACGCGGTCACCGCGTCCTGCGCCATCCCGGGCTGGTACGCGCCTGTCGTGATCGACGGCAGGCCGTACGTGGACGGTGGGACGCTGTCGCCCACCTCGCTGGACCTGCTGGCGGGCGCCGGGCTCGACGAGGTCTACGTGCTGGCGCCGATGGCGTCGTTCGCGTATGACCGGCCCCGGTCGGCGATGGCCCGGGCGGAGCGGCGGTGGCGACGGCTGGTGACCCGGCGGGTGCTCGCCGACGCAGAGGTGCTGCGTGCGTCGGGCACGTCGGTCACGCTGCTCGGCCCCGGGCCGGATGACCTACGGGCGATCGGGGCCAACCTGATGGACCCGCGGCGCCGGCAGGCGGTGCTGGCCACCGCACTGCGGACCACCGTGGCGGCGCTGCGCGGCGGCGGTACGGGCTGGCCGCTGCAGGCGGGATCGGTGAGCTGATGCGGGTCTACTTCCCGGCGACCACGCGGACTCTTCGGGAGCTGGTCGACACCGGCGAGCTCGGGCCGCCGCCGCTGACCGGGTTCGCCGTGACGCCGCAGCTGCGGGCCTGGTATCGGGACAGCGACCTGGACGAACTGGAGTACGCGGCACTGCTCGACGCCGCTCGTGGGTCGCTGCGGCTGCTCGATCAGGATCCGGATGCGATGCCGCGTCGCGCCGTGGTCGCCGTCGACGTGCCGGACGAGCAGGTGACGCTCCGGCCGGACCTCGATCGCGCGGTGGTCCGGGTGGCGATGCCGGTGCCGATGAAGCTGGTCGCCGCGGTGCACGTCGACAGTGCCGAGGCGGAGAAGGCGGTCGCGGCCGCGGTCGCGGTGGTCCTGGAGGCGGACCTCGGCAGCGACGACGCCAAGTTCGTGGTGGACGGGGCCGAGGGCTACGACCTGCTCTGGTACGCCAGCCAGGAGGTGGGGCCGCTGCTCGACCTGCTGTGACCGCGGATCAGCGAAACGGGTTCGGCGCCGCATGCGGGCTGATCTTGACCCGAGGTGCGCCGTCCTGGGCCCACGGCGCCTCACGCAGGGCGCGCAGGGCAGCCCGGCGGCGCGGGGTGTCCATCCGGTCGATGAACAGGACGCCGTCGAGGTGGTCGGTCTCGTGCTGGAGGCAGCGGGCCAGGTAGCCGGAGCCGACGATCTGCAGCGGGTCCCCGTGCTCGGTGAAGCCGCGGGCGACGACGTTCTGTCGACGGATCGTGTCGATGTAGATGCCGGGCATCGACAGGCAGCCCTCCGGGCCGTCCTGCTCCTCGTCGTCCGGAAAGTCCAGCACGGGATTGACCAGGGTTCCCTCGACGCCCTCCACGTGGAAGGCGAACACCCGCAGGCCGACGCCGAGCTGCGGGGCGGCGAGTCCGGAACCCTGCTCGTCGTAGAGCGTGTCGTGGAGGTCACGCACGAGGCGGCGCAGCTCGGCATCGAAGGTCACCACCGGGTCAGCCGGCGTGGTCAGCACCGGGTCGCCGAACAGGCGGATCGGCAGGACGGTCATCGCTCTCCTCCACGATCGCCCGCGTCAACCTTTGACGGCGGGCTTGCAAAGCATCATAGTTTGCAAAGTGGGGGCAGGGACGCCGTGGGTGCAGCCGCGTGATCCAACCGTTGCCGCGCTGCTCGGCCACCCCGTGCGGGCGGCCCTGCTGGAGCTGCTCGGCCGGGTCGGCACGCTGACCGCGACCGACGCCGCGCGGGAGCTCGGCGGCAACACCGGACTGCACTCGTTCCACCTGCGGCAGTTGGAGCGGTACGGGGTGGTCGAGGAGGTGCCGGGACGCACCGGCCGCCGGCGACCGTGGCGGCTGGTCGACCCGCACCGGCCGGCCGCCGCCGAGGGGCTCGACCTGCTCGCGCGCGGGCTGGAGGACGAGAGCTACCAGCGGTGGGTGGCGGTGCGCGACCGCGCTCCGGAGCGGTGGCGGAAGGACGAGGCGTTCAGCCAGGTCGTCTACCTGACGCCCCGGGAGATGCGCGAGGTCGGTGCGGTGATCCGCCGCGCGTTGGCCCGCTACCACGCACGGGAGGACTCGCCCGCCCACCGTCCCCCGGACGCGGCACCGGTCGCCGTCGTCGCCCGCCTCTTCCCGCTGCTCGCCCCCGACCACGATCACCCGGCCTGACGGGATCCGGCGCCGCCAGCAGTCTCAGGGCGTGTGGCGCAGGTGGTCGACGACGAGCTGGGGGACCAGGTCGGCGTCGGTGCCGGTCGACTCATCAGGAAAGTCGAAGACGGCGACCATCATCTGCATCGGGTACGCCGGCGGCTGCGGGCAGGAGCGGATCAGCTGCCCGTCGACGAAGAACTCGGCCCGCTCGGCCGTCCAGTCCACGGCGTAGTCATGGAACTCGGCCACGTCGATGGTCAATCGTGGTGCCGCGAAGTCGCGCTTCACGTGCGGATCGCGGAACTCCTTGAGCCCCATGCCCACCTCGGCCGACCGGCCCGGCTCGACCCCGGAGCCGAAGACCTCGACCACGCAGATCTCCGCGCACCGCTCCGGGCGGTCTTCCAGGCCGACCATCCACCACGCCGCCATTGACCGGGGTGAGATCACCATCCGCGCCCGCATCTCCAACCGCCCGTACTGCGGAGTGAAACCCCAGAACGTCTCCTGCTCCTCGCGTACCACCGAACCGCCGTCGAGCGGCTGCTGTCCGATCCTGCTGCCGACCGGTCCGGAGAAGTTGCCGGTCTGGATCCCTGACACTCGCAGCGGGGTCGGGTGCTCGGCCGCCATCCACAGCCCCTGTTCCGGCGGGATCGACAGCACCAGGCAGGAATCCCGGATCTCGTACGTCGCGGCTGTCTCGGCGCGCGAGCTCCACGCCGGTAGGTAGTGCGGCAGCCACACCGAGGTGTCCAACGTCGGCCCGTCGAACTCCTCCGCGAACATGGCGCAGATCATGCCGGCCGGCACCGACAGAATGGGTCCGTGCCGCGCACGGTCAGCACCCGCAACGCCGCCTTCCAGCAGTGGCAGGCGCTGCTCACCAACCGGACCAAGCGGCAACGGGCGGGCGAGTTCCTGGTCCAGGGGGTTCGACCGATCACGCTCGCTGCCGAGCATGGCTGGGACATTCGGACGCTGTTGCACGCCGGCGCGCCGAGGTCGCGCTGGGCCGACGAGCTGTTGAGCCGGTACGACCACGTCGAGCTGTCCGACGAGCTCATGCGCGAGCTCGGGGAGAAGGACGAGCAGGAGCTCATCGCACTCGTCGGACTGCCGGAGGATCGGCTCGACCGGATTCCGCAGCGGGACGACCTGCTCGTCGTCGTGTTCGACCGTCCTGCGACGCCTGGCAACATCGGCACGCTGATCCGGTCAGCGGATGCGTTTGGCGCGCACGGTGTGATCGTCACCGGCCATGCCGCCGACCCGTACGACCCGCGGTCGGTGCGTGCGAGCACCGGCTCGCTGTTCGCGATCCGGGTCGTGCGTATGCCCAGCCATCGCGAGGTGCTTGCCTGGTCGACCGGGCGAATCGTCGCGACGGACGAGCATGGCGCCACCGATGTGGATGCGGTGGACCTCACCGGGCCAACTGTTGTGCTGATCGGCAACGAGACGACCGGTCTGTCGGCGGCATGGCGGGAAGCCGCGGACGAGATCGTGCGAATACCGATGACCGGCGCAGCCAGCTCCCTCAACGCAGCCTCGGCCGGCACGGTGCTCCTCTACGAGGCAGCGCGCCAGCGCCGGCGCGCCGCCACGTGAACCGCGACGCGCCTTGGTCGCTGGCATCCCGTCGGCGCAGACGACCGGCACCGCGATCGGTACCAGTGCACCCCGGCACGCACCGTGCGACCTGGGCGCGCGGTTCGCTAGCGCGTCAGCGGTGGGTGCTGGCGGAGTGTGCGGCGGCGTCGAGTTCTTCGACCAGGGCACAGGCGTCGGCCACGGGGTCGAGGTGCTGGGCACGCACGGCCAGCTTGCGTAGCAGGCGGCGGAAGCGGGTGCGCTCGGCGTCGGACAGCGGCGCCAGCACGTGGTCCTCGGCCTTGCCCAAGCGGTGTTGCAGGTCGGCCAACAGGCGCGTGCCGTGGCCGGTCGCGACGATCTGCTTGTTCCGCCGGTCCTTGGTGTCGGCGCGGCGCTCGACCAGCCCGGCCGCCTCCAGCTCGTCGACCAGGTAGGTCATCACGGTGCGGTCGATGCCGAGCCGATGTGCCAGCGCTCCCTGGCCCACCGGCTCCTCCGCGGTCGCCGCGGTCAGCACCTGGAACCCTCGCGGGCCTCCGGGCACGGAGCTCATGAGCGTGTCGGCGATCCGGACGTACGTGCGGAAGACGACGCCGAGGGACCAGCCCAGGTCGTCGTCCAGCACGCGACGATGCTATCAGGAAGGTCGTCTGTTCGACAATTCGTCTGCTGCACATATCATCTGGGGTGTGGAGCATGATCTGGTCTTCGGCAGCTTCCTGACGCCCTCGGCCGAGCGGCCCGAGCGGGTGGTCGACCTGGCGCGGCTCACCGAGCAGGTCGGGCTCGATCTGGTCAGCATCCAGGACCACCCGTACCAGGCGCGGTTTCTCGACACCTGGACGCTGCTGTCCGTGATCGCAGCCAGGACGTCGAGGATCACGGTCACGCCCAACGTGGCCAACCTGCCGCTGCGGCCGCCGGCGGTGCTCGCCCGCAGCGTCGCGACGCTGGATCTGCTCAGCCAGGGGCGGGTGGAGCTCGGCCTCGGCGCGGGCGGGTTCTTCGAGGCGATCGCCGCGATCGGCGGTCCCCGGCTGGACGCGCGGCGCGCGGTCGACGCGCTGGAGGAGGGCATCCGCATCATCCGCGCGATCTGGGATGTGAACGGCGGCACGGTGCGGATCGACGGGCAGCACTACCGGGTCTGGGGAGCGCATCCGGGGCCGGCTCCGGCGCACGACGTCGGGATCTGGGTCGGCGCGTACAAGAAGCGGATGCTCGGGCTGACCGGGAGGCTTGCCGACGGATGGTTGCCCAGCAGTCCGTACGCACCGCCGGACGAGCTGCCGGCGATGAACCGCGCGATCGACGCGGCGGCGGAAGAGGCCGGGCGAGATCCGGCGGCGATTCGCCGGCTCTACAACATCGCGGGGCGATTCGCTTCGCGAGGTGAGGGATTCCTGCAGGGGCCGGCGAGGATGTGGGCCGACCAGTTGGCCGAGCTGGCGATCGAGCAGCGGTTCCGCGGGTTCATCGTGATGGGCGACGATCCGGAGGTGCTGCGCCGGTTCGCCGGCGAGGTCGCCCCCGCGGTCCGCGAGCTTGTCGCCGCCGAACGCGCCGAACCCGGCCAGCCCGATCCCACCCCGGCTCCCGCCTCGAACGGGCCCGGTTCACCGACCGCGGCCGGCTCGCCCACCGGGGCAGACTCCGCGGCGGCTGGTCCGGCAACCTCCCCTGGTTCGCCGACCTCCCACGCTTCCCCGGACGCGGCTGGCTCGGAGCGGGCTGGTGCGTCGGGGGCTGGTGCGTCCGGGGCTGGTGCGTCCGGGGCTGGTTCCTCGGCCGTGACCGGCTCGGCCGCCGCGGGTGATTCGGCCGCTCCGTCGGGGGCTGGTGCGGCGGTGGCTGGATCGGGGCTACCGAGTGCCTCCGCTGCCGGCTCGTCCGCCGCGGTCGGGTCGTCGGGTGCTGGTTCGCCGGTGGACGCGGCCGGGTCGGGTGCTGGCGCGGACGGCTCCCCGCGCGGCCGGCGGCGGGAGAGGTTGGTCGCGGAGGGGCTCGGGGTGGTGCCCACTGCGGACGACGGGGTGCGGTTGTCGGGCCGCCAGGTGTGGGACGAGAACACCCGGCCGACCGGGCCGGCGCCCGACCCGGACCGGGCGTACACCGCGCACGAGCGCGCCGCCGGCCGGCACCTGGTCGACGTGCACGACGGGCTGCGGGACGAGCTGGAGCGGATGCGTGACCTCATCGACCAGGTGACGACCGGCCAGACCGACCCCGGCGCCGCGCGGGACCACATCAGCCAGATGACGATCCGGCAGAACAACTGGACCGTCGGCGCCTACTGCGAGTCGTACTGCCGGATCGTCACGACGCACCACACGATCGAAGACCGCAGCGTGTTCCCGCACCTGCGCGGCGCCGACCCGCGGCTCGCCCCGGTGATCGACCGGCTGGAGCAGGAGCACGGCGCCATCCACGGCGTGCTGGAGCAGGTGGACCGGGCGCTGGTCGCGTTCGTGTCCGGGCCGGACGGCGACAAGCAGCTGCGCGAGGCGGCCGACCTGCTCACCGACGCCCTGCTCAGCCACCTCGCGTACGAGGAGCGGGAGCTGGTCGAACCCTTGGCCCGGCTGGGGTTCTACTAAACGTCCACATCGGACCCCATGATCACGGTCTGGTTGCGAGGCAGGCCGAAGATCTCGGCCGGGTCGCCGGCGTTGTGCGCGAGCACGATGAACAACTGCTTGCGCCAGCGGCTCATCCCGGGTCGGTCGGTGCGCCGTAACGCGCCGCGCGACAGGAAGTAGGACACGTCGTCGATGTCCACCTGGAACGGGATCAGCCCGTCGGCAACGGCCTTCTCCACCGCCGCCGGCAGGTCCGGGCTGTCGAAGAACCCGTACCGCACCGTGAGGTGCATGATCCCGTCGTCGTCGTAGCCGAGGTCGTCGACCACGAGCTGGTCTTCCGGCTTGACGTGCGGCACGCCCTCGGGCCGGGCCGAGACGATGAGGACGTGCTTGTGCAGCACGTGGTTGTGCTCGACGTTCGCCCGCAGCGCCAGCGGGGTGGTGTCCTTCGTCGGGTGCGGGAACACGCCGATGCCGCGGACCCTGGTGATCTGGTGCTTGCGCACCTTCTCGATGAAGTCCTGCAGCGGACCCTCGGCTGCGGCCCGGTTCTGCACGGTGATGTCCCGGCCCTTGCGCCAGGTCGTCATGATCAGGAACACGGTGCTCGCGATGAGCAGCGGCAGCCAGCCGCCGGAGAGCACCTTGGTCAGGTTGGCGGCCAGGAAGGACAGCTCGATCCCGCCGAAGACGACCGCGGCCAGCACAAGCTGCCACGGTCGCCAGTGCCAGCGGCGCCGGGCGACGACGACGAGCAGCGCGGTGTCGACCAGCAGCGCACCGGTGACCGCGATCCCGTACGCGGTGGCGAGCCGTTCGGACGACCGGAACACCACGATGAGGACGAGCACGCCGGCGAACAGTGCCCAGTTGACCGCGGGCAGGTAGACCTGGCCGGCCTCGTGCTCGGAGGTCTGCCGGATCCGCAGCGGCGGCAGCAACCCCAGCTGCACCGCCTGCCTGGACACCGAGAACGCCCCGGAGATCACCGCCTGGGACGCGATCACCGTGGCCGCGGTGGCCAGCACCACCATGGGAATCCGGGCCCAGCCCGGCAGCAGCAGGAAGAACGGCGAGGACGTGGCGCTCGGGTCGCCGAGGATGAGCGAGCCCTGGCCGAGGTAGTTGAACGTCAGCGCGGGGAAGACGAGGAAGAACCAGGCCCGCCGGATCGGCGGCCGGCCGAAGTGGCCCATGTCCGCGTACAGCGCCTCGGCTCCGGTGATGCACAGCACGACGGCGCCGAGGGCGACGAACGCGATGAACGGGCGCTCGGCCACGAACGCCGCCGCGTAGCTCGGCGACAGCCCCTTGATGATGTCCGGGTGGGGCAGGACGTGCGCCAGCCCGGCAACCCCGATGGTGACGAACCACAAGGTCATCACCGGGCCGAACAGGGCGCCGATGCGGTGCGTGCCGAACCGCTGGCTGACGAACAGGATGGTCAGGATGGTGATCGCGATCGGTACGACGAGGTCGGCGAGGCTGGGCGCGGACACCTTGAGCCCCTCGACCGCGGACAGCACCGAGATCGCCGGCGTGATCACCGAGTCGCCGTAGAACAGTGAGGCGCCGACCAGCGCCAGCAGGATCACCCGGACCGTGACCACCGACCGCGGACCGGCCATCCGCCGGATCAGCGCGGCCAGCGCGAGGACGCCACCCTCGCCGTGGTTGTCGGCCCGCATGATGATCGTCACGTACTTCACCGAGACGATCAGCGTGATCGACCAGAAGACCAGCGAGATCACCCCGTACACGTCGCCGGGGGTGGCCTGGACCTTGTTGTGGTCGAGGGAGAAGACGGTCTGCAGCGAGTAGAGCGGGCTGGTGCCGATGTCGCCGAAGACGACGCCGAGCGCGGCGATGACGAGCGTGGTCATGGCGGCCTGCTTGGGCGACCGACCGGTGCCGGCGGGCCGCCGGGACGGTTCCTCCTCGGCGGCGTCCGGCACGGGCTCCGGCAACGGGGAAGTCACGGCGTCGGGCACACACTGATGATTCCCTGCCACCCGGACGAGGACACGAAAACCTGCGGGTCCACTTCCCGTTATAGCTTTGCGGGTATAGCGTTGCAGCTATGGAGGACGACGGGCTGCCGGTGCTTCCGGGCTTCCGGGAGATCGCCCAGCGCCGGCGCCGGGTGATCGACGAGCTGGCCGGCGCCCGCCGGACGGCCGGGCTGTCGCAGACCGAGGTGGCGGCGCGGATGGGCACCTCGCAGTCGGTGGTCGCCCGGCTCGAGTCCGGCGAGATCGACGCGCGGCTCTCGACGCTGCAGCGGTACGCGGCGGCGGTCGGGCAGGAGCTGGAGCTTGGCGTGCGGCGGCCCGGCCAGCGCGAGGAGGGTGAACCATGACCGATCCCCGCAGCCCGGAATGGCCGGGGCGGCCGGGCTGGCAGCCGCAGCCGCGGCCCGGCTGGCTGCCCGGTGCGCCGAGCCCGGAGCCGGCGCCGGCTCCGACGGTCGTGTACATCGACCCCCGCCGGGACGACCTGGCCGACCAGCTCTGGCGCCGCCGGGTCGTGCTGCTGTCCGGCCGGCTCGACTACCCGGCGGCCGAGGCGGCGATCGGCCGGATCCTGCTGGCCGACGCCGACGGACCGGAGCCGATCCGGCTGCACGTGCACTGCCCGGACGGCGACCTGGACGCGGGCGTCGTGCTGGCCGAGACGCTGCAACTGGTACGGGCCAGGGTGATCGCGGTGGCCAGCGGCTCGATCGGCGGTCCGGTCGTGGGGGCGTACGCGGCGGCGAGGACGAGGCAGGCGCACCCGAACGCGCGGTTCGCGTTCACCGAACCGCGCACGGCCTTCCACGGTCGCGGCAGCCGGATCGCGGCCGAGCTCGAGCTGCAGGCGCAGCAGCTGCGCTTCCTGCAGGAGACGATCGGCGCGGCCACCGGGCTCGATCCGGCCGACGTAGCCGCGGACATGCAGGCGAGCCGGATCGTCACCGCCGACCAGGCCCTCCGGCTCGGCCTCGTGCACGAGATCGTCACTCGCGACACCCCCTGAGCGGCCTGCGGCGCGCTCAGTCGAGGAAACGGCTGAGCAGGGCGGCCTCGCAGCGGAGGCGGTCCGCCGCGGGGGAGCGACCGTAGTGGTCGGCCGCCGCGGTCCGCTCGGCGATCTCCGACCGGACGATCGCCACCGCCTCGTCCTCGGTGAGCTCCCGGCGCGGCACCTCGGCCGCGCCGAGCCCGGCCACGCCGCCGGCGACGTGCTCGTCCGCGCCGGGCGCGAGCGGGACGGACTCCACCGCGGTCGCGTTGGCCAGCGCCGCCAGCGTCGGGCGCAACGCGCTCATGGCGATCGCGTTCCGCTCCCGCAGTGCGACGCGCAGCGCCGATCGCAGCCGCTCCTCCAGCGTGGTCACCGCAGGTCCACCTTGATGAGCTGCCCGAGCAGGCGGGTGAGCTCGGCGATGTCGCCGGGGGGCCACTCGGCCAGCGCGGCCCGCCACCGCTCCAGCCGGGCCGCCCGCAGCGCCTCCAGCCGCTTCTGCCCGTCCGGCGTCAGCCGTACCGTCACCGCTCGGGCGTCGTCGGGGTGCGGGCTGCGCTCCACCAGGCCGAGCCGGGCGGCCGCGTCGATCTGCCGGCTGACCGTGGACTTGTCCAGGTACAGCGCGGCCGCCAGGTCGGACGGGCGCATCGCGCCGCGCCAGCACAGCATCGAGACCAGCGGGTAGGCGGTCAGATCCAACCGCGGGTCAAGCGCGTTCGCGCCGGCGCGGGCGTTCGCCCGGGCCCACGACCAGGTCTCCGAGATGGCGGTCTCGAGATCCGCCAGCCCGTCGCCACGGTCTTCCACAGGCCCTCCACAGACGCCGTCGGGGAATGTTGCACTCTCAACTACCTTGCCACGTATGGTCCCCGTCAGCATGCGCCAGGAGAGATACCCCACGAGGTCGAGGTCTGACCAGCGTGACAGCGGTCTCGTCCCGCTACCCACGAACGGCACATAGCGTGGGAGATGTGACCGCCACTACCGAGATCCCCACCCGCGACCAGCTCGTGACGCACCTCGTCAACTCCCGCATCGCCGGCAACGTGGCGACCACCAGACAGAACAACTTGCAGAACTTCGGCCGGATGAGCCGGCGCGAGCCGCTGTACCTGTTCGGGCTGCGGCCGGCCGGGCGCTGGTCGTACGAGGACGTGCTGGCGCTGATGGCCGAGCGGTGCGGTGTGATCGCCGACCCGGCGCACGCGTACGGCCAGGACACGATCGACCCGGACCGTACGCTCGACCGGCTCGACGCGATGGCCGACCGGATCCGGCTGGCGGCGCGGCGGCAGGAGCGGGTCGTCATCGGCACCGGCCACCCGATCGGGCTGCGGCCCACCCACGCGGCGGTCGGGGCCGGGCTCGCCGCGGCGGGCTGCACGCTGCTCACGCCGGCCGCCGGTTGGCCGCACCCGGACGTCCCCGAGCTCGGCGAGCAGTCCGGGACGCTGGACTGGGTGGACGGCGTCGGGGTCCTGCGCTCGCCGGGCGGCATGCTCAAGCACAGCCACTCGCCTCTGCTGGTGGAGGCGGTGCTGGCCGCGCTGGACACGCCGCCGGACCTGGTCATCGGCGACCACGGCTGGGCCGGCGCGGCCGGGCAGGCCGGCATCGACTCGGTCGGGTTCGCCGACTGCAACGACCCGGCGCTGTTCGTCGGCGAGGCCGAGGGCCGGGTGATCTCCTGCGTGCCGCTGGACGACAACGTCGACCCGCGGCTGTACGTCCCGCTGACCGCCTACCTGCTCGACCGCGCGGGGCTCAGCGCAGCCGCTCGATGACCGCCGCGGCGGCGTCGTAGTCGTCGATCATGATGCTGGTGATGCCGAAGCGGTCGCGCAGCTCGCGGCACTTCTCGGCCAGCCCGTCGACGGAGCCGATGAACACGTGCGGCGACTCCAGCACCTCGTCGACGGTCAGCTCGACCCCGGACTGCCGACGGATCAGGTCGGCCCGGCGGGCCGCCTCGCCGCGGGCGTCGTCCGTGACCACCACCGGCCCGCCGGACGGGTACGCGTTCAGCTCCAGCGCGTCGAAGCGCTCGCCGGCGGCCTCCCGGATCCACCGGATCTTCTCCTCGGTGGCCGCCGCGGTCATGCTGCGGGGGTCGCCCGGCCGGGGCGCCAGCCCGACGATGTCCGCCTCCCGGCCGGCCAGCCGGAGCGTCCGCCGGCCGCCGCCGCCGAGGAACAGCGGCGGGTGCGGCCGCTGCACCGGCTTCGGACAGCCGTCGTGGTCGGTGATCCGGTAGTGCTCGCCGGCGTACGAGAACGGGCCGTCGGCGAAGCAGCCCTTCACCACCGCGACCGCCTCGGCCAGCCGCGACACCCGGGTCGGCACCGGGTCGAACGGGATGCCGATCGCCGCGTACTCGGGCTGGTTCCAGCCGGCGCCCATCGCGACCTCGAGCCGACCGCCGGACAGCACGTCCAGGCTGGCCAGCTCCTGGGCCAGCACGGCCGGGTGGCGCAGGTCGACGTTGAGCACGAAGGTGCCGATCCGGACCCGCTCGGTCGCCGCGGCCACGGTGGCGAGCACGGGCAGCGGCGCGTACTGCTCGAGCAGGTGGTCGGAACGGACGAGCACGTCGATGCCGATGTCCTCGGCGCGGCGGGCGTCGGCGACGAGCGTGCGGACGTCGACGAGCCCGTCGCCGATCGGGGCGAGGAAGCGGAACGGTCGCATCAGACCGCCACGGCGTGCAGCAGGGTGGGGCGGAGATGCCCGCCCGAGATCAGTCTGGCCACCCGGGCAGTCTGCTCCTGCGCGGTCTGCCAGCGCGGGTCCTCCGCGTGCCGGCGCGCCAGCGCGTCCTCGACCCGGTCGGCGCGCGAGCGCCAGGACACCGGCGTGTCCGTCAGCGACCCGGCCGGCGTGGTCTGCAACACCTGGAACCGCCCGGCGCCGAGCAGGCGGTCGAGCTCGCCCGCCGAGGAGAACTCGTTCCCCTCCGGCAGCGGGGGAGGCAGCGGGCCGTCCGCGAGGAAGGCGAGCAGGCCGAGCCGGCCGCTCGGCCCGAGCACCCGGCGCAGCTCGGCCAGCAGGGCGGCCTTGTCCTCGGCGGTGTCGAGCACGCCGAGGCACCAGGCGGCGTCGAACGCGCCGTCGGGGAACGGCAGCGCCTCGCCGGTGGCGGCGACGGCGGGCAGGCCGAACAGCCGGTGGCTGGCCCGGGCGGCGGCGCGCATCGGCTCCGCGCAGACCGGGGTGACCCCGAAGCGCTCGGCCAGCCAGGCCGCCGGGCCGCCGACGCCGGAGCCGGCGTCGAGCATCCGGCGGGCCCGCGTGACCTCGAGCGCCTCGGCCAGCCAGGCCAGGCTGGTCGGGCTGCCGGAGCCGCGGCAGGCGGCGGCGATCGCGTAGTCCGGCCCGAGCTCGTCGACGACCTGCTCGGTCCAGCCCGCGACGACGTCGAACTCGTCCTCGAGCGCGTCGGTCACGCCGCCACCTCCGCCCTGATCTCGGCGGCGACCGCGGCCTTGACCTCGGCCGCGGCCCGCTCGCCCCGGCCGGAGGCGAGGCCGGACAGGTTGACGCCGGCGACGCCCGGCACCGCGAGCAGCGTCCGGGCCTCGGTGACCGCGGCGGCGATCCCGGCGGCGAGCGGGTCGGGCGCGGTCAGCACCGCCTCGATCGCCACCGGGTCCACCCGGAGGCCGGGGAAGCGCTGCAGCACGCGGGCCGAGCGCTCGTCGGTGTAGACCGCGACCGCGGCGACGAACGGCAGGGTCGCGCCGGCGGCCCGGGCGGACGCGACGAACTCCGCCACCCGCACCGGTGCGGCCACGTGGTTGAGCACGCAGAGCCCGGCGCCGGCGCGTTGCTTGTCGGCGACCCGCGCCGGCCGCAGCCCGACCGGCGGCGCGTCCGGCGCCTCCGGCACGGCGACCGGCACGCCGAGCGAGGCGGCCAGCGCGGCCAGCCGGGTGCCGTCGAGGTCGAACACCTGGGTCACGTCCGGCCGCACGCCCTGGCCGCGGGCGTCGCCGGTCGCGCACAGCACGCCCTCGACGCCGAGCGTGCCCAGCCCGACCAGCTCCTGTTCCAGGACGATCCGGTTGCGGTCCCGGCAGGTCAGCGTCGTCCACGGCCGGCCGCCCGCGTCGAGCACCTCGCCGGCGAACAGCGTCGGCGGCAGGTCCGGACGGTTCTGGTGCTCGCCCACCAGCAGGCCGTCGGACACCGGTGCGAGGATCCGGACCACCTCGCGCACCGAGGCCGGGTCGTACGGGCGGACGGTGAGGTCGGTCAGCACCAGCGGCACCGCCAGCGGAGCGGACTCGACCGGCTCGGCGGTCCAGCGCACCGGTGGGGCGGTCGCGAACGGGCAGGGACGGTCGCCGAGCTCGCAGCTCAGGTCGTCCCGCACGCCGCTGCAGGGACCGAACACCATCCGCTTCGGGCAGCCGTCCACCCCTTCCCGCTACCCCGAAACGGTCCTGACGCCACCCCCGAAACTGTCGTACGCCGGCCCTAGGTTCACGGTCATGGAGATGCGGATCGAGCTGGTGCCGATCCCGGTCAGCGACGTCGACCGGGCCAAGTCGTTCTACGTGGACAAGGTGGGGTTCAACGCCGACCACGACCACAAAGTCAGCCCGGAGCTGCGGTTCGTGCAGTTGACCCCACCGGGCTCGGCCTGCTCGGTGGTGCTGGGCGTCGGGATCACCGACATGCCGCCGGGCTCGCAGCGCGGCGTGCAGATGGTCGTCGCCGACGCGGACGCCGCCCGCAAGGAGCTGGCCGACCGAGGGGTCGAGGTGAGCGAGGTCGACGACCAGCCCTGGGGCCGGTTCGTCCGCTTCGCCGATCCGGACGGCAACACCTGGACGCTCCAGCAGATCGTCCGCCCCACCTGACCGGCGCCCCGCCGCCGGCACCACCACGCAGGACCGGTCGCCGGGCCGGCGGCGGGATCCGGCCGGGCCGGCGGTCGGGGGTGGGGGGTGCGGCCGTAGGCTCAGGCCCGTGAGCGGCCTGCTCGAAGGCGCGATCGACCGCGGGTTCGCCTCGCTGCGGGAGCGGCCGATCCCGCGGGCGGAGCGGTACGAGCTCGGTCGCGGGCTGCGCAAGCGGGTGCCGCGCTCGTCCTGGGGCGACTGGTCGGCGCCGGCCGGCCGGCCCGACCCGGTGGACCGGATCGCGGCCTCCCACATCGGGCGGGTGCCGTGGCTCGTCCCGGTCCGGGTCGGCCGGATGGCCGCCTCGCCGTACGCGTTCCTGCGCGGCACGGCCGGGATCATGGCGGCCGACTTCGCCGCGCTGCCGGCCACCGGGATCACGCCGGTCGTCTGCGGCGACGCGCACCTGGGCAACTTCGGCTTCTACGCCTCGCCGGAGCGGGAGCTCGTCTTCGACCTCAACGACTTCGACGAGGCCCACCCCGGCGCCTGGGAGTGGGACCTGCGCCGGCTGGTGACCAGCGTCTGGGTGGCCGGCCGGCAGAACGGCTCGACGGAGGACCAGTGCGCGGACGCGGTCGCCCGCTGCGTCTCGGCGTACCGGCAGCAGGTGCGCTACCTGGCCGACGAGCCGCTGCTGGCCCGGTCGTTCGAGCGGCTCGACGTCGACCAGCTCGGCGCCGGCGCCAGCTCGACCCTCCGCAAGGAGGTGAAGCGGGCCGCGAAGCGGGCCCGGCGGCGGACCAGTGACCGGGCGCTGCCGCGGTTCACCGAGCAGCGTGGCGGCGCCCGCCGGATCGTGCAGGAGCCGCCGCTGATCACCCGCCCGACCGACGCGCACGCCCAGCTGCTCGCCGCCGGTCTGGACGACTACCTGCGCACGCTGCCGTCGCACTGGTCCCGCATCGTCGGCGGCTACACGCTGGTCGACCTGGCCCACAAGGTGGTCGGGGTCGGCTCGGTCGGGCTGCGGGCGTACGTGGCGCTGCTGGAGGGCAGCTCCCCGGACGACGTGCTGTTCCTGCAGCTGAAGCAGGCCCGCCGGTCGGTGCTCGGCCCGTACGTGCACGGCGATCAGGCCTGGCACGCGCACCAGGGCCAGCGGGTGGTCGAATACCAGCAGGCGCTGCAGACGGTCAGCGACCCGCTGCTCGGCTGGACCACGGTCGGCGAGCATCAGTACTACGTGCGCCAGTTCCGGGACATGAAGGGCGCGATCACCGTGGACGGGATCGACGCCGCGGCGCTGGCGGACTACGCCGGGGTGTGCGGCTCGCTGCTGGCCAAGGGCCACGCCCGCACCAGCGGCGCGTCCATCATCGCCGGCTACGTCGGCCGCGGCGAGCTGCTCGACCAGGCGCTGTCCCGGTTCGCCCGGGCGTACGCGGACCAGACGGAGGCCGACCACGCCCGCCTGCTCGTCGCGGTCCAGCAAGGGGTCCTGCCCTCCGATCCCGACCATTGATGCTTGTTTCCGTCCCGGCCGGGGTATCAGCGATTGTCCGCTGCTGCTGGCTGGCGCAGCGCTGACCCAACAGCTATCGTGCTCGACCGGTCGATCTGTCTGGAGGTACCGGTGTTCGGCATTCGGTTCCGCGCCATTGCCGCCGCTGCCCTGCTCGCCGCCGTGGCGACGGTGGCCGGGGTGTCGACGACCCAGCATCGGGCGGGGGCTGATCCGCGGCTCGTGGACTGGACGGCGCTGCTGCCGGGGCTGACCGACGGCTACGACCCGGGCAGCTCGAACGTCTGCGTCTCCGGCAAGGTGCAGTGCATCGACGCGGTCGTCCGGGAGATGCAGAAGCGGGCCGAGCCGCTGATGGACAGCTGCTCGCACCAGGCGCTGTTCGCGCTGACGTACCTGCGGGTGACGCAGGCATACGCGTGGAGCGCCAGGCAGCCCGGTTACTACGCCGATCCGGGCTGGACCAACCACGCTGTCGCGGTGTTCGCCAAGTACTACCTGGGCGCGTTCGACAAGTGGACGGCCGACAGCAATTCGTCCGAGGTGCCGCGGGCCTGGAAGATCGCGTTCAACGCGGCGCGGGACGGCCGGGTTTCCGCGGCTGGCAACTTCTTCCTCGGTCTCAATGCGCACATCAACCACGACCTCGCGCTGGCGATGGAAGCCGCCGGCCTCACCGGGCCGGACGGCAGCTCGGAGAAGGCCAACTTCACCAGGATCAACGTGCTCCTCAACTCGGTGACCCTGCCGTTGATCGCGGAGCTGTCCGCGCGGCTGGACCCGAGCATGGACGACACGTCACTGCCGCTGTCGCTCGACGCGGTCGCCACCGGCCAGGTCATGTGGACCTGGCGGGAGCAGGCCTGGCGCAACGCCGAGCTGCTCGCCAGCTCGACGCCGCTGACCAGGAACCTGGTCATCGCGACGATCGACGCCAACTCGATCACCCAGGCGACGACGTACGCGACCACGATGGCCTACGCCCCGCCGGTGACGAGCCGCGCCGACCGGGACAGCTGGTGCGCCGGCCACCACGACGACCCGGCGCCGCAGGCCTACCCGTTCGGCTTCCCCACCGACTGAAGCTGGCCCCGCACCGCGGCGGTGGTGCGGGCCACGTCACCGGTGGCGAGGACGTCGAGCATCGCGCCGCGCAGCACCGCCAGGACCGCCGTCCGCTCGGCGGCCCCGGAGGCGGTGCGGCGGCGGGGGACCGGCTGGCTCGCGGCGAGCAGCTCGAGCCAGTCGTCGACGGTGCGGGCGGCGAACCCGGACCACGGTCCGTCCGGCTCGACCAGCGACCGCGCATAGGCCTCGACCCACAGCGTCAGCAGGCCGCGCCGGTCGGGCGCGGCCAGCCACTCCCACAGCCGCCAGGCGATGGCGGCCAGGTCGCCCGGTGGTGCTGACCCGAGGAACCGCAACTCGTCCGCCCGGGCCCGCTCCAGCAGCGCCCGTACCAGCCCGTCCTTGGAGCCGAAGAGGAACAGCAGAACCCGCGGGCTGGATCCGATCGCCTCGGCCAGCGGGCGCAGCGACATCGACGCCAGCCCGTGCTCCAGCGCGTAGCCGTACGCGCGCTCCAGCAGTTCCTCCCGGCGTGCGGTCACTGCGCTAGTCTACTGAAACAGTCGTTTCAGTGACTCGGGAGGTGTCGATGACCGCGACGATCCGGACCCTTGGCCGACCCGGCGACCTGGGCTGGGTGATCGGGGCGCACGGCGAGGTGTACGCGGCGGAGTTCGGCTGGGACGCCAGCTTCGAGGCGCTCGTCGCCCGCATCGTCGCCGACTACGCGGCGACGGCCGACCCGGAGCGGGAGGCGGCCTGGATCGCCGAGACGGCGGCCGGCGAGCGGGTCGGTTGCGTCTTCTGCGTGGCCGAGGACGAGCACACCGCACGGCTGCGGATCCTGCTGGTCGTGCCGTCCGCCCGGGGCGAGCGGCTCGGCGCGCGCCTGGTGGACGAGTGCGTGCGGTTCGCCAGGGCGGCCGGATACAAGCGCATGGTGCTCTGGACCAACGACCCGCTGGTCGCGGCACGGCGGATCTACCAGGCCGCGGGATTCGTGCTCACCGGCGAGGAGCCACACCACAGCTACGGCGTCGACCTGGTCGGCCAGACGTTCGAGCTGGAGCTGTGATCAGCCCGGCGTCGGGGCGAGGATGACCTCGGCCGGAGCGGCGTCGCCGGGATAGGCGAGCGCCTCACCGACCACGGACAGGCAGACCAGCGAGCCGGGCCGCGGCCGGTCGTGGCCGGCGACCCGGGCCAGCACCTCGGTGCCGCCGGGGATCAGCTCCAGCCGGACCGACGCGTCGTGGCCGTAGTAGCTCACGTCGCGGACCCTGGCCTCGACGCCGCCGCTGCCCGCCGCGGAGAGCACCAGCTGCTCCGGGCGGAGCAGGATCCGGGCCGGGCCGGAGACGGAGCCGGCGACGGCGCCCCGGACGGCCAGCGAGCCGAGCTCGCACGTCGCGTGCCCGTCGGAGACCGAGGCCGGCAGCAGCACCGCCTCGCCGACGAACCCGGCCACCCCGGCGTCCGTGGGCGAGCCGTAGACGGTCTCCGGCGCGGCCAGCTGCACCAGCCGGCCGTTCCGCATCACCGCGACCTGGTCGGCCAGCGAGAGTGCCTCGGCCTGGTCGTGGGTGACCAGCACCGCGGTCGTCTCGGCGGCGACCAGCGCGTCGGCCACCGCCCGCCGGGTCGACTCGCGCAGGGCCGCGTCCAGCGACGAGAACGGCTCGTCGAGCAGCACGATCGACGGCCTGGGGGCCAGCGCCCTGGCCAGCGCGACCCGTTGCTGCTGGCCGCCGGACAGCTCGTGCGGGTGCCGGCCGGCCAGCGCCGGGGACAACCCGACCAGCCCCAGCAGCTCGGCGACCCGCTCGGCCGAGCGCTGCTTGCGGGGCAGCCCGAAGCCGACGTTCGCGGCCACCGACAGGTGCGGGAACAGCGCGCCCTCCTGCGGCACGTAGCCGACCCGGCGGTGTCGCGGCGGCCGCGGCCGGCCGGCCCCGGCGACGGTCTCGCCGCCGAGCGCGATCGTGCCGGAGTCCGGGTCGTCGAAGCCGGCCACCAGCCGCAGCAGCGTGGTCTTGCCGCAGCCGGACGGTCCGAGCACCGCGGTGAGGGTCCGCGCCGGCACGTGCAGGTCCACCCCGCGCAGCACCTGGGTGGAGCCGAACGCCTTGGTGACGCCGGAGAGGGTGAGTGCCGTCATGCGGTCCCCCTTCTCGCTTGCCGGGTGAGCAGGTATGTCGCGGGCGCGGACAGCGCCACGAGCAGCGCCGCGTACGGCGCGGCGGCCCCGTACGCGAGGCTGTTGCTCTGGTTCCAGAACTCCGTGGCCAGCGTCCGGGTGCCCAGCGGGGACAGCAGCAGGGTCGCGGTCAGCTCGGTGACCACCGCGAGGAAGACCAGCGCGGCACCGGCGCCGAGGCCCGGTGCGATCAGCGGCAGGGTGACGCGGCGCAGCGTGCCGATCGTGCCTTCGCCGAGGCTGCGGGCGACCGAGTCGAGCACCGGCGGCGCCTGCGCCAGCGCTGCCCTGGCGGTGACCACGGCGCGGGGGATGAACAGGATCGCGTAGCCGGCGATCAGCAGCGGGGCGGTCTGGTAGAGCGGCGTGGCGGCCCGGATCGAGATCGTGACCAGCGCCAGCGCGACCACGATCCCGGGCAGCGCGCTGGAGATGTACGTGCTGCCCTCCAGCAGCGCCGACACCCGGCCGCGGTGGCGCACCGCCAGCCACGCCGCCGGGATCGCGAGCACCACCGTGACGAGCGCCGCGACCGCGCCGAGGCTCAGCGACGTGCCGGCCGCCTGCAGCAGCCGGTGCGTGTCGACGCCGGTCGAGCTGCCGGCCAGCAGCCAGCGCACGATCGACCCGATCGGCACCCCGAGCGCGAGCACGACGAGCGCGGCCAGCCCGGCCAGCACCGGCCACCTCGCCGGACCGAGCGGCGCGCGGGCGACCGGCCGGGGCGCGCCGCCGCCGATCCGCGCGTACCGCGACCGGCCGCGCAGGCCCAGGTCGGCCAGCAGCAGCGCCAGGCAGAGCAGCACGAGCACACCGGCCAGCATGGTCGCCGCCGAGCTGTTGAACGACGACTGGAACTGGTCGTAGATCGCGGTGGTGAACGTCGGGTAGCGCAGCAGCGCCAGCGCGCCGAACTCACTCAGCAGGTGCAGCGAGACCAGCAGCGCGCCGCCGAGCAGGGCCGGTCGCAGCTGCGGCAGCACCACCCGGACGAAGCCGGCCCAGCGCCCGAGGCCGAGCGAGTATGCCGACTCCTCCAGGCCGGGGTCGAGCCCGCGCAACGCCGCCGCGGCCGGCAGGAAGACCAGCGGGAAGTAGGACAGCGTGGTGATCGTGACCGCGCCGGCGTAGCCGTCAAGGCCCGGTGCGATCGAGATCCAGCCGAACGCGTTGACGAACGACGGCACCGCGAGCGGCGCCACCAGCAGCACCGTCCACAGGCGACGGCCGGGCAGGTCGGAGCGCTCGACCAGCCAGGCCGCGGCGACGCCGAGGGCGAGGCTGAGCGCGACGGCACCGGCGGTCAGCCGGACGGTGTTCCAGAGCAGATCGGCGGTGCGCTGCCGGAAGATCAGCCGGGACGCCTCGGCCCAGCCGGTCTGCACCGCCTCGTACGCGACGAAGGCGAGCGGGAGCAGGGTCAGCGCCGCCACCGCGAGCCCGGCCAGCACCAGCAGCGCCGGGGGCCGGGGGCCGCGACGGCGGCCGACCGGTGCGGCGGCGTCGGCGGGGGCGGCGGTGACGGCGACCATGGCTAGAGGAGCCCAGCCTGCTGCATCATCGAGACCACCTGCGGGCCGTTGAGCGAGCCGATGTCGACTTTCGGTGGGTCGAGCTCGGACAGTGGCTTGAGTTTCGGGTTGGCGGCGACGCCGTTGCCCAGCGGGTATTCCAGCGCCTTGCTGTCGACCAGCGCCTGCTGGCCCTGCTTGCCGGTCAGGTAGTTGACCAGCTTCTGCGCGTCCTCGGCGTGCTTGCTCGACTTGAGCACGCCGGCGCCCGAGGTGGACAGGAACGCGCCGGGGTCCTGGTGGCCGAAGAACTCCAGCTGCACGTTCTTGCTGTTGGCGCCGGACTCGGCCTGGTCCTGGTACCAGTAGTAGTGGTAGATGATCCCGGTCCTGATCTCGCCCGCGTTCACCGCGGACAGGATCGCGACGTTGTTGCGGTAGATCTTGGCGTTGGACTCGAGCCCCTTCAGCCACTCCTGCGCCTTGCTCTGGCCCTCGACCGCGACCACCGCGCTGACGATCGCCTGGAAGTCGGCGCCGGACGGGGCGATGCCCACCTGGCCCTTCCACCGCGGGTCGGCCAGGTCCATGATCGAGGCCGGCAGCTGTGCCTTCGGCACCGACTGCGTGTTGTACGCGAGCACGGTCGAGCGGCCGGCGAACCCGATCCAGTCCTTCTTCGACGACACGTACGCGGCCGGGACGTGCGCCATCGTGTCCTCGTCGAGCGGCGCGAACAGGCCCTTGTCGGACACCAGCGTCATGGCCGGCGAGTTCTCGGTGAGGAAGACGTCGGCCGGGGACGCGGAGCCTTCCTGGACGATCTGGTTGGCCAGCTCGAAGTCGCTGCCGTTGCGCAGGGTGACGTCGATCCCGGTGTCCTTGGCGAAGCCCTTGAGCATCGCAGCGACCAGGTCTTCGTGCTGCGCGTTGTAGACGACCAGCTCGGTCTTCGAGCCTGATCCGAGCCCGCATCCGGCGGCCAGGGACAGCACCGCTGCCCCGACGACCGCCGCCACCGTCGTACCGCGCCAGCGCATGAAAGGCAGCTCCATCGTTCCATTCGTTAGGTTAGGGCAACCTTAGCTGCCGCGCGGCAGCAGCGCGCCCCCGTCCCGGGGAGAGGACGGGCCGGCAGGCGTGCGCAGGCGGACAGCGGTGAGCCAGGACACGTCTGCACGCGGGTCGCCGGCCGCCGGATACCGGGGCCACGCCGCCGGGTGCCGGGCTGGTGGGTGTCTCGGTACGATATAAGCGGAGGCGCCTCCGCTATGTCCCGGACCAAGCGGAGGACTCACGAGTGTGACGGAGGAGGCATTCCGTGCAGACCCGCCCGTTGCGTGCCGACGCCAAGCGCAACCGGGACCGGCTGCTCGCGGTGGCGGTGCGCGCGTTCTCCCAGGACGGCCCGGACGTCCCGCTGGACGCGATCGCCCGCGAAGCCGGGGTCGGGATCGGCACGCTCTACCGGCACTTCCCGACCCGGGAGGCGCTGGTCGAGGCGGCGTACCGGACCGAGCTCGACAAGCTCTGCGACGCCGCCCCGGCCCTGCTGACGACGCTGCCACCGGACCGGGCCCTGCGAGCCTGGATGGACCGGTTCGTCGACTACATGACCACCAAGCGCGGCATGGCCGAGGCGCTCAAGGCGGTGATCGCCTCCGGCGGCAACCCGTACGCGGTGAGCCGCGACCGGCTGCTGACCGCGGTCGGCTCGCTGCTCGACGCCGGCATCGCGGCCGGTGTGCTGCGGGCGGACGTGCCGGCCGCCGACGTGCTCACCTCGCTGTCCGGGGTGACGCTGGCCGCGACCGAGCGCGAGCAGGCCGGCCGACTGCTCGACCTGCTCGTCGACGGGCTCGTCCGGGTCGGTACGGGGCGTTAACCCCCGGGCGTCCAGTTCCGGTCCCGGCCGGTCGCGCCGAGCAGCCGGTCGAACGGCGGGGCGTCCGCCGGCACCGCGACCGAGGGACCGAACGGGCCGCCCTCGAGGTCGGCGAACCGCTCGGCGAACTCGAGCGCGGCCCGCACCAGCACCGGATCCGGCCGGTACGGCTGGCCGGTGCCGCGGGCCAGGTCCCAGCCGTGCACGACCAGCTCATCGGCGACCACCGCGGCGGTCAGCTCGGCCGGCAGCGTCACCCCGCCGACCGTGGCCTCGCCGGCCCAGGCGGCCGGCTCCCGCCATGCCTCCACCAGCCCCTCCAGCCGGGTTCGCAGCAGGTCGCGCCAGCCGGCGGGCAGGTCAGCGGTGGGCTCGGGCGTGTCGTGCCGCGGCGTCTTGCGGGCGCCGTCGGTGAACGCGTCGGTCAGCCCGATCAGGTGGTCGAGCACGACCGCGACCGGCCAGCCCGGGCACGGGGTCGGGTCACCGAACTGCCGCTCGGTGACCCCGGCCGCGAGCCGCTCGATCTCCACCGCGGCCGGGGCGAGGTCGTACGGGACTGTCATGCCCGCGTTCGTACCACGGGCGGCAACCGCGGCCGCGGCGAGTCCTGTATGGACGGAGGGCGCCGCGGGTCACGGGTGGAACAGGGCGGTGCCGGTGGCGGCGTCGAAGACGTGCGCGCGGCGGGCGTCGAGCCGGACCCGCACCGCGTCGCCGGTCCGGACCTGCTGCCGCGCCGGGTAGAGCGCGCGCAGCGTCGCCCCGCCGGCCGCGGACAGCCCGGCGCCGGGGGCGGTGACCGGCGGGGCGCCGACCGCGAGCGTCACCGCGTGGTGCCGGCCGGTGTACTCGACGCCGGTCACCACCGCATCCACCGGCACCGTGTCCGCCGCCGCGCCCGCCTCCCGCCCCGCCGCCGGGCCCGCCGCAGTGTCCGGGTCCGTCCATACGTCCTCGGCGCGGAAGCCGAGCACGAGCGGACGATCGTCCACTTCGGACGGTGCCGGCCCCCACAGCGGGAGCGTGACGCCGCCGACCTGGTAGCCGGCCAGCTCGCCGGCGTGCACCAGCCGCCCCGGCACCAGGCCGATCGGCGCGACCATCGCCGCGACGACGAGGTCGGCCGGCCGGTCGTAGAGCGTGCCGGGCGGGTCGAGCTGGCGCACCCGGCCCTCGTGCAGCAGCGCGACCCGGTCGGCGAGGGCGAGCGCCTCGGTCGGGTCGTGCGTCACGTACAGCGTGGTGACCGCGAGCGAGCGCACCACCTCGACGATCCGGCGGCGCACCCGCAGGCGCTCGGCCGCGTCCAGGTGGGCCAGCGGCTCGTCGAGCAGGAACACCCGCGGCGTCTGCACCAGTGCCCGGCCGATGCCGACCAACCCGCGCTCGCCCTCGGAGAGCTGGTCCGGCTTGCGGTGCAGGATCCGGCTCATCCGCAGCTGCCCGGCCCGGCCGGCCACCCGACGGTCCACTTCGGACCGCGGCACCCGGCGGGCCCGCAGCCCCCAGCCCATGTTGTCGGCCGCGTCCAGGAACGGGATCAGCGCGCCGTCCTCGAAGACCATCGCGACCCGTCGCTCGCCCGGCGACATCCTGGTCGCCGGCTCGCCGTCGATGACGACCTCGCCGGCGCGCAGCGGCAGCAGCCCGGCCACCGTGCGCAGCAGCGTCGACTTGCCGCTGCCGGACGCGCCGAGCACGGCGAGCAGCTCGCCCGGGGCGGCGAGCAGCGTGACGTCCCGCAACGCGACCACGTCGCCACGGACCACGGTGACCGCGCGTACGCCGGTCTCGCCGTCCATGCGGTCCATCGTGCCGCCGCTGGCAACACCATGTCGCCACCCGTGTCCGGAACCGGTGTCTGGTCGTGACGTGAGGTGCGGTACGGGTGCGACACTCGGGGGCAATGCCGTCAGTTCCCCCGCCCGACCCCGCGGAGTGACCCTGCGCGACGTCGCGGGCGTAGCGGCCGCCGCAGAGCATCCGGTTGCCGCCGTCCGGGCTGACCGTCGGGAGTCATCCGGCTCTGAGCGGGACATCACAGCACCGGCCGCGCGGCAACATCGGTACCGTCGTCCGGTGCGTCGCGTTGCCTTGGCCGTCGCCGCCGCGCTGCTGCTGACCGCGGCGTGCTCGAGCGGTAGCGATACGGTCAGCGGTGCCCGGCCGAGCGCGTCCGCGTCCGGTGCGGCCAGCCTGGCCGGGGTCTGCCCGGCCACCGTGATCGTCCAGTCCAACTGGTGGGCGCAGGCCGAGGACGGTGCCGTCTACCACCTGCTCGGCGGTGATCTGCAGGTCGACAAGCAGCACAAGCGGGTCACCGGGTCGCTGGTCGCCGACGGCGTGGACACCGGGGTCAAGCTGCAGATCCGCTCCGGCGGCCCGGCGAACGGGTTCGTCCCGGCGGCGAGCGTGCTCTACACCGACCCGTCGGTGCTGCTGGCCACCGCGGACACCGACCAGGCGATGCAGCTGGCCGCGACCCGCCCGGTCAAGGCCGTGGTCGCGCCGATGGAGCGGTCGCCGGTGGTGCTGATGTTCGACCCGGCGCAGCACTCGTTCCGGACGATCTCCGACATCGGCAAGACCAACACCCGGGTGCTCTACTTCCAGGGCGCGACGTACATGGAGTACCTGATCGGGTCGGGGCAGCTGAAGCGCTCGCAGACCGATCCCGGGTACGCCGGCACGCCGGACCGGTGGGTCGCCGCCCGCGGCTCGATCGTGCAGCAGGGCTTCCTCACCAACGAGCCGTTCGCGTACGAGAACGAGCTGCCGGCCTGGAACAAGAAGGTCGCCTGGCTGCTGGTCGCGGACGCCGGCTACCCGGTCTACCCGGAGACGCTGACCATCCGGCCGGACCACGAACGGGCCAACGCCACCTGCCTCAAGCGGCTGGTCCCGATGATCCAGCGGTCGGCCGTGGGCTACCTGGCCGACCCGGGTGCGACGAACGCGCTGATCGTGCAGCTGACCAAGGACTACGACGCCTACCCGTACTCGCCGCAGCGGGCGGCGTACGCGGCCAGGGTGATGCGGGACAACGGCATCGTCGGGAACGGGCCGGACGAGACGCTGGGCAACTTCGACCGGGCCAGGGTGACCCGGTTGCTCGACATCGTCCGGCCGGTGTTCGCCCGCGAGCGGGCGCCGCTGCCGGCCGGGCTGACGGTGGACGACGTGGTCACCAACGCCTACATCGACCCGAGGGTCGGCGCCGGCTCCTGACGCAGGGGACTGTGATCCGTCTCTCGCCCGGGGGCCGGTCCTGGGACGTTTCTGTCGGACCCTGAGTCCAAGCTGTGAAGCTGAAATGCCGGGAGGGGTCCGCAGCGTTCGCCCCGCGCGGAACTCGGTTGCCGACGTTTCGTGAAGGCTCTTAGCATTTTCCGCGGGTCTGGACCCCAGCCTGCAGACGGGAGAAGTCGTGACCAGCTCGCCCAGCACCGAAACTCTGGCCTCAGGGGCGGTGGCGAAAGACCCGAGACGGTGGCTCGCGCTGGCCGTGATCGCCTCGTCCCAGCTCATGGTCATCCTCGACGCGTCCATCGTGAACATCGCGCTGCCGTCGGCGCAGCGTGACCTCGGGATCTCGGACGCCGACCGGCAGTGGGTCGTCACCGCCTACACGCTGGCCTTCGGCGGCCTGCTGCTGCTCGGCGGCCGGATCGCCGACTACGCCGGTCGCAAGCGCACGCTGCTGATCGGCCTCGGCGGGTTCGCGTTCGCGTCCGCGCTCGGCGGGTTCGCCGGCAACGCCGAGATGCTGTTCGCCGCCCGCGCCCTGCAAGGTGCGTTCGCCGCGCTGCTGGCGCCGGCCGCGCTGGCCCTCATCACGGTGACGTTCACCGAGCCGAGGGAGCGGGCCAAGGCGTTCAGCGTGGTCGGCGGCATCGCCGGCGGCGGCGCCGCGATCGGCCTCGTGGTCGGCGGCGTGCTCACCGAGTACGCGTCGTGGCGCTGGTGCCTCGGTGTCAACGTGCCGATCGCGATCCTCGTGATCCTGGCCGCGATCCCGATCGTCAAGGAGAGCAAGGCGCAGGGCAGCACGAAGTACGACATCCCGGGTGCGGTCCTGTCCACGCTCGGCCTGGTCTCGCTGGTCTACGGGTTCACCGAGGCGGCCAAGCCGGACGTCGGCTGGGGCGCTCCTAGCACGATCGCCTTCCTGGTCGCGGCCGGCGTGCTGCTGGTCGGGTTCGTGCTCTGGGAGCAGCGCACGAGCAACCCCCTGCTGCCGCTGCGGATCGCCCTCGACCGCAACCGCGGCGGGTCCTACCTGGTGTTCTTGCTGGTCGGCGCCGGGCTGTTCGCGATGTTCCTGTTCCTGACCTTCTACTTGCAGGTCGTCCTGCAATACAGCCCGCTGCGGGCGTCCGCGGCGCTGCTGCCGTTCAGCGCCGGCATCATCGTCGGGGCCGGCCTGATGTCCCAGCTGATGCCGAAGCTCGGGCCGAAGCCGCTGATGGTGACTGGCCTGGCGATGGCCACGATCGGCATGCTGTGGCTGACCCAGATCGACGTGGGCACCAGCTACGCGACGCACGTGCTGCCGTCACAGGTGGTGATGAGCCTCGGCATGGCGGCGGTCTTCGTGCCGGCGTCGAGCACGGCGCTGGTCGGTATCGACCCGCACGATGCCGGGGTGGGCAGCGCGCTGCTCAACACCACCCAGCAGATCGGCGGCTCGCTCGGCACCGCGCTGCTCAACACGCTCTACGCGGGGGCGGTCACGTCCTACCTGGCCGCCCACACCGGGCTGGCGCCGAAGGTGGCCCAGGTGGACGCGCTGATCCACGGCTACCGGGTGGCGTTCTTCTGGGGCGCGGTGTTCATCGCGGTCGCCCTGCTGGTCGCGATCGTCCTGATCAACGCCAAGAAGGACGACATCCCGGCCAACCCCCAGACCGCGGCCGCCGCGGCCTAGCAACTCAGGGGCCCCGCCCATCAGCCCGCGGGCTGGTGGTGCGGGGCCTCGTCGTGCCGCCAGCTAGTAGATCCCGCCCCAGTCGCCGCCCTCGCCGGCCGCCGACGGAGCGGTCACGGCGCCGATCACGAGCACGACGGCAACGACGGCGATCACCAGGACGAGCGTTCCGGCCAGGACGGCCAGCAGCATCCGGAGCCGGGACGCGCCGGCGGAACTGAGCACGGGATCGTCCTCTCGATCGGGGCCAGTCGAGAAGCTGATACGAACGGTGGCGGCGCCCGGTTCAGTGTCCGGGTGGAATCGGAACAACTCCGCCGTTCCGCGCTCAGCTGAGCAGGACCCAGCCGCCCGCCGCCAGGGCCGCCAGCGTGCCGAGGCCGAAGAACCCGACCCACACCCCGGCCGGCACGCGGGTGAGCCGGGCCAGCTGGTCGGCGTCGGTCCGGCCCTGGCCTCGCCGCCGCCGCCGCTCCCGCCACAGCTCGCCGACCGGCCGGACGGCGGCCAGCAGCAGGAACCAGGTCACCGCGTACGCAAAGCCGGCCTGCACGTCCGCCCCGGCCAGCAGCGACACCGCGACCACGATCGCGCCGGTCAGCACGAGCGAGAGCGCCCCGTACGCGTTGCGGACCATCACCAGCATCGCCAGCAGCAGCCCGGTCGCCGCCCAGAGCATGACCGTGACCTGGTCGAACGCGAGCAGCACGACGCCGATCAGGCCGGCCAGCGACGGCGCGAGGTAGCCGGCGGCCGCGGTGGCGACCATCCCAGGACCGCTCGGCCGCCCGGTGGACAGGGTGAGCCCGGAGGTGTCCGAGTGCAGCCGGATCCCGGTCAGCCGCCGCCCGGTGAGCACCGCGGTCACCGCGTGCCCGGCCTCGTGCACGATCGTGACGAGGTTGCGGCTCCACCGCCACAGGCCGTCCACGGCGACCGCGAGCAGCGCCGCCACCCCGGTCCCGACGACGAGCCAGTCCCCGGGCTCGTACTGCCGGATCCAGTCGAGGTCGGTCAGGTCGCTCAGGCGGCGACCTCGTCCAGGCTGGCGACCATCTCGCTGACCAGGTCGCGCAGCTCGCGGGTCAGCGCTCGGCCGGTGCCGGCGAGGATGACCGGCACGCCGTACTCCGGGGCCGGCCCGTAGACCGCCTTCGAGTCGCGCATCGTGGTGCCGAACGTCGGCACGCCGAGCCCCTCGACCCGGCTGATGTACGAGCGCTGCGCCTCGATCGGCTCGTTGTCGTGCAGCTGGACCATCGTGAACACGACCGCGGCGGGCGGCCGGCCGAGCGGGGCGCCGCCGTCGCCGGCCTCGGCCAGCTGCTCGTTGTATTCCTGGGTGAACGCCTGCACCTTGCGGCCGAGCGAGTCGATGCCGTTGATCGACAGGTAGTCGGGCCGGGTCGGGATCAGCAGCATGTCGCTGGCCGCCACCGCGTTCTTGGCGATGAGCCCGAAGTTGGGCGCGCAGTCGATCAGCGCGACGTCGTAGTCGGCGATCTCCTTCTCGGCCAGGCCCTCGCGCAGCCGCCGGTGCGCGGTCAGGTAGTGCTGCGGGTCGATCAGCAGCTGCGCGGCCAGCGCCGTGTCCAGCTCGGACAGGTCGCGGTGCGCGGCGATGAGGTCGAGGCATCCGGTGGCGTGGCTGAGGTAGCCGGACACCCGACTGGGCGTGGCCACCAGGGAGGCGAGCGACTCGGCGCCCTCGTCGACGAGCCCCTCGAACCAGTTCTTGATGGTCTTGTTCGGCGCCAGGTCGGCCTGCCACTCGGCCTGGGTGAAGAACGAGACCGTCAGGCTCGCTTGCGAGTCCAGGTCGATCAGCAACACCTTCCGGCCCCGGGCGGCCAGCCCGGCTCCGAGGTTTGCCGTGAGCGTCGTCTTGCCCACGCCGCCCTTGTGGTTGATGACGGAGACGACCTTCACCACGTTCTCCCTGGTCGACATCTGGACGGTTCCCACCTCCGCCGGGTATCGCTGCGCGAGAGGAGCCGAGGGTTGAGGATGCCACGGACCGGCTCGCAATGAGACACCGACCGGTAGGTCATTGCTCCGGTACGGTGACGGCGATCTCGAGTCCGAGCCGAGCGTGTCCGATCAGCGGCAGGTCGTCACCACTCCAGAAGCTCCCGGGGTCGTACGAGTTGGGTCTGTGGTCGGCCGGCAGGAGTCCCATCTCCTGGTACGTCAGGGCGATCACCTCGGCGCAATAGGCGGTCTCGAGCCCGGCATCGGAGCGTTTCCGGGACAACGGGACCCGTCCGGACAGCCAGCGCGAGGCCAGCCGGACCGTCGACGGGAACGGCGTGCCGTCCAACCGGGCTATCGTCCGGAGCACCGCATCTTCCATCGACCGGGTGACGGGCGTCTCGAGTTGCCGGAGCCAGGCACGCTGCCCGTACCGGTTGGCCCACAGCATGATCGCGTCGCGCGCGTCGTGCAGCTGGACGCCGCGGTGCCGGTCGCCCGACCAGAGGTCCGGCAGCGACCGGCCGAGCTCGGCGTGCCACAGCAGCGGGGGCAGGTCGTCCAGCGCGACCGTCATCCCGACGTGGTTGACCGGGCTGTTGGTGCCCAGCCGGATCGCCCGGTCCGCCGTCGACCGGCCCCGGAAGATCCACAGGTCGCCGGTCCGGGTGGTCTCCAGCGCCTCGGCCAGCGTGATCGACACGGTCGGTAGCCTAGGGGCGTCCCCCTCATCGAGCTGGCATCCACCGACACACGAGAGGCGCGCCCGAGAACCGTGAACGTGTGGAAGCTGCTGGGCGTGGCCGGGCTCGTCGGGGTCGCCGCCGGCGGGGTGGTGCTGGCCCGGGCCGAGCGGCGGCGCCGCTCGTACACGCCCGACGAGATCCGCGAGCGGTTGCACGCCCGCGCCGCCGAGGCCGAGGCGTCGGCGCCCTAAGCCACCAGGTTGCCGACCGCGTGGATGATCACGCCGGCCAGCGCGCCGACGACGGTGCCGTTGATCCGGATGAACTGCAGGTCCCGGCCGACCGCGAGCTCGACCTTGCGGGCGGTCTCGACGCCGTCCCAGCGCTCGACCGTGTCGGTGATCGTGCGGGTCAGCTCGTCCCGGTAGTGGGTGACCACGTAGCCGGCCGCGTCGGCGACGATCGCGTCCACCCGGGCGCGCAGGACCTCGTCGGTGTCCAGCCGGCGGCCGAGATCGGCGAGCGCGCCGCTGAGCCGGGTGCGCAGCTCGCCGTCCGGGTCGTCGACCATCTCCAGCAGCAGCCGGCGCCCGGCGGAGATCACGTCGCCGAACGCCCGCCGGACCTCGGGCTGGGCCAGCAGGCTCTCCAGCACCCCGGACGCCCGCTCGATCGTCGCCGGGTCGTTGCTCAGGTCGTCGGCGAAGCGAGCGAGCAGCCGGTCCAGCGCCTGCCGGATCGCGTGCTCGGGCTGGGCCCTGACCTCGGCCGAGACCCGGGTCAGCTCGCCGTAGACCCGGGTCGCGACGGCCCGGTCGACGAACTCCGGCGACCAGGCCGGCGCCTGCCGGGCGACCAGGTCGATCACCTGCTCCCGGTTGGCGAGCAGCCAGTCGTCCACGGCGGCCGCGACCAGGTCGACCAGCCGGTGGTGGGCCTTGTCCGCCACCACCTTGGCCAGCAGCCGGCCGAGCGTGGGGCCGACCGGCAGCGCGGCCAGCCGGCGCAGCACCACCGGCTCCAGCACCGCCCGCAGGTCCTCGTCGCGGAGCACGTCGACGGCGCCGCGCAGCGCCCGGGACAGCTCGGCGGTGACCCGGGCGGCGTGCTCCGGCTCGGCCAGCCAGCTGCCCAGCCGGCGCGGCACCTCGGCGTTGCGCAGACGCTCCCGCACCACCTGCTCGGACAGGAAGTTCGTGCCGACGAAGTCGGACAGGTTTCGCCCGAGCGCGTCCTTGCGGGTCGGGATGATCGCGGTGTGCGGGATCGGCAGCGCCAGCGGGTGCCGGAACAGCGCGGTCACCGCGAACCAGTCCGCCAGGCCGCCGACCATGCCGGCTTCCGCGGCGGCCTGGACGTAGCCGACCCAGCCGTGCCCGCCGGCGCGGCGGGCCAGCACGTAGACGACCGCGGCGAGCAGCAGCAGCGCGCTGGCGCCCACCTTCATCCGGACGAGACCCCGCCGGCGGACCCGGTCGGCCGGGCTCAGCAGGCCCGGCGGCCTGCGGCGGCGGGTCGGTGCGCTCACCAAGACATGGCCTAAGCGACCGCGCCGCCGGCGCGGAGCGCGGCGATCTCGGCAGCGGACCGGCCGAGCTCGGCCAGCACGGCATCGGTGTCGGCGCCCGGCCAGGGCGGCGGCCGGTCGAGTGTGGACGGTGTCCGGTCGAACCGCGGGGCCGGCGCGGACTGGGGCACGCCGTCCACCGACGGGTACGTCCCGCGCGCGGCCAGCTGCGGGTGCCCGGGCGCCTCGTCCCAGTCGAGCACCGGGGCGACGCAGGCGTCGCTGCCGGCGAACAGCTCGGCCCACTCGTCCCGGGTGCGGGTCGCGAACAGCGCGGCCCACCGCTGCTTGGCCGCCGGCCAGCCGGCCGGGTCGAGCCGGCGGTCCGGCGCGAGCCCGCCCACACCGTCCATTCCGGACAGTCGCAGCAGCTCGGCGTAGAACTTCGGTTCCAGCGCGCCGACCGCGATCTCCCGGCCGTCGGCGCAGGTGTAGACCTCGTAGAACGGCGCGCCGGTGTCGAGCAGGTTGTGCCCGGGCGGAGCCGGCCAGCCGCCCGCGTTGCGCCGGCCGAGCACGAAGTTGGCCAGCGCCGCCGTGCCGTCGACGATCGCCGCGTCGACCACCTGGCCCTGGCCGGTGCGGGCCGTCGAGAGCAGCGCGCTGACCACCCCGAAGGCGAGCATCATCCCGCCGCCGCCCATGTCGCCGAGCAGGTTCATCGGCGGCACCGGCCGGCCGCCGGCCCGGCGCGACCCGTTCAGCGCGCCGGTCACCGCGATGTAGCCGATGTCGTGACCGGCGACCGTCGCGAGTGGACCGTCCTGCCCCCAGCCGGTCATCCGGCCGTATACCAGCGCCGGGTTGACCGCGTGGCAGTCGGCCGGCCCGAGCCCGAGCCGCTCGGTCACGCCCGGCCGGAAGCCCTCCAGCAGCACGTCCGAGCCGGCGACCAGGTCGAGCACGACCTGCCGGCCGTCCGGGTGCTTGAGGTCGGCCGCGAGCGACCGCCGACCACGGAGCACGACGTCGGGATGCGGGCCGTCCGGGTGCGGGCGCACCTCGGTGGTGCGCTCGACCCGGACCACGTCCGCGCCGGCGTCGGCGAGCATCATCGCGGCGAACGGGCCGGGCCCGATCCCGGCCAGCTCCACCACGCGCACGCCTGCCAGCGGACCGCCCATGCCAGCAGGATAAGGAGCCGCTATACGAACAGCGGTGCCGCGTCGGCGCGCTCGTTCAGCGCCCGCATCGCCTCGTCGGTCGGCACGTCCTCGAACCGGGACGCCGCGTCGAGCACCTTCGGCAGCACGTCCACGTCGCCCGGGCTGATCACGTGCACACCGTCGCGGCCGAGCGACCACCACAAGGACAGGTCGAGCGCGTCCTGGTCCTGGTAGGGCTCGTACCAGGTCGAGGCGGTGTGCTCGCGACCGAGCCAGGGCCGGCGGGCGGCCGACTTGATGGTCTGCACCGCCACGCCGCGCTCGGCGCAGGCCGCCGCCAGGGCGTCGAAGTTCTCCGCGTAGTACGGACTCTGCATCGTCACCCAGTTGTACGGCAGCAGCACCGAGTCGAACGCGTACCGCTCCAGGCTCCGGCGGTGGGTCGCGGCGATCTGGGCGCCGTGCCCGGTGACGCCCACGAACCGGACCAGTCCCTCCTGCTTCGCCCGGACCGCGGCGTCGATCGCCCCGCCCGGACTGAGCGCGATGTCCCACTCGATCGGGTCGGCCAGGTTGTGCAGCTGCCACAGGTCGATGCGGTCCACGCCGAGCCGCTCGAGCGACTGCTGCAACTGCTCGTAGGCGGCGTCGGCGGTGCGCTCGCCGGTCTTGGTGGCCAGGAAGAACTCGTCCCGGTGGGTGCGCAGCCACGGCGCCACCCGCAGCTCGGCGTCGCCGTAGCTGGCGGCGACGTCGATGTGGTTGACGCCGTGCTGCAGCAGCAGGTCGAGCACCCGGTCGGCCACGTCCTGGCTGACGGCCGCGAGACTCGCAGCACCGAAGATCAGCCTGGTGCTGCGATGCCCCGTCGAGCCGAACTCCAGCGTGGGTATCGGCATGTGGCTCCTGTCGTCGGGTTACGGGCGGGTCGTCCCGGGGACGTCCCGATCCTCGACCGTCTCGTCCCGCTCGTCCACCCTGCCGGTGAGCCGGTCCTTGAGCCGGCGCAGGCCACCGCCGCCGGTCCGGTCGTCCGGCACGCCGTCACCGTCGCGGTCCGGCAGGCCGTCGCGGTCCACGTAGGTCTGCTCCTGCACGGTGCCGGCGTCGCGGTCCACGACGGTCTCGCGGTCCACGTACGTGCCGTCCCGGTATGCGGTGTCCCGATCGACGTAGGTTCCCTCGCCGCCGCGGTCGCCGTCGAAGCGCTCGCGCAGGCTGCCGTCCGGCCGCCCGTCGGCGTCGCTGTCCGGTCGGGCGTGCCGGCCGACGTCCCCGTCGCCGACCCGGCCGTCGACCGTGCGGTCGGCGTCCGGATCGGTCACCGGCGCGGTGTGCCGGTATGCGGCGGCCGGCGGCCGGGAGTCGACCGCGTCCGGATCCCGGACGGTGCTGTCGTCGTACCGGTCCGCCGTGCTCGGGACCGCGGGACCGGCGTGGCTGTCCCGGAACGCGCCGTCGGGGGAGCCGGCGGTCGATGCCGCCGCGACGCCGGCCGCGGTGCCGGTGCTGGTCTCGGTGGACAGGTGCGGAGCCAGCTTGTGGGCCCGCTCCTCGAGCTCGGCGGCCCGGGTCTGGTCGCGCTCGGCGTCCGCGGCCAGCTCGGCCGACTCGCGCTCCTGCTGCGCCATCCGCTGCTCCAGCTCGGCCCGCTCCCGGCGGAGCTGGGCCGCCTTCTCGTCCGCGGCCGCGCGGGTGCTCTCCGCCCGCGCCTGCCGCTCCCGGGCCTCGTTGAGGTGTGCCCGGGCCTGTTCCTCGCGCCGCGCAGTGCTCTGTCGCCGTGCGGCCACCCAGGCGACGACCGCCAGGACGACCAGGATCACGACGACCAGCAGGACGATCTGCCAGGCATTCATGGTCTTAGTCCGTTTCCTTCCGACCCCGGAGGAGCTTTAGGCACCATCTACCCGCCGGGCGCGGCCCCCGAACCGATCAGAGCGCGAGACCGCCGTCGACCGGCAGCACCGCTCCGGTCACGCCGCTGCTGGCCTCCCCGGCCAGCCAGACCAGCGCCGCGGCCACCTCGGCCGGGTCGAGCAGCCGGCCGACCGGCTGCTGGTGGGCGAACTCGGCCGCCGAACCGAGGCCGTACAACCGGGCGCTCTCGGCCAGGATCGCGGTGTCGGTGGAGCCGGGGGAGACCGCGTTGGCGGTGACGCCGGTGCTGCCCAGCTCGACGGCGAGCGCCCGGACCAGGCCGGTCACGCCGGCCTTGGCCGCGCAGTAGGCGGCGAGCAGTGGCAGCCCGCGGGTCGCGGCGGCGCTGGCGACCGCGACGAACCGGCCGCTGCGCGGCTGCGGGCGGCGCAGCAGGGCGGGCACGGCCGCCCGGGCCAGCGTGACCGCGCCGCGCAGGTCGACGTCGAGCACGGCGTCGAGCTCGGCCGGCGGCATCTCCCACAGCGGCCGGCCGCCGGCGATCACGCCGGCGACGGCGAGCGCGGCGTCCAGGCCGCCGAACTCCGCCTCGGCCAGGCCGACCGCGCCGGACATCGCGTCCGCGTCGGTGGCGTCGGCGACGACCGTGCGGACCCGGTCGCCGGCCAGCGCGCCGAGCTCGGCCCTGGTGCCGAGGTGGTACGGCAGCCGCGGGTCGTCGGCGGCCCGGTCCACCGCGACCACGGACCAGCCCGCCGCCACCAGCCCGCGCACGGTAGCCGCGCCGATGCCCCGCGCGGCGCCGGTGACGACCGCGACCCGCCCGGTCACCAGCGCTCCACGAAGGCGACCAGGTCCGCTGTGGCGGCATCGAGCAGGGCCGCGCCTTCCGCCGCGGACGCGCCGGTGGGGTCGCCGAGGACGCCGGTCGGGCTCACCGAGCGGACGCCGCCGGCCCGCAGCGCCGGCAGCAGCTCCGCCAGCGGCGCCGTGTTGCCGACCACTGTGGACGGTCGGACCCTGGTGGGGTCGAGCGCCAGCTGCACCGAGGTCTCGGTGCGCCCGGCGTGCGCGTCGCCGTCCCACCGGGGCGACCAGGCCCGCACGTCCCGCCCCTCGGACCGCAGCAGCCGGACGGCCGCGCTGACCGGCGCGGTGTTGCCGCCGTGCGCGGACAGCAGCAGCATCCGGGCCACCGTCGCCGGCAGCCCGGACCGGCCGAGCTCGACCAGCAGCAGCTCGGTCGCGGCGGCGCCGATCGAGAGCGTGCCGGGGAAGCCGGCGTGCTCCCCGCTGGACCCGTACGGGACGGCCGGTGCGACCAGCACGCCGTCGACCCTGGCGGCGAGCCGGGTCGCCAGCGCGAGCGCCACGTCGGTGTCGGTGGACAGCGGCAGGTGCGGCCCGTGCTGCTCGGTCGAGCCGATCGGCACGACCAGCAGCCGGCCGGCGACCTCGGCCGACGTCAGCGAGCCGAGCCCGGTCGGCCGGCCGGTCGGCGGCCCGGCCAGTGAGCCGACGCCGGTCGGCGCGCAGGCCGCGGGGCGGGGCGGCGGACCGGTCGGCGGGTCAGTCGGCACCGAGGCGGCGGACGAAGTCGGGCGGGATGACCAGGTCCTTGCGGGAGAGGTCCTTGAGCGTCGAGTGGCCGAGCCCGAGCAGCCCGGAGTCGATCCCGGACCGCAGGATGTCCAGCACGTTCTCCACCCCGGCCTGCCCGTTGGCGGCCAGCCCCCACAGGTACGCGCGGCCGATCAGCACCGCGCGGGCGCCCATCGCGACGGCCTTGATGACGTCCGACCCGCGCCGGACGCCGCCGTCGAGCAGCACCTCGACCTGGTCGCCGACCGCGTCCACCACCGCCGGCAGCGCTCGGATCGTGGCCGGGGTGCCGTCGAGGTTGTTGCCGCCGTGGTTGGACACCGAGATCGCGTTGACCCCGGCGTCGACCGCGCGCTTGGCGTCGTCGACCCGCATGACGCCCTTGAGCAGGAACGGGCCGCCCCACTGCTCGCGCAGCCAGGCCACGTCCTGCCAGGTCGGCAGCGCCGTGCCCATCCACTCCCCGTACGCGCCGAAGAACGTGGGCACCGGCCGGCCCGCGATGGCCATGTTCGGCACGGTGAGGTCCGGCGGCCGCAGCGTCTTGGCCCAGCTGGAGAACCAGCGCGGCCGGACCATCGCCTTCGGCCCGTACCGGACCATCGCCCGCAGGTTCATCGCCTCCGGGATCGTCGGTGAGCCCCAGTCGCGGCCGTGGGAGAACGACCAGTCGAGCGTGACGATGAGCCCGACGGCACCGGCCCGCCTCGCCCGCTCCACCCGGGCCAGGATGTCGTCCTTGGACCCGGCCCAGTAGAGCTGGAAGAACGTCTTCGGGTTGGCCGCGACGACCTCCTCGATCGGCTTCGAGGCGAACGAGGACAGCCCCATGGCGGTGCCGCGGTTGGCGGACGCGCGGGCGACGGCCACCTCGCCGTCCGGGTGCACGGCCTGCACTCCGGTGGGGGAGCAGATCACCGGCAGCGCGAGCTCCTGCCCCAGCACGGTGGTGGCCATGTCCCGCTCGGCGTGCAGGCCGACGACGTGCGGGGCGAGGCCGAGCTCGGAGAACGCGTCGACGTTGTCGCGCAACGTGACCCCGCGCTCGGAGCCGGCGACCAGCGCCTTGTAGACCGGCTCGGGCAGCCGCTTCTTCGCCCGCCGCTGTGCCTCCGCGACCGTCTCGAACCAGGGATTCGCCATCGTCGCTCGTTCCTTTCCTGGATCTCCTGCCTCAGGCGGCGAACGCCCGGCTCAGCGCCGGCGCCACGTCTCGATGGTGTCGCACCCGCAGCAGCCGCCCGCGACCGGCCACGGCAAGCTCCCGGCCGAGCTCGAGGTCGTGCTCGCCGGCGGTGTCGAGCAGCACGTCCAGCCGCGGCAGCCGGGCGGCGAGCGGTCGCGGGTCGGGGCCGGCGTTGTGCACGCAGTCGGACAGCAGCACGACCCTGGCGTCCCGGGCGGCGCGGCGGGCCAGCTCGCGGGCGGCGACCTGGAGCGGGAAGCCGAGGTTGGTCAGCCCGCGGGCCGGGATCGCGAGCAGCTGGTCGAGCAGCCGCAGCGGCCGCACCGGGGTGCCCAGCCGGAGCAGCACGGCCGCGTCGGACCAGAACGCGACCACCGCCAGGTCGTCCCGCCGGAGCTCGCCGGCCAGCGCGCCGACGGTCGCGGCGGCGGTGCGGATCCGCTCGCCGCGCATGGAGCCGGACACGTCGACGGCGAGCACGACCGCGCGGCGGGTGCGTACCCGCTCCCGGACGACGATGTCCTCCTCCTCGGGCACCGGCCGCTCGGTGAGCACCTCGATCGTGCGGTCGAGGTCGATGTCGTCCGAACCGCCCCGGTACGGCAGGCTGGCCAGCTCGCCGGGGCCGCGCGCCGCGGCCGGGTCCCGGCGGGGCCGCGGCACCGCGAGCCGGGACGCGATCTGCCGGGCCCTGGCCCGCACGCCGGGGTCGATCGGCCCACCCGTCGGCACCGCGACCAGCTCGGCCTGCTCGTCGGTGTGCTCGGTGGTCGACCCGCTGCGGCCGCGCGGCACCGGCCCGCCCCGGTCGGACCGTCCACTGAGGACCAGGCCGCCGCCGCGACCGGGCTCGTACAGGTTCGGCGCCTGCTCCAGTTGCTTGGGCCGGCGGCGGAGCGGCCGGGCGGACCGGGCCGGCCGGCCCGCGCGGGGCCGGCGCACCGGCGAGTCGGCCGGCACCGCTCTTCAACCCGGCGCGGCGGTGTGCGGACCGAGCAGGAAGTGGTCCTCCCAGATCTGCCGCAGCACCAGCTCCGGCGTGGTCTCGGCCGCCTCGTCCAGCTGGATCCGGCCGGACAGCGCGACGGTCATCGCGTCGAACACGACCTGCGGGTAGCGCTCGTCCTCCCGGTCGGGCACGCCACGCAGCTCGGACACCTCGGTGGCGATCAGCGCGGTGTCGATCGCCCCGCGGACGCTGGAGCCCTGCCGGACGTCCGGGTGCACCCGGGTCGCCCTGGTCAGCGCGACCGCGTCCGCCACCAGACGGTCCGCCAGGGACAGTCCGGTGCGCAGCGCGACGATGCCGCGCTCGGCGGCGTCGTCCTGGTAGTCCACCGACAGCCGGCAGAGCCGGTCGGAGATGCTGGTGGACAGCCGGACCGTGCCGACGTTGTCGTACGGGTTCATCGAGGCGATCACCCGGAACGTCGGCTTGGCCGTGGTCGTGCCCACCCGCGGGACCGTGACCTGCCGCTCGGCCATCGCGGTGAGCAGCGTGTTCAGCGTGTCGTCCGGCGCCCGGTTGAACTCCTCGATGTAGAGGAAGCCGCCCTCCCGCATCGCCTCCACCAGCGGGCCGGGCACGAAGTTCTCCGCGCTGTAGTCCTCGCGCAGCACCCGGGCCGGGTTGTGGTGGCCGATCAGCCGGGACGGGGTGAGGTCGGCGTTGCCCTCGACGAACAGCAGCGGGATGCCCCACTCGGTGGTGATCGCCCGCAGCAGCGTGGTCTTGCTCGTCCCCGGCGGCCCTTCCAGCACGATGTCCCGGCCGGCGGCCACGGCCGAGAGCACCAGCTCGAGCTCGCGCTCCCGGCCGACGAGGTGCCGCGCCACCCGGTCCCGGATCTGCCCGAGATCCTCCACAGTGGACATCGCCGGGTCGCTCACGTGACCGCGGCCTTCCCCATGACTGGTCGCACCGGACTCCTATCTCGACTTGATGACGGCGCCGGCGTCGACCGGCATCGGCACGCCGGTGATGTAGCGCGCCTCGTCCGAGGCCAGGAACACCAGCGCGTTGCTGATGTCGAGCGCCTCCACCCACGGAATCGGCAGGGCGTTCATCTCCTGGGACGCGGCCGCGAACGCCTCCGGCGCCGGGTGCTCCTGGTCCGGCATGAACAGCCGGTAGATCGTCTCGTTCATGATCATCGGAGTGTTGACCTGGGTGGGGTGCAGGCTGTTGACCCTGATGCTGTGCGGCGCGAGCTCCAGCGCCAGCGTCTTCATCAGCCCGACCACGCCGTGCTTGGCCGCGACGTAGTGCCCGATGTTCGGGTATGCCATCAGCCCGGCGGCCGAGCTGGTGAGGATCATCGACCCGCCGCGCCCGCCCTGGATGAGGTGCGGCACGGCGGCCTTGCAGGTCTGCCAGACGCCGGTGAGGTTGACGTCGATCATGTCCTGCCATTCCTGGTCGGACAGCCCGACGGTGCCGTCGGCGGTGCTGGCGATCCCGGCGTTCGCGGCGACGATGTCGAGCCGGCCCAGCTGGGCGACCCCCTCGTCGACCGCGGCCCGCAGCGCGGCCCCGTCCCGCACGTCCGTCTCGGACGCGACGATCCGCCGGTCGAGCGCCTCGACCTGCTTGACCGTCTCGGCCAGATCGTCCGATGTGGACATCGGGTACGGCACCGAGTCGATCTGCCTGCACAGGTCGACGGCGATGATGTCGGCGCCCTCCTCGGCCAGCCGGATCGCGTGGCTGCGACCCTGGCCCCGGGCGGCCCCGGTGACGAACGCGACCTTGCCCTCGACTCGTCCCATCGTCAGCCCCTCACTTCGTCGTGAAGCCGGCGTCGACGGGCAGCGTCACCCCGGTCACGTAGCGGGCCTCGTCGGAGACGAGCCAGAGGATCGCGTTGCTGATGTCGACCGGCTCGACCAGTTCGACCGGCAGCAGGTTGGCCATCGCCCCGGCCACGGACGGATCCTGCTCCAGGAACCGCTGCATCACCTCGTTGACCACCATCGGGGTGTTCACGCCGGTGGGGTGCACCGAGTTGACCCTGATGTTGTGCTGGGCGAGGTTCGTCGCGTACGCGCGCATGAGGCCGACCACGCCGTGCTTGCTGGCGGTGTAGCCGAGGCCGCCGCCGGACTCGCCGCCGATGCCCTTGAGCCCGGCGGTCGAGCTGGTCAGCACGATCGCCCCGCCGCGGCCCTGCTCGACCAGCCTCGGCACGGCCACCTCGACGGTGTTCCAGACGCCGGTGAGGTTGACGTCGACGACGTCTCGCCAGGACGCGATCCGGTCCTCGTTCTCCGCGCCCATCGGGGCGATGCCGGCGTTGGCGAGCACGATGTCGACGCCGCCGAGCTGCGCGACGCCCTCGTCGAGGACGGCCTTGAGCGCCGCCTGGTCGCGTACGTCGGCCTGCTTGGCGACGATCCGCCGGTCGAGCGCCTCCACCTCCTTGACCGTCTCGGCCAGGTCCTCGGGCGTCGCCATCGGGTATTCGACGGTCGGGATCTGCTCGCACAGGTCGACCGCGATGATGTCGGCGCCCTCCTGGGCCAGCCGGATCGCGTGGCTGCGGCCCTGGCCGCGGGCCGCGCCGGTGACGAAGGCGACCTTCCCGTCCACTCGTCCCATCTGCTCGTTGCCTCCCTAGCGGATCGTGTTGCCGGCGTCGACGGTCAGCTCGAGCCCGGTGACGTAGCGGGACTCGTCCGAGGCCAGCCACAGCACGGCGTTGCTGATGTCGCGCGCGTCGACCATCTCGACCGGGTAGGTGTTCATGAAGATCGGACCGAGCTCGGGCTCCTTGTTGATGATCGGGTCCAGCCCGCCGAGCCCGGCCACCATCGGGGTGTCCACGCCGGTCGGGTGCACGGTGTTGACCCGGATCTTGTGCTTGGCCAGCTCGTTGGCCATCGTCCGGGAGATGCCGACCACGCCGTGCTTCGCGGCCACGTACGGCGCGAGGAACGGCAGGCCCTTGATGCCGGCGGTCGAGCTGGTGGCGATGATCGACCCGCCGCCGGAGGCGATCAGGTGCGGCACCGCGGCGACGAACGTGTTCCACACGCCGGTCAGGTTGGTGTCCAGCGTGTCCTGCCAGACCTGCGGGGTGACCTCGTCCCAGGTCTGCACGGTGCAGATGCCGGCGTTGGCGCAGACCACGTCGAGCCGGCCGAGCTGCGCGACGCCGTCGTCCAGCGCGGACTTCAGTGCCGCGAGGTCGCGTACGTCGGCCTTGCTGGCGACGATCCTGCGGTCGAGCGCCTCGACGGCCTTGACCGTCTCGGCCAGCTCCTGCTCGGTGCCCATCGGGTATCCGACCGTGTCGTAGTCACCGGGCACGTCCACCGCGATGATGTCGGCGCCCTCCTCGGCCAGCCGGATCGCGTGGCTGCGACCCTGGCCCCGGGCGGCTCCGGTGACGAACGCGACCTTGCCCTCGACACGCCCCATCGCGTGCTCCCTTCCGGAGATCCCGGGTGCACGGGAACCCCCGATAGTGCTGGCCGGCTACCGGCCGGCCACGGCTTCGTTCCGGATCAGGTCCACAGTGGACGCGTCGGCGGTACCGGGTGTGGTGAGCGCGGTCGCCCCGCCGATCCCGGCCAGCGGGCTCTCGTCACAGGCGTGCGCCGGCGGCCGGCGACGGCCGATGGTGACGGGGACCGGGCCGCCCCGGACGCCGCCGGGGTGGGAGTGGTCGCCGCTCGGTCGCGGCGCACCGAGACGGTCCACAGTGGACAGAGCGGCGGCGCCGTGCCCGATCACGCACTCGGGGTCGGGACCGTCCAGCGGCAGGCCGGTGAAGAACTTCGCCGCCATGCACCCGCCGCGGCAGGCGTCGTAGGCGCCGCAGGACCCGCACGCGCCGGCGGACTGCGGCTGCCGCAGCGAGCGGAACAGCTCAGAGGTCCGCCACACGCCGGCGAACCCGCCCGGCGAGCGGACGTTGCCGGCGAGGAAGTTCTCGTGGATGGCGAACGGGCAGGCGTACACGTCGCCGACCGGGTCGATCAGGCAGACCACCCGGCCGGCCCCGCAGAGGTTGAGCCCGGGCAGCGCCGAGCCGTACGCGGCGAGGTGGAAGAACGAGTCCCCGGTGAGCACGCCCTCGCCGTGCTCGACCAGCCAGTCGTAGAGCTGCCGCTGCTGGCCGGGCAGCAGGTGCAGCTGGTCCCAGACGTCGGCACCGCGCCCGGACGGGCGCAGCCGGGTCAGCCGCAGCTGCGCCCCGAACCGGTCGGCCAGCGCCTTCAGCGCGTCGAGCTGGTCGACGTTGTGCCGGGTGCAGACCACCGAGACCTTGAACCCGCGCATGCCGGCGGCCTGCAGGTGCTCCATCGCCCGCAGCGCGGTCGCGTACGAGCCGGTGCCCCGGACCGCGTCGTTGACCTCCGCGGTCGCGCCGTCCAGGGATATCTGCACGTCCACGTAGTCCGACGCGGCGAGCCGCGCGGCCACCGCCGGGGTGATCTTCACGCCGTTCGTGGAGAACTTCACCCCGACCTTGTGCGCGGTCGCGTAGTCGACCAGCTCCCAGAAGTCCGGCCGGACCGTGGGTTCGCCGCCGCCGATGTTGACGTAGAAGACCTGCATCCGCTCCAGCTCGTCGACGACCGCCATGGCCTCCACAGTGGACAGTTCACGCGGGTCGCGGCGGCCGGACGAGGACAGGCAGTGCGCGCAGGCCAGGTTGCACGCGTACGTCAGCTCCCAGGTCAGGCAGATCGGCGCGTCGAGCCCCCGCTCGAACTGGTCGACCAGCCGCATCACGCCACCTCCAGCATGCCGGTGCCGGCCAGCGTGGCCAGCGCCCGGGCGAACCGGGTGAGCTCGGCCTCGCTCACCCCTGCGGCCGTGCAGGCCGCGCGGGCGCTGGGCGCGTCGGCCAGCCCCTCGACCACCGCGAGAAGCCGCGGGTCCTTGAGGAACGACAGCCGGCGGGTGCCGAAGTGGTAGAGCAGCGCCCCGAACGGCTCCGGGCGGACCGCGACCTGCGGGTGCAGGGCATACCGCCGTTCCAGGTCGAAGCCGGCAACCACGGTCAGTAGACCCCGCACATCCCGTCGATCGACACGTCCTCGACCAGCAGGTCATCCTCGACGGCGGGGGCGGCGGCCTCGATCTCGGCGGTGTCTGCGGGCTCCGTGGGGCGGTTCGGCTCGTCGGTCATGGAATGCTCCCCGATGGTGAGTAGGTCACCGGCGCGTGACCGCCCATGTTAATGACACTCAGTGCCGAAAGGAAGGGCCGTGCCGACCGGACGGCGCCCCAGCACGTCCAGGGCCGAGCTGGAACGGGTCGCGCTCGACCTGTTCGCCAGCCGCGGGTTCGAGGAGACCACGGTCGACGATGTCGCCGCGGCCGCCGGGATCGGCCGGCGCACGTTCTTCCGCTACTACGCGTCGAAGAACGACGCGGTCTGGGGCGACTTCGACACCGAACTGGAGAAGCTGCGGCGGTGGTTCGACGCGTGCCCGCCGGACACGCCGCTGATGGACGCCGTGCACGCCGGCGTGGTCGAGTTCAACCGGCTGCCCAAGGCCGAGGAGCCGTGGCACCGGCGGCGGATGGCGCTGATCCTCAACACGCCGGCCCTGCAGGCCCACTCCACCCACATGTACGCGCGCTGGCGGGCGGTGATCGCCGAGTTCGTGGCGAAGCGGACCGGGGCGCGGACCGAGGACATGATCCCGCAGCTGATCGCCTACGCGGCGCTCGGCGCGGCGGTGGCCGCGTACGAGCAGTGGCTGCGGGACGAGGGCGAGGAGCTGGAGCCGCTGCTCGACGTCGCGATGGGTGAGCTGCAACGCGGCTTCCGCGGCCACGAGCCCGGAGGCTAGGCCGCCGGCAGGTTGTACCTCTGGCGGGCGGCGGCGGGGACCAGGTCGAGGTAGTCCCCGTGGCGGCCGATCCAGCCGCGGACGAACGGGCACACCGGCAGCACCGCCAGCCCGCGCTCGCGCGCGTCGTCGAGCACGTGCCGGACGAGCACCGAGCCGAGGCCCTTGCCCTCGTAGGCCTCGTCGATCTCGGTGTGGATGAGCGTGATCGTGCCCGGGTCGAGCTGGTATTCCACGTATCCGGCAATCTCGCCGCCGGCGAGCACCTCGTACCGGTGCGCCTCCGGCCGGTCCACGACCTCGGTCTTCACGCCACCACCCTATGCGCCGCCGACGACCGGCGGCGGCGTCGTCGCGGCCGGGACAACCCCGGTATCGGCCACTCCTCCGCCTGGCCGGACGTCGCCGGGGTGCACCATCGAAGGCGTGGTGGATGCGGGTGAGGCGGGGCTGACCCGCCGGGTGGCCAGGCTGTTCACGCCGTACCGCGGGCGGCTGGCGCTGATCGGGACGGCGATCCTGGTGACGTCGGTGCTCGGGATCGCGAACCCGTTCCTGACCAGGGCGGTGTTCGACCAGGCCCTGTTCGTGCCGGACGGACCCGACCTGCAGCTGCTGTTCGTGCTGGTCGGGCTCATGATCCTGATCCCCATGGTGTCGGCGCTGATCGGGGTCGGGCAGACGTTCCTGACCACCTCGCTCGGCAACCGGGTCATGCAGGACCTGCGCAACCGGCTGTTCGAGCACCTGGAGTCGATGCACCTCGGCTTCTTCACCGGCACCCGCACCGGCGACATCCAGTCCCGGCTCGGCAACGACGTCGGCGGGGTCGAGTCGGTGGTGACCCAGACCGCATCCTCGATCCTGTCCAACGCGGTCACGGTGATCGCGTCGCTGGTCGCCATGCTGCTGCTGTCCTGGCAGCTGACGCTGGTCGCGGTCGCGCTGCTGCCGGTGTTCGTGTTGCTGCAGGTGCAGGTCGGCCGGGTGCGGCGGCGGATCGCCGCCCGGACGCAGACCTCGCTGTCCGAGATGAGCTCGATCACCCAGGAGTCGCTGTCGGTCTCCGGCGTGCTGCTGGCGAAGATCTTCAACCGGCAGCCGTTCGAGATCGCCCGCTACCGGGCCGAGAACGAGACCCAGGCCGCGCTCCAGGTCCGGCAGGCGATGACCGGGCAGATGTTCTTCGCCACCGTCGGCACGTTCTTCGGGATCACCCCGGCGCTGGTCTACCTGGTCGCCGGGCTCACCGCGAACGGCCCGAACGGGTTGCTGTCGGCCGGCACCCTGGTCGCGTTCACCACGCTGCAGGCCCGGCTGCTGTTCCCGATCGTCAACCTGCTGCGGGTGGCCCTGGACGTGCAGACGTCGCTGGCGCTGTTCGCCCGGATCTTCTCGTACCTGGACCTGACGCCGGCGATCGTCGACCAGCCGGCCGCCCGGCCGCTGCCGGCCCCGGTCCGCGGCGAGGTGGCGCTCGAGCACGTCTGGTTCCGCTACCCGAGCGACCCGCCGGCGCCGGAGCCGGCCGACGACGCCCCGAGCTGGGCGCTGCGGGACCTGTCGCTGCGGGTCCGGCCCGGCCAGCTGGCCGCGGTGGTCGGCCCCAGCGGCGCCGGCAAGACCACGCTGTCCTACCTGGTGCCCCGGCTGTACGACCCGGACCGGGGGCGGGTCACGCTGGACGGGACCGACGTGCGCGACCTGACCCTCGACTCGCTCGCCTCGGTGATCGGGATGGTGACGCAGGAGACGTACCTGTTCCACGCGTCGATCCGGGACAACCTGCGGTATGCGGTCGACGACGCCACCGACGCGCAGCTGGAGGCGGCGGCGCGGGCGGCCAACATCCACGACCGGATCATGAGCTTCCCGGACGGGTACGACACGATCGTCGGGGAGCGGGGGTTCCGGCTGTCCGGCGGGGAACGGCAGCGGCTGGCGATCGCCCGGGTGATCCTCAAGGACCCGGCCGTGCTGATCCTGGACGAGGCGACCTCGGCGCTGGACACCACCAGCGAGCGGCTGGTGCAGGAGGCGCTGGAGCAGGTGCTGGTCGGTCGGACCACGATCGCGATCGCGCACCGGCTGTCCACGATCCTCGCCGCGGACGTGATCTTCGCACTGGACGGCGGGCGGCTGGTCGAGCAGGGCACGCACGAGCAGCTGCTCGAGCTGGACGGGCTGTACGCGTCGCTCTACCGGCAGCAGTTCGGCGGCGGTGCGGTGCAGGCGCGCTGCGCCGACGGGCTCCTCCTGGCGGACGGCACGGTCATCCCCGCCACTCCCTGACCCTCCCGGCCCACCCATCCCCGCGGCGACCGCGTGGACGGGTGGGACGGGCGGCGCGACCGTGGCGCCGGAGGGCTCGCGAGTATCCGGATGGTCAGGCGAGGGCGGCGTCGAGGGTGATCTTGGTGGCGGCGAGGGCCTTGCTGACCGGGCAGGTGCGCTCGGCCGTCGAGGCCAGCTCGGCGAAGCGGGCCGCGTCCAGGCCGGGCACCGCCGCGCGCAGGGTGATGTCGATCCCGGAGATCTCCGCCCCCGCGGCGCTGGTCGAGAGCGTCACCTCGGCGCTGACGTCGATGCTGTCGGCGGTGATGCCTTCCTGGCCGAGCACGCCGGACAGGTTCATCGCCAGGCAGGCCGAGTGCGCGGCCGCGATCAGCTCCTCGGGGCTGGTCCTGCCGTCCGGCGACTCGAACCGGCTCGGGAACGTGACGTCGAACTGACCCACGTTCGACGAGTCGAGCGTGACGTGGCCGGTCCCGTCCCGCAGCCCGCCGGTCCAGTGGGTGGTCGCGTCCCTGGTCGTACTCGGCATGTGCACACTCCTCACGCCCGCGGCGCCCACCCGATGCGGGCGCTCCCCCCCGATCCTGCTACCTCTGTACGCCACGTCTAAATCCGTGCCGCGGTGACACCGATTCTTGCGCCCAGATCGTTTTCCGGTAGGAAGGCAGGCCGGAGAGGGGGAGCGACCCGCGTGGCGGCACGTAACTGGGCCGGGCCCTGGCAGCACGTCCCGGCGGGAAAGCCGGCGCTGGCCCGTGACTGGGCCAAGGCGCTGGCCCCGTTCGCGGCGCCCGACGCGGGCCGGCCGGAGGTGCAGCTGCACCTGCGCCGGCACCTGGAGACGCTGCACGACGCGGTGCTGGCGGAGCCGCCCGACACCGCCGCGGCGGCCGGCGTCGGCGCCGCGCTGGTCGAGCACGGGCTGGTCGACGCCGACGCGATCGCGGTGAGCATCGCCGTGCTCGGCGACCGGCTGCTGGCCGACCTCGGCCTGGACGAGAGCACGTTCCGCCCGGCGCTGCACGCGCTGCTCGGCGCCGTGGCCGCCGGCTACGCCCGCGCCCTCGCCGCCCGCTGACTCCCACCCCGCCGCCGACCGGGGCGGCCTTATTTGCGTGGCGGAATCGGGGGTCGGGCGGGATCGTTGGACATTCGGTATGTCTTCTTCCCTCGCTGAGCTGCGGGCTCGGCTGCCCGAGCTGACGCTGCGCGACGAGTTCCGGCTGCGGCGCCGGCTCGACGGCGTGCGCGGAGCCGGCGTCCCGGCCGCCCTCGCCGAGGACGTCGAGAAGGCCGCGGCCAGGGCCGCGAAGCGGCGGGCCGCGATCCCGGCGGTGAGCTACCCGAGCGACCTGCCGATCACCGCGCGCAAGGATGACATCCTGGCCGCGGTCCGGGACCACCAGGTCGTCGTGGTCGCCGGCGAGACCGGCTCCGGCAAGACCACCCAGCTGCCCAAGATCTGCCTCGAGCTCGGCCGCGGCGTGCGCGGCACGATCGGGCACACCCAGCCGCGCCGGATCGCCGCCCGCACCGTCGCCGAGCGGATCTCCGCCGAGCTCGCCGTCGAGGTCGGCACCGCGGTCGGCTACCAGGTCCGGTTCACCGACCGGGCCACCGAGGACACGGCGGTCAAGGTGATGACCGACGGCATCCTGCTGGCCGAGATCCAGCACGACCGGATGCTGCGCCGGTACGACACGCTGATCATCGACGAGGCGCACGAGCGCAGCCTCAACATCGACTTCCTGCTCGGCTACCTCAAGCAGCTGCTGCCGCGCCGCCCCGACCTGAAGCTGATCATCACGTCCGCGACGATCGACCCGGAGCGGTTCTCCGCGCACTTCGGGGACGCGCCGATCGTCGAGGTGTCCGGCCGGACCTACCCGGTCGAGGTCCGCTACCGCCCGCCGGAGGACGGGGTCGACCAGATCGAGGCGATCACCGCCGCGGTGGACGAGCTCGGCCTCGAGGCGCCCGGCGACGTGCTGGTCTTCCTGTCCGGCGAGCGGGAGATCCGGGACACCGCCGACGCGCTGCGCCGGCACCTGCCCGACGGCACCGAGGTGCTGCCGCTGTTCGCCCGGCTGTCCGCGGCCGACCAGCACAAGGTGTTCGCGCCGCACGCCGGCCGCCGGATCGTGCTCGCGACCAACGTCGCCGAGACGTCGCTCACCGTGCCCGGAATCCGGTACGTGGTGGATCCCGGCACCGCCCGGATCTCCCGGTACAGCGCCCGCACCAAGGTGCAGCGGCTGCCGATCGAGCGGGTCTCGCAGGCGAGCGCGGACCAGCGCAAGGGCCGGTGCGGGCGTACCGCTGACGGCGTCTGCATCCGGCTCTACTCCGAGGAGGACTTCGAGTCCCGGCCCCGGTTCACCGAGCCCGAGGTGCAGCGGACCAACCTCGCCTCGGTGATCCTGCAGATGACCGCGCTCGGGCTGGGCGACGTCGGCGCGTTCCCGTTCGTCGACCCGCCGGACCGGCGCGCGGTCGCCGACGGCGTCGCCTTGCTCAACGAGCTGCGCGCGCTGGAGAACGGCGAGCTGACCCGGGTCGGGCGCACGCTGGCCCAGCTGCCGATCGACCCGCGGCTGGGACGGATGGTGCTGGAGGCGGAGCGCAACGGTTGCCTGCACGAGGTGCTGGTGATCGCCGCCGCGCTGTCCATCCAGGACCCGCGGGAGCGGCCGGTCGAGAAGCAGGAGGCGGCCGACGCCGCCCACCGCCGGTTCGCCGACCCGGCCTCGGACTTCACCACCCTGCTCAACCTGTGGAACTACCTCGAGGACCGGCAGGACACGCTGTCCTCCAGCGCGTTCCGGCGGCTGTGTGCGGCCGAGTTCCTGCACTACTTGCGGGTGCGCGAGTGGCAGGACCTGTACGGACAGCTGCGCAGCATCCTGCGCCAGCTCGGGATCGCGGTGCCGCGGCACGCCGCCGAGGTCGACCCGAAGGCGGTCACCCGGTCGCTGCTGGCCGGCCTGCTCTCCCACCTGGGGATGCGGGAGGAGACCGGCCCGCGCTCGCGCGAGTACGCGGGGGCGCGCGGCGCGAAGTTCGCGATCTGGCCGGGCAGCGCGCTGGCCAAGCAGCCGCCGCGCTGGGTGGTGGCGGCCGAGCTGGTGGAGACCTCCCGGCTGTGGGCCCGCACGGTCGCGCGGGTCGAGCCGGAGTGGGCCGAGGAACTGGCCGGCCACCTGGCCGTCCGGTTCTACACCGAGCCGCACTGGTCGAAGCGGCGGGCCGGGGTCGTCGCGTCCGAGCGGGTCACGCTGTTCGGGCTGCCGATCGTCGTCGGCCGGCCGGTGGACTACGCCCGGATCGACCCGGAGCTGTCCCGGGAGCTGTTCATCCGGCACGCGCTGGTCGAGGGCGACTGGCGTTCGGACCACCGGTTCCTGGCCGCGAACCGAGCCCTGCTGGAGGACGTCGAGGAGCTGGAGCACCGCGCCCGCCGCCGCGGGTTGGTGGTCGGCGACGAGGCGCTGTTCGACTTCTACGACCAGCGGGTGCCGGCCGACGTGGTGTCCGGGCGGCACTTCGACGCGTGGTGGAAGAAGGCCAGGCGGACCGATCCCGACCTGCTCACGTTCACCCGGGAGATGCTGCTGGCGGCCGATGTGGACACCGCGGACACGCCGGACGAGTGGACCCAGGACGGGCTGAGGCTGCCGGTCGCGTACCGGTTCGAGCCGGGCGCGCTCGACGACGGGGTGACCGTCGAGGTGCCGCTGGCCGCGCTCAACCGGGTACGCCCGGACGGTTTCGACTGGCAGGTGCCGGCGCTGCGCGAGGAGCTGGTGACCGCGCTGATCCGGTCGCTGCCCAAGCAGCTGCGGCGCAACTTCGTCCCGGCCCCGGACGTCGCCCGGGCCGTGCTGGCCCGGCTGGAACCCGGCCGCGAGCCGCTGGTCGAGGCGCTGGCCCGGGAGCTGCGCCGGATCAGCGGGCAGGACGTGCCGATCACCGCGTTCGACTGGACCAAGGTGCCGGCGCACCTGCGGACCACGTTCCGGGTGACCGACGGCGCGAAAACGGTCGCCCAGGGCAAGGACCTCGAGCAGCTGCAGCACCGGCTCGGCCGCACGGTGCAGGACGTCCTGTCCGGCGCGGCCCGGTCGCTGGAGCGCACCGGGCTGACGACGTGGACGGTCGGCACGATCCCGCGCACGTTCACCGCCGAGGGGACCAACGGGCTGGTCGGCTACCCGGCGCTGGTCGACCACGGCGCGACCGTCTCGCTCACCGTGCTTGCGACCGAGGCGGAGCAGCGCGCCGCGCACTGGGCCGGCGTGCGGCGGCTGCTGCTGCTCGCCGTGCCGTCCCCGGTCAAGTGGATCTCCGGCCGGCTGGACAACCGGGCCAAGCTGACCCTCACCCAGAACCCGCACGGCAGCCTGCCGGCGCTGCTGGCCGACTGCTCAGCGGCCGCCGCGGACGAGATCCTGACCGAGGCCGGCGGTCCGCCGTGGGACGCGGAGGGCTTCGGCAAGCTGCTCGACCGGGTCCGGGCCGAGCTCAACGAGCGGGTGCTCGAGCTGCTGCGCGGCGCCCAGCAGGTGATCGCGCAATGGCGGCCGCTGACCAGCCGGCTGGCCGAGCCGGTGCCGGCGCCGCTGCGGCCGGCCGTGGACGACCTGACCGCGCAGGTGCGCGCGCTGGTGGGTCCCGGGTTCGTGACCGCGACCGGGCGCCGGCGGCTGCCGGACCTGCGCCGCTACCTGGCGGCGGCCAACCACCGGCTGGACCGGCTGGCCGGCGACGTGGCCAGGGACGGGGCCCGGATGGCGCGGGTGCACGCGGTGCAGGCGGAGCTGGACGCGTTCGTGGCCGGGCTGCCGCCGGGCCGCCGCGAGTCCGACGAGGTGCGGCAGCTGCGCTGGATGGTGGAGGAGCTGCGGGTCAGCCTGTTCGCGCAGTCGCTCGGCACGCCGTACCCGGTCTCGGAGCAGCGGATCTACCGGGCGATGGATCAGCTCGGCTAGCGACCGTCCTCAGCCGGCGATCGTCAGGGGCAGCTCGGCCCAGACGGTCTTGCCGCGGCCCGGGGAGGCGCGCCAGCCCCAGGCGACCGCGAGCCGGGTGACCACGGACAGTCCGCGCCCGGTCTCCGCGTCCCTCGGCGGGCGGGGGTTGCCGTGCGGTGACGCGGCGGCGGCGCCGTCGGTCACCTCGACCCTGACCCGCTCCGGCGCCCGGACCATCGTGACCCGGATCGGCTCGCCACCGTGCACGACCGCGTTGGTGACCAGCTCGCTGACGACCAGCAGCAGGTCCTCGCGGGCGCCGGGCTCGCAGCCCCACTCGTCCAGCACCGCGGTCACCGCGTGCCGGCCGCGGGACGGCGCGTCCGGGTCACCGTCCAGCTCGATCACCTTGGTCCGAGGGCTTCCGCTCCCGTCCTGAGCTTCGTCCACGACTCCTCAATGCCCGCCCCACCTGTGGACGTACCGCAATCCGGCGAGTGATTTCCCGCAGCCACCGGGATCGTCGGAGGCCTCGGCTAGCTTGCCGGCATGACCGTGCTGCTGCGGGACCTGGCCGACACGTCGGCGGCGGTGGCCGGCACGCCCGCGCGGCTTGGCAAGGTCGGATTGCTCGCCGACGTGCTCGGCCGGGCCGACCCCGACGAGGCGGCCGCGGCGGTCGCGTTCCTCTCCGGCGAGCTTCGGCAGCGGCAGATCGGTGTCGGCTGGGCCACGCTGCGCGAGGTGCCGCCCCCGGCGGACTCGCCGACCCTGCGGGTCGGCGCGGTCGACGCGACGTTCGACGAGATCGGCCGGCAGTCCGGGGCCGGGTCGCAGGCGGCCCGCCGGGCCCTGCTGGCTGAGCTGTTCGCCCGCGCGACCGCGCCGGAGCAGCGGTTCCTGCGCCAGCTGCTGGTCGGCGAGCTGCGCCAGGGCGCGCTGGAGGGCGTCATGGTCGACGCGGTCGCCCGGGCGGCCGGCGTGCCGGCCAAGGACGTGCGGCGGGCGGTGATGCTGCGCGGCGACCTCGGCGTGGTCGCGACCGCCGCGCTGGCCGGCGGGACGGCCGCACTGGCCGGGTTCCGGCTGGAGGTGGGCCGGCCGGTGCTGCCGATGCTGGCGCAGACCGCCGACAGCGTGGACGCGGCGCTGGCCAAGCTCGCCGCGTCCGCCGACAACCCGGCCGCGGTCGAGTGGAAGCTCGACGGGGCGCGGATCCAGGTGCACCGCAGCGGGTCCGACGTCGCGGTCTACACGCGGTCGCTGGACGACATCACCGCCCGGGTGCCCGAGGTGGTCGAGGCCGCGCTCGCGCTGCCGGTGACCACGGCCGTGCTCGACGGGGAGGCGATCGCGCTGAAGCCGGACGGCCGGCCGCAGCCGTTCCAGGTCACCGCGTCCCGGGTCGGCAGCCGCGGCGACCCGGCGGCGCTGCGGGCGGCCACGCCGCTGTCACCGGTGCTGTTCGACCTGCTCCACCTCGACGGCGCCGACCTGCTCGACGCGCCGGGGTCGGAGCGGGCGGCGGCGCTGGGGAAGGTGGTGCCGGAGTCGGTGCGGGTGCCGCGGGTGGTGGCCGGGACCGTGGCGGACGCGTCGGCGGCGTTCGCGGCGGCACTCGACCGCGGGCACGAGGGTGTGGTGGTCAAGTCGCTGTCCACGCCGTACGAGGCCGGACGGCGGGGTGCGGGTTGGCTCAAGGTGAAGCCGAGGCACACGCTCGACCTGGTGGTGCTCGCGGTCGAGCGGGGGCACGGCCGGCGGACCGGCTGGCTGTCGAACCTGCACCTGGGGGCGCGCGATCGGGCCGGCGGGTTCGTGATGCTCGGGAAGACGTTCAAGGGGCTGACCGACGAGATGCTGCGCTGGCAGACCGAGCGGCTGGCAGCGCTGGCGGTCGACGACTCGGGCTGGGTGGTGCACGTGCGGCCGGAGCTGGTGGTCGAGGTCGCCTTCGACGGCGTGCAGACCAGCCCGCGCTATCCCGGCGGGGTGGCGCTGCGGTTCGCCCGGGTGCTCCGCTACCGCGAGGACAAGACCGCCGCGGAGGCCGACACCATCGACACCGTCCGCGCCATCCACGCCGGCACCCGCCTGCCCACCTGACCCGGGCACCGGTCCCCGGGGCGGCGCGGCCACGGGGCCGCGGGGCCGCGGTGGTCCGGACAGCGGGAAGGCCCGGCCGGAGCCGGGCCTTCCGTCACGCTGCGCGATGGTTGGTCAGAGGCGGGTGCGGGTCCGTCCACCCACGCCGCGCCGCGTCGCGGCCCGGTAGATCAGCAGCGCGATGATCGCGCCGATGATCGAACCGATGATGCCCGACGGCTGCAGTGCGCCCTCGTTCATGTCCTTGCCGAACAGGGCCCAGCCCAGGAAACCGCCGATGAACGAGCCGACAATGCCCAGCAGGATCGTCGCGCCGATGCCCATCGGGTCCTTGCCCGGCACCAGCGCGCGGGCGATGAAGCCGGCGATCGCGCCGATGATGATGAGCGAGATGATGAACCAGAGCACGGGTTCCTCCACTTTGTCGTGACGGCCCCACACCGTCACATTCGGTCAGGGGGTGAGGTACCCCAGACCGTCGGGGTCCAATCCCCGCAACCGACGCCCGCGTCGACCGGGGGCGTGTCTCCCCACCGGCGGTGGACGCCGGCCCGCGCGCGCCCGGTGACTCGGGAGACGCGCGCTGGAGGCACCGATGGCACGCTCCGCCCCGGTGGACCGGGCGGCGGGGTCCCCGGGCGCGCCCGGCAGGCCGGGGACTATTCTGCGAATGCTCGTTGCCGGGACCACCTGGTCCGGCCGTGCCGACCCGCAGGAGGCCAGCAGTGACCGTCACCGCTCCCTCGCCGATCGTCAGCCGCCCCGCACCGGTGCGGACGACGACGCGTGGGTCGCTGTTCCTTTCGCTGCTGCGCACCACCGATCACAAGATGATCGGCAAGATGTACCTGGTCACCGCCTTCATGTTCTTCCTCGCCGGCGGGTTCATGGCGCTGCTGATGCGGGGGGAGCTGGCCCGGCCGGGGCTGCAGTTCCTCAGCCTGGAGCAGTACAACCAGCTGTTCACCATGCACGGCACGATCATGCTGCTGTTCTTCGCGACGCCGATGGTCTTCGCGTTCGCGAACCTGGTGCTGCCGCTGCAGATCGGTGCCCCGGACGTGAGCTTCCCGCGGCTGAACGCCTTCTCATACTGGCTCTACCTCTTCGGTGCGCTCACCGCGACGGCCGGCTTCCTCACCCCGACCGGCGCCGCCGACTTCGGCTGGTACGCCTACGCGCCGCTCAGCGACGCGACCAACTCCCCGGGCGTCGGCGGCGACCTGTGGTTCGTCGGTCTGGCCATCTCCGGCCTCGGCACCATCCTCGGCGCGGTCAACATGATCACCACGGTGGTCACCCTGCGCGCGCCCGGCATGACGATGTTCCGGATGCCGATCTTCACGTGGAACATCCTGTTCACCAGCTTCCTGGTGCTGCTGGCGTTCCCGATCCTGACGGCGGCGCTGTTCGGCATGCTGGCCGACCGCAAGCTCGGCGCGCAGATCTTCGCCGCCGACAACGGTGGGGCCATCCTGTGGCAGCACCTGTTCTGGTTCTTCGGCCATCCCGAGGTCTACATCGTCGCGCTGCCGTTCTTCGGCATCGTCACCGAAGTGATCCCGGTGTTCAGCCGCAAGCCGCTGTTCGGCTACAAGGGGATGGTCGGCGCGACGACGGCGATCGCGGCGCTGTCGGCGACCGTCTGGGCGCACCACATGTTCGCCACCGGCGCGGTGTTGCTGCCGTTCTTCTCGTTCCTGTCCTACCTGATCGCCATCCCGACCGGGATCAAGTTCTTCAACTGGATCGGCACGATGTGGCGGGGCTCGATCAGCTTCGAGACTCCGATGCTGTGGGCGATCGGCTTCCTGGTGACGTTCCTGCTCGGCGGGCTGACCGGGGTGATCCTCGCCTCGCCGCCGCTGGACTTCCACCTCAACGACTCATACTTCCTGGTCGCCCACTTCCACTACGTGCTGTTCGGCACGATCGTGTTCGCGGTCTTCTCCGGGTTCTACTTCTGGTTCCCCAAGTTCACCGGGCGCTACTTGGACGAGCGGCTGGGCAAGCTGCACTTCTGGGGCACTTTCATCGGTTTCCAGACGACCTTCCTCGTGCAGCACTGGCTCGGCGCCGAGGGCATGCCCCGCCGGTACGCGGACTACCTGCCCGGCGACGGGTTCACCACCCTCAACACGGTGTCGACGATCGGTGCGTTCCTGCTCGGCATCTCGACGCTGCCGTTCCTGTGGAACGTCTACCGGTCGTACAAGTACGGGGAGGTCGTGACCGCCGACGACCCGTGGGGACACGGCAACTCGCTGGAGTGGGCCACGTCCTGCCCGCCGCCGCGACACAACTTCACGGTCATGCCGCGGATCCGTTCGGAGCGGCCCGCCTTCGAGGCGCACTACCCCGAGCTGGCCGAGCGGCTGGAGCTGGAGGCGCACTCCGGCGGCAGCGGACCGGCCGGCCCGCAGGTCGGCAGCTCGGCCGGCAGCCGGCAGGGCGCGAAGGACACCGATCCGAGCTGATTCGCGCCCGCCGTCACCCGGTGGGTCGCTGTCACGGCTAGTGGGCGACTGATACCGTTACGTAGCCCGCTGTTACGAGCTGACCAAGCCGGCCCGACCGGGCCGCGTACCCCAGCGCACGACCCCTCCTCATGCACCCACATTCCGTGCTCGTCACCGTCACCGGACACGATCGACCCGGCGTCACCTCAGCACTGTTCGCGGCCATCGCCGCCCACGACGTGGAAGTGCTCGACGTCGAGCAGGTGGTCATCTCCGACCGGCTCGTCCTCGGCGTGGTGCTCGCCCTGCACGGCGACCCCGCCCCGCTGCGCCGGGCGGTCACGCACGCGGCCGAGGCACTGGGCATCCAGGTCGACGTCTCGATCACCGAGGACCCGGACGAGATCGGCGCCCGGATGCCGGTGCGCCACCACGTCATGGTGCTGGGCCGGCCGCTGCGGGCCGGCGCGGTCGGGGAGATGGCCGGGCGGATCTCCGACCTCGGCGGCAACATCCAGTCGATCGTCCGGCTGACCCACCGACCGGTCACCGCGCTGGAGCTCGTGGTGTCCGGAGTGGACCCGGCCCGCCTGGCCGCCGGCATCGTGTCCGGGGCGGCCGCGGCCGGGGTGGACGCGGCGATGGAGCGGGCCGGCCTGCAGCGGCGGGCCAAGCGCCTGCTGCTGCTCGACCTGGCCACGGTGATCACCGGGCCGGAGCCGCTGGCGGCGCTGGCGGACCAGGTCGGCCGCGGGGCCGAGTCGCGCCGGCTGCTGGCCGACGGGACGGCGGACGGGCGGTCCACCGCGGACGTGGTCCGGGCCAGGGCGGCGCTGCTGGCCGGCGCGCCGGTGAGCAGCCTCGAAGTGCTGCGCGGGCAGCTGCAGTGGACCCACAGCGCGCGGGCGCTGATCGGCGCCGCCCGGCGGGCCGGTCACCGGACCGGCGTGGTCACCTGCGGCGTCGCGCAGGTCGCCGAGCGGCTGGTGGACGGGTTGCAGCTGGACTTCCTCGCCGCGAACCGGCTCGAGGCCGAGGACGGCCGGCTGACCGGCCGGATCGTCGGCGAGGTGGTCGGCGGCGGCGGCCGCGGCCGCGCGCTGGTGCGGTTCGCCGAGACGTACGGGGTGCCGCTGGCGCAGAGCGTCGCGGTCGGCTGCGGGCCGGAGGCGGCGGAGCTGGTCCGGCTGGCCGGGCTCGGCGTGGTCGTGGACGCGGCCCGCCAGACCGAGGGCACGCACGAACGCAGCGCCCACCTTGACGCCCTGCAGTTCCTGCTCGGCCTGCGCGCCGACGACCCCGAGGAACCGCTGCGCCCCGAGGACGCCCTCACCACCGCCCGCTGACGGTCAGGGTCACCGCGGGACGAGGACGGGGGTGCCGTGGAGGGTGACGCCGGCGGCCTCGAGGCGGTCGAGGGCGGCGGCGGTGGTCTCCGCGCCGACGCCGGCGGTGAGGTCGAGCCGCACCGTGGTCCCGAACCCCTCGCGCACCGCGTCCAGCGCGGTGGAGACCACGCAGTAGTCGGTGGTCAGGCCCATCACCTCGACCGCGTCCACGCCGGCGCTGCGCAGCCAGTAGGCCAGCGAGATCCCGCCCGGCCCGCGTCCCTCGAAGCCGGAGTAGGCCGCCGCGTACTCGCCCTTGTCGAAGACGACCTCCAGCAGCGACCGGTCGAGCTCCGGATGCAGCTCGACCCCATCGGTGCCGACCACGCAGTGCGCCGGCCAGGTGTGCACGAAGTCCGGCCGGTCGGCGAAGTGCGTGCCCGGGTCGATGTGGTGGTCGCGGGTCGCGACCACGTGGTCGTACGAGCTGGTCCGCAGGTGGGCGGTGATCGCCGCCGCGACCCCGGCACCACCGGGGACGGCGAGTGAGCCGCCCTCGGTGAAGTCGTTCTGCACGTCCACGACGATGGCCGCTGTGCTCATCCGCGCGCCTCCCGGCTCGTTCCGCTCCTTGGGCGGTGGTCCCGGCGACCGCCGCGGAGAACCCTGCGATGCCCGCTCCCCGTGCTCATCGGGCTCCTTCCAGCAGCACGGTCGGCAGGGCCGGGTCGCCCTGGGACAGCTTCAGTCCCTCCCACGGTACGGAGCGCAGCGCGGCAGCCAGCCGGGCCCTCGCCGCGTCCATCTCGGTCGCGTCGCTCTCCACCCGCTTCCCGCCGCGCATGAGCGGCACCTGCGGCAGCCGGTCGTGCGGGCCGAGCTCGGGCCGGCCCCGCGAGACCAGCACCTCCTCGGTCGCGGTCCCGGTCGCCCGGTGCCGGCGCACCACGGTCTTCCGGCCGCCCTGCGTGGCCTTGTGCTCCGACCGCTTCGCCACCGGCCGCCCGTCCACCTCGACCAGCTTGTAGACCATGCCGGCGGTCGGCGCGCCGGAGCCGGTGACCAGCGCGGTGCCCACCCCGTACACGTCCACCGGCGCGCCGGACAGGCCGGCGATCGAGAACTCGTCGAGGTCGCCGGACAGGACGATCCTGGTGCCGGTGGCGCCGAGCGAGTCGAGCAGCTCCCGGGCCTCCTTCGCCAGCACGGTGAGGTCGCCGGAGTCGATCCGGATCGCGCCCAGCGACGGGCCGGCCACCTCGATCGCGGTCCTGATCCCGCGGGCGATGTCGTAGGTGTCGACCAGCAGCGTGGTGCCGATCCCGAGCGCGTCGACCTGGGCCCGGAAGGCGTCCGCCTCCGAGTCGTGCAGCAGCGTGAACGCGTGCGCCGCCGTGCCCGAGGTGGGCACCCCGTACCGCCGGCCGGCCTCGAGGTTGGACGTGGCGGCGAAGCCGGCGATGTACGCCGCGCGGGCGGCGGCCACCGCCGCGTCCTCGTGGGTGCGCCGGGAGCCCATCTCGATGATCGGCCGCCCGGCGGCCGCGGTGACCATCCGGGCACCGGCCGACGCGATCGCGCAGTCGTGGTTGAGCACCGAGAGGGCCAGCGTCTCCAGCAGCACGGCCTCGCCGAACGCGCCCGTCACCGTCAGCACCGGCGAGTTGGGGAACCACAGCTCGCCCTCGGGGTAGCCGTCCACGTCACCGGTGAACCGCCACTCGGCCAGCCAGTCGAGCGTCTCCGCGTCCAGCCCGGACTCGGCCAGCACGGCCAGCTCGTCGGGACCGAAGCGGAACGACTCGATCGCGTCGAGCAAGCGCCCGGTCCCGGCCACCACCCCGTACCGCCGGCCGGTCGGCAGCCGGCGGGCGAACGTCTCGAAGACACAAGTACGCGAGGCCGATTGGTCCCGGAGTGCCGAGGCCACCATCGTCAGCTCGTATCGGTCGGTCAACAGCGCGGTCGACGGCACGAGGCGAGGGTAGCGGGGCCGGTCGGCACGGCGTGCAGCTCGGTCTGGGTCCCGGGACGCAGGTCGTGCCACCATGGGCGGGTGAGCGGCTTGATGGCAACCGGAACGGAGGCCGGGACCGCGACCGACACGCGACCGGACACCGAGCAGGGCACCGACGTCCGGGCGGCGCTGCCGTGGGTGACGCTCGTCTGGAACGACCCGATCAACCTGATGTCGTACGTGACGCACGTGTTCCAGAAGCTGTTCGGGTACGACCGGGAGAAGGCGACCAAGCTCATGCTGGACGTGCACCGCCGCGGCCGGGCCGTGGTGAGCACCGGGTCCCGGGAACAGATGGAGCACGACGTGGCCCGCCTGCACGCGTACGGCCTGTGGGCCACCCTGCAGCAGCAGTGACGGGCGTCAAGCGCACCCGGCGCGGCGTCGTGGTGTCCTTCGACGAGGTCGAGGCGTCGCTGCTCCGGCACCTGGTCGGCGAGGTCAGGGACCTGCTCGCGGACGGCGAGCCGATGCCCCCGCCGGCCGGCGCGGCCCCCGCCGTGCCCAGCGACGCCGAGCTGTCCGCGCTCACCGGGCTCGACGCCGGCCTCGGCCACGACGCCCTGACGCCGCCGAGCGACCCGGCGCTGGCCCGGCTGCTGCCCGACGCCTACCGGGACGACGACCAGGCGGCCGGCGAGTTCCGCCGGCTGACCGAGAGCTCGCTGCGCCGGGACAAGGTCAGCGCGGCCGACCGGCTGCTCTCTTCGCTGCCGGCCGACGGCGCCGGCGAGGTGCGGCTCGACCCGGAGAGCACCGAGTCGTGGCTGTCGACCATCAACGACGTGCGGCTGGCGCTGGGCACCAGGCTCGAGGTGACCGAGGAGATGGCCGAGCCCGACCCGGAGGACCCGGACGCCCCGGCGTACGTGGTCTACCTGTGGCTGACCGAGCTGCAGGGCGTGCTGATCGAGGTGGCCGACGGCTAGCCGGCCCGCGGCGGCGGGCAGCGACACCGGCGCGGTGCGCCGGACCGACGGCTGGGTGGTCCGGCTGGACGCGCCGGGCGGGCCGGAGGAGGGCCCGCGGGTCGCGGTCAAGGACGCGATCGCGGTCGCCGGCCTGCCGACCAGGGTGGGCTCGCTGGCCACCCCGGACACTCCGGCCGCCGCGGACGCCCCGTGCGTGGCCGCGGTCCGCCGGGCCGGCGGCCGGATCGTCGGCACCACGGCACTGACCGAGCTGTGCTGGGACGAGAGCGGCATCAACGAGGCACTCGGCACGCCGGTGAACCCGCTCGACGCGGCGCTGGTGCCCGGCGGCTCGTCCAGCGGTTCGGCCGTCGTCGTCGCCCGCGGCGAGGCCGATGTCGCGCTCGGCACCGACACCGGCGGCTCGGTCCGCATCCCGGCCGCGTGCTGCGGGGTCGCCGGGCTGAAGACCACCTGGGGCCGGGTCCCGCTGGCCGGCGTGCACCCGCTCTCGCCCTCGTACGACACGGTCGGGCCGATCGCCCGGGACGTCGCCGGGCTCGTGCTCGGGATGCGGCTGCTGGAGCCGGGGTTCGCGCCGCGCCCGGTGGACCGCCCGGTGGTGGCCCGGATCCGGCCGCCCGCCTCGCCGGTCGCCGACGCGGCCGTCGACCGCGCGCTGGCGGCGACCGGCTGGGAGGTGGTCGAGAAGCCGGTGCCGTGGTGGTTCGAGATCCGCTCGTACGGACGGCTGCTCGGGGCCGAGGGTGCCCGGGCCAACGCCGAGCTGCCCCGGCACCTGCTCAACCCGGTCACCCGGACGGCGATCGAGCGCGGTGTCGCGGTGCCGCGGGAGCGGGTGATGGAGCTGCGGGCCGGGCTGGCCGAGGTGCAGCTGCGGTTCCTGCGGCTGCTCGACGGCGTGCACGCGCTGGCGCTGCCCACGCTGGACCGGCCGACGCCGCGGCTGACCGACCGCGACCTGCGGCTGGTCCAGCTGACGTTCCCGGTCAACGCGGCCCGGCTGCCCGCGGTCGCCGTGCCGGTGCCGGGCGGGTCGCTGCAGCTGGTCGGGCGCCCGTACGCCGAGGAGACCCTGCTCGGGTTGGTAGGGCGCTTCTGACGGCGATCTGGCGGCGTGGGCGACGCCCGGGCGACGACCGGCGGCGTTGTCGGGGATCGACCGAGACAACACCGGTATCGGCCGACCCCTCCGCCTTGCCGGACGCCGCCTGGACGCCGCCCGCATCCACCGACGGCCGTCAGCAGCGCCCTACTGGACCACTGAGGCGCGGTGCGGGTCCCAGTACTCCAGACCCGCCTCCTCGAACCGCTGCTCCAGCGCGTCAAGCCCCCGCTCGGTCGCGTACGCCCGCTCCTTGGCGGTGATCGGGATGACCCAGCGGAAGTGCACGGTCCGGCCGGGCAGCGGGAGCCGCCACAGCTCGTCGGCCAGCAGGTAGGGGTTGCTCACCAGCAGGTGCCCGCAGCTCGAGCCGGGCAGCCACGGTTCGCCCACCGAGACGATGTCGCCGACCGAGAGCTCCTCCACCCCGTGGAAGTAGACGACCATTGCCAGCAGTTCGACCGCGCGCAGCGTCTTGAACGGCGTGACCAGCACGAACTCGGAGCCCTGGGTGCCCCCGGCGGACCTCCCGGCCGACCCCGCGGCCGACCCCTCGGCGGGCAGCGACGCGCCGCTGGACACGTGCAGCCACAGGCCGCCGCGGCTCTCCGGGTCCACCCGCAGCACCCGGACGTGCGGCGCGGACATCGCGTCCGTGCGCCAGCCCTGCACGACCACCCGCTGGCCGGGGAATCCGTGCCGCAGGTGTGCCTCGATCGCACTCTGCGCGTCGATGCCCGTCACCGGCCCCACCACCCCTGACACGCTACCGAAGTCGCTCCGGACGGCGGCGGTAACCTGGGCGGGTGCTGATCCTCGACCGCTCGGTCCGGGACGCGATCGTCGCCCACGCCCGCCGTGACCACCCGGACGAGGCGTGCGGGATCGTCGCCGGCCCGGCCGGGTCCGACCGGCCGGAGCGGGTCGTCGAGATGACCAACGCCGCCCGGTCGATGACCCGGTACGAGTTCGAGCCGGCCGAGCAGCTGCGGGTCTACCGGGAGATGGACGACCGGGACGAGGAGCCGGTCGTCGTCTACCACTCGCACACGGCCACCGAGGCGTACCCGTCCCGTACCGACGTGCGGTATGCGAGCCAGCCGGACGCGCACTACGTGCTGGTCTCGACCCGGGATCCCGAGGAGACCGAGTTCCGCTCGTTCCGGATCGTGGATGACGTGGTGACCGAGGAAGAGATCCGCATCAGCGAGACCGTCGGCGGGGAAGCCTGAGGCGGTTCGCGCGGTTCGAGGCGTTGACAACCACAGAATCCAGGAGTCTTCAGCATGGCCATCGCAGTACGGATCCCGACGATCTTGCGGAACTACACCGGCGGGGAGAAGCAGGTCGAGGCGAACGGCAGTTCGCTCGCCTCGCTGATCGACGACCTGGACGCCAAGCACCCCGGCCTCAAGGGGCGGCTGGTCACCGACGACGGCTCGCTGCACAGGTTCGTCAACGTCTACGTCAACGACGAGGACGTGCGGTTCACCGGCGCGCTGGACACCGGGCTGTCCGACGGCGACGAGGTCACCATCCTGCCCGCGGTCGCAGGCGGCTGACGATGCGCTACCGGTCGCTGGTCGAGGCGGTCGGCGACACCCCGCTGGTCGGACTGCCCACGCTGTCGCCGTCCGACGACGTGCGGCTGTGGGCGAAGTTGGAGGACCGCAACCCCACCGGCTCGGTCAAGGACCGGGCGGCGATCTGGATGATCCGGGCCGCGGAGCGGGACGGGCGGCTCCGGCCCGGCGCGACGATCCTCGAGCCGACCAGCGGCAACACCGGCATCTCGCTGGCGATGGTCGCGCAGCTGCACGGCTATGAGCTGATCTGCGTGATGCCGGAGAACACCTCGATCGAACGCCGGCAGCTGCTGGAGATGTACGGCGCGAAGATCATCCTTTCGCCGGCCGCCGGCGGTTCCAACCAGGCCGTGGCGATGGCGAAGGAACTGGCGGAGGAGCATCCGGACTGGGTGATGCTCTACCAGTACGGCAACCCCGCCAACGCGATGGCGCACTACGAGACGACCGGCCCGGAGATCCTCCGGGACATGCCGACGATCACGCACTTCGTCGCCGGGCTCGGCACCACCGGCACGCTGATGGGCACCGGCCGGTTCCTGCGCGAGCACGTCCCGGGCGTGCAGATCGTCGCGGCCGAGCCGCGCTACGGCGAGCTGGTCTACGGGCTGCGCAACGTCGAGGAGGGCTTCGTCCCGGAGCTGTACGACCCGTCGGTGCTGACCAGCCGCTACTCGGTCGGCGCCAAGGACGCCGTCCGGCGGACCCGGCAGCTGGTCGAGACCGAGGGCATCTTCGCGGGCATCTCCACCGGCGCGATCCTGCACGCGGCGCTCGGCGTGGCCGAGAAGGCGGCCGGTGCCGGGCAGCAGGCGGACGTCGTGCTGCTGGTCGCCGACGGCGGTTGGAAATACCTCTCCACCGGCGCGTACGGCGGGACGCTGGAAGAGGCAGAAAACGCGCTCGAGGGACAACTCTGGGCCTAGGGACGACCGTCGCGACATCGCTGACGTCACGCCTTCGGATGACCGTCCGAAGCGGACGGGTGACGCGGCGGATCCCGCTCGTGTGCTGCTCCTACCAGTCGTTAGTGTGTTGATCCTCATGGCCGACATCACTGACCGCTTGGAGCGGATGAACAAGCGGGACGAGCTGACCCGCCGCGTGCTGGCGCAGCGGGCACTGCCCGACCCCGTGGCCGAGCTCGGTGCCGACTTCGTCGAGGTCGTCGAAGCCGTGGTCGTCGTGGTGCGCCGGCAGCCGGGGTCCTCGGTGATGGTGGCGCCCGGCGACGGGCGGGCCGGTTCGGCGGTCGTGCGGATCACCGAGGTCGCCGGCGACGTGGAGATCACCGTCCTGTCCGCGCCCGCCTGACGCGCGACGCCGGAGCCGGGGCGGGACCCGCGGGTCGGCCCGGGTCAGCCGCCCGGGGTGCGGCTGGGGACCGGGTCGGCGCAGGCGACCGCGGGCCCGGGGCGGCACGGCGAGCCGGGATCGCGCACGGCGGCGCCGATCGGGTGGTCGGCAGCGTCGAGCACGGTGACGTCCTCGACGGTGACCGAGCCGGCGAGCACCACACCGAAGAACCGCGCGACCTGGTCGGTCGCCGTGCGCCGGGCCGGAACCCGCTTGACCGACCCGTCGGCGAGCCGGATCAGGACCGCCGGCCCCGGGGCGACACCGGCGATCGACGTGACTGTGACCCGCCCGTTCCGCACCGGCACGCTCGCCCAGGTGACCGGCGCCCCCGCCGTCCAGCTGTCGAAGCAGACCGTGTCCCGGTTGAACGCGGCGCCCTCGGAGCGCAGGCAGCGGCGGGCGCCCGCCGACACGGTCGTCGACCCGATCGCCCACGGCATCCCGTCGACCACGCCGGACGCGACCGGGTAGACCGGCGGCTCCGGCCGCGGCGCGGGGACCGGACCCGACGGCGGCGGGATCGGCGGCGCCGCCCCGCCCGGGCTGGCCGCCGGCAGCCCGGCCGGCGACGGCAGCAGCAGCATCGGGCCCAGCAGCGCGAGCATCACCGCCAGCCCGGTCCCGCCGACGGCGAGCAGCGTCCGCTGCCGCACCCGCCGGCGCCGCACCCGGGCCACGATCTGCGGCACCGGGTCGGACGGCCCGACGTAGTGGGGGATGAGGTCGCGCAGCGCGCCACGGAACTCGGCATCGGGTTCGGTCACGGCCACACCTCCTCAGCCCCCGTCCGGTCCGGGTGGCCGGTGGCCCGCAGCCGGGCCAACCCCCGGAACGCGTGCGTCTTCACCGAACCGGTGCTGATGCCGAGCGTCTCCGCGACCTGCCGCTCGCTCATGTCCTCCGCGTAGCGCAGCACGACCACCGCGCGCTGCAGCATCGACAGGTCGGCCAGCCCGCGGCGCAGCCAGTCCCGCTGGTCGATCGCGTCCGACTCGAGCGGACCGCGCGGCACCGGCGGCTCGGGCAGCTCCCAGTGCGGCTCCTCGCCCTTCCACCGCCGGCGGGACGCCGAGATCGCGCCGTTGACGATGGTCTGCCGGACGTACGCCTCCGGGGCGCCGTCGCGGACCTGCGGCCACTTGCCCCAGAGCTTGGCCAGCGACTCCTGCACCAGGTCCTCGGCCCGGCCGACGTCGAGGGTCAGCGAGTAGGCGAGCCGGACCAGCCGGCCCCAGCGCGACCGGGCGAACTCCGCGAAGCCGTCCTCGACCGCCGGTGTCCCGGGCGCCGGTGTCCCGGGCGCCGGTGTCCCGGGCGCCGGTGTCCCGGGCGCCGGTGTCCCGGGCGCCGGTGTCCCTGCCGACGGTCTCCCGGGCGCCGGGGCGTCGTCGGGCGGCGGATCGTCCGCCGCCGTTCGCGACGCTCCGGGCCGTCCCCGTCGCCGGCCCGGAGCCTCGCGCGATGCGCCGGCCGGCGTGCGTCGTGGAGGGTCGGCCGCCGCGCGGTCCACGGCAGAACGCTCGCGCACCCACGGCTCCCTCCTCGCATCAGCCCGCGCATCCCGCTGCGAAAACGCGACCGGGGACGAGTCGGGTTGACGCTCAGTTGAACGTCAGCGAACTGGCCTGGTCGTTGGCCGCGGCCCCGACGTAGGACAGACTGGAGATGATGATGGTCAGCGACCCGCCACCGAAATTGGTGTTACGGAACAGTTGCTGAGCGCAGTTGGAGAAGCTGCGGAAACTGGAGATCCGGTCGTTCCATCCGGACGGCAGCGACGCGAACCGGAAATCGGCGTCCGAGCTGTTGTCGCACTGGCCGGCGCCGAACAGGCTCAGGCTGGCGCCGCCGAAGTTCGCGTTCGCGTACTCGGTGCCGAGCAGCACGCTCGCCGCCGCCGTCACCGTCGGCAGCGCGGACATCGTGCGCGCGAAGGTCGGGTCGAGCGCGGCGGACCGGGCCGACACCGGGGCGTCGGTCACCCGCCCGCCGGTCCCGTACGCGACCGCGGCACGGTAGGTGGCGAAGCAGTGGGCCGTGGTCGAGCCCGCGACCAGCGCGCAGTGCGGTGCGGCGGTGGCCGGCACGGGCGCGGCGGCGGTGGCGGACTCGGCCGTGCCGCCGGTCGCCGGGGCGGGGACGGTGGCGGAGCCGACCGGGACCGCGGCGGCCGGGCCGGCCAGGCCGGCCAGCGCCAGCGTCAGCGGTACGGCCGCGGCGAGCACGATCAGCGCGCGCCCGCCGAGTCGGGAACGGATCCGGGGGGACGGGGGCGGTGCTGGCGCCGCGAGTCGCATCGCGGTCTCCTCTCGACCGGCGTGGGGGAGAGCCGGCAGCCGAATCCTATATCCGTGCTGTGATCGACTGAACACAATTAGTCGCAACGCCGGTCGCGGAAATGGGTTCCGACGATTCTCATCCGGGGTCCGGACCACCCTGCACCGAAAGTCGGATACTGTGCGCCGAGTCGGGGCAGCCCGACCGAGCAGCACAAGCCGGGGGAGAAGCAGGAAGGCCGGATGTCCCTGAGTTCCGCCTCGACCGTATCGGGCCGGGGGTCCACCCGGATCGCGACGGCGGTTGCCGTGGCGGTTGCCGTGCTGGTGCCGGTGGCGATCCTGTTCGTCCAGGTGTGGTCGAGCACCAGCGGCGCGCGGTCGTTCACCGCCGACGAACGGCGCGGGGTGGCCTACCTGGAGCCGCTGACGCGGCTGCTCGGCGCCACCACCAAGGCGCAGTCCGACGCCGTCCACAACCGGCCGGTCGACACGGCCGGGGTCCGGGTCGCGGTGGCCGCGGTCGACGAGGTCGACGGCCGGCTCGGCCGCCAGCTGCGCACCACCGACCGGTGGATCGACGTGCGGCAGCTCGTGCAGCAGCGGCTGACGGTGCCGAAGTGGACCCCGCCCACGGCATACACCCAGTACAGCGATGTGAACACGAAGCTGCTGGAACTCACCCGGACCGTCGGCGACAATTCCCGGTTGGTTCTCGACCCCGCGATCGATGCGTACTACGTGATGAATGCCAGCCTGCTGCGAATACCCGAGATCATCGTCGACTCCGGTCGTTACACGGACCTGTCCGTACTGTTCCCGACCGGCGGCGGGGAGGCGACCAGGGCGCAGCTCGCGGCCGCCCGCAACCGCATCGCCGCCGACGAGACCGACCTGTCCGACGGCCTGCTCAAGGCGTTCGCGCAGACCGACAGCAGCACGCTCGGGCCCGGACTGACCCGGCCGCTGGACGACTTCCGCACCGCCGTCGACGCCGTCGCGCCGTCCGCCTCGCTGCTCGCTCCCGCGCCGGAGCGGTCGGTGCCCGACCTGATCGCCAATCAGGACGCGCTGCAGCAGGCCGCGCTCGGCCTGCAGGACGCCGCGCTGAAGCAGCTCGACGACCTGCTGGCGGACCGGGCCGCCGGGCAGTCCCGCAGCCGGATCATCGCCGTGATCGCCGCGGTGATCGGGATCCTCGTCGCGGGCGTGCTGGCCTGGCTGGCCTGGCGGTGGGCGCCGGTCCGGCCCCGGCGGCGGGCGGTGGACCCCGACGACGAACCGGCCGTGCAGCGGTCGGCCAACGGCACCAGAGTGCCCGTCCATGCCGAGCGCTCCGGAGGTGCCCGTGCTGCTCGGTAGGTTGCGGGTCCGGCAGAAGCTGGTCCTGCTCGTCGTCCCGCTGCTGCTGCTCGCGGTGGCCGGCGCGGTCCCGCTGGTGCTGAGTCGGGTGCAGGCCGCCGAGCGGTCCAGCGACAGCGCCAGGCTGGTGCAGCGGGCGGTGCGGATCACCGAGCTGGTGCAGGAGCTGCAGCAGGAGCGGCTCGCCTCGCTCGGCTACCTGTCCAACGACGTGGCCAGGGACGAGGTGGTCGCCCGCTCGACCCGGGTGCTCGAGCTGGCCCGGCAGATCGACGCCAACTACGGCAGCGCCGACGACAAGCTGGCCCTGGCGCTGCGCCAGGTGACCCTGCGCTCCGCGCTCGACGGGCTGCGCCCGCAGATCCTCGAGCAGCGGACCGCCGGCTTCGGCGTCTACACCGGGTTCACCGGCGCGATCGACGGGCTCGTCGACCAGCTCCGGCTGACCGGCGATGCCGACCTGCGCACCAACGCCGGCCGGCAGCAGGTCGCCCTCGACGCGATCATCCGGCACGACGAGGCCACCGCGGCCGAGGGCGCCGCGCTGTTCATCGAGCCGCGCCGGGAGATCACCATGCGCGTCGTCGGCCTCGTCGGCGGCGGGCTGGCGCTGGAGAACCGCGAGGAGTCCGTCTTCAAGGAGCTGGCCGACCCGAGCTCCGCCGACCTGTACGAGCGGGTCGAGACGAGCCCGTCCAGCACCCGGCTGAACAACTACCTGGACGGCATCGTCGGCAGCAACGCCTCGCAGATCACCGCGACCATCGCGGCCGACCTCGCCCCGCAGGTGAAGTCGCTGACCTCGCTGAGCCGGCTGGTCGAGACCCGGGTGGCGGCGCAGGCCGTGGCCGAGGCCAACCGGTCCGCCCGGGCCGACCGGTGGCTGGCCGGGATCGTCGGCGGCGTCGCGCTGGCGCTGCTGATCGCCGCCGCGCTGCTGTCGGTGCTGATCACCCGCTCGATCGCGCGGCCGCTGCGGCGGCTGACGGCGTCCGCGGACGAGGTCGCCGACGTCGCCCAGCTGGAGCTGGTGCGGGTGGCCGACACCGACGACCCGGAGGCCGCGGTGCCACACCTGCGGCCGGTCAGGGTGGGCACGGCCGACGAGCTCGGCGAGCTGGCCCAGGCGTTCAACCGGGTCCAGCAGATCGCGTCCAACCTGGTGGAGCGGCAGCTGGTCAGCCGGCAGAACGTGGCCACGATGTTCGGCAACGTCGGCCGGCGCACCCAGAACCTGGTCGGCCGGCAGCTCGCGATGATCGACTCGCTGGAGCGCAACGAGCAGGACCCGGCCCTGCTCGACCGGCTCTACCGGCTCGACCACGTCTCCACCCGGCTGCGGCGCAACGCGAACAGCCTCGTCGTGCTGTCCGGGGCCACCGAGCAGCAGATCACCAGCGAGCCGCTGTCGGTCGCCGACACGATCCGCTCCGCGCTCGGCGAGATCGAGGGCTTCCAGCGGGTCCGGCTCGGCTCGGTGGACGACGAGCTGCTGGCGCCCACCGTCACCGCGGACGTCATCCTGCTGCTCGCCGAGCTGCTGGAGAACGGCACCTCGTTCTCGCCGCCGCACACCGAGGTCGAGGTCGAGGCGCGGTCGAGCGACGACGGCGGCGTGCTGGTCCGGATCGTCGACCACGGGCTCGGCATGACGCCGGAGCAGCTGGAGGCGGAGAACGCCCGGCTGGTCTCCCGGGAGCGGCTCGACCTGGCGCCCACCGACGTGCTCGGGCTGTTCGTGGTCGGGCGGCTGGCCCGGCGGCACGGGATCGACGTGCGGCTGCTGCCGACGCCGGGGACCGGCGTGACGGCCGAGATACGGATCCCCGCGACGCAGGTGGTCCGGTCGGACCGGCCGGCGCCCGCGGCGGCGTCCGCACCGGCGCCCGCGCCGGCCCAGGCTCCGCCGGTTCCGGTGATCCCGACCGAGCCGGCGCCGGCCCGGGACGGGCGGGGCTGGTGGGACTCGCCGACCCAGGCCGCGGACCGGGCCGCGGCCCAGGGCCGGCCGGCGGCGCCGACCGCGTTCCACGCCGGCCCCGGTGCGCCGGAACGCCCCGCTGCGCCGTCCCGGAACGGCGCGGACTCGCCCGCCAACGGCATGGCGGCTGCGGCGGCCGAGCTGGCGGCGGCCGCCGAGGGACGGGCCGCCCGTGCGGACGTGTCCGAGCCGGCGCCGGACGTGCCGCGACCGCGCGGCGCGGCCGGGATGGTCCGCCGGGTCCGCGGCGCGCAGCACCCTGACACCGGCCTACGGGACGAGCGGTCCGAGGCGTTCCGGCCACCATCCGCGGCCGACGCCCGCCAGGACATCGAGGACTTCGAGGCCGGCGTGCGGCGGGCGCTGCGGGAGACCGGCGCCGACGGCGGGAGCGGGTTCGTCGTCGAGGACGGCGTGGCGCCCTGGACGGACCTGGACGTCGACGACCCGGTGGGGACCGAGCAGACCCGCGCGCTGGTCGAGGAGTTCGAGGACGGGGTACGCCGGGCGCTCGCCCGCCTCGACCAGGTCGCGGGGCGAACCGGCCGACCGTCCGCGCTCTTCGAGCGCCGCGCCGGAACGGAGTTCCACCCGGCCACGAACGGTGCCCCTCCGCCGGGCACCGTGTCGCCGCCGGCGAACGGCAGCGAGCCCGCCAGCGCGCGGCCGCCGGTGAACGGCGGTGAGCCGGCCACCGGGCCGTCGCCCGCTGACGGCGGTGAGCCGGCCACCGGACTGTCGCCGGTGAACGGCGGTGAGCCGGCCACCGGACTGACGCCGGCGAACGGCAGCGAGTCCGGCACCGTGTCGCCGCCGGCGAACGGCGGCGATCCGGCCCTCGGGCCGTGGCGGCGGACGAACGGTGCCGAGCCGCCGTTCGCGCCGCCGGACCGGCCGACCAACGGCGCCGAGGCGCCGCAGGAGCCGCAGCCGACGAGCGACGCCGACCGGGCGGGCACGGCGCACCCCGACCCGCGCCCGCTGGAGCGGCGCCGCCCGCCGGAGCCGCCGCAGTTTCGCGCACCTGTGCCGCCGTTCCCGCCGGCTCAGCCGCCGTTCCCGCCGGCTCAGCCGCCGTTCCCGCCGGCCCAGGCACCGTTCCCGCCGGCCCAGCCGCCGGCCCAGCCGCCGTTCCCGGCTGCCGCCCAGGCACCCTTCCAGGCACCGGCCGCGGGGGACGCCCCATCCCGGCCCGCGGCGGAGCCCGTGGACGGCGTCCCGACGGATGCCCCGGCCGCGCGGGACGGCGCCGCTCCCGTACCGGCCGGCGCCGGAACGGCCGAGGCCGGTGCCGGCCCGGCGGCGGGCACCGCGGCGCGCGACTCCGGGACGACCGGACCTGCAGGCGACAGCACAGACGAGAAGACAGCGGACAAGTCCGCCGAATCGGTACCGGGAGGCTCGTCGGGAACGGACAACGGCACGGCCGGCCGAGGTACGGGAGAACCCGCGGCCGAGGAAGAACGCGAGCACTCGGACAGCCGGGGTAACGGTACGGGTCCGAACGGACGGGTCGCTACCGACCTGGACACGGGCAAAATGGACCCGTCCGGACGCGGCCTGGTCCGGCGCGTCCCCGGTGCGCAGATGCCGGCCGGTGCCGTAGCCGCCAGACCGGGTATGCCGACCGCGGCGCCACCGGACGCGGCCGGGCAGGACGTGGCCGAGCAGGATGCGGCAGCGGCCCGGTCGCTGGTGGAGGAGTTCGAGGCAGGCGTACAGCGGGCGTTGCGCGACGCCCCCGGCACGGCCGAGACGGACGAGGACGGTGTCAGGTGAGCCACACCGCGTACGGACTGAGTGCCGAGGCGCAGAACTTCAACTGGCTGCTCGGCAAGTTCGCCGCCGAGACGGCCGGCGTCCTCGAAGCCATCGCCGTGTCCTCTGACGGCCTGCTGATGGCCATGTCCGCCGGCCAGCAGCGCGGCGGGGCGGACCGGCTGGCCGCGATCACCTCCGGCATCACCAGCCTGGCCGGCGGCGCCGCCCGGGCGTACCAGCTGGGCAACCTGAACAAGGTCATCGTCGACATGGCCCACGGCTACCTGCTGGTCTCCGCGATCAGCAGCGGCTCGGTGCTCGGGGTCATCGCCGCGAAGACCGCCAACCTGGGCAACATCGCGTACGAGATGACCCTGTTCGCCACCCGCGCCGGCGCGGCGCTGACCCCGCAGCTGATCAACGAGCTGAAGAACTCTCTCGGCGACTGATGGACCCGTGACCAGAGACAAGACCCCGACCGAGCGCACCGCCGGAGCGCTCGTACGACCGTTCCTGTCCGGCCCGAGCGGCGGTGCCGACGGTGCCCGCGGCCCCGACGACCAGGCCGACGCGCCGGTACCCGACGGTGCCCTGCGCCCGTTCCTGCTCACCGCCGGCCGCGTCGCCGGCCAGGACTCGATCGCGATCGAGACCCAGGTGGTGACCACGGACAGCGGCCGGACGGCGGTCGACCAGCTCGGCTTCGAGCGCCGGGACATCGTCTCGCTCTGCGGCAACCCGCTGTCGGTCGCGGAGATCGCCGCGCAGCTGTCGCTGCATCTCGGCGTGGTCCGGGTGCTGGTCGGCGACCTGTCCGCCGACGGCCACCTGTCGGTCTACCTGCCCAACGCCGACGCCTCGACCGACGTCGACACGCTCCTGAGGGTGATCCGTGGTCTCCGCGCAATCGGCTGAGGTCGGCGGGCCCACCCGCCGCCGCCCACCCCTCCCGGTCAAGCTGGTGATCGCCGGCGGCTTCGGCGTCGGCAAGACGACGACGGTCGGCAGCATCTCCGAGATCAGCCCGTTGACCACCGAGGCGGACATGACCTCGGCCGCGGCCGGCATCGACGACGCCAGCCAGGTGCCGGGCAAGCGCACCACGACCGTGGCGATGGACTTCGGCTGCATCACGATCGACGAGAGCCTCAAGCTCTACCTGTTCGGCACGCCCGGGCAGGACCGGTTCGGCTTCATGTGGGACGACCTGGCCATCGGCGCGATCGGCGCGCTGGTGATCGTCGACAGCCGCCGGCTGGACGACTGCTACCCCGCCGTGGACTACTTCGAGCGGCTGGGATTACCCTTCGTAGTCGCTGTGAACAGATTCGACGGTGCAGTGGCCCACGATCTTCCCTCTATCAGGTGGGCCTTAGCTGTCGATGACGCCGTTCCGCTCATAACGTTCGACGCACGTGACAAGCTGTCAGTACGGGACGCGCTGCTCGTCGTCCTCGACCGGGCTCTGGCCAAGGCGCGGGCAGCGCAGACCAAGCGATGAGCTGATCACTGTAGGTAGCGGGGCGTTGGGACCGAGGGAACCGACGGGGGAAGACGTGGCTGACATCAACGAGCGGCTGGACCGGCTCCAGCGGCGGGAGGACTTCGACCGGTTCGGTCGACCGCTTCGTCATGCGCCCGCCGACACGCCGGTCGGGCCGCCGCTCGCGCGACCGGCCGGCGTGGACGACCGGCTCGGCGAGGTGCTCGACGCAGTCGCCTCGGTGGTGCGCCGCCACCCCGGGCTGTCGGTGATGGTCGCGCTCGCGGACGGGCGAGCGGGCCGTCCGGTGATCCGGGTGACCGAGCGGGACGGCGGCGTGGAGACCGGCGTCGTGGTCGCCGGCTCGGGTCCGCCTCGAGTGGTCCAGCCGGGGTCGCCGCCGGCCGACCCGCGCCATCCGGCCGCGTTCGGCCCGTACGACGGGCTGTCGTCCCCGGCCGCCGCCCCGACCCGCGAGTCGGTGCCCGGCAGCGACCCGGTCTTCGAGCCCGCGCTCCGGGACAGTCCACGCGACGCCGTGGCCTCGCTCGAGGGCGTGCTCGGCCGGGACGGCTCGCCCGCCCGCGGGGACCTCGGCTCGCTCGAGGGCGTGCTCGGCCGGGACGGCCCGCTCGCCCGCCGGGACCTCGGCTCGCTCGAGGGCGTGCTCGGCCGCGACGGCTCGCCCGCCCGGGAGGACCTGGCTGCCCGCGAAGGCCCGGCGGGTCGCGACGGCAGCCGCGAGGCCCCCAGCGGTCCCGACGGCGGCGGGGTCCGGGACGACCTGCAGCCCGGTCGCGGCCCCGCCCGCAGCGCCGCCGCCAACGGCCGGCACGCCGCCGCCCGCGAGTCGCAGGGCCGCACCGGCTCGTCCTGGCACGACGCGCTCTGGTCACCCGAGTCGCGGGACCGGTTCCGGCAGGCCGAGCACGACCGGCAGGCCGAGCACGACCGGCAGGCCGAGCAGGACCGGCAGCAGGACCGGCAGCAGGACCGGCAGCAGGACCGGCAGCAGGACCGCGAGGAGCACGGCGGGGCCGCGGGCACGATCCCGCTGGCCGAGGACACCAGCCAGGTGGTGAGCCGGCTCGCGCAACTGCTCCGGGACAACCCGACGCTCGCGGCGAACTGGAGCCGCGAGGGGCAGGAGTGACCGATCGGGACCTGCCCATCGGGATCTTCGACTCGGGGGTCGGCGGCCTGACCGTCGCCCGGGCCGTGCTCGACCAGCTCCCGCACGAACCCCTGCTCTACGTCGGCGACACCGCCCACGGCCCGTACGGGCCGCTGCCGATCGCCCAGATCCGCCGGCACGCGCTGGCCGTGCTCGACGACCTCGTCGCGCGGGGCGTCAAGCTGCTGGTGATCGCCTGCAACACGGCCAGTGCGGCCTGCCTGCGCGACGCCCGCGAGCGGTACGACGTGCCGGTCGTCGAGGTCGTCCTGCCGGCGGTCCGGCGGGCGGTCGCCACGACCAAGAACGGCCGGGTCGGCGTGATCGGCACGGCCGCCACGGTGGCCAGCGGCGCCTACCAGGACGCGTTCGCGGCGGCGCCGCACATCGAGGTGACCGCAGCCGCCTGCCCGCGGTTCGTGGACTTCGTCGAGCGCGGCTACACCCGCGGCCGGCAGGTGCTCGGCCTGGCCAATGCGTCCCTCGCCCCGCTGGCGGCGGCCGACGTGGACACGCTCGTGCTCGGCTGCACGCACTACCCGATGCTGACCGGCGTCATCCAGCTGTCCATGGGCGACGAGGTGACCCTGGTCAACAGCGCCGAGGAGACGGCCAAGGACGCCTACCGGGTGCTCACCGCGGGCGACCTGCTCCGGGACGACGACGCGCCCGCGCCGCGGCACCGGTTCGTCGCGACCGGCGACCCTGAGCCGTTCCACCGGCTGGCCCGTCGGTTCCTGGGCCCGGACGTCGGTGCGGTGGACGCGGCTACTGTGCCCGCGTGAAGCTCACGATCGTCGGCTGTTCCGGCAGCGTTCCCGGTCCGGACAGCGCCGCCTCGTCCTACCTGGTCGAGCACGAGGGCTACCGGATGCTGCTCGACCTCGGCAGCGGTGCGTTCGGGGCGCTGCAGCGGCACGTCGAGCGGGCCGAGGTGGACGCGGTGGTGCTGTCGCACCTGCACCCCGACCACTGCCTCGACGTCGCGCCGATGGTCGTGCAGCGCCGGCACGGGCTGCCCGCCGTGCCGCCGCGGATCCCGCTGCTCGGGCCGGCCGGCACGCACGACCGGCTGGCACTGGCGTACGACCCGACGTCGCGGGACGGGCTGCGCGACCTGTTCGACCTGGCCGCGGTGACACCGGGGGAGCGCGAGCTCGGTCCGTTCCGGCTGCGGTTCGAGCGGGTCGACCACCCGGTGCCGACGCACGCGGTGCGGGTCACCGCCGGCGGCCGCGCGCTGGGCTACTCCGCGGACACGGGGCCGTGCGACGCCCTGGTGTCGGTGGCCGAGGGCGCTGACCTGCTGCTGTGCGAGGCGTCGTTCGAGGAGGGACCGGCGAACCCGCCCGGCCTGCACCTGACCGGCCGGCAGGCCGGCGAGCACGCCCGCCGGGCCGGCGTCGGCCGGCTGCTGGTCACCCACGTCCCCCCGTGGACGGACGCCGGCCGCGCCCTCGACGCCGCCACCGCCGCCTTCGGCGGACCCACTACGCTCGTCGTCGCCGGCGAGACCTACGAGGTCTAACCGGCCAGGAACGACAGCCGGACCTGGCGGGTGGGGTTGTCGCCGTTGGTGTCGACCAGGCAGACCGACTGCCAGGTGCCCAGCTGCAGCCGGCCGCCGACGACCGGCAGCGTGGCGTACGGCGGGACGAACGCGGGCAGCACGTGGTCGCGCCCGTGTCCGGGACTGCCGTGCCGGTGCCGCCACCGCCCGTCGGCCGGAAGCAGCTGGTCCAGCGCGGCGAGCAGGTCGTCGTCGCTGCCGGCGCCGGTCTCGATGAGCGCCAGCCCGGCCGTCGCGTGCGGCACGAACACGTGCAGCAGCCCGTCGCCCGCGCCGCGCACGAACGACGCGCACTCCTCGGTGATGTCCCGGACCACCGGCCGCCCACCGGTCCGGACGGTCAACATCTCGGTGCGCATCCCGGGAGGTTAGTGCCCCGCGTCGACGGTCCGCGCACCACGGCCCGAGACCGCGGACGCGGGGCACTAGGGTGGCCGGCGTGACGCGACCCGACGGACGGAAGGCCGGCGAGCTGCGGCCGGTGACGATCACCCGGCACTGGCAGAAGCACGCCGAGGGTTCGGCGCTGGTGGAGTTCGGCGACACCAAGGTGCTCTGCGCCGCCAGCGTGACCGAGGGTGTGCCGCGCTGGCGCAAGGGCAGCGGCCTCGGGTGGGTGACGGCCGAGTACGCGATGCTCCCGCGCGCCACCCACACCCGCTCCGACCGGGAGTCCGTGCGCGGCCGGATCGGCGGCCGGACGCACGAGATCAGCCGGCTGATCGGGCGCTCGCTGCGGGTCGCGGTCGACCTGCGTGCGCTCGGCGAGAACACCATCGCGATCGACTGCGACGTGCTGCAGGCCGACGGCGGCACCAGGACCGCGTCGATCACCGGCGCGTACGTGGCGCTGGCCGACGCGGTCGCCTGGCTGCGTGCCCGCAACGCGCTGGCCCGGCCGGAGCCGCTGGTCAGCTCGGTCGCCGCGGTCAGCGTCGGGGTGGTCGACGGGGAGTCCCGCCTCGACCTCGCCTACACCGAGGACGTCGCCGCGGACACCGACATGAACGTGGTCTGCACCGGCTCCGGCGAGTTCGTCGAGGTGCAGGGGACCGCCGAGGGCGCCCCGTTCGACCGGGGCACGCTGGACGCGCTGCTCGACCTGGCCGTGGACGGCTGCGCCCAGCTCGCCGAGATCCAGCAGGCTGCGCTGGCGCAGTGAGGCTCGTTCTCGCCACCCGCAACCTGGCCAAGCTGGAGGAGCTGCGCCGGATCCTGGCCCCGCTCGTGCCGGTCGAGGTCATCGGTCTCGGCGACGTTCCGGCGTACCCGGAGGTGCCCGAGACCGGCGCGACCTTCGAGGAGAACGCGCTGATCAAGGCCAGGGAAGCGGTGACCCGCACCGGGTTGCCGGCGGTCGCGGACGACTCCGGGCTGACCGTCGACGCGCTCAACGGGATGCCGGGGGTGCTGTCCGCCCGCTGGTCCGGCCACGGCTCGACCGACGAACGCAACCTGCGCCTCGTGCTCGAGCAGACCGAGAACGTGCCGGACGCCCGTCGCGGCGCAGCGTTCGTGTGCGCGGCGGTGCTGGTCACCCCGAACGGCGCCGAGCAGGTCGCGCACGGCACGGTCACCGGCACGCTGCTGCGGGAGCCGCGCGGCAGCAACGGTTTCGGTTACGACCCGATCTTCCAGCCGGCCGGCGAGACCCGCACGACCGCGGAGATGTCGCCGGCCGAGAAGGATGCGATCAGCCACCGGGGCAAGGCGTTCCGGGCCCTCGCCCCGCTCGTCGCCGCGACTCTCGGTTAGGGCCCGTCTCCCGCGCCCGCCCTGGCGCTCGTGACCGGACGCCGCCGGCATCCACCGCCGGCCGGGCGGCGCGCCTAGCCTGGGTTCTTCGTGAGCAGCCAGCCGTCCGGTGCGGCGAGCTGGTCGGCGGCGGCCGGACCCCAGGAGCCGCGCGGGTAGGTCTGGACCTCCGGCCGGTGCTTCAGCACCGGGTCGATCGCCTCCCAGGCGTGCGCGAGGCCGTCGGGCCGGGTGAACAGCGACCGGTCGCCGACGATCACGTCGTGGATGAGCCGCACGTACGCCGGCAGCGGGTCGCCGTCGGGCACCTGCTCCAGCGGCAGCCGGGCGGTCCCGGTGGTGAGCACCAGCTCCGGCCCCGGCCGCTTCAGCACCACCCGCAGGTCGATCGCGCCCGACCCGGACAGCGACACGGTCAGCACCGTGCCGTCCGGTGGCAGCTGGTCGGCCAGCGGCCCGCCCGGCTCCCTGCAGATCAGGCTGATCTGCTGGGCGCTCGCCTTGAGCTGCTTGCCGGTGCGCAGCAGGAACGGCACGCCGTGCCAGCGGGGCGTGTCGATCCACAGCCGGGCGGCGACGAACGTGTCGGTCTGCGAGTCCGGCGCGACGCCCTCGGTGTCCCGGTAGCCCTCGAACTGGCCGAGCACCACCTCGTCCGGGTCGAGCGGCCGGAACCCGGCGATGACGTCCTCCCGGGCCGACTGCAGGTCGCTCGCGGACAGCGAGGCCGGCGTCTCCATCGCCACCTCGGCGGCGAGCTGGAACAGGTGGGTGACGATCATGTCCAGCATCGCGCCGGTGGCGTCGTAGAAGGTGGCCCGGTCGGCGATGTCGAGCGTCTCCGGCACGTCGATCTGTACCGCCCGTACGTGCTCGGCGCTCCACAGCCGGTCGAACACGCCGTTGCCGAACCGCAGCGCGTGCAGGTCCTGGGTGCCCTCCTTGCCGAGGAAGTGGTCGATCCGGAAGACCTGGTCCTCCTGGAGCACCTCGTGCACCACCCGGTCCAGCTCCCGGAAGCTCTCCGGCGAGGTGCCGAACGGCTTCTCGTAGACCACCCGGGCGCCGGCGGTGAGCCCGTGCTGGCGGAGGCCCTCGGTCACCTTGCCGAACGCGGCCGGCGGGATCGCCAGGTAGTGCACGAAGCGGGCGTCCGTGCCGACGTCGCGCTTGCCGTCCTCGATGACGTCGAGCAGGCTGCCCGGGTTCGTCTTCTCGAAGCCGCCGCCGGCGAACCGCAGCCGCCGGGAGAAGTCCTCCCACGGCCCGTCCTCCGGCTTGGGACCGAACTCGGTCAGCGCGCTGTGCACCCGTCCCTTGAAGTCCTCGTGGGAGACGTCGCCGCGCCCGTTGCCGATGAGCAGCCAGCGTTCCGGCATCAGCCCGTGCTGGGCGAGCTGGAAGAACGCCGGGAGCACCATCCGCTTGGCCAGGTCGCCGGTCGCCCCGAACAGTACGAACACCACTGCGTCGTCGTCAGCCACGCCACCACTCTGCCCGACGGGAGCCGGACCCGAACCGAAATGTGCGGGAGGGGGACTCGACCGCCCCCAACGGCGGTCAGGTGCAGCAGCCTCGGGTCCGACGTCTGAGCCGTTGACCTGCGCTCTCCCCGTCGAGCGTGGCCCTCCCGGGCCGCGTGGTGGGCCGCCGTAGAGCGCCGTCCGTTGGCAGTCGGTGGGCAAGACCATCCCTTGTGGACGCTCGCACAGTCGGTTGCCGCGCGTCCCCCCGGCGTTGCCCGAACGAGCACGACCACGCCCGGTCGCCGGTATTTCGACAACTTCCGCGTCTCGGCCGGCGTCTCCCCCGAAGACGGCGGATCCACAGCGACGCCATCAGGTGGCGCGGGCCCCGCCCTCGAGAGGGGGACTCGAGATGACGAGGATCTTGGCCGGCCGGTCCAGGTGGCTGCTCGCCGTTGGCGGCGTCGTCCTGGCGGCCGCCGTCGGCTGCCAGTCCGCGCCGGACCCGGCGCCGGCTGCTCCGGCGACCGCGCCGGCCGTCGTGCCGGCGGCGCCGGCACCGGTCGACCACACCGCGACCACCCCGGACTCGCCGACCGGCGGCACGGACCAGACGGGGCCGCCCCGACCGGTCACGCCGCGCTGCCACACGGCGGACCTGGCCCTCGAGGTCGGCCAGGACGACTCCGGGATGGGCCACACCGGCCTCAACCTCGCGCTGGTCAATCGGTCGGCGCACCGCTGCCGGATCTACGGCTACGGCGGCGTGCAACTGCTCGACGCGACCGGCGCCGCCCTGCCCACCCGGCAGGAGCGCAGCGGCCAACGACCCGAGCTGGTGACCCTCCGGCCGGGAGACCGCGCCTACTCGGCGCTCTACTGGCTCCACATGCCCGAGGTGCAGCCCTGCTCCAACGCGGCCTTCCTGCAGGTCATCCCGCCCGACGAGACCGAGCCGATCCGGGCTCGGTTCGCCTACAGCGTCTGCGGGAACGGCGCGCTCAGCCAGCGCCCCTACCAGCCCAACCCGACCTGACCGGACCCGGCCGTGCGGTACCAGCTGGGCGCGACCTCACCGGCCAGGGTGCGCGCGTGATGTGACGCCCGCCCACTCAATCAGGCAGGCACGCCGCCCACTCGCCGAGGACCCGAAGGACGTCATCGACGCTCATCCGGCGGGCCATCGCCAGGTCGTGGATGAGCAGGTTGCCCACCTTCATCATCGCGGCCACGTGGATCTCCCACTGCTCGACCTGCACCCGGGGGTCCAGGTAGCTGGACGTCGCTTCCATCGGGGTGACGTCACTGCTCTGCACGGCGGTCAGTGCGCCGACCAGCCCACGCACGGCCTCGGCGACCTCGCCAGGTGTCGTCATGCCAATCACTTAAGCACTACCGACGGCTGGCATCGCCTGTTCGGCGGCCGCCTTCGCACGCCGGAAGTGCTCGCCGGCGACACCGACTGCGAGGCCACGCCGCTATCGGGGTCACGCTGGACACCTGCAGCCACGTCGCCGAAGGGCTGAACGGCGACGCCGGTTCAGGTGCCGGCATCGCCGGCGCGGCGGTGAGCAGCCGGTGAGCACCGAACGGTGGTGACGGCCGTGACCAACCTCAGGACCTGCACGGACGGCGTGCGGGAGGGGGGACTCGAACCCCCACGCCCGAGGGCACCAGAACCTAAATCTGACGCGGCTGCCAGTTACGCCACTCCCGCCTGAACCAGAGCGTACGGGCTGTCCCATTCGCCCGTGCGGCGGCCGGCCGCGACGTACGCTTCCACGCGGGGTTTCGCGGGGTGGGGGGAAATCGTCGTGTACACGTCCGTGCGCAACGCACCGGAGATACCGCCGGGTGACGGCGACCACGCGGTCGCCGGGCAACCCGTCGAGCCGGGTGCCGACGCCGCGACGCGCACGTCCCGCCGCCGGCGGATCACCGGCCAGGTCGGCGGCACGGTCATCGCGATGGGCGCGGTCAGCTTCCTCACCGACGCCTCGGCCGAGATGGTCACCGCTGTCCTGCCGCTGTTCCTCATCCTCCAGGTCGGCCTGACCCCGCTGCAGTACGGCGTGGTGGACGGCGTCTACCAGGGCGCCACCGTGCTGGTCCGGCTGGTCGGCGGCTACCTGGCCGACCGCTGGCGCCGGCCGAAGATCGTGTGCACGGTCGGGTACGGCCTGTCCGCGGTGACCAAGCTCGGCCTGCTCGGGGTCGGCTCGGCCGCCTCGACCAGCTTCGTGCTCGCCGTCGACCGGGCGGGCAAGGGCATCCGCACCGCTCCCCGCGACGCGGTGATCGCCGCGTCGACCCGGCCGGCGCTGCTCGGCCGGGCGTTCGGGGTGCACCGCACGCTGGACACGGCCGGCGCGATGCTCGGCCCGCTGCTCGCGTTCCTGGTGCTGCTCGCGGTGCCAGGCGGCTACCACCCGGTGTTCGTGGTCAGCTTCGGCGTCGCCGTGCTCGGGGTCGCCGTGCTGGTGCTGTTCGTCCCGGACATCCGGTGGAAGGCCGAGCCGGGCGCGGCCCAGGCGTCGCTGCGCGGGGTCGGCGGGCTGCTGCGGGACCGTCGGGTGGTCGCGCTCGCCGTCGCCGCCGGGCTGCTCGGCCTGGTCACGATCTCCGACGGGTTCGTCTACCTGAGCCTGCAGCGCAAGCTGGACGCGCCGGCCGACGTGTTCCCGCTGTTCCTGCTCGGCAGCTCGGCGGTCTACCTGGTGCTGGCCATCCCGCTCGGCCGGCTGGCCGACCGGATCGGCCGGCGGACGGTGTTCATCGCCGGGAACGTCGGGCTGGTCCTGCTCTACCTCCTGCTGCTGCTCGCGTTCGTACCGGCCTGGCTGGCCTGCGTCGGTTCGCTGGCCCTGCTCGGCACCTACTACGCGGCCACCGACGGCGTGCTCTCCGCGACCGCGGCCGAGTTCCTGCCGCCGGCTCTGCGCAGCAGCGGGCTGGCGATCGTGCAGACCGCGCTGGCCGGCGGCCGGGTGATCTCGTCGCTGCTGTTCGGTCTGCTGTGGACGGTGACCGGCAGCCAGCGCGGCGGGCTCGCCGCGTTCACGGTGGCGCTGGTCGTGGTGCTGCCCGTGGCGGCGAAGCTGGTCTTCGCCCGCCGGTCGGCCCCGGCCGAGGTGGTGGCCCGGTGAGCAAGCCGGAGGACCGGCGCGGCGAGGGAGCAGCCGGCGGCGCTCCGGTGCGGATCGGCCGGGGCCGGGTGGTCGCGTTCGCGGTGATCGCCGTGCTCGTCATCGCCGGCGGCGGCACGTACGTGCTGCGCGCCGCCCGGCAGAGCGACGCCGCGGTCGCCGCCGCCGCCGCGTCCGAGTCGGCCACGCCCAGGCTCGACGCCGCCGCGGTGCTGACGGTGCCTCACCTGGTCGTGCGGAACACCGCTCTCGGCCCGTCGAACGGCGAGATCGCGCTGGTCCCGCTGTCGAACCCGGGCGGTCCGCGGGCCCTCGTCGACGTCCGCTGCGAGCGGGTCTACTCGGTGGCCGCCGGCGGCTTCTGCCTGACCGCGCACCGCGGCGTGGTCACCACCTACCAGGGCCGGCTGCTGGGGCCGGACCTGCACCCGGTGCGGGACGTGAAGATCGTCGGTGGACCGAGCCGGGCCAGGGTGTCCGCCGACGCCACCCGGGCGGCGAGCACGGTCTTCGTCTCCGGACACTCCTACATGGACACCGGCTTCTCCACCGTCACCGAGATCGTGGACGCCCGCAGTGGCAAGGGCTTCGGCAACCTGGAGACGTTCCGGATCGTCAAGGACGGCCGGACGTACAAGAGCATCGACGTCAACTTCTGGGGCGTCACGTTCGCCTCCGACGACGAGTTCTACGCGACGCTGGGGACGAAGGGGCAGACCTACCTGGTCCGCGGCAGCGTCGCCGCCCGCACGGTGACCGTCCTGCACGAGAACGTCGAGTGCCCGTCGCTGTCCCCGGACGGCACCAGGATCGCGTTCAAGAAGGCGTCCGGGCCGAGCACCGCCCGCAAGTGGCGGTTCACCGTGCTCGACCTGCGCACGGACGTGGAGACGCCGCTGCCGGAGACCCGCAGCATCGACGACCAGCTGGCCTGGCTGGACGACCAGCACGTCATGTACGGGGTGCCGCGCGGCTCGAGCGGCCGGGTCGACGTCTGGGTCAGCCCGCTGACGGGCGGGACGCCGCGGCTGCTGGTGCCGGACGCCGACTCGCCGGCGGCGGTCCGGCCGTGACCGCCGCCTAGACCGACAGCTTCTTGCGCAGCGCGGCCACGTGGCCGGTGGCCTTGACGTTGTAGAGCGCCTGCTCGATCTTCCCGTCGGCGCCGACCACGAAGGTGGACCGGATCACCCCGACGGTCTTCTTGCCGTACAGCGTCTTCTCGCCGTACGCCCCGTACGCCTCCAGGACCGAGCGGGACGGGTCGGACAGCAGCGGGAACGTCAGCTGCTGGGCCTCCCGGAACTTCGCCAGCTTCTCCGGCTTGTCCGGGGAGATGCCGACGACGTCGATCCCGGCGCCGTCGAGCGAGGCCAGGTTGTCCCGGAAGTCGCAGGCCTCCTTGGTGCAGCCGGGCGTCATGGCGGCCGGGTAGAAGTAGACGATCACCCGGCGGCCGCGGTAGTCGGCCAGCGAGACCTGCTTGCCGTCGGCGTCGGGCAGGGTGAAGTCGGGGGCCGGGTCGCCGGGGCTCAGTCGCGCGCTCATGGGCGCGAGGGTAGTCGCGGGCGTGCCGCGGCCCCTTGCGAACCCTCCCCGCCGTACAGCTAAGGTAAGCCTCGCCTAAGTTTCCGGTTCGAGGAGTGTCCGTGCGCAGGTCCTTGTCCGTCGTCGCGCTGGCCGCAGCGCTCGGTCTGCTCGCCGCCTGCTCGTCCGACGACGGTGGCACGGTGCGCTCCGAGGGCGGCGGCTCGGTGAGCGGGTCCGGCTCCGGTTCGGGCTCCGGCCTGTCCGGCTCCGACCTCGGCAGCCAGAGCAAGGACGCGACCGTGACCAAGGCCGTCGACGACTACAAGGCCTGGGTGCAGGCCCAGGTCGCCGGCTTGCGTACGGACGCGAGGAAGTTCACCGACGCGGTCCGGTCCGGCGACGTCGCCGAGGCGAAGGAGCAGTTCGCGCCCAGCCGGTACAAGTGGGAGATGATCGAGCCGATTGCCGGACTCGTCCCCGACATCGACGGTGCGGTCGACGCCCGGGTGGACGACTTTGCCTCGGTGAACGACCCGAAGTGGACAGGATGGCACAAGCTGGAGTATCTCCTCTGGGTGAAGAACACAACGTCCGGTGGTGCGGCGCTGGCGGACAAGTTGGACAAGGACCTTGCGACCCTGCAGACGAAGATGAAGTCCGTGGAGATCACCCCGAAGGCTGTCGCCCTCGGGGCGGGTGAGCTGATCGAGGAAGTCTCGGAGGGCAAGATCAACGGCGAGGAGGACCGGTACTCGCACACCGATCTCTCCGACTTCGACGCCAACCAGCTCGGCGCCAAGCAGGCGTACGGGTACTTCCGGCCGATCGTCGAGAAGAAGGACAAGGCCCTGGCCACCGCGATCGACCAGGGCTTCGCGAACGTCGACGAGTCGCTGGAGCCGTACGAGGTCAGCGAGGGCGTCTTCAAGCCGTTCAGCACCCTCACGGCGGCGGACAAGCAGAAGATGCAGAGCCAGCTGGCCACCCTCTCCGAGAACCTCGCCAAGGTCCCGGCGGCAATCGGAGTCTCCTGAGTAGTGAGCATGCATGACTGACGACAGCACCGGCACGCCGCTGTCCCGCCGGGCCTTCCTCGGGACGGCGGCGCTCGGCACGGCCGTGGTCGGCGGGGCCGCCGCCGGCGGGATCAGGCTGGGCTCGGCCGGGCGGGCGGACAGCGCGGACGCGGACGAGGCGCGGCCGGCTCCGTCGCGCGGGTTCCGCGGGAACCACCAGATCGGCGTTCTCGAGCATCCCCGGCCGCACGGCCTGCTCGCCGCGTTCACCTGCGTGGACACCGACCGCACGGCGTTGCGCGAGACGTTCCGCGAGCTGTCGGAGGAGGTCGACGGGCTGCTGTCGGGCCGGGCGCCGGCCGACACCGACCGGGCGCTGCCGCCGTCGGACAACGGCGTGCTGGAGGAGGTGACCGACCCCGGCCTGATGGCCACGGTCTCGGTCGGCGCCTCCCTGTTCGACCGCCGCTACGGCCTGGCCGACCGCAAGCCGCGGGAGCTGGTCACGATGCCGTTCCTGGCCAACGACCGGCTCGACCCGGCCCGCTCGCACGGCGACGTGCTGATCGCGCTGCAGGGCAAGGAGCCCGACGTCTGCGTCCACGCGCTGCGGCAGATGATGCGCCGGACCCGGTCCGGGCTGGTGCTCAAGTGGATGCAGGACACGTTCACCCGGCCGGACGCGATCCCGAGGGTCGGCCAGACCCAGAGCCGCAACCTGCTCGGCTTCAAGGACGGGACGGCCAACCCGGACGCGGGCGACGAGGCGTTGATGAACACGCTGGTCTGGACCCAGCCCGCGGACGCCGCCGTGACCGCGACCAACCGCGAGCCGGCCTGGACCGTCGGCGGGACCTACCAGGTGGTCAGGGTCATCCGGATGATGGTCGAGCGCTGGGACCGGGCCTCGCTGGACGAGCAGGAGGAGATCTTCGGCCGGCGCAAGGTCACCGGCGCGCCGCTGTCTGGCAAGGCCGAGACCGACATCCCGGAGTACGCCAACGACCCCGCAGGCGAGGTCATCCCGCTGACCGCGCACATCCGGCTGGCCAACCCGCGCGACGGGCGGACCAAGGACAAGGTGCTGGTCCGGCGGGGGATGAGCTACTCCCGCGGGGTCGACTCGGCCGGCCTGCTCGACCAGGGCCTCGCGTTCGTCAGCTACCAGCGCCGGCTCTCGCACTTCCTGGAGGCGCAGGAGCGGCTCAAGGGCGAGCCGCTGGAGGAATACCTCCGGCCCGAGGGCGGCGGGTTCTTCTTCGTGCTGCCGGGCGTGGTCGAGATCGGCGACTTCCTGGGGCGGGCTCTGTTCGACGCGCGATGATCGCCGATGCCCTAAGGTGCAGCGCGTGACGCGTCCCCGGGACCCCGACCAGATCCAGCACGAGATCGAGGCCACCCGCACGCAGCTGGCCGGCACGCTCGACGAGCTGGCCGAGCGGGTCAGCCCGAAGCGGCTGGCCGATCAGGCCAGGGAGCGCGCCGTCGAGTTCCTCCGCACCCCGGCCGGGGCGGCCGTCGTGGGTGGCGTGACGCTGCTGGTCGCGCTCGGGATCGCCCGCCGCGCCCGCAACCGGAGGCGCTGATCGCGAGGGCGGTCCGGCTCAGCCCGGGTCGGACAGCACCGCCGCCGGGTCGGTGTTCCCGCCGCAGACCACCGCGGCCACCCGCTCGCCCGGCTCCGGCAGGTAGGCGCCGGTGATGAGGGCGGCCAGCGCCGCCGCCCCGCCGTACTCGGCCAGCACCCGCAGCTCCGACCACAACCGGCCGCGCGCCCGGGCGATCGCCTCGTCCGGCACCAGCACCGAGCTCATCCCGGTCGCCTTGGCCATCTCCCAGCAGACCGAGCCGATCCGGCTGGCGCCGAGGGAGTCGGCCGCGACGCCGCCGACGTCGACGTCCACCGGCGCACCGGCGGCCAGCGCGGCGTGCAGGGTCGGGCAGCGCTCCGGCTCGACCGCGATCACGCGGGCCCGATCGGCCAGCGCCGCCGCGATCCCGGCGATCAGCCCGCCGCCGCCGGTCGCGACGAGCACCGTGTCCACCGGACCCACCTGCTCGACGAGCTCCAGCCCGAGCGTGCCGTTGCCGGCGCAGACCTCCGGCTGGTCGTACGCGTGCACGAGCGGCAGCCCGGCCCGGAACGCGTACCCCTCGGCCACCGTGAACGCGTCGGCGTAGACCGCGCCCTCCTGCACCACCGCGGCGCCCAGCGCCCGCAGCCGGGCCACCTTGACCGGCGGCGCGGTCACCGGGACCACGATGTGCGCGGTCAGGCCGAGCTCGCGGGCCGCGTACGCGACGGCCAGGCCGGCGTTGCCGCCGGAGGCCGCCACCACCCGGCCGCCGGCCGGCAGGTCCGCCGCCAGCAACCGGTTGAGCATGCCCCGGGCCTTGAACGAGCCGGTGTGCTGCAGCAGCTCCAGCTTCAGCGCGACCGGCGTGCCGAACGCGCGGGAGTCCACCACGACCGACGGGGTGCGCCGGACCCGGTCGCCGAGCCGGTCGGCGGCCGCGAGCACGTCGTCCCGCGCCAGCACCGGACGCGCCGGTGCCGCCGGTGCCCGGTCGTCCGGGACGGTCACCGGTCGGCGCCTCGGCCCGGCTCCCGGAACTGGCGGGTGTTGCTGCCCGGCTCGCCGTAGGCACCGAGGTCACGGGTCGGCTCGGCGGTGGCCGGCTCGCCCTCCGGCGCCGGCGCCTGACCCGGCCAGTAGGGCTCGGCGCCCTCACGGTAGGAGGCGGCCGGCGTGAAGCCGCCGGTCGGGTAGGGGTCGGTGCCGGGCCGGGCGAAGCTGCCCGTCCCGTACGGGTCCCACAGCTGGGTCTCCGGGCCGGCGTCCTCGTCGGCGTCGTCCGGCGGCGGTGGCTCGGTGCTGCCGGCCGCCTCGACCACCCGCCCGACCAGCAGGCCGAGCACGATCGCGCCGCCGAGCAGCGCCGGCCGGGTCCACGCCCCGGCGTCCACGAGCCGGAGCCAGAGCGTCGCGAGTTGCAGGAAGCCGGCCGCGAGGACGGTGCCGAACACCCCGCCGCGCCGCCCGTACGCGCTGGTGCCGCCGAGGAACGCGGCCGCGGCGGCGACGCCGAGCAGGGTGAACCCGTCGTCCGGGACGGCGGTCCTGACCCGCATCGCGAGGATGAGCCCGGCTCCGGCGGCCAGCAGCATCGAGCCGATCAGCGCGGCCGTGGCGGTCAACCCCGCCCGGCTGCCCCGGGCGGCCGCGGGATCGCCGGACGGGCGGTATTGCCCCAGGGTCAGCCGGGCCCGCGGCAGCAGCCCGAGCACCCCACCGATGATCGACAGCGCGGCCGCCCCGATCGCCAGCGGCCAGGCCCAGTCACGCAGGTTCGGCACGCCGTCGAGGGTCAGCGTGCGGCCGGCGGACAGCGACTGCGCGGCCGCCCACAGCCCGAGGGCGGCGCCGAGGCCGACCGCCCAGCCGGGCAGCCGGAAGCCGACCACCACGAACGCCGTCACCAGCCCGAGTGCGACCGCCCCGCCGAGTGCGATCAGCGCGGCGATCCGCAACTCGTAACCGTGCTCGGCCTGCAGCCACGCGGTCAGCACGCCGGCGACGACCGCGACCGCGCCGACGGCGAGGTTGGGCACCGCCGCGCGCAGGCTCAGCGCGAACGCGCTGCCGAGCAGGATGCCGGCCGAGACCAGCACCAGCAGGTTGTCCCGGCCGGCGCCGGACAGTGCCCCCTGGTCTTCGTGGCGCACCGCGAAGACCGCGGCCACCACCCCGGCGGCGAGCACGATCTCCCACACCACGTGCGGCCACAGGCGGTCCCGCGCCACCGGTCTGCGGTGTGCGGCGGGCTCCATGCCCTCGGGCTCCATGGCCGATCACCGTACCGCTAAGTGGTCCTGGAGTTCGGCCAGCATCTCCCGGGTCACCAGGCCACGCAGGGTGATGTGGCGGTCGGGTTCGGTGGTGGCCCGGCGCCGGGCGATCCGGGCGTCCCGCTCGACCGAGAACGGCTTGCCCCAGCGGCCGACCGCGGCCAGCACCAGCCGCTCCGGGCTCACCCCGAGCCGCCGGGCCGCGTTCCGCTCGGCCTCGCCGATCGCGGCCAGCGCCCGGCCGACCTCGACCTGGCCGCGGACGCCGAGCCTGGCCGCGGCGTCGACGAGCGCGTCCGGGGTGGGCACCGGCGGCACCGGCCGGGTCGCCGGCACGTCGAGCGCGTCGTCGGGCAGCGCGCGCAGCTCCTCCCCGCCGTCGGCCAGCAGCGCGCGGACCGCGACCGCGGGCAGCCGGGCGCCGGCGGCGAGCTCGACCTCGTCCGGGTCGGAGCCGGCCAGCTCGGCCAGGCTGACCCGGTAGGCGGCGCACAGCAGCAGCAGCTCCTCCACCGCGAGCGGGCGGACCCCGGCCTCGACCTGGGTCAGCGTCCCGACCTGCCAGGTCACCAGCCCGTACGAGCGCAGCAGCTCGGCTGCCTGCTGCTCGGACAGGCCGCGCTCGGCCCGCACCCTGGCCGTGCCGGCCGCCAGCAGCGCCCGCAGCGACTTCGCCCGCTTCACCGGCCACCTCCGTGCGTACCCGTCCCCGGGGTGCGACCCCAGACCGCCCGGCCGGCGGCGCCGATCGCCATACGATAGACGGGCCCGATCCCGATCCGGTTGCGGGCCAGCGCCGCGCGGGCCGCGTTCGAGCCGCAGGCGCCGTGCACGCCGCCGCCCGGGTGCGCGGACGCCGAGGCCAGGTAGAGCCGGTCGACCGGGGTGTCGGCGCGGCCGAGCCCGGGGATCGGCCGGAACACCAGCTGCTGGGACAGGGCCGCGGTGCCGCCGCCGACCGCACCGTCGTCGAGGTTCGCGTTCTCCGCCTGCAGGCCGGCCGGCGAGCTGACCGCGCGGCCGAGGACCCGGTCGCCGAAGCCGGGCGCGTGCCGCTCGATCGTCGCCTGCACCCGGTCGGCCACCTCGGCCGCGAGCTCGGGAGTCCAGGCCAGCCCGCGCGGCACGTGCGTGTACGCCCAGAGCGTCTCGGTGCCGGCCGGCGAGCGGGACGGGTCGGCCGAGGTCATCTGCCCGGCCAGGATGAACGGCCGGGCCGGGATCCGCTCGCTGGCCAGGTCGAGCGCGAACCGGCCGAACGCGTCCAGGTCGAGGTCGAGGTGCACGGTGCCGGCCCGGCCCACCGCCGGGTCGGCCCACGGCACCGGTGCGGACAGCGCCCAGTCGACCTTCACGGTGGAGTCGTCCCAGGCGAAGTTCGTCAGGTCCGCGGCCACCCGGGCGGGCAGCTGCTCCAGCCCGACCAGGTCCCGGTAGAGCGCCGGCGCGGACACGTCGGCCAGCACGGCCCTGGCCGCGGCGAGCGCCTCGCCGTCGGCGGTACGGACGCCGACCGCCGTGCCGTCCCTGACCTCGACCGCGGTCACCCTGGCCCCGCAGCGCAGCTCGCCGCCGCGCTCCGCCAGCCGGCGGACCAGCGCGTCGGTGATCGACTGGGCGCCGCCCTCGGCCACCGGGAAGCCGACGTCCTGGGCCAGCATCGACAGCAGCCAGCCGAGGATCGCGCCGCCGGCCGTGTCGAGCGAGAGGTCGGAGTGCATCGCGTTGCCGGTGACCAGCAGCCGGGCGCCCTCGCCGCAGAACAGCTCGCTCGAGTAGCGCCGGGTGGACTGGACGGCGAACCGCCCGAACCGCAGCAGCTCGGCCGACCCGAGCCGGCGGGCCAGCCGGACGCCGGGCCGTACCGGCGGGAACGGCGTCAGCAGCGCGTCGATCACCGCGTCCTTCATCCGGCCCCAGGCGGCGAACTCGGCCAGCCAGCGCTCGCCGTCGCCGGCCCCGTACTTCTCCACCGACGCCGCGGTCTCCGCCGGGTCGCGGGACAGCGTGACCGTCCGGCCGTCGGGCAGCACGTGCACCAGCGGGACGTGGTCGTTCCGCCAGCGCAGCCCGTACCGGCCGAGCTCGAGCGCGGCGATCGTCGGCGACGCGGCGGTCAGCGGGTAGAACGCGCTGCACAGGTCGCTGCGGAAACCGGATGCGGCCAGCTCGGCGGTCCGGGTCGCGCCACCCGGGGTCGCGTTGGCCTCCAGCACGAGCACCGACCAGCCGCTGTCGGCCAGCAGGTTGGCGGCGACGAGGCCGTTGTGCCCGGCGCCCACCACGACCGCATCCCAGCCCATTGCCGCATGCTCCTCTCGCCGGCGTCCTCCGCCGGTAGCGGGGTACCCCGGCGGCCATGGACGACGCGTACACCGACGGGCTGTGCTTCATCGGCACCGCCTGCCCGGCCGGCACGCCAGGAGCGCTGCGGTCGCGCGGCTGTTCCCGCCGGTGATGGGCAGCCTGCTGGAGATCACCTCGCCCGGCCTCCCGCCGCTGCGGCTCTACCTGTCCGGCGACACGCTCGTGTCCGACGAGCTGCACGAGATCGCGCGGCGGCACCCGGATCTCGACCTCGGCGTGCTGCACCTCGGCGGAACCACGGTGTTCGGCCTGCTGCTGAGCATGGACGGGCGGCAAGGCGTCGACCCGCTGGAGATCCTGCGGCCGCGGTACGCGGTGCCCGTGCACGTCGACGACTACCCGGTCTTCCGGTCGCCGCTGTCGGATTTCCTGGCCGAGGTCGAGCGGCGCAGGCCGGCCAGCCGGGTCGTGACGGTCGGCCGGGGCGAGACGCTGCCGCTGCCGGTGACCGCGGCCCGAGCCGGCTAGGTCGGGTCGCTCAGGGTGCTGACGTCGACGTGCCGGCCCAGCTCGTCGACCGTGCGGTAGTCGCCGACGAGGTCGCCGTGCCGGGCGAGCCGCAGCACCCGGCGGGTGTAGCCGAGCTCGTCGGTGTAGGCGACGTGCTGCACGGTCACGCCCTCCGGTGCGGTGAGCTGCACGGTGCCCTGTGCCACCCGCCGCGCGGAGTCGAGCAGGGCGACCTGCACGGAGCGCGGCGGCCACTCGACCTCGGCCGGCGGGACCGAGCCGACCCGGGCCAGGACCCGCTCGGTCAGCTCCGGCCGGCACGGCGCGATCAGCGACAACGCGGCCACCGCCTTGCCCCGGGTGGTGACCCCGTGGACCACCGCGCTGGCCAGCGTGCCAGCCCGGGTGTGCAGCCGCACCTCGAGGGTGCGGTCCGCGGACAGCGGTCGGCTGGGCATCGCTGCGAGTCTATCGAACACGTGTTCGGTGTACGCTGCCTGCCGTGTTCCGGCGTCCCGAGCTGCTCGTGGCCGCGTCCGTCCCGGTGCTGCTGCTCGCCGGCGTGCTGTCCTGGCATCGGGACGTGGTCTGCACCCGGTCCGGCTGCGGCACGGTCGCCGCGTCGGCCTGGACCGGCTCGCCGGTCTGGGCGGTGGTGCTGGTCGTCGCGCTCGCGCTGGGCGGGGTCTGGGTGCTGCTGCCGCCGTCCCGCGGCGAGGTGCCGCTCGGGGTCGCCGCGCTGACCGGGGTGGCGGGCGTGGTCTCGGCCGGCATCGTCCTGGTCAGCCTCGACGCGCTGGTGTTCAACCACGCCGCCTTCTTCGGCTTCGACCTGCCGGTGACCGAGACGTTTCCGGTGCTCGCCGTGCACCCCGGGCCGGGGCTGCTGCTCGGCCTGCTCGGCCTGTTCCTGCAGGCGGCCGGCGGCTGGGCCTCGGTCCGCCACCGCACCGCCCTGCTCACCCCACGCCGCCGCCCCGCTGTCGCCCAGCCTTGGCCGCCGGCCGTGCCCTCGCCCGAATCCTGGCCGGTCGACAGGCCGCTCCCCGCCATCCCCCGGCCCCCGACCGCCGCCGCCGATCCCTGGCCGGTGCGAACGCCGTCGCCCACCACGCCCCGGCCGGCCGCGACCGCCGACCGCTGGCCCGCCGCGACGCCTCCGGTCGCCGGTCCGGGGCCGGCCGCGATGGCCCCGGCCGCCGACCGCTGGCCGGCGGCGACATTTCCGGTCGCCGATCCGGGGCCGGCCGCGTCGTCTGCGGTCGGTCCGCAGCGTGCCGGGGCTTCGCCTGGCACGCCCCACGCGCTCAGTCAGCCGCCGGCGGCCGCACCGCTAGGGCGGGCCTGGGACGGCCCCGTCCCGCCGTCGGCTCAGGCGCCGCAGCCGGAGGTGAGGGAGGCCGTCCGGGACCGGTCCCGGCAGCCGGGCGTGGGGCGCGAGCCGGGGTGGGAGCCGGTGGCGTTCGGGCAGGGGGCTCCGCCGCCGCGGCGGCACCGCCGGCGCGCGGAGTGAGCCAGAAAACATCGCCGACTTATATAAGCCGCTGATATAGTTGACCGTGTGATCACGGAGACCAAACCCGGTCTGGACGAGCTCGCCGGCTGCCTGGAGCGGCTGGTCGGCTGGCTGCGGCGCAGCACCCCGATTCCCGGCTACAGCGTGACCAGCCGGCTCACGCTCAGCCGCCTGGAGGGCGACGGCCCGGCCCGCATCTCCGACCTGGCCCGGCTCGAGGGCGTCACCCAGCCGGCCATGACCGGCCTGGTCAACCGGCTCGAGGGTGAGGGGCTGGTGACCCGCTCGGCCGACCCGACCGACGCGAGGGCCGCCCTCGTCACGATCACCGCCGCCGGCCGCGAGTTCGTCGAGGCCCGCCGGGCCGAGCGGGTCCGGGTGCTCTCGGCCCGGATCGAGCGGCTGCCGGACGCCGACCGCGCGGCGATCCTCGCCGCCCTGCCGGCCCTCGACCGGCTCTCGAAACTGCCCGACCCCGCCTGACCCCCGGCCGGGCTGTCCTGCACCCGCCGCGTACGACCTTGGAGAACCCCGTCCCGATGTCGGCACACACCACCTCTGTCAGCCCGTTCCGCCAGCCGCGCGCCGTCTATGCCGTCGCCTTCGCCTGCGTGGTGTCCTTCATGGGCATCGGCCTGGTCGACCCGATCCTGCCGGCGCTGGCCGACCAGCTGCACGCGTCCCGGGCCCAGGTCTCGCTGCTGTTCACCAGCTATCTGGTGGTGACGGCGGTGGCGATGCTGATCACCGGTTGGGTGTCCAGTCGGATCGGCGCCAAGCGGACGCTCATCGTCGGGCTGTCGCTGATCGTCGCGTTCTCGCTGGCCGCGGCCAGCTCGGACACGATCAGCCAGATCGTCGGCTTCCGGGCCGGTTGGGGTCTGGGCAACGCGCTGTTCATCGCGACCTCGCTGGCGGTCATCGTCGCGTCGTCCAGCGGCGGGTTCGCCGGCGCGATCGTGCTCTACGAGACCGCGCTCGGTGTCGGCATCGCCGCCGGCCCGCTCGTCGGCGGCCTGCTCGGCAGCATCTCCTGGCGCGGTCCGTTCTACGGCGTCGCCGCGCTGATGGCGATCGCGCTGACCGCGACGCTGGTGCTGCTGCCGCCGACCCCGCGGCCGGCGCACCGCTCGTCGATCGCGGCGCCGATCCTCGCGCTCAAGCATCGCTCGCTGGCCACGATGGGCCTGACCGGGCTGTTCTACAACTGGGGCTTCTTCACGCTGCTGGCCTACTCGCCGTTCCTCATGGGCCTGGACGTGATCCAGCTCGGGCTGGTGTTCTGCGGTTGGGGCGTGCTGGTCGCGATCTTCGCTGTGTTCGGCGCGCCGCGGCTGCAGGCCCGCTTCGGCACCGCGCGGACCCTGTACGTGAACTTCGTGCTGCTGGCCGTCGACCTCGCGCTGATCGCCTCGTTCACCACCAACCGCACGGTCGTCATCGTGGCCGTGATCGTCGCCGGCATGTTCCTCGGCATCAACAACACGCTGGTCACCCAGGCGGTGATGATGGTCTCGCCGGTGGAGCGGCCGGTTGCCTCGGCGACGTACGGGTTCGTGCGGTTCATCGGCGGCGGCATCGCCCCGTACGCGGCCGGCAAGCTGGCCGAGCGGTTCACCGACTCGGTGCCGTTCTGGGTGGGCGCAGCGGCGATGCTGGTCGCGCTGGCGATCTTCGCCACCGGCCGCCGCATGATCGACGCCGCCGACGCCCGGATGGCCGCAGACGCGGTCGGCTCGGGCGCCGCCGCCGAGGAGCGGGAGCTCGAGGGCGCGGAGGGGCTCGAGTCGTTCGGTGGCGGCGAGACCGCCGAGGAGAGCTGGGAACCCGCCCGCTCCTGACCGCGGGACAACGGCCGGCGGCTCCCGAGGGAAGAGGGAGCCGCCGGCCGTTAGCTCGGCCGGACTGTGGGGGACGGCCGCGGCCGCTGCTCCGCGGCCGGCCCCCGGCTCAGCGGACCAGCCGCAGCGGCTGGTATTCCTCGAACCGGGCCGGCTCCGGGATCGTGACCCGCACCGGCGCGGGGACCGGCTCGTTGAGCAGCGTCCGGCAGGCGACGGTGAAGGCCCGCGGTGCGTTCACCGCGACCACCCCGGCCAGCCGGCCGTCCTCGACGTAGTCGGCGACCACGCCGGCCCGGGCGGTGTCCCGGCGGCGCGGCCGCAGCTCGGTCACGTGCACGTCGGCCTGGTCCGACAGCCGGCCGCAGACCTCGATGCGCAGCCCGTTCTGGTCGGACCAGAACCGCGGCAGCAGGCTCACCGGCGGCGCGTAGTCGCCGGCAAGCAGCGTCCGGGCGGCGGCTCGGCCCTGCTCCACCGCCATGATCCACTGGCCGACCCGGCGCGGCGCGTCGGTGCCGTGCCGCCGGTCCGGCCAGCGGGCCACCGACCCGGCCGCGACGACGCCGTCCAGCCCGGCCACCCGCAGCGACGCGTCGCAGAGCACGCCGTCGGACGTGTCGGCCGGGGTGTTCGCCAGCCAGTCGACGTCCGGCTTCTCGCCGGCGGTGACCACGACCAGGTCGGCCGACACGGTCTCGCCGGAGTCGAGCAGCAGCCGCCAGCCGGTGCGCCGGGGCTCCGCGTCGGCCACCTTCCGACCGAGCCGGAGGTCGATCCCGGAGGCGAGGTGCGCGGCGGTGATCAGCGCGCCGATCGGCTCGCCGACCGAGCGCGGCATGAGGAAGCGCTGCGAGTTGACCAGCACGGCGGAGCGGGCCATCCCGGTCACCGCGCAGGCGACCTCGCAGCCGGTCAGCCCGCCGCCGACGATCGCGACCCGCCCGGCGCCGCTCAGCGCGGACCGCAGCGACCTGGCGTCGGCGAGGTCGTGCAGCATGTGCAGGCCGGGACCGGTCGGCCAGCCCCGCGGCAGGGTCGCCCTGGTGCCTGAGGCGACGACGAGGCCGTCGTACGCGAGCGTCTCGCCGGTGTCGAGCAGCAACCGGCGCCCGTACGGGTCGGTGTCGAGCACCCGGGTGCCGGTCCGCCAGCTCACCTGCGGGTGGCCGCGCAGGTCGAGGACCGTGTCCTTCGGTTTCTGGTGGCCGTTGAGCAGGCCCTTCGAGCAGGCGGTCCGGTCGTACGGGCGGGTGGGCTCGGCGCCGATCGCGACCAGCTCGCCGGCGAAGCCGAGCCGGCGCAGCTCGCCGGCCGCGCTCCAGCCGGCCGCGCCGGTGCCGACCACGACGATCCGGTCGCGCGGCCCGAACGCGGGACCGCCGACGGAACGAAGGAAACTCACGACCGGCCTCCCGCGATGCCGCGAAGTCGGGGCAGGTGGTGTCGCCCGGTGTCCTGCAGCTGGTCCGGCGCCGGCAGCGGGTCCTCCGGCGGCGGGTCGGCCGCCGCGCGGCGACCGACCGACCGCAGCCCCGGCTGCGGCGCGCGCGCCGGTGGCCGGGGCACCGGGCGCAGCGCCGGTTGCGGACCGGTGTGCCCGTTCGCCGGCGCCGGAGCGACCGGCGGCAGCGAACCGGGCGGCGTGCCGACGGCCGGCAGCGGGCTGCCGTGTCCGGTGACCGCGGGCGGGCGGGTGTGCCCGTTCGCGCCGACCGGCCGAAGTCCCGGCTGCGGCCCGGTGTGCTGGCCGACT
>Ga0207643_10000017_pt1 | contig 114659 bp, 114 predicted proteins | sample KBSMisM62_FD_184313 | JGI IMG/M metagenome (GOLD analysis project Ga0207643, IMG submission 184313) | Miscanthus rhizosphere microbial communities from Kellogg Biological Station, Michigan, USA - KBS Miscanthus M6-2 (SPAdes) (version 2) | ecosystem: Host-associated > Plants > Roots >... | reverse complement strand
GTGCTAGACTCCTCGACCCAGGAGGTGTGTCCCATGCGCTTCTCCGGTGTCAGGCTCCCCGCGATCACCCCCTTCGCGCACGGCGAGATCGACTACCGCGCCTACGAGCGGCTCGTCGACCACTACGTGAAGATCGGCGTCACCGGGGTGATCCCGCTCGGGACGACCGGGGAGAGCCCCACCATCGACGAGGAGGAGACGGAGCGGATCGTCGAGCGCACCGTGGCGGTGGTGGCCGGCCGCGTGCCGATCGTGGTCGGCGTCAGCGGCAACGACACCCGCAAGGCGGTCAAGGCGGTGAAGCGGCTGCAGGGCCACCCGATCCAGGGCGTGCTCGCGGTCTACCACCGTCCAGGCCAGGACGGCATGCGCGAGCTACACCATGCTCGCCCACGGCGGCGACGGGGGCATCCTGGCCGCCGCCCACGTGGAGACCGCGGTCTTTCTGGCGGTGTACGAGCGCATGGCCGCCAACGATCACCAGGGCGCCCGCAAGGCGTGGTCGCGCGTGGAGCCGCTGGTGCCGCTGCTCTTCAAGGAGCCGAACCCGATGCCGATCAAGCACTGCCTCTCGCGACAGGGGCTCATCGGCTCGCCGGAGTGCCGGCTCCCCCTCACTCGCGTCTCGGAGGCGCTCGCCGCCGAGCTCGAGCGGGCGCTCGCCCGCTAGGGAGCGGCCGCCGCCCCTAGTACCAGCGCGGATCGCCGGGCAGGACCGCGAGGGGCTTGCCGTCCACCTGCAGCACGCGCGGCCGGATGGTGGCCACCGGGCGATCCCGCAGGCCGCTCAGGATCTCCGCGCTCCGCGTGCCGGCTGCCTGCAGCAGCTCGAGGTTCTTGATGGTGGGCAGCCGCAGCGTGATCTCCTTGCCGCGGAGCGCCTCGAACGCCTCCCCCGACGTCGACCATCGCAGGGCCACGATCTCGTGACCGTCGACCTCGGGCTCCTGACCGGGTGGCGCCTCCGCGGCGAAGAAGCGCGTGTCGAAGCGGAGGGGCTGCTCCTCGGGGGTGATCCAGTGCGCGAAGTAGGTCAGGCGCTCGGTGGCGAGCGTGAGACGCTCCTCCCGCAGCATCGTGAAGAAGGCGGGGTTGGCCTTCTGGCAGGCGGCGCGGTGGGCCTCGAAGCGGGCGTGGTTCTCCGGGGTGAACCGGACGAAGCCGCCGCCACGGTCGTAGGCCAGCAGGAGGCCGACCTCCTCGAAGGCCTCGCGGATCGCGCCCACCCAGTAGGCGAGGGCTTGGCCCGCGGTCAGGTCGCCCCCGAGCCAAGCCCGGGCCTGCTCCGGGGCCAGGGCCGGGCAGAAGCGCTCCACGTCGTCGGGGATGTCGCCGGCCTCCACCTTGCCTCCGGCAAAGACGTAGTCGCCCGCCGCGAACTTGCTGCGCCCGTGACGCTGGATCAACAGGATCTCGGCGGGCCCCCCCGGCCGGTCACGCAGGAGCACCAGGGTGGCGGCGGGTGCAGGGATTGCGGGCGGGCTCATGGGGGTCGCTCCTCGGAACCGACCGCATTCTGACACGGCCCGCCGGGGCCCCGGCGGGCAAAAAAAGGCACTTGAGAAGCGCCCGGCCCGATGGGAGACTCTGCGCGTGCAGAGCCCGCACAGCGCGACCAGCCCGTCGCCGGCAGAGCACCGTCGACACGCCCGCCAGGTCGCGTCCTGGCCGGTCACGGTGCGGACCGGCGATCGCCTGCTTCGACTCCACGCGGTGAACGTCAGCGCCCTCGGTGTCAAGGTCTCGCTCGACGAGCCGCTGCGCGAGGAGCCGCTCGAGATCGGCCGCGCGGCGCGCCTGCGCATCGAGCCGCCCGGCGCGTGGCCGGTGGAGGTCGACGCGATCGTCTGGCGCACGGACGAGGACGGACCCGCGTTCTTCTTCGTGGGCCCGCGGTCCTCCGTGGACCCGACGTCCGCCGCGTAGAAGCCCCTTCCCCTTCCTCGACGAGGAGACCCTCATGGGCGCAGAAGCCAGGATCAAGGAGCTCGGCCTCACGCTTCCAAACCCGCCCAAGCCGATGGGCAACTACGTGCCCGGCGTGCGCACCGGCAATCTCCTGTTCCTCTCCGGTCACGGGCCGATCCGCATCGAGGGCAACCCGAGCGCGCGCGGCAAGGTGGGCCGCGATCTCTCGACCGAGGACGCCTACAAGGTGGCGCGCGACGTGGGCCTCAACCTGCTGGGCTCCGCGCGCTCGATCCTGGGCAGCCTCGACCGCGTGAAGCGCGTGGTGAAGGTGCTGGGGATGGTGAATGCGGTGGAGAGCTTCGGGGAGCAGCCGAAGGTCATCAACGGCTTCTCGGACCTCATGGTCGAGGTCTTCGGCGACAACGGCCGCCACGCGCGATCCGCGGTGGGCATGGGCTCCCTGCCCGCCGGCATCCCGGTCGAGATCGAGATGATCCTCGAGGTCGCGGGCGGCCCGGCGAGCGGCGCCGGCAAGCCCGCGCGAGCCAGGAAGCCGGCGGCCCGCAAGCCGAAGCGCCGCCGCTAGCGCGGGGCGCTCACCCGGCCAGCAGCGGGGGCAGGACCCGCAGCGCTTCCGCGATCCGCGGGCCGTACCAGGTGAGCAGCTTGCCGTCCACCAGGTGGATGCGCCGCTCGTGCACCGCGGGCACATCGGGGTACGGGTCGAAGTCGGCCACGTGGACGCGGCGGAAGCGGTACGGCTCGTCGGGCAGGAGGATCACCTCCGGGGCCGACGCGGCCACCTGCTCGAGCGTCACCTCGGGATAGCGCCCCGTCTCCCCCGCGAACACGTTCGCCCCGCCCACCACCGCCAGCATGTCGTGGAGGTAGGTGTCGCGGTTGATCGTCATGTAGGGCCGCCGCCAGATGGGACAGAACACCCGCCGCGGCGGACGGCCCGCGCGGGCCGCCCGAACGGCCTCGTACTGCCCGCGCAGCGCACGCTCCAGCTCCCGCGCCGGCCCGTCGATCTCCAGCAGCGCCCCCAGCTCGCCCACCAGGCGGATGCCGTCGGCGACGGTGCGCGGATAGGTGACGTGGACGGGGATGCCCCACCCCCGGAGGGTCTCCACGTGCTCCCGCACGTTCTCCTCCACGTTGGCGATGACCAGATCGGTCCCCAGATCGCGGATGAGCTCCAGCTTGGGGTTCTTCTCGCCTCCGACGCGGGTCTTGGTGGCGACGCCCTCGGGCGGCTGGGTGCAGTAGATCGTGCAGCCCACCACTCGGTCACCCGCGCCGATGGCGAACAGGATCTCGGTGATGCTGGGGATGAGGGAGACGATGCGCCGGGCCGACACCGGCGCGGCTAGAGCTTGGCCGCCTGCTCGGAGAGGCGCTCGACCAGCCCGATCAGCTCCTTCAGGTGCTCGCGCAGCAGGCCCTCGGCCTTGCGCGCGGCGTCGATCTGTCCCGCCTCGACCGCGTCCTCGAAGCTGGTGACGGCGACGCCGAACTCCTTCAACAGGCGGCGCGTGGTGTCCTGCGACATGGTTGTAGGATATCATGCGCTCGGTCCCGGACATGGTCACCGCCCTCGATCTGCTCTACCGCGCGTTCTATCGCGGCGTGCTGACGCGGATGCCGGAGCGTCGCGCGGTGGCGATGGGCCAGTGGGGCCTGCGAAACCTGCCGCTCGATCGCCTCGACGTCTTCAAGAACCCCGACCCGCGGCTCGCGGTGACGCTCGGCGGTGTGCGATTGGCCAACCCGCTCATCCTCTCCTCGATGTACTACGACACCGCCGTCCTCCGCCGCGCGATGGGTCTCGGCTGGGGCGCGGTCACCGCCAAGAGCATCACCCCCGGGCCGCGGCCGGGACATCCCGAGCCGAACCTGGTCCGCATCCAGACCGCGGAGGGCCCGGGCCTCGTCAACTGCAACGGCTTCAAGAACCCCGGGCTCGCCGCGTACCGCAGCGCCCTCGCCGCGCTGCCCCACCGCGTGCCCCTGATCGTGGCCGCGGCGGGCGAGTCGGCGGAGGACTACGTGCGGGTCGTCGAGGGCCTGCAGGAGTTCGGGGAGCTGGTCGAGCTCAACATCTCCTCCCCCAACACCAAGCTGGTCTACGGGTGGTCCACACGGCCGGCGGAGCTGAAGGACGTCTTCCGGGCGGTGCGGGCCGCCACCGCCAAGCCCCTGATCGTCAAGATCTCGCCCGACTTCCGGGAGACCAACGAGGAGATCACGATCCCGGCCGCGCTGGACGCCGGCATCACCATCATCAACTACGGCAACACCCGGCGCGTGGACGAGCCGCGCCTCTCCCAGCGCTCCGGCGGCCTCTCCGGTCCGGCTCTCTTCGCCACCACGCTCGAGAACGTGCGGCGGGTCCGGCAGCGCTTCGGCGACCGGCTGGAGCTGATCGCCACCGGGGGCATCGATAGCCCGGCCCGGGCCCGCCAGGCGCTCGACGCGGGGGCCACCGCGTGCGGGATCTTCACCGGCTTCATCACCCGCGGCCCCCTGCTGCCGCGGCGCATCCTCGACGCGCTCCTCGCCGACCGCCGCTAGGCCCCGCCGCGGCGGGCGGTTCCCCGCAGTAACCCACAACTTATCCACTTATCCACATCCATCCACAATCGCGAAAACCGCGCGTCCTGACGCGCTCCGCGAGGGCCGACCTCAAAAAGTGACGCTCTGATCGTGGCTCGCCACGAGCGCCCACATCGCGCGCAGCATTCACGCGGCTTCACGCGCGCTCGGGTGTCGGAGCGCGCTGTCCGTGCGGTCAAACGAAGCCTTGACAGGGTACGGACCGGTTCTTAAGGTTGTCGGGCGCTCGCCACCTCGCATCGCGTCGCGCGGCACATGCCCATCAGAGGGAGGACAGGATCGCGTATGGAGGTCAGCCGGAAGCCCCTGGCGAAGATCGAGGGCCGGAAGCGCATGCGGCTCAACGGGCTCACCGTGGCCTGGCGCGGCACGCCGAGCCTGGACGACTGGGTCGCCTACATCGTGACCGGGACCAAGTCCAAGAAGCTGATCCTGGCCGACCATGCCTCCGAGCGGAAGGTCAAGAGCCTGCTGGCGCGCATGCAGTCCATGTCCAAGAAGGAGGTCGAGAAGCTGGCCAAGGGCTAGGCGGCCTGGCGGCAGTCGCCAGCGCCGTCACCGTCCAGATACGGAGGAGCCACATGAGCCTACCTGAGATCTCGGCTGTCAATCGGCAGTTCGAAACCGCCGCCGGTAACGGAGATCTGGCCGCACTCGCCGCGCTTTACACGCCCGATGCCATCGTGCTGCCGCCCGACGGCCCCATGGTCAAGGGCCGCGGGGACATCAAGCAGATGTGGGGAGCCGTCGCGCAGGAGCTCGGGCTCAAAAGCGTGCACCTCACCACCGTCCATTTCGAGCACGAGGGCAACACCGGGCACGAGGTGGGCGAGGCCGCCCTCGCGATCAGCAACGGCACCGTGGCCGTCAAATACGTGGTGGTGTGGAAGAGAGTCGACGGCCAGTGGCGGATCCACCGCGACATCTGGAACAGCATGCCGGCCGCCTAGACAGCACCTCGCAGAAACGACCTCACGCGTGGCGCCGGAGCCGGTGACGTGACCGGTGAGTGGTCATGGTCCGCCCCCGCCGGCGCAGCTGCCCGCCACGAAGCGGCGGCCCGCCCGCTCGCACTCGCGGGCCCGCTCCACGTCGCGCTCGTCCCACGCCTGGCGGATCTGCTCCACCCGGCCCGGTGACACCGAGCAGGCCGGCAGCAGGCCGACCCCGAGCAGTGCGACCAGGGCTGCGAGGGCCGTCGAGCGCATGAGTTACCCTTTCTCCAGCGCCCCGCGCTGGGCCAGGCTGATGAAGCGCTCCCGGCCGATGATCACATGGTCGTGGATGCGCAGGTCGAGAAGATCCGCGCAGTCCACGAGCTGGCGGGTGAGCCGCAGGTCCTCCCGGCTGGGGGTCGGATCGCCGCTCGGATGATTGTGCAACAGGATGATCGAGGCGGCCGATTCCAGGATCGCGGGCTTGAAGACCTCGCGGGGGTGCACGAGGCTCGCCGACAGCGTGCCCTCGGAGACCACCACGTCCCGGAGGAGCCCGTTCTGGGCGTCCAGGAGGGCGACGCGGAAGACCTCCTTCTGGAGGTCCTCCATGAGCGGGCCGTAGCGGGCATAGACCTGCTCGGGGCTGCCCAGCACCACGCGGCTCGTGCCGTTGCGGGAGCGCAGGCGGCGGGTGATCTCGAAGGTGGCCGCGAGCTGCACCGCCTTCACCCGGCCCACGCCCCGCACCGCGGCCAGCTCCGACACCCCGCGGCCGGCCAGCCTCGAGAGCGAGCCGTAGCGCCCCAGCAGATCGCGCGCGATGTCGAGCGTACTGCGCCCCGCGAGGCCCGTGCCGAGGTGAATGGCCAGCAGCTCCGTGTCGGAGAGCGAGTCGGGGCCCTTGTGGTAGAGGCGCTCGCGCGGCCTATCCTCCGCCGGCCCGTCGCCGATCGCCGCCGCGCCCATACTGGTTGCGTAGCACGCGGGCGCGCGCGGCATCAATGCGACGGATCCGATACGTCCTCGTCGATGGTGATCTGGCGGGGCTCGTCGCCGAGCCCCTCGAGGTGGACGCGGATGGTCCCCGCGGGCAGGAGCGGCAGCAGCTTGTCGGCCCACTCGATCACGGTGACGCCGTCGCCGTGCAGCATCTCCTCGACGCCCAGGTCGACCAGCTCGGTGAGGCTGCCGGTGCGATAGGCGTCGAGGTGGTGGACCGGCAGGCGCCCGCGGTACTGGTTGATGAGCACGAAGGTCGGGCTCGTCACGTCTCCGGTGACCCCCAGGCCGCGCGCCAGCCCCTGGAGAAAGCAGGTCTTGCCCGCGCCCAGCTCCCCGGTGCACGCGACGACCGCGCCGGGCCCGAGTCGCGCGCCGAGCGCCTCCCCGATCGCCTGGGTCTCGGCGGCATCCCGCGAGACGACGGTCCGTCGGCTCACGACCGCGGAGCCACGAGGGCCTGGAGCGCCGCGGGCAGCGTCTCCACGATGTCACCCGCGATCATCGCGATCTCGCCCCGCGAGGCCGCGGTGAGGTCGCCGGCCAGGCCGTGGAGGTAGCAGCCGGCCTCGAGCGCGGCCATCGGCTCGAGCCCGCGCGCCAGGAGCGCGCCCACGACGCCGGTGAGCACGTCGCCCGAGCCGCCCTTGGCCATGCCCGGGTTGCCGGTGGGATTGACCGCCACGTGGCCGTCGGGGCCGCCGACGACCGTACCCGCGCCCTTGAGCGCGAGGGCCACGTGGTGCTCCCGGCAGAAGCGCCGGGTGACCTCCAGGCGGTCGCCCTGCACCGTCTCGATGCTCCCGCCCAGCATCCGCGCCATCTCGCCCGGGTGCGGGGTGAGCGCGCGCGGGCCGAGGGCGCGGCGCAGGAGGTCGAGGTGGCCGGCCAGCGCGCTGAGCGCGTCGGCGTCCGCGATCAGGGGCCGCTCGACCTCGGCCACCAGGGCTCGGGCCAGCGCCTGCGCCTCCCGGTCCAGCGAGAGACCGGGCCCGAGCGCGACCGCGTCCATGCGGTGGGCCAGCTCGAGCAGGCGCTCGCGCGCCGCGAGCGCGAGGCTGCCGGCCTGGGTCTCGGGCAGGGGCTCGGTCATGTACTCGGGCGCCAGCGCGGCGATGATCGGCTGCTGTGACGCGGGCGTCGCGATCGTGCAGAGGCCCACCCCGGCGCGCAGCGCGGCGCGCCCGGCCAGCACCGCGGCTCCGGTCTTGCCACGCGAGCCGGCCACGATCAGCAAGTGCCCGAAGCGGCCCTTGTGGGCATCGGCCTCACGGGCCGGAAAGTACCGGCGCACGTCGTCGCCCTCGAGGCCCCAGGTGGTGATCCCCCGCGCGACCTCCTCGGCGGGAATCCCGATGTCGACCACCTCGACCCGACCCGCCAGCGCGGCGCCGGGCTGCAGCACCAGCGCGCGCTTGAGCCCGGCAAAGGTGACGGTCCGCGTGGCCTTCACGGCCGGGCCCGGCGCCACGCCGCGGTCGGAGTCGAGCCCGGAGGGCAAATCCAGCGAGATCACCGGCACCCCGCGGCGGCCCGCCTCGTTGATCGCGTCGATGGCCGCCCCGACCTGACCACGCGCGGCTCCGGTCACGCCGGTGCCGAGCAGCGCGTCGACGACCAGCTCCGCCGACTCCAGCGCCCGCACGAGCGCGCCCGGGTCCGGCCCGGCGTCGATGGCCTCCACGCGGCCGCGCCAGCCCGCGAGGGCCTCCGCGGCGTCGCCCCGCACCTCTCGCCGGGCCGCGGCCAGGAACACCTGCACCGCCGCGCCGCGGGCCCGCAGCCGCCGCGCCACCACGAAGCCGTCGCCGCCGTTGTTGCCCTTGCCGCACACCACCACCACGCGCCGGCCGCGGATCGGCGCGAGCCACTGGACGATGAGGGCCGCCGCGCCGGAGCCGGCCGCGTCCATGAGCCGCGTCCCGGGGATGCCGAGCTCGCGGATCGCGCGCGCGTCGAGCGCGCGCATCTCGGCGGCGGTGAAGATCGGCCGCACGGCTCAGCGCAGAGGCGGCAGCAGGAGCGCCGCCGACTGGATGAGGAAGTCGGCGAGGACCGTCGTGTACGCCTCCCGGTGAGTGGTCCGGGCCGCGCGCGGCAGCTCGATGTGCAGCGCCAGGCGCGTCTGGGCCAGGATGCCCGATTGCTTGGCCGCGGACGCGGTGTACCAGAGCGTGTCCTGGGGTTCCATCCACACGTCGAGGCGCGGGACGTCGCCCTCCGCGGGGAGGCGGGCGTCGCGGATCATCTCGAGCAAGGTCTTGAGCCGCCACGCGTCCTCGCGGCTCACGCCCACCGTGGCGATCTCCATGCGGCCAGCGCTCTCCTCTCTCGCGTTGCCGTGAACCTCGACGTAGAGCCGGAGAGGGCCCTGCGCGACCTCCGCGACCTGGCGACGGTAGGTCTGGTAGACCGAGCGGGCCGCGCCGGTCTCGACCTCCTGACGGGCGGGCGCGCCCGGCGCGCTCTCGGTGGGACGGTTCACGTTGTAGCGACGCCCCACCGCGTCGACGTGGGTGTAGCCGGTCACCACCACGAGGCCGAAGCCGGTGAGCCGGGCCAGGTCGCGGCCCATCACGTCGGTGGCCGCGTCGGAGGTTCCGTGCGGCGCGGCGATCACGAACCCGGGCCGGCCCTTCTCGGTCTGGACCGAGCCGTCGGCCATCGGGATCGGGGCGCGAGACGGGGCCCCGGGGGGCGTCTCGATCGAGTCCTTGCCCGCGATCAGCCCGGCGCAGCCCTGCAGCACGAGGGCGAGGCCGAGCACCAGGCTAGCGGACCCGCGCCTCGTCATCGGCGCCGGCCCCGATCAGCATCGCCTGCGCCATCGCGTAGTCGCCGTCGTGGGTGAGGGAGAGCAGCACGCGATCGCCGCCCTTGGCCAGCGCGAGGGCGCGGGAGCGGCCGTGGAGCACCATGGTGGGCGCCTGGCCGCGCTCTCGCCGCACCTCGAGCTCGCGCCAGCTCACCCCCATGCGCAGGCCGGTGCCGAGAGCCTTGAGCGTCGCCTCCTTGGCCGCGAAGCGGGCCGCGAAGTGCGGGATGGGATCGCGGCGCCGCCGGCAGTAGGCGATCTCCTCCTCGGTGAACACGCGCTGCAGGAACCGGTCGTCCCAGCGGGCTACCACCTTGCGCATCCGCGGCATCTGGGTGAGGTCGACGCCGATGCCGAGCACCCGGCTCACGCCCCGATGCTCCGCCGCACGATGTCGGCCAGCTCCCCGGCCATGGCCTCGATGCGGGCCTGCTCCTCGCCCTCGATCATCACCCGCAGCAGCGACTCGGTGCCGGAGTAGCGGAGGAGAATGCGGCCGGCCCCGTTCATCTCGGCTTCCAGGGCCCGGGCTCGATCGGCGAGCCCGGGAATGCGATCCACCGGCGGCTTCTCGCGCACCGGGACGTTGAGCAGGACCTGGGGAAACTTCACCAGGCACTTGGCCAGATCGCCCAGGGAGGCCCGGGTCTCCTGCATGACCGCGATGAGCTGCAGCGCGGAGACGATGCCGTCGCCGGTGGTGGTGTGGTCGAGGAACAGGAGATGACCGGACTGCTCGCCGCCAAGGTTGGCCCCGATGCGCAGCATCTCCTCCAGCACGTAGCGGTCGCCCACCTGCACCTTGGCGAGCCCGATCCCCGCCCGCGAGAGCACGCGGTCGAGCGCGAGGTTGGCCATCACGGTGGTGACCACGGTGGAGCTCTTCAGGAGGCCGCGGGAGGCGAGGTGCCGGCCGCAGATGGCGAGCACGTAGTCGCCGTCGCGGATGTGCCCCTCCTCGTCCACCGAGATCAGGCGGTCGCCGTCGCCGTCGAAGGCGAGCCCGAGCTGGGCCCGCGCGCGCCGCACCTCTTTCTGGAGCATCTCGGGATGCATCGCGCCCACGCCCCGGTTGATGTTCTGGCCGTCGGGGCTCGCGTTGAGCACGCGCACGTCGGCGCCCAGGCGCCGGAAGACCTCGGGGGCGACCCGGTAGGTGGCGCCGTGCGCGCAGTCGAGCACCACCCGCAGGCCGCGCAGGTCGAACGGGCACGTGGCGCGCGCGTGATCGATGTAGTCGGCCTCCGCCGAGTCGTGCTGCACGAGGCGGCCGATGTCGATCCCGGTGGGCCACGGCGCGGTGTCGGGCCCGCTCAGACGCCCCTCGATCTCTTCCTCCCACGCGTCGGGGAACTTGGCGCCCTCCGAGGAGAAGATCTTGATGCCGTTGTCCTCGAAGGGGTTGTGCGACGCCGACAGGACCACGCCCCCGTGTGCCTGGAGCCGCCGCGTGAGGTACGCGATGGCGGGGGTGGGCAGCACGCCGACCGCGCACACGTCACCGCCCGCGGAGAGCGCGCCCGACACGAGGGCGCCCTCGAGCATGGGGCCGGAGAGGCGCGTGTCGCGCCCGACCACGAGGCGGGTCTTGCCGCCGCCCGCGTGCTCCACGAGGGTCGCCACCAGCTGGCGCCCGAGGCGGAAGGCCAGCTCGGTGGTGAGCGGCGGCTTGTTGGCCAGTCCCCGGATTCCGTCGGTGCCGAAGAGGCGGCTCACGAGCGGCTCGCCCCCAGGACGAGGCGCACGCGCGACGGGTTGATCCGCACCACCGTCACCCCCGGAGGCACCGTGATCTGCTCCGGCTGCACCCGCACCATCACCTCGCCCGACTGCGAGCCGGCGAGACTCACGCGGGCCCGGATTCGGTCCGTGCCCATGCGGTCGAGCGCGCCGCGCAGGCCGTGGAGCTGCACGTCGACGCTGTCCGGCCGCTCCCCCTTCACCTCGAGCCCGGCCGGGATCCCGTCGAGCTCGATGGGGGCCGCGACCACGATGTCCGCGCGCTCCGACGTCATCACGAACGCCCAGAGCACCATGGAGACGGCCAGGGCCAGCAGCTTCAGCTCCCAGTGACGGGTGAGCGCGCTCATTTGCGCAGCCACTCTCGCGCCGGCTCCCACCAGGCCCCGCGCCGCGGCATCGGCGCCTCCTCCAACGAGAAGAGGTCGCCCAGGCGGCGGCGGAGCGACTCCTGATCCAGCGGCGACTCCATCTGGCCGTCCACCGCGAGCGAGATTCGCCCGCTCTCCTCGGAGACGATCAGCACCACCGCGTCGGTCTCCTCGGCCAGGCCGAGGCCGGCCCGGTGCCGGGTGCCCATGTTCCGGCCCAGCTGCGTGTTGCGGGAGAGCGGCAGGAAGCAGCCCGCGGCGGCCACCCGGTCGCCGCGGATGAACGCGGCCCCGTCGTGCAGCGGCGAGTAGGGCAGGAACAGGCTCACCAGCAGGTCGGCCGAGACCACCGCGTCCAGCGGAACCCCGAGCTCGGCGTAGTTGCGGAGCCCGGTGCTGCGCTCCAGCACGATGAGCGCGCCGATGCGCTTGCTCGCGAGGGCATCCGCGGCCTTGATCACCTCGTCGATCAGGTGGCTGCGCTCCTCGCGGGCCCCGAGCGTCATCCCCTGGAAGAGCCGGCTCTCGCCGAGGCGGGTCAGCGCCCGGCGCAGCTCAGGCTGGAAGAGCACCACCAGGGCCAGCACCCAGAACGACCAGAAGTTGTCGAGGAGCCAGCTGGTGCTGAAGAGCTCGAAGTGCCGGGCCAGGACCGAGGCCACCATGAGGCCGGCCAGGCCCAGCAGCATCTGCACCGCGCGGGTCTCCTTGAACATGACGAAGATCCGATACAGCACGATCGCCACCACCAAAATGTCGATGGCGTCCCGGGCGCGGAAGGTCTGGAGCGCGGGCCACATGGCTACGCGTCCTCGCTCCGGGCCCGGGCGATCGCGTGGGCGACCCGGACCGCCTGCACCGTCTCTGCCACGTCGTGGGCACGGATCACGTGCGCCCCCCCCAGCACCGCGGCCGCGGTGGCGGCCAGGCTCCCGGATAGCCGGTCCCCCGCATCGGGGACGTCCGCCAGGGCGCCGATGAACGACTTCCGCGAGACCCCGACGTAGAGGGGCCGCCCGAGGGCACGCAGGGCCGGCAGCCCGGCCAGCACGCGGCAGTCCCACTCGGGCCATGCGATCGCCTCGTCGCGGAAGAAGCCGATTCCCGGATCCACCAGGATGCGATCGTCGGGCACGCCGGCCGCCCGGGCCTTCGCCAGGCTGGCCGCGAGCGCGGCACGGACGGTCTCCACCGGATCCGCGGCCGGGACCGCCGCGGCGGGCGACGCCATCAGGACGAGCCCGACCCCGGCCTCCGCGGCCAGCCGGGCCATCGCGGGATCGGCCAGGCCGCTCACGTCGTTCAGCAGGCGGGCGCCGCTCTCCAGCGCGGCCCGGGCGGGCAGAGCCCGGCGCGTGTCGGCGCAGACGGGCAGGTCGAGCTTGGAGGTGAGCAGGCCCACCGCCCAGCGCAGCCGGTCCGCCTCCTGGGCTTCGGGGATGCGGGCCTCGAGGTAGGGCGCGGTCGACATGGCCCCCACGTCGAGCCAGGCCGCCCCGGCCCGGGCCATGGCCTCGGCCGCATGGAGGAGCCGGTCGGCGTCGGTGACCACCGAGCCCGAGTAGAACGACTCCGGGCTCACGTTGAGGGCCCCCACGACGGCCACCTCCAGGCCATCGCCTACCGACACGCCTGCCAGGGTCGCGCGATTCATGGGGGAGAGCTCCAGCACCAACTTATCATCGCGCCCCCATTGCGCGTCGGAAAACGAGTGCCCACTGGGGGAGTGCGGGGGCCATTTCTGGGCCCCCGCATTGAACAGAGATGCGGGTACGTCCGACCGCCCGCCGGGCCCCGCATGGAACAGAGAGATGCGGGTACGTCCGACCGCCCGCCGGGCCCCGCATGGAACAGAGGTGCGAGTACGTCCGACCGCCCGCCGGGCCCCGCACGGAACAGAGGTGCGAGTACGTCCGACCGCCCACCCAGGGTCGCCGCGACCCGAAGACCCTCGACGCGCTCCCCGTCGGAGCGGGGCGCCGCCCTGCTACGCCGGGCTAGGAGCCTCGTGCAGGGGCGGCACGCGCAGGATGCGCGCGATCTCCTCGCCGTCGAGCGACTCGCGCTCCAGGAGGGCGCGCGCCAGGGCGTGGAGCTTCTCGAGATTGGTCTCGATCATGTGGCGCGCCCGGGTGGCGCACTCCATCACGATCCGCTTGATCTCGGAGTCGATCAGGACCGCGGTCTCCTCGGAGAAGTCCTTGGGCCGGGCCACCTCGCGGCCGAGGAAGATGTGCTCCTCGCCCTTGCCGAAGGTGAGCGGACCCATCTTGTCGGACATGCCCCACTCGCAGACCATCTTGCGCGCCATCTCGGTGGCCTTCTCGAGGTCGTCACCCGCGCCGGTGGTCTGCTGCTGGAACACGATCTCCTCGGCGGCGCGGCCCCCGAGCAGGATCGTGATCCGATTCACGAGGTACTCCCGCGAGTAGTTGTACTTGTCGTCGGCGGGCAGCTGCTGGGTGAGACCGAGGGCGCGGCCGCGCGGGATGATCGTCACCTTGTGGAGCGGATCCGCCCCGGGCAGCAGGTCGGCCACCAGGGCATGGCCCGCCTCGTGGTAGGCGATGGTCTTCTTCTCGGTCTCGGAGATGATCATCGAGCGCCGCTCCACACCCATCAGGACCTTGTCCTTGGCGTTCTCGAAGTCGATCATCTCGACGACCTTCTTGTCCTGGCGCGCGGCCAGCAGCGCGGCCTCGTTCACCAGGTTGGCCAGGTCGGCTCCGGAGAAGCCCGGCGTGCCGCGGGCCAGGACCTTGAGGTCGACCTTGGGCGCGAGCGGGATGCGGCGCGCGTGGACCTTGAGGATCTCCTCCCGGCCCTTCACGTCGGGCCGCGCCACCACCACCTGGCGGTCGAAGCGGCCGGGGCGCAGCAGCGCGGGATCCAGCACGTCGGGTCGGTTGGTGGCCGCGATCAGGATCACGCCCTCGTTGGTCTCGAAGCCGTCCATCTCCACCAGTAGCTGGTTCAGGGTCTGCTCGCGCTCGTCGTGGCCGCCGCCCAGGCCCGCCCCGCGGTGCCGGCCGACCGCGTCGATCTCGTCCATGAAGATGATGCAGGGCGCGTGCTTCTTGCCCTGCTCGAAGAGGTCGCGCACGCGCGAGGCGCCCACGCCCACGAACATCTCCACGAAGTCCGAGCCGGAGATGGAGAAGAACGGCACGTTGGCCTCACCCGCGATGGCCTTGGCCAGCAACGTCTTGCCGGTGCCCGGAGGGCCGACCAGCAGGACGCCCTTGGGGATCTTGCCCCCGAGCTTCTGGAACTTCGGCGGGTCCTTCAGGAACTCGATGATCTCGCGCAGCTCTTCCTTGGCCTCGTCGACCCCCGCCACGTCCTGGAACGTGACCTTGTTCTGCTTCTCCGAGATGAGCCGCGCCCGCGCCTTGCCGAACGACAGCGCCTTGGCCCCCCCGCCCTGCATCTGGCGCATGAAGAAGATCCACACCCCGATGAACAGCAGCATCGGCACCCACTGCAGCACGATGGCGAGCCACGAGTTGGTGTCGGGCGGCTTCACGTCGATCTTGACGCCCTTGTCCTTGAGCGACTTGACCAGGTCCGGGTAGTCGGCGGTGAAGGTCCGGAACGAGGAGCCGTCGCTCATCCGCCCGGAGACGTTGTTGCCCTTGAGGGTGACCTCACGAACCTCTCCCGACTCGACCTTCTTGAGGAAGTCGGAGAAGACGATCTCGCCCCGGGGCGACTGATTCTGCTGGAATAGCTGGAACAGGAGGATGACGATCAGGCCGATCACCATCCACAGGGCGAGATTCTTGTAGAACGGATTCATGCCGGGAATCATACCATACGGCGGCGGGCGCGGCGGGGGCGCCCGCGAGCGGATTCAGCGGCGCGCCACCGCCTCCAGGACCGCGAGATCGGCGAGGTTGCGGTGCCAGCCGTCGTAGTCGAGACCGTAGCCCACCACGAAGTCGTCCGGGATCACGAACCCCACGTAGTCCAGGTCCACGTCGACCTCCCGGCGGGACACCTTGTCCAGGAGCACGCACAGGGCCAGGCTCTTCGGGTGGCGGGTGGCCAGGTTCCGCCGCAGGTAGCTGATGGTGCGCCCGGAGTCGATGACGTCCTCCACGATGATGACGTCCCGGCCCTCGATGGAGAGGGAGAGGTCCGCGGTGAGACGGACCACCCCCGAGGAGCGCGTGCCGGAGCCGTAGGAGGACACCGCCATGAAGTCCATGGCCGCGGGCAGCGGGATCGCCCGGAGGAGATCCGCGGTGAAGACCACCGCGCCCTTCAGCACGCCCACCAGGAGCGGCGCGCGCCCCGCGTAGTCGCGTCCGATGGCCTCGCCCAGCTCCGCCACGCGCGCCGCGATCTCCTCCCGAGAGATCAGGATGCGGCCGAGCTGCCGGTCCACCGGCGGCCTAGCGAGGCGTGGCGAAGGCGGTGAGGGACTTCTGGGCGCGGAGCCGCTGGGCCGCGGCGACCGCCTCCTCCCGCGTCCGGTACGTCCCCACACGGACCCGGAAGCGCGGCTGGCCGTCCTGGGCGCTCACGCTCACCACGGAGGCGTCGAGTCCGGCGGCGGCGAGATGCTGGCGGGTCTCGTCGGCCTGGTGCCGGTTCTTGAACGCCCCCACCTGCACCGTCCAGCCGTTCGGCGCGGCCGGGGCGGCGGCCACGGGCGCCTTCGTGGCCGGCGGCAGTGCGGGCGCGCTGGCCGCGGGCGGCAGCGAGGGCGCCGCGGGCGCGGGCGTGCTCGGCGGAGCCGGTGGCGCGGCGGGCCGGGGCTCCGGAGCCGACACCTTGACGGTCACCGGCTTCGACGGGTCGCTCCGGGGCGCCCCGGTCGCGCCCAGCGGCTCGGTGAGGGTCTGATAGAACGTGAGCTTCTCGGTCGACTCGGGCACCCGGTCGGCCATGGTCTCGGCCGCGATGCCGCCGCGGCGGGACGCGGGGGTCGCCGTTCCCCGGCGCGCGGCCTCCGAGGGCGAGGGCCCGAGGGCGACCAGGTTCGAGCGCGCGAGCTGCCGGCCCACCAGCATGCCCAGCGTGAAGGTGAGGCCGAGGATCACCACCACCGCGCCGCCCAGCACGATCCACTGGCCGAAGCCGGGGCCGCCCGTCCGCCGCCGCGTCTGGGCCACGGCCTAGTCGCGCTCCCCCGCGCGGCTCATGCTCTCGGGCGCCGAGACGCCGAGCAGCTCGAGGCCGTTGCGTACCACCTGGGCCACCGCGGCGCAGAGGCCGAGTCGCGCGAGGGTCAGGGCGCGGTCGTCGGTGATCACCCGGTGCGCCTTGTAGTACGGGTGGAAGCGCCCGGCCAGCTCGGTGAGGTAGTACGCGACCCGGTGCGGCTCGCGGGCCCGCGCGGCCCCCGCCACCAGCTCCGGGTACTGCAACAGGTGCTTGATCAGGGCCTGCTCCTCGTCGAGCACGAGCGGGCGCATGTCGACCTGGCTCCACTTCGGGATCAGCACGCCCTGCTCGGTCGCGGTGCGGAACAGGCTGCCGACCCGCGCGTGGGCGTACTGCACGTAGAAGACCGGGTTGTCCGAGGTCTGGCGGGTGGCGACCGCGAGGTCGAACTCGAGCGGGCTGTCGTGCCGGCGCGTGAGGAACGTGAAGCGCGCCGCGTCGCGGCCCACCTCCTCCAGCAGCTCCTCCATGAGCACGAACTCGCCCCGCCGCTTGGACATGCGGACCGGCTGGCCGTCGCGCAGCAGCGTCACCAGCTGGACGATCAGCACGTCGAAGGCCTCGGCGGGGTGACCGAGGGCCCGCATCGCGGCGCGGAGCCGCTGGATGTAGCCGTGGTGATCGGGCCCGAAGAAGTTGATGACGTGGTCGGCCCGCTCGAACTTCTCGAAGTGGTGGAAGCCGATGTCGACCCCGAAGTAGGTCAGCTCCCCGTCGGAGCGGCGGAGCACCCGGTCCTTGTCGTCGCCGAACTCGGTGGAACGGAACCAGAGCGCGCCGTCCTGCTCGTAAGTGTGGCCCGCGCGGGTCAGGGCCAGGATGGCCTCGCGCGGCCGGGCCGCGTCGCGCACGTCGCGCTGCTCGTGGGTCCAGCGATCGAAGTGGGTGCCGTAGGCCTCGAGCACGCGGCGCTGTCCCTCCACCATCTCCGCCACCGCCCGCTGGCCGAGGGCCTCGAGCCGCTCCGCCTCCGGGCGCGCCGCGAGCGCCCGCATGCCGGCGGGATCGCGCGCGAGCCACTCCGCGACCAGCTCCACGAGGTACTCGCCGGGGTAAGCGCTCTCGGGCAGCTCGGCGGGCTGGCCCAGCGCCTGCCGCAGCCGCACGTCGACCGAGCGCGCGAGGGCCACGAACTGGTTGCCCGCGTCGTTGACGTAGTACTGCGTCTCGACCGCGTAGCCCTGGGCGCGGAGGATGCGCGCGAGCGCGTCGCCGACCGCGGCGGCACGCGCGTTCACGATGACGAGCGGCCCGGTGGGATTGGCGGACACGAACTCGAGCAGCACGCGCGCGCCCTTGCCCGCGTCGCTCCGTCCGTACTCCTCGCCCGCGGCGAGGACCTCGTGCAGGGCCTCCGCGCACCACGCGGGCGAGAGGAACACGTTGAGGAAGCCGGGCCCCGCGATCTCGACGCGATCCACCACCGCCGTCTTCGGGAACGAGGCGACGATGGCCTCCGCGATCTTGCGGGGCGGGCGACGCGCCTCCCGCGCCAGGGTCATGGCGACGTTGGTGGCGTAGTCGCCGTGGCGCGATTCGCGCGGGATCTCCCACTGCACCTCGGAGGGTGCGGGCAGCCCGGCGGCGTCCAGCGCGTGCCTCAATGCGTCCGAGAGAGAGTCCGTGATGTTCAAAGACACCGATCGCCGCCGATTCGGCGGCGATTCATGGATGATACCGCCCGCCCCGCGCACGAGCGAAGAATATTCGGGCGCTTACGGGCCGGTCAGTGCGCGGATCACGCGGGCGTCGAGGCACGCGGTGAGGGTGTCGGCGAGCCGGTCATATGAGGCCTCCCGCCGCGCCCGGTGGTCCGGACCGGTGACCGGCTCGGCGGGAGGCGCCCCTCGCGCCCAGTCGAGCACGCGCCGCCGACTCGCCCCCGTCTCGAAGAGGCCGTGGAGATACGTGCCCCATACCCGTCCGTCCGCCGAGACGCAGCCTTCCCCGCGGCCCTCGATCTCGAAGAGAGGCGTGGGCGCTCCCTCGGCCACCGTCTCGCCCACGTGGATCTCGTAGGCCTCGAGCTCGGGTCCATCGGGCAGCCAGCGGCCCCGGACGCGGCGGGTCACTTTCTTTCGTGCCAGCTGGGTCGTGACCGGCAGGAGCGCGAGGCCCGCCTCGCGGCCGCCGCTCTCCACGCCGTGAGGGTCCGCGACCGCGTGGCCCAGCATCTGGAAGCCGCCGCAGACCCCGAGCACCCGGCCGCCGCGGGCGTGGTGGCCAACGAGGGCCGCCGCGATCCCGCTCGACTTGAGCGCGCGCAGGTCCGCGATCGTGTCCTTGGAGCCGGGCACGATCAAGAGGGTCGCGCCGTCCAGATCTCGCGGCGTGGCCGCGTAGACCAGCGAGACCGCGGGCTCGCTCTCCAGCGGAGCGAAGTCGGTGAAGTTGGCGATGTGCGGCAGCCGGACCACCGCGACGCGCAGGCCGCCGGCCCGCGGCGGCCTCGTGCCCGCGTCCAGGGCCACCGAGTCCTCCTCCGGCAGGCTCAGGTCCGGCAGGAACGGCACCACGCCGACGACCGGCACGCGGGTGCGCCGGGTCACGTCGCGGAGGGCGGGCGCGAGCAGGCGTGGGTCGCCCCGGAACTTGTTGATGAGGAACCCCCGCACGCGCCGGCGGTCGGCCGACGGGAGCAGCGCCATCGTCCCCACCAGGCTCGCGAAGACCCCGCCGCGGTCGATATCGCCCACCAGCAGCACCGGCGCGCCCGCCATCCGCGCCACGCGCATGTTGGCCAGATCGCGGCGCATCAGGTTCGGCTCGGCCGGGCTGCCCGCCCCCTCGATGACGACCACGTCGGCCTCGCGCGCGAGGGCCGCGTAGCTCCGCCGCACCGCGGGCCAGAGGGAAGCGGTGAGACGGTAGTACCCGCGCGCGTCGCTCTCCCCGCGCGCGCGCCCCAGCAGCACCACCTGGCTGCGCGCCTCCGCGCGCGGCTTGAGCAGGATGGGATTCATCTCCACGCGCGGCTCGACGCCGGCGGCCTCGGCCTGCATGACCTGAGCCCAGCCCATCTCCCCGCCCCCGGGCGCGACGTGGGCGTTGAGCGACATGTTCTGCGACTTGAACGGCATCACCCGGAGGCCCTGGCGCGCGAGCAAGCGGCAGAGGCCCGCCGCCAGCACCGTCTTGCCCGCGTGCGAGCCGGTTCCCTGGACCATCACCGCGCGGGCGCGTCGCCGCCCGCTCATGGCGTGGCCAGCGCGAGGCCCGCGGCGGCCAGCCCGAGGGCCGCGGCCCAGCGGGCCACGCGCAGGGCGCGGTCGATCGCCGCGACGTCGGGCGGCGGCCCCGCGCCCAGGCGATACTGCCCGCGCTTTTCCAGCGTGACGCCGAGCGCGCCGGCCATCGCGGCCATGGTCTGTCCCGCGTTGGGGCTCTCGGTTCGCCCGCCGTCGAGCCGCCAGGCTCGAGCCGCGCCGGCCGCCGACTGGCCCGCGCACCAGGCCCCCGCCACGATGGCGGTGGCGGCGAGGCGGGCCGGCACGTAGTTGAGCGCGTCGTCGGCCCGTGCGGTGGCACGGCCGAGGTAGGTGAGCTCGGCGCGCCGATAGCCGATCATCGCGTCCGCGGTGTTGACCGCGCGATAGGCCCAGGCCAGCGCGAGCCCCAGCCCCGCGCCGTGCAGCAGGACGCCCGCGACGTAGAAGAGGACCGGCGCCGCGAGTCCGTCGGTGAGGTTCTCGGCCAGCGACTCGACCGCGGCGGATGCCACCGCCGGGGCCTCGAGGTCGGCGGTGTCGCGGCTCACGAGGTGCCAGGCCACCTGCTGCCGCGCGCCCGGCAGGTCGCCCGCCACCAGGTGTCCGCGGACCACCAGCACCGCGGCGAAGAGGGCGTCGATCGAGAAGGTGCACTTGAGGAGCCACGCGCGGCCCAGCAGCGAGAGCGGGGCCGGCAGCAGCCCGAGCGCCGCGTGAGCCACGAGGGCGCCGGCCGCCGCGACCGTCGCCACCACCAGGAGCAGGACGGTGCCGCGGAGCACGAGGCGCCAGGGCGCGCGCGGTCCCTGCGGGCGGCCCCGGGCGATCAGAGCGCCGAGCCACGCCACCGGGTGCCAGCGGTTGGGCGGCTCTCCGGCCAGCAGGTCGAGCACCACCGCCAGGGCCAGCACCGTCATCGGAGCCGGCGCGGGCGCATCAGCGCCTCATCGGAGATCGAACACGAGCGGCAGCCGGATCAGCAGCGGGCGGCGCGGCAGGGACTCCGGCAGCGGCAGCGGGTCGAGCCGGCGCAGGATGTCGACCGCGGCATCGTCCAGGATGCCGGTGCCCGAGGAGCGCGCGACGCGCACGTCGCGGACCCGTCCGCTCGGGTCGAGGGCCACGTCGAGCTCGACGGTGCCACGGAGGCTCTGGCGCCGGGCGGCGAGCGGGTACACGAGCGACTCCTGCACGTGGCGGCGAAAGCGCTGGAGATAGGGCCCGTACTCGGGAGGAACCGCGCCGCCGCCGGTGCCGAGCGCGAGGGCCGCGCCGGGGGCTCCGCCGACGGAGGCGCCGGCGTCGCCGCGGACCTCGCCCTCGCCGCGCGCTGCGCCGCCGGCCAGCGGGCTGCGCCCGGCCTCGGCCGAGGGACCGGACCCGGCGTCAAGGGGAGACCCGGAGACCGAGGGCTTCGAGGACGCGCTCGGCTCCGGCGCGCTTGGCCCGCGGGCTGGTGGCGGGGAGCTCGCCGTCGCCTGTGGCGCGCTCGAGGCGGCCGGTGGGGTGCTCGCCGCCGGCGACGGCACGGCCGGTGGCGACCCGGACGGAGGAGTCGGCCCTGGATCCGGCGCCGATGGGGAGGTCGGCGCAGGCTGAACCCGGGCCGCAGCATCAGAGTTGGAAGTGGCCGATGAGGCGGCATTCTTCGGCCTGGACCTCGACGGCCAAGCCGACGCGCGTCGAGTTCGCATCGAGTGCCCGCGCGGCGCCGATGGAACGTCCGCCTCCGGGCCTGCTCCCGGCCGCGCCGATAGGGCGCTCGGCATCCCAGGACTGCCGCCGATCGACTCGGCGCGCTCCACGAGGTCGACGAACAGGGGCCGGGTCCACTCCGGCGCGGAGAGGGTCAGGAGCAGCGCGCCCGCGACCACGTGAGCCGCCACCGATACGAGGATGCCGCGGGCGCGGGCGAGCGCGGTCACCCGTTTCGCTCCTGCCAGTCGCGGATCGCCGGCTCGAGGGCGGCGCGTGCCGCCCGGGCTACGACCCAGCCGAGCGGGCTGGCGGGACCGCCGAAGCGGGCGACCGGTCCCCGTCCCGTGGCCGCGATGGCGACCGCGTCGGTCGAGGTCCCCGAGACGCCCGCGCCGTCCGGCATCACGAGGCCGGCGGTCCGGAGGGCCAGCCCCTTCACCTCGGTCACGGTGATCACGGCGTTCACCAGGGCGGCGGGCTCCGGGTCGGCGTCCACGACCACCACCGTGTTGATGGTCGAGTGGCGGGAGACCGCGATCGGCGAGTGGCCGGCCGACACGAGATTGCTGAGGCCGACGGTGGTGACCGCCAGCGCCCGGTAGCCCTCGGTGGCCGCGTGCCCCACCCTTGCCCGCTCGGTGAGCGCTCCGGTGAGGAGACCGATCCACGGCGCGGGTACCCCGGCGCGGCGGGCGAAGGCGCCGATCATGGCGGCGGGATCGAGGCAGGGATCGTTCTTGTGCACGTGCAGGTTCACGATCGCACGCGCCTCGGTGAAGCCGCCCCGGACCACCGCCGAGGACAGGACCCGCAGCGGACGCTCGCCGACGAGCACCACCGCGGCCGGCCCCACCTCGACGGAGACCCCGGGGATCATGGGTGCCGCTAGAACGACGCCCGCAGGCCCACGAGGGCGTTGATGCCGAGCGCGGGGAAGCCCCGGACCTCGGCGTAGCCCTCGTTGAGCAGGTTCTGGATGCGCGCGGTCAGCTCGAGCTTCTTGAGCCACCCCATCCGCTCCAGGATCCGCCAGGTGCCCCCGATGTCGACGCGGGTGTAGCCGCTGTTGTACACCTCGCCGAAGGTCTCGAACTGCTCGCTCACCACGTGCACCTGGGTGAACAGCGAAAGGCGCGTGATCGGCTCCCACGTGAGGCCGATGTTCCACCGGTGGCGCGGCTCCCGGGGCAGCGGCCGGTCGGCGGCCAGGTTCTCGGAGTCGGTGTAGGTGTAGTTGAGGCTCGCCACCAGGTTCGGGAGCAGGTCCACCTCGGACGTGAACTCGATGCCCGCGCTGCGCGCCCGGCCCACGTTGACCGGGCCCCCGAAGGGCGCGGTGGGAATCGACACGCAGCAGGTGATCAGGTTCGTGAAGTTGCTCTGGAAGTAGGTGAGGCCGAGCCGGATGCGGTCCTTCCAGAGCTTCTGGTCGACCCCGAAGTCGTAGGACAGGCTCTTCTCCGGCTGCAGGTTCGGGTTGCCGAAGTCGGGGAAGAAGAGGTCGTTGAAGGTGGGGGCGCGGAAGCCGGTCCCCGCGCTGCCGTGGAGCCGGGTGCCCGTCTCCTTGATCACGAACGCCACCGAGCCGCGCTCGGTGGTGGTGGTGCCGAACACGCTGTTGTCCTCCACCCGGAAGCCGCCGGTGATGAACAGGCGGTCGAAGAAGCGGAGCTGCTGCTCGAAGAAGACCGAGTTGGTCTCGGTGGCACCGCGGAAGACCCCCTTGTTCTCCCCTTCCTCGCGACGGTACTCGAGCCCCACGCTGCTGGTGCTCCACTTCCCGATGAAGAACGAGTTGACCCACTCCGCCTCTTTCCGCACCACGTCGACCTGCGAGAACGTCGGGAAGTCGAACGGGAATCCGGGGTCGGCCGGGTCCTGGAAGCCCTGGCTGTTCTCGTAGCGGGAAAGCCGCCCCTGGGTCTCCCACCACTCCACCGGCCGGGTCTTGCCCTGCAGGCTGTAGATGATCGTCTCCGATTGCTGCTTGGCGTTCAGGTTGATGATCGGCACGATCGGCTGCGGACCCGGGAATACCGGCTTCACCGGCACCCCGGTGTCGTTCTTGTTGTAGCGGAAGATGAAGTCGATCGAGGAGTCGAGCGGCAGGGTGGCGCCGACGCGGGCGCTCAGTGCGTTGACGTTGGTGCCATCGTTCGGGAACTGGCCGTTGCTCTCGAAGTGCGAGGCCGACAGCGCATAGTTGAGGATCTTCCAGGCGCCGGTCACCGTCGCGCGGCTCGCCAGCGTGTCGTAGTTGCCGACCTCCTGCTGCACGGAGGCCTGGAGGGGGCCCCCGCTGCCCTTGCGGGTGATGATGTTGACCACGCCGCCGATGGCGTCGGCGCCGTAGAGGGTGGACTGGGCGCCCCGGATGATCTCGATGCGCTCGATCAGGTCCGGGGAGAGATCGGACAGGTCCACCTGGCCCAGGGTCGGGCTCTTCACGCGCACCCCGTCGACGAGGACCTGCACCTGGTTGGCGTTGGCCCCGCGGATCGTGATGCTCGACGTCTTGCCGTACGAGCCGGAGCGCCGGATCTCGACACCCGGGACGTTGCGGAGGGCCTCGTCCACCGAGGGGTAGTGATGGGTCTGGAAATCGTCACCGTTGACCACGCTGATGGAGGCCCCGATCTGCTCCGATGGGGTCTCCACCTTCGTGGCCGTGACCACGACCGGCTCCACCGTTTTCTGCTCCTGCCCTGCCGCTAGCGCCGGCGCCACCAGGGACAGCGCCAGCAGCCACTCGAGCCGTACACGCATCGACCGCTCCTTTTGCCTCGAAAGGGGTCGGAATCCGTGACCGCGGCCGCGTCTCCTGACTCGTGGATCGGCGTCGTGGCCCGGCCTTCCCAGGCGCCCTCTCGGGCGTCCAGTGGCTCCCTTCCGGGATCGGGCGTGACTCCCCACACACAGTGGCGGGACCGTGCCGGCTTCGGCCCATGGGGCCTTCCGGCTTCCGTATGGCGGCGGCCTATTTTCTTGTGCTAGCGATCTTTGGAGCTCATCACCTCCTCCTGCGCTCGAGCCATGATCAAGCCGGCGGGTACACCAGGTGGACGGTGGGCCGCCGGCTGATCGGGTGCTTGTCGACGATCACGCGACAGCCGTAGGCGGCCTCCAGGATCGACTCCTCCAGGACGTCCTCCGGCGCGCCCACCCGGACCGCGGCGCCGGCCGCCACCAGCATGAGGCGGTCGGACAGCTCGGCCGCGAAGCCGAGGTCGTGCGAGACCAGCACGATCGTCAAGCGACCGTCGCGGCCCAGGCGGCGCAGGAGGCCCGCGCACTCGGCCTGGTAGCGCAGATCGAGATGCGCGGTCGGCTCGTCCAGGACGAGCAGCCGCGGCTCCTGGGCGAGGGCCCGGGCCAGCATGGCCCGCTGGCGCTCCCCCCCGCTCAGGCGGTCGAGCAGGGCTCCCCGCAGGTCGAGCACCCCGACCGACTCCATGGCCCGCCGGGCCGCCGCCCGATCCTCCTCGCTCTCGAAGAATCGGCGGGGGGATCGGGGGTACCGCCCCATCAGCACCAGCTCCTCCACCGTGTGGGGGAAGCCCGACGGCACGTCCTGGGGGACGACCGCGATCTGGCGGGCCACCGCGGCCCGGCTCAGGGCGGCCAGATCGACGCCGTCGAGCGCGATGCGGCCCGCCGCCGGCGTGAGCACGCGCGAGAGCAGCCGCACCAGCGTGGTCTTGCCCGAGGCGTTTGGGCCGATCACGCCGAAGGTCTCCCCCGCCCGAACCTCGAAGGAGAGGTCGCGGAGCGTGAAGCCGGCCGGCGCCCCGTAGGCGAAGGTCACCTGCTGGCAGTCGACGAGAGGGACGGTCATGGCTGCGCGGTCCCGGTGCGCGCGCGGAGCAGGTAGATGAAGAACGGCGCGCCGCAGAAGGCGGTGATGACGCCGACCGAGAGCTCGGCGGGAGCGATCACGTTGCGGGCGAGCGTATCGGCCAGGAGCAGGAACGCGCCCCCGCCGAGCAGCGCGGCCGGGATCACCACCCGGTTGTCGGGCCCCAGCACCAGGCGGAGGGCCTGGGGCACGATGAGGCCGACGAAGCCGATCGGCCCCGCGAAGGCCACCGCGGCGGAGGTGAGCAGGGCGGCGCCCGCGAAGATGCGGCGCTTGAGCGCCTCCGCGTCCACCCCCAGCTGCGCCGCGTTCTCCTCGCCCAGCGTCAGGAGGTTGAGTCGGCGGGCGGCACCGATCACGAGCCAGCCCCCGACGGCCAGGAGCGCCGCGAAGACCGCCAGGCTACGGGGCGGAATCGGGCTGAGATTGCCGAGCAGCCAGTGGATGACCCCGCCGAGGCGATCGAAGTCGACCACCGAGATCAGCACCGTGATGGTCGAGGAGAAGAAGATCCCCACGATGACCCCGGCCAGGAGCAGCGTGTGCACGGGCAGCGCGCCCGCCCGGGCGGCGATCAGGTAGACGGCCACGCCGGCCACCAGCGCGCCCGCAAAGGCGCAGGCGGCCAGGCCCACCGTCTCCACCAGCCCGCCGCCGAGGCCCATCACCTGGGCCAGGACCACGCCGAAAGCGGCGCCGCTCGAGACGCCCAGGACGGAGGGCTCGGCGAGCGGGTTGCGCGCGAGTGCCTGGAAGCCGGCACCTGCCACCGCCAGCGCCCCGCCCGCGAGCAGAGCCACCAGGATGCGTGGCAGTCGCAGGCTCAGCACCACCACCTGGTCCACACCCTTCACGCGGCCGGCGAGCACGGCCATCACGTCGCCGGGCGGCACCCGGGCGCTGCCGATGAAGAGACTGCCTACCGCGATCAGGAGCACCAGGAGGGCCAGGCCGCCGAGCAGCAGCGCGAGCCGCGCGCCGGAGATCGGACCCGCCGATCTCATCGCGACGACTCCGCCCGGTTGAATGCCTCGGGGTGGATGAGGCGGGCGAGGCGCTCGAGGCCGTCGACGATGCGCGGCCCGTAACGATGCGTGAGGTCACCGTTTATTGTGTAGAGACGGCCCGCCGCGATGGCCGGGACCCGGCTGAGGCGCTCCCAGTTGTCGCGCTTCGGCGGGCTGCGCTCGGAGCTGTGGCTCGCCAGCACGATGACCTCGGGATTGCGCGCCAGCGCCGCCTCCAGGCTATAGCGCCGGTACTCCGGCCCCCCGTCCGCGGTCACCGACTCGCCGCCGGCCAGCGCGATCAGCTCGGAGACGAGAGAGCCGCGGCCCGGCACCATGAGCGGATCGGGCCACAGCACGTAGAGCACGCGCGGCCGCGGCCGGCCTTCCACACGCGCGGTCACCTCGCGCATCCGCTCACGGAGCACCGCCACCGCGCGGTCGGCGGCCTCGGCGCGGTCGGTCAGGCGCCCGAGGCGGCCCATCAGATCCAGGACGTCGGACACCGTCACCGGGTTCACCACGTAGACCGGGATGCGGAGGCGCTCGAGCTGGTCGAACGTCTCCTGGCGATTCCCCGCGTTGGTGACGACGACCAGCTCGGGCTTGAGCGAGACCATGCCCTCGAGGCTCGGCGCGAGCATCCCGCCCACGTGTGGCTTGCGGCGCGCCTCCGCCGGGTAGTCGCAGAAATCGGTCACCCCGACCAGGCGGTCCTGGGCGCCGATCGCGAACAGGATCTCGGTCACGCTGGGGACCAGCGAGATGATCCGGGCCGGCGCCGCGGGGAGCGTGATCTGCCGGCCGGCCTGGTCGGTGACGGTGAGTGCCCTGGCCGGCGCGGGCAGCAGCGCGACGGCCAGCGCCACCGCCGCGAGGAAGCGCATCATGACGCGCCCGCCGGGTCGGCGCGGTCGGTGACGCCCGCCGACTTGAACGTGGCCATCTCGGTCAGCACCGAGACCGCGGCGCGCGCGAGGTCGATGCAGAGGGCGGCTCCGGTTCCCTCGCCGAGGCGCATGCCGAGCTCCAGGTAGGGCTCGAGGCCGAGCGCCTCCAGCACCCGGGTGTGCCCGGGCTCGGCCGAGCGGTGCGCGGCGATGAGGGCGGTGCGCGCCGTCGGCTCCAGGCGCGCGGCGACCAGCGCGGCCGCGCCGGCGATGAACCCGTCGAGGACCACCGGCAGGCGGTAGGCCGCCCCGGCCAGGATCACCCCGACGAGGCCGGCGATCTCGAAGCCGCCGACCTTGGCCAGCGTGTCGAGAGCATCCGCCGGATCGGGGGCGTTGCGCGTCAGCGCGCGGCGAATGGCCTCGACCTTGCGGCGGCGGCCCGCGGCGTCCACGCCGGTGCCCGGGCCGGTCACGCTCTCGGCGGTGGCGCCGGTCAGCGCGGCCACCAGGGCGCTCGCCGCGGTGGTGTTGCCGATGCCCATCTCGCCGGTGCCGACCAGGTCCGCCCCGCGCGCCCGCTCCACCTCGACCAGGCCGATGCCCGCCTCGATCGCCTGGATCGCCTGCGCGCGCGTCATCGCGGGGCCCACCGTCATGTCCGCGGTGCCGGGCGCGACCTTGAGATCCCGCAGGGCGGCATGCCGCGGGAGCGGAGAGGCCACCCCGAGATCCGCGACCACGATGCGCGCGGCCGCGTGGCGGGCGAGCACGTTGACGGCCGCGCCGCCGCGGAGGAAGTTCTCCACCATCTGCGCGGTCACGATCTGGGGATAGGCGCTCACGCCCTGCGCGACCACGCCGTGGTCGCCCGCGAGCGTGAAGATCACCGGGTCCCGGAGCGGGGGCGGACACGTGCCGGTGATCCCGGCCAGCCGCACCGCCAGCTCCTCGAGGCGCCCGAGGCTGCCCGGCGGCTTGGTGAGCTGATCGAGCCGGCGCCGCGCCTCGACCTCGGCCCCCGCGTCGGGCGGGCCGATGCGACTACGGAGCTTCGTGAGATCGGACATGGGGAGCCGCGGGCAGCGCGACATCCTTGAGGGTCAGGGGGAGCCCGGCGACCATCAGCGTTACCCGATCGACGGCGGCGGCCAGACGCTGGTTGACGAGGCCCAGCAGGTCGCGGAAACGGCGGCCGAGCTCGGTGGACGGGTGCACGCCCTGCCCGACCTCGTTGGAGACCACGATCACCGAGACCAGACGCTCGCGCAGCAGCTTCACGAGGTCGTCCGCCGCGGCGAGCACCACCATGTCGTCGTCGCCCCGCTCCATGAGGTTCGAGACCCACACCGTGGCGCAGTCGACGACGACCAGATCGTTTGCGCGGCTGGCGCGGCGGCAGGCGCCGACGAGGTCGTGGGGCTCCTCGATCGTGGTCCACCGGGGCGGGCGCTCCGCCCGGTGGCGGGCGATGCGGACAGCCATGTCCCCGTCGAGCGCACGAGCGGTGGCGACGAACGCCACTGGGCCATGGAGCTGGCGAGCCTGCTCGAGAGCGTGTCGGCTCTTACCGCTCCTGGCGCCGCCCAGGACGAGATGCGAGTGATGCACGGCCGTCACCCGGGTCCTCCCTCGAAGACCGGTGCGGGGTGGCGATGCCGGGCAGGTCTCCTGGCTCTCGGATCATCCTACTCCCCGCCCCTTCCCGATCCGGCTCGGGCCGGACCAGTGGCCGATCGCGGGTTTCGTCCCCGATTACAGTGACGGGGTCGCGGCGGATTCGCACCGCCTTCCCTGGGGCCCGCACCCGGCGGGCCGCCCGGACACCATGACGGGCCGACCGTAACAGAGCGTCGTAGCAAAGGCAAGGCGGGGGCCCGCCTCGGCTACCAGCGCGACAGCCGATCGATCCGGCGGCGCTCGCGCTTGGTTGGACGCCCCGTCCCCGGAGGCCGGTAGGCGGGGGTCGCGGGGCGGGACTCGCGGGGCGGGGGCGGCGGCGTGAGGTCCTCGTACAGGCGCTGGGCGTCGGTACCGCTGCCGCGCCGCTCGGTCAGCTCGGCGATGCGGATGATGCGGCGGCCGCGGGGCAGCGTGATCTGCACGAGATCGCCCGGGCGGACCGTCTTCGACGCCTTGACCGCATCGCCGTTGACGTCCACCTTGCCCCCGGCGCACGCGGTGGCCGCGAGCGTGCGGCTCTTGAAGAAGCGGGCGGCCCACAACCACTTGTCGACGCGCACGTCCGACATCACGTTTTTACCGTAGCACGAGGACGGCGTGAGACACTGGCGCCGCGATGATCCGTACCGTGCTCGCGCTCGCGACGACCGTGGCCCTGGCCGCCGCGCTGCTGCTCGCCGGGGGCCCCGCGGCGCTGCGCGCCGCCGATCCGGCGACGATGCCGGTCGAGGACTGGGCCGGTCAGCCGGAGGGCAAGACCGGGATCCCGGACGGCTGGAAGGGCCAGAACTGGGGCAGCCCCAAGTACGACTTCCGCATCGTGACCGAGAGCGGACGCAAAGCCATCCACCTGAAGAGTGCGGGGGACAGCTCCACGATCTCCAAGGAGGTCAAGGTCGACGTCAAGACGTCGCCGATTCTCCAGTGGAGCTGGCGGGTGGTGACGCTTCCCAAGGGCGGGAACGCCTGCAAGTCCGCCACCGACGACGAGGCCGCGCAGATCTATGTGACGTTCCCGCGCTTCCCGACCGCGGTGCGCTCGCGCATCATCTCGTACATCTGGGACACCACGGCGCCGGTCGGCACGACCTGCAAGAGCGAGAAGACCGGGCTCGTGACCTACGTGGTGGTGCGCTCGGGACCGGCCGACTTCGGCAAGTGGCTGACGGAGAGCCGGAACGTGCTGGAGGACTTCAAGAAGATCTACGGCGAGACCCCCGGCGAGGACGTGGGGGCCATCTCGCTGGCGATCGACTCCAACGACACCAGGTCCAGCGCCGAGTCGTTCTTCGGCGAGATCCTCTTCCGCAAGCCCTAGCCGCGAGAGGAGCGCGATGGCCGCCTACGGCGCAACGTTGCTCCGGCTGATCCTGGGCGTCGTCTTTCTCATGCACGCCTATCTCGCGGTGGTGGTGTTCGGGTTCGGCGGGATGGTGGGCTACCAGGCCAAGAACGGCGTCCCCTTCCCCGAGCTCGCCACCGTCTACCTGATCCTGGCCCACGGACTCGGAGGCGTGTGCCTGGTCATCGGCCTGTTCACGCGCTGGGCGGCTCTGGCCAACGCGGTCGTGATGCTGGGCGCGCTGCTGTTCGTGCACCTCAAGAACGGCTTCTGGGCGCACAGCTCCCCGAGCGGGTACGAGTACGTGCTGGTCCTGCTGGTGGTCTCGCTGGCGGTGGCGATGATCGGTGGAGGCGCGCTGGCGCTCCGCCGATAGGCGGATCCGGGCCCGAGCGGGGACTACCGGGAGGGCGCGGGGGCTGCGGCGTCCGGCTTCTCGGCGGCCGGCGCGAACTTCTCGACGGGAACCGGGCTGGTGGCCTGACTCAGGGTCAGATTGGCGTCCTTGCCGGTCTCCACGTTCACCTTCTCGTCCCAGACCGTGGTGCCGTCGACCACCGCCACGACGCGATAGCGCCCGGCTGGCAGGTCGCGGAACTCGTAGGCGTCGCCCAGCCGGAACGCACGCTGCCGCTTGACGTCCTGGGTGACCGGCTCGTCGCCGACGAGGGAAATGGTCCCGCTCACCATCCGCCGCTGGGGCGTGACGCCGGGCCATTCGGTCTTGCCCACGAGCCGGCCGACGGTGGACGGATCGACTGTCGGCTTCGACTGGTCCTTCTGGGACGCGTCGCTGGCCACCACCGGCGCCGGCAGGACGCCGACACGGGAGAGCCACCGGTACGCCTCCTGGTACTCGGTGGAGGAGCCGTCGGCCCGGGCCAGCACCCATCGGAACTGGACGATCGCCTCGGGGCGCTTGTCGACGAAGGAGTACGCGGTGCCGAGGCCGAAGTGCGGGCCGACCGCGCTGGAATCGAGATCGACTGCCTGGCGGTACTTTTCGATGGCGTTGGGATAGTCGCTCTTGGCCAGGAAGGCGTCGCCTTCGGCCTTGAGCCGGTCGACCGGCGAGAGATCGTGCGAGACGGATGGAGCGGAGACGGGCGCCTGCTGGCAGGCGGCTCCCAGGACGAGCGCCGCCGCCAGCAGGACGATCCGTCGCACGACTAGTTCTCTCGGTAGCCGGAGATGCGGGTGTTGTAGAGGCCGCGGAGGGCGAGGTCGATACCCTCCTTGCCGTAGCGCACCTTCATGGTGTCGGACTGGTTCAGGAACTCGAAGTAGCCACCGGCCTCCAGCCCATACGTCTCGTTGGCGATGAGCGCGCCGCGGATCTCGGTGTTGCTGTTCGCTCGGAAGCCCACGCCCACGTTCCGCCCGGTCACGATCACGATGCCGTTCCAGGTGAACTGGCTCGACTGGAAGAACGAGAGGTCCGCTTCCTCGATGACCAGGATCCCGTAGCCGGTGATGTTCTGGCTCCCGCTCACCGCGAGGCCGATGAAGTTCGAGCTGGGATCGAAGTCGCCCTTGACGTACAGCAGGGCCGGCGAGGTCGCCGTCCCGAGGTTCACGGTCTGGTTGATCTGGTCGGCGCCGCCGCAGTTGTTGGTCACCGTGACCTGGTTGGCGGTCGAGGTGGACACCATCCGGAGCCCTTCGGGCTTGCTGGAGCTGCCGCTCGAATACTGGCAGGCCTGGGTGCTGTTGAGCACCTGGGTCTGCGGGTTGGCGGCCAGGTTGGTCACGAAATTCTGGATGATGGTGGGGGTCAGGTTGGTATCCGCGGCGATCGAGCGCCGGCCGGTGCCCGACGCATCGCCGCTGCCGTCGTTGACGTCCTTGCCCTGCACGTAGCCGCGCTTGGCCGAGGTGTCGAAGCCGGCCTCCGCGTTGCTTTCGAAGCTCAGCCCGGTGCTGGTCTCGGTGCCGGTGTAGGTCGCGATGCCGAGCTTGACCGCGGTGGCCCCGGTGGGGGTGGTGGTGTCCGCGATCTTCCAGTCCCGCCCGTCGATGCTGTAACAGCCACTGCACGGCGGAGGATCGGTGTAGGTGTCGGTTTGCACGCCGGGCAGGCTGACCGCGGCGTTGATGTTCAGGTTACCGCGCTGCACGACCGCGGTGAGGGTCCGGCTCGCGCCGCCGTATGCCCCGGTGGCGGTCAGGATCACGACTCCGTTGAGATCGGTGGTGGTGCTGGTGTCCCGGGTGAGGGCGGTTCCGATGAGCTGTTGATCGCCCGCGTTGGTGTTGATGTCGTTGCGGAGGGTCACCGTGAAGGTGCCCGCGGTGGACGTGAGGCCCGGCAGGGTTCCGGTGGTGGTCAAGACCCGGCAGGAGTTGCCGGTGCCGCAGGTCCCGCCGCTGGTCATGGTTCCGCCCAGGAGCGTGGCACCGTTCAGATCCTGATTGCCGATCTGGGTGCTCATGGCCCACTCGAGACCGGACTCGGCGAGCTGGCGGGCCCGTGCCCCGTCGGACAGGTTCTTCGAGATCTGGGGCTCGACCGCCCCCAGCGACATGAAGGTGATCGTCATGAGAGTCAGGACCATCAGCAGGATCATCGCGAGCGGCAGGGCGATACCCCTCTCGCTGCGGATCCAGGTAAAGATTCGGTTCATGCCAGCCTCCCGCTCGTAGACTTTACTCAACGATTCCGCAACCGGATGCGATCCGACATCGTCACGTACGCGCCCTGGGTGGCGGTCTGCGCCGTCACGGTGACCCCGATGATGCGGATGTCGGTGGGCGCGGACGTCACGGTCCCGTCCGCCGCCATGTACGTGAACGCCAGCGAGGTGATGCCGGAGGCGATGGTCTGCGCCGAGGCATCCACTCCGATCTCCTGGCGAGTGAGGGCGCCGCTCGAGAACGAGTAGATGATGCGCTCGCCCCGGCAGGTGGTACCGGTCGCGCACAGGACCGGGTCGTTGACCTTGCCGGAGGCAGCGCTGACCCCGTCGCCGTTCCAGTCGTACTGCAAGGTGAGCGAGGTCGAGCTCGGAGCGCTCGCGATTGCGTCGAAGTTGTACGAGTAGCAGACGAGGGTCGCGCAGGCACCGGTGGTGATCGGGATCGGGGCCTGCGGATAGTACCCGGCCTCCCGGATCTCCTTCACCATGCGCTCGACCGCGACGCGGGCGGTCTGCTGCGCGTCCACCTGGGTGGTGCCGTACCAGAACGCCTTCTGGCCCGTGATCACAAGGCCGAGCAGGCTGGCCATCACCAGCCCGACGATGGCGCACACCACGAGCATCTCCGCCAGGGTATAGCCGCGCTCGTTGCCCATGAGTTCGCTCCGGCTCATCGATTGGCCAGGAAGATCGAAAGGGTGACCACCCGCTCGGTGCTGAGCACGCCGCGGCCGGTGACCGGCCGGTAGAAGACGCTCACGTCGACGCGCGCGCCGGCGGTACCGCCGGGGTTGCTGGTGATGGTCGTGGTGCGGCGGTAGGTCGAGGGGGCCCCGCTGACGGAGCCGTACGCCTCGGTCGCCGGGAGATTCGTGGTGTTCAGGTCCGCCAGGTTGGGCGTCCGCACGGCCAGCTCCTTCGCCTGTTCGATCCGCTGCTCGGCCAGGAAGACCGCCGTGCTCTGCTGCCGACCGGCCTCGACGCCATCGACTCCGTAGCCGAAGCCGGCGCTGATCCCGATGAGGCCCAGGGTGATGACCGCACAAGCCACGAGGATCTCGGCCAGGGTGAACCCGCCCTGTCCCGAGACGTTCTTCAGTCGGCGCAACGCGTGCATGAGGTTAGTCCTCCCCCAACTCGGCTGGCTAGAGAGCAAGACAGGTGCCAGCACGGATACGGCTGATGTGACGACTGGATCGGGGCAACTACCTGATTTCGCTATCCGACAATAGGACCCCGGGCGGGCCGTGAAGAGGCTGCAGAGCCGATCTATCTACAAGGTGTGACAGGCGACCTACAGGAAGCGTCAGCCGCGAGACGGGCTCGGGAGCGTCGGCAACTGGTTCAGGAGACGGAGCCTCCAGCCGTCGCCGGTCCTGGCAAGCACCGAGAGGCCTGCATAGTCCTGGCCCAGTGCGAGGAGCCGATCTGGGCCGAGGCCGAGCGCACGGCAGAGGATCGCGCGGAGGCTACCGCCGTGCGCGACGATGGCGATGGCCCGACCCGGATGACGGGCGACCATCGTCTCGAAGGCCGGCCACGCGCGGGCTTCGAGATCCGGCAAGCTCTCGCCCTCCGGGAACTGGAAGCGCCCCACGTCGCCCATCCACGCTTCGAACGCGACGGGATCCTGCGCGCGGATCTCCTCGGCGGTGAGCCCGTCCCAGCGTCCCATCGCGAACTCGCGGAGCGCCGGATCGGCGATCGGGGCCAGACCGTGCGGGGCCGCGATGATCTCGGCGGTGCGGCGAGTGCGAAGGAGATCGCTGCAGTAGATCGCATCGAGCGACACCGTAGCCAGCCGGCCCGCGAGCGCCACGACCTGGGCCTCTCCGAGGGCGGAGAGCGGCACGTCCAGGTGTCCGATGAAGCGGCGGGTCTCCGCGCCGACCACGCTGCCGTGTCGCACGAGATAGACGGTCGTCGCGCTCAGAGCCCACCCCGCCGGAGGGCGGCGGCTCCCGCCAGCAGCACGCCGAGCTCCGCGATCTCGACGACCGCGCCCAGGACGTCCCCGGTGACGCCGCCCAGGCGCCGCGACGCGCCCAGGGCCACGAGCAGCGCGCCACTCAGACCCGCGACGACCAGGAGGGGGCCCGCGGGGCCGAGCACCGCCCAGGCCAGCAGGAGACCCGCAATCGTCCAGAGTGGCCCCGCCCAGCGCGAGAGCCCGGCCACGAACGCGGCGCCCAGCCCCTGCCCCGGCGTGGCCGGACGCAGCCACGCCCCGACGAGCAGCGGCGCGGTGCGCCCGACGAGCGGGGCCAGCAGGAGGACCCGCGCGCGCGCCGGGCCCGCGAGCTCGCTCACGGCTGCGGCCGCGAGCAGGGCCGCGAAGACCAGGCCGAGGGCGCCGAACACGCCGATACGGCTGTCGCGCATGATCGCGAGACGCCGCGCGGGTTCGGCCCCGGCGACCCCGTCCAGCAGATCGGCGAGCCCATCGAGATGGAGCCCACCGGTCACGGCCTTCCACGCCGCGACCAGCAGCACCGCGGCGACCAGCGAGGGAAAGAGGCGCTCGAGTCCATGGAGGAAGCCACCCAGCCCCGCTCCCAGCGCGAGCCCCACCACCGGGAACCACCAGGCGGCGCGCCCGAGCGCGGCCGGGCCCTGCGCCTCCCGGCCCGGCACAGGCAGGACGGTGAGAAAGCGCACCGCGAGGATCAGCGATCGCAACCGGGAGCCGCCGCGGCGGTCACGCCGCTCAGACAGGCAGGACGGGATTGCGGCGAGGCGGGAACTCGAGCTGCTTGGACTCCGCATAGGCGAGGCGACGGATCAGCTCGTCGCGGAGTTCGGAGCCACCCACGATCCCATCGACGAGCATCTCGGAGGCGAGCTTGTAGATGTCGACGTCCTGCGCGTACTCATCGCGCTTCTTCTGCACGAATGCGGCGCGCTCCGCCTCGGGTAGCTCCATGATCTTGTTGTAGTAGACCGCGTTCACGGCCGGCTCGGGCCCCATGATCGCGACCTGTCCCTGCGGCAGGGACAGGGCCGCGTCCGGCTCGAAGGCGGGCCCGCACATCGCGTAGAGCCCGGCGCCGTAGCACTTGCGGACCACCACGCAGATCTTGGGCACGGTGGCCTGGGAGGTGGCGAACACCATCTTGGCCCCGTGACGGATGATGCCGGCGCGCTCGACCTTGGTCCCGACCATGAAGCCGGAGACGTCGGCCAGGTACACGAGCGGGATGTTGTAGGCGTTGCACAGGTTGATGAAGCGCGCCGCCTTGTCCGAGGAGTCGACCATCAGCACGCCGCCCTTGACCTTGGGCTGGTTGGCCACCAGTCCCACCGCGCGGCCGCCCAGGCGAGCGAACCCCACGATGATCTCGGCGGCGAACAGGCGCTTGATCTCGAAGAAGGAGCCCCCGTCCACCAGACGATCGATCACCTCGTACATGTCGAACCACTTGCGCTGATCGTACGGGACGATCTCCTCGATCGAGCGGCCCGGGTTCGACGGGACCGCCTCCACCGCGGCGGGCCGCTCCCGGTACGAGCCGGGCATGTACCCGAGGTAGCGACGGCAGAGGTCGATGGCCTCCTCGTCGGAGGCGGCGAGGACGTCGCCGCAGCCCGATACCGTGCAGTGCATCCGCGCGCCGCCCAGGTCCTCGAGCGTCGTCTTCTCGCCGATCGCCATCTCGACCATTCGCGGGGAGCCGACGAACAGACTGGCCTTGCCGTCCACCATGATCACGCAGTCGGTGAGGGCCGGCAGGTACGCGGAGCCTGCGGGCGACGGGCCAAACAGTATGCACACCTGGGGGACCACCCCGGAGAGCTGCACCTCGTTGTAGAAGATGCGTCCGGCGTGGAAGCGGCCGGGGAAGATCTTGATCTGCTCCGAGATGCGCCCGCCCGCCGCGTCCACCAGGTAGAGCAGCGGCACCTGCAGGCGCTGAGCCCGCTCCTGGATCCGGATGATCTTCTGGACCGTCTTCTCGCCCCACGAGCCGGCCTTGACGGTGTAGTCGTTGGCCATCACGCACACCGTCCGGCCCGCCACGGTCCCCACTCCGGTGACGACGCCGTCGGCGGGGGTGTCGGCTTCCTGATTGCGCGCGAAGAGGAAGTCCTCCTGGAACTCGGTCCCCGGATCGAGGAGCAGCTTCAGGCGGTCACGGACGAAGAGCTTCCCCTCTTCCTTGAGCTTGTCGCGATACTTGAGATGCCCCTGCTCGATCCGGCCGCGCTCTTGCCGATACCGCTGCTCGCTCATCGCGTCAGGGGTTCGGGTTGGCCCACAGGATGATGATCAGCACGCCGTTGCCGTAGGGCGGCCCCCCGAGCACCGCGGGCGCCCCGGGCGCGGCGAGGATGTTGGCGTTCATCTCCGGATGCTCCCCTCGCAATAGACGGACCTTCATCCGCACCGAGGTCCCCTGCATCTGGTCCGGGGTCACCTCGAGCCAGCGCTCGCCGGGCACCGCGAAGCGCTGCTGGGTGCCGAGCGGGCCGTCGACGCGCTGCCGGTCGAGGGTGGTGTAGTCGGTGTAGCGGAAGAGGGTCTGCAGTCGCGGGATGATCCTGCGGAGCCGCTCGTCGGGCTCGGGCTCCGGCGGCTTGGGCGCGCTGGCGGCGCCCTTGGAGGCGCTGGAGGCTTCCAGGATGCGCACGCCGAACCGGATGACCGGCTGGGCCTGGGCGACACCGGCCAGCATCAAGGTGAGGCCAACCGCGATGATCAGGGCCAGCATGGGCCCGAGGATGCTCTTGAGCCGCTTGCGGGCGTTATGCAGCCTGGACATCACGGTTCCGATGGGGCAGTTCAGCACCTCGGCGATCTCGCGGTACGAGAGGCCCTCGACGTCACTCAGCATGATAATCGTTCGCGCCTTGGGCGGCAAGGCATCGAGGGCGCTCTGGATGCGCTCGCGCTGCTCCCTGCGCGCCGCCTGCAGCTCCGGTCCCCCGCCCGGATCGGCTGTGGTCCGCGCCCACTCCTCCTCGCTGACGCGCTCGGGGCCGAAGGCGCGCGCCTGGGCCCCGCGCTGGCGATGTCGGTCGGTCGCGACATTGACCGTGATACGGAACAGCCAGGTGTAGAACGCCGACTGGCCGCGGAACGAGGGCAGCGAGTGAAACGCTCGTACGAACGCCTCCTGGGCCACGTCCCACGCCTCCTCGCGGTCGTGCAGGACCTGGTAGGCCAGGCGCCACACCCGCTGACGGTACTTCTCGACGAGCGGCTCGAAGGCCCCCGCGTCCCCAGCGATGCATTGCTGGATGAGCGCGCGCTCGTCGATCTCCGGCGGCTCGGGGGCGCCGGCGGTACCGGTCGAGCCGGGCGGCGTCGCGGGCCCCATCACTGCCGGGGCCGGCCGTGGCCCTCGCGCCCCTTACCCGACAGCGAGTTGGACGTCAGGAGAGGGGCCCGCATTCACCGCCGGCGCGAGGAGGCGGGGAAGGCCGGAGACGGCCCCGCGGACCGGGCCAGAAGGGCGTCCACGCCCAGGAGGTAGCTGCCGGGCCCGAACCCGGATATCTGGCCGACCGCGGCGGCGGCCACCACCGAGCGGTGGCGGAACTCCTCCCGTGCGTGGATGTTGGAGAGGTGCACCTCGACCACCGGGACCTGCACCGAGGCCACCGCGTCCCGGAGCGCGATCGAGTAGTGCGTCAGCGCACCCGGGTTGAGCACGATACCCTGGAACCCTTCCCGCGCGGCCGACTGGATCCAGTCCACGAGCTCGCCCTCGTGATTGGACTGGCGGCAAACCGCGCGGACCCCGCGGCGCTGCGCGTGCGCCTGCACCGCCCGGTTCACCTCCGCCAGCGACACGCGCCCGTACACCGCGGGCTCTCGGGTGCCGAGGAGGTTGAGGTTGGGGCCGTGGAGGACGAGAATGGCCGATGCGGCCGGGGGACGGCGTGCCATTGGTGGGAGAGAATACACCGCGGCGGCGACAGCGCCAAATAGCGTCCGGCGCGCCGCACGCGCCTCAGACCGGGGCGTCGCGCGCGGGATCGGGCCGCTGGTGGCCAGGCAACCCGGAGCACACGACCGCGTGGACGCGGCGGGTGAGCTCGCGGGCCGCCTCCTTGACGTCACCGGCGGACGGAGGCGTGATCACCGGATGGTAGACGATCGTGAGTCGTCCCGGCCTCGGCAGCCGCCGGGTTGGAGGCCAGCACTCGTGCCCGCCGACGATGGTCACCGGCATCACCGGGACGCCCAGCGAGCAGGCCAGACGGAACGCCCCCGCGCGGAAGCGCTGCACGCGGCCGTCGGGGCTGCGCCCCGCCTCGGGGAAGATCATCACCGCCTCTCCTGCGCCCAGGAGCCGGACCGCGGTCCGAGTGGCCCCCGCGTCGGCGGCGTCGATGTCGACCGGAAAGGCGCGCAGCCGGCGGATCAGCCACGACAGCCCGGGCACGCGGAACAGTGCGCTCCAGGCCATGTAGTGGACGGGCCGGCGCACCGGGATGGTGGCGAGCACCGGATCGGCGTAGGTCACGTGGTTGGCAACGATCAGGAGCGGCCCGCTCCGGGGAATGTGCTCGATGCCCTCGAAGCGGATGCGGAAGTAGAGCCGCGCGCCGAACCACACCATCGGCCGGAACACGTCGACCACGGGCGTGCGCACGCGCCGATAGTGCCACGCGGGGCCTGAGCACGCCAATGGCCCCCGCCGCGGCCGCGGTGATCGCCCACCGGGGCGCGTCCGTCGACGCCCCGGAGCACACCATCGCCGCGTTCGAGCTGGCCCTGGCTCAGGGCGCGGACGGCCTGGCGGTGGAGGTGCACCTGTCGGCCGACCAGCACCCGGTGGTGTTCCACGACTTCACCGTCGAGCGGACCACCGACGGCGCCGGCGTCGTGGCCGACCTCCGCGTCCGCGACCTCAAGCGCCTCGACGCGGGCGGCTGGCGAGGCCCCGGCTTCGCGGGGCAACGGATCCAGACCCTCCAGGAGGTGCTGGAGCGATTCCGCGACCGGACCCGGTTCTGGGTCGAGATCAAGGGCGGAGCCGCGGTCTACCCGGGTCTGGAAGAGCGCGTGGTCTCCACGATCGAGATCTACGACGTGGTCGACCGCGTCGTGGTGCAGTCGTTCGATCGCGCGGTCCTGGAGGCGGTGCGAGCGCGGCAGCCCGACCTGCGGGTGGGACTCCTGGTGGCGCAGGTGCCACTCGATCGGGCGGCGCTCGGCCCGGGAGGGCCGGAGGCGATCTGCCCGGCGGCGGAGGTGTGCTCCGAAGATCTGGTGAACAGGATCCGGGGCGCCGGCCGGGAGTGCTACGTGTGGACGGTCCACGAGCCGGCCCTCGTGGACCGGCTCGTGAAGTGGGACGTGAACGGGATCATCACCGACCGGCCGGGCACGGTTCGCGCCCGGCTCGGCCGGTAGGAATGCTCAGCGGCTACTCGTCCTCGGACTCGTCGGAATCGGCGGCGGCGGCCACCGCCTCCAGGCGCGGCATCATGCGCTCGAGCCGGTCCTGGCAGCGCACGCAGGTCGTGACCTCGGGCAGGGCGCGAAGGCGGGCGGGCGCGATCGGCTCGCTGCACTCCTCGCACATCCCGTAGTCTCCACCGCGCAGCCGCTCGAGCGCCTCGGCCAGCTTGTTGGCGCGCTCCACGAGCAGGCTCCGGGTGGCGAAGCTCATCTCCCGGTCCTCGTTGACTCGGATCACGTCCACCTCGTCGGCCAGCGGCGAGTCACCCCGGCCGCCACCGAGCTCTTCGAAGGTCATCACGCCACCCATGTGCCGGATCCGCTGCACGGTGTGGCTGAGCTCTCTCTCCAGGTGCTTCTTGATCTCGTCCATCGTCCCTGTTCTCCCTTCCTGGGCGCCGGATCGACTCGACCCGGCCCGCCCGGTTGGGCGCCCCAAGGTGCAAGGCCTATGCCTGGACGCCTCAGGACAGAGACGGCTCAAAAGGGTCAATATTCGTGGTGATCTACGATAGCCGGCCCTGGAACCGGGCAGATTGCCGAGCAGTCGCTGGGAAAATTCGGCACTACCTGTGTCAATTTCGGGTTGACAGAGCCGGGATCCCCTGTTTTGAGGGGGCGTCGGTCTGGGCATCCCGAGCTAGAAGGGCTGAACAGGAGCCCCGCGGGGCCGGCGGATGGCGGGCAGCATGGTGCGGGTCGGGCTTCCCGGGAAGGGAAGCCCGACCCACCCCTCTTGGGAGCTACGAGCGAACGGTCTGGGCCTTTTCAGGCTCCCAGATGCTGATATGGCGCGTTTCCGGCATGACGAACAAACAGATGATGAAACACACCGCCGGCACAACGATGGGATAGATCAGGGCGTTACCGATACTGCCGCTGGAGAGGTATGCAGCGGAGGTGATGAACGGCACCAGACCTCCGCCCCAGCCGTTGCCGATATGGTATGGCACCGAGACCGACGTGTAGCGAATCCGGCTGGGAAAGTACTCAGCCAGGAACGCCCCGACGGGGCCGTAGACCATGCCCACATAGGAGACCAGGATGAAGATGATGAAGATGGCCACCGGATAGTTCACGGCGCCGGGATTGGTGACCTGTCCGAGCCACGCGTAGAGAGGATAATACGTCACCGCTGCGAGGAACATTCCGGCCAGAATGACCGGCTTCCGGCCGATGAAGTCGGAGAGCCAGCCGAAGAGAATCAGCGTCGGCGTTGCGAGCAGGAGCGCCGCCCCGACGAGGTAACTGGACGTCAGCACGTCGAGCTTCTTCACCGTCTGCAGGAAATACAGGGCCCAGAACTGGCCGCTGTACCAAACGACGCCCTGACCGATCAACACCACGATGGCGACCAGGATGTACTTGATGTTGGCGCTAAGGAACGCTTCTCTCCACGGGTTGGTCACCATCCCACCCTTGGCCTTCATTTGCTGGAAGATCGGCGTCTCGCCCAGCTGCAGCCGAATGTAGATTGCCATCATCACCAGCAGGAACGAGATGAGGAACGGAACTCGCCAGCCCCAATCGTTGAAGGCTTCGTTTCCCAGGTAGGTACGAGTCCCGACGATCACAGCGAGCGACACCACGATCCCGAGCGTCGGGGACGTCTGCAGCCAGCCGGTATAGTAGCCCCGGCGCTCGTCCGAGACGTGCTCGGCAACATAGGTGATCGCGCCGCCGTACTCTCCACCCAGGCATAGCCCCTGGATCATTCTCAAGCCGAACAGGATGAAGGCCGCGGCAAGACCGATCGATGCGAAGGTCGGGATCAGACCGATGGCCGCGGTCGCCAGGCCCATGCCGGTCAGCGTCACGATGAAGGTGTACTTGCGACCCACTCGGTCGCCCAGCCATCCAAACAGGAACGCACCCAGGGGGCGGATCAGGAAGCCCGCGGTGAACAGCGCAATCGTGCTCAGTAGCGCCGCCACCGGGTGGGTCTTGTCGAAGAACTTCACCGACAGGATCGCAGCCAGGCTACCGAAGATGTAGAAGTCGTACCATTCGATGATGTTTCCCACCGCGGCAGCCACGACCACGCGTCGGAAGTCCTTCGGTACCTGGTCTTTACCGGCCATAACGTTCCCCCTTTGCTGAGGTTGGTCTATCGCGACCCTTGGTGCTCGTGCGCACAACTCCGAGCGGACCGGAGTCCGTCGCTCACTTCAGCTTACGGTTCCGCCACGCGCCCGACGGCAGCTTCGATGAAGGACCTGCGTCGACCAGGCATCGGGGCGGGTCACGCACGGGTCATGCCAGGGGGAGTGCGGAGTAACCTACTGATTTTACGGGACCTGGCTACGGATCAGACAACGGAAACCTGGCAATAAAGCCAAGATCCATTGGTAGAGATACCGTACCGTCAGGCCGGCAGTCGCCGCGGCCGCTACTCGTCCTCGCCGTACTTCTCCTTGATCGCGGCCACCACGCTCGGATCCGCCAGGGTCGTGGTATCCCCCAGCACCTTGCCCTCGGCGATGTCGCGGAGCAGGCGGCGCATGATCTTTCCCGAGCGGGTCTTGGGCAGGTCGGAGGTGAAGATGAGGTCGTCGGGCCGTGCGAGGGCTCCGATCTTCTTGGCCACGTGGGCCTTCAGCTCCTCGATCAGCTCCTTGCTGGGCTTGGTGCCGTCCTTGATGGTGACGAAGGCGGCGATCGCCTGGCCCTTGATCTCATGCGGGCGCCCGATGACGGCGGCCTCGGCCACGTGCGGGTTGTCGACCAGCGCCGACTCCACTTCCATCGTGGACACCCGGTGACCGGAGATGTTCATCACGTCATCCACGCGTCCCAGCAGCCAGAAGTAGCCTTCCTCGTCCACCTTGGCCCCGTCGCCGGTGAAGTAGATGCCGGGGAACTTGCTCCAGTACTGGGCCACGAACCGCTGTGGATCGCGGTAGATGCCGCGCAGCATCCCCGGCCACGGCTTCTTCAGCACCAGGTAGCCGGCCTTGGCCGGCTCGCCCTTGTCGTTGACCACCTCGGCCTCGACGCCGGGGAACGGCCGGGTGGCCGAGCCGGGCTTCAGGGTGGTGACGCCCGGCAGCGGCGTGATCATGATGTGGCCGGTCTCGGTCTGCCACCACGTGTCGACCACCGGGCAGCGGCCGCCGCCGATCACCTTCCAGTACCAGACCCAGGCCTCGGGATTGATGGGCTCTCCCACCGAGCCCAGCAGCCGCAGGCTCGAGAGATCGCAGCGCTTCGGGAACTCCTCCCCCCAGCGCATGAAGGTGCGGATGGCGGTGGGCGCGGTGTAGCAGATGGTCACCCCGTACTTCTCGACGATGCGCCAGAAGCGGTCCTTGTCGGGATAGTCGGGGGTGCCCTCGTACATCACGGTCGTGGTGCCGTTGGCGAGCGGCCCGTACACGATGTAGGAGTGTCCGGTGACCCAGCCGATGTCGGCGGTGCACCAGTACACGTCGGTGTCGCGCAGATCGAACACCCACTTGGTGGTCGCGTACACCCCGGTGAGATAGCCGCCGGTGGTGTGGACGATGCCCTTGGGCTTGCCGGTCGAGCCCGAGGTGTAGAGGAGGTACAGCATGTCCTCCGCGTCCATCTTCTCGGGAGCGCAATAGGCGGGCGCGTCCTTGACGAAGTCGTCCCACCACACGTCGCGCCCGGCCTGCATGGTGATCTCCTGCCGGGTGCGCTTCAGCACCACCACGGTGTGGACGTCCGGGCACTCGCGCAGGGCGTCGTCCGCGTTCTTCTTCAGCGCCACCGTGCCGCCGCGCCGGAAGCCGCCGTCCGAGGTGATGAGGATGCGGGAGTCCGCGTCGTGGATGCGGTCGCGCAGGGCCTCGGGGGCGAAGCCGCCGAAGACCACGCTGTGGGGCGCCCCGATGCGGGCGCAGGCCAGCATCGCGATCGGCAGCTCCGGCACCATCGGCATGTAGATGGTGACCCGATCGCCCTTCTTCACCCCGCGACGCTTCAGGGCGGCCGCGAACCGGTTCACCTCGCGGTAGAGGTCCCAGTAGGTCAGGACCCGCGCATCGCCCGGCTCGCCCTCCCAGATGATGGCGGCCTTGGTCTTGCGCGCGGTCGCGACGTGCCGGTCGAGGCAGTTGTAGGAGACGTTCAGCTTGCCGCCCACGAACCATTTGGCGTAGGGCGCCTTCCAGACCAGCGTGGTCTTCCACGGCTTGAACCAGTCGAGCTCGCGGGCGAAACGCTCCCAGAAGCGGGCCGGATTCTTCGCCGCGTCGCGATAGACGGCGGGACGATTCACCGCGGCGCGCTTGCCGAACTCCTTGGGCGGGGCGAACTTGCGCTTCTCCTTCAGGAGGGCTTCGACGGCGCTGCTGCCTTTGGTCTCGCTGGGCATGGGGAACCTCGTCGTGAGGGAAGGATCGGCGCATCAGCGCGCCGACCCACTTCTAAACCATCCGTCCCGGAACTGCAAGGGGAGTAAGCTCCCATCATGCCGGCGGCCCTGCCGCTCTACGCCACTCTGCCCTTCGTGGCGATGCTGCTCGCCATCGCGATCCTGCCCCTGGCCGCGCCGCACTGGTGGGAGCCGAATCGGAACAAGCTCATCGTCTCCGCGGGGCTCGGGCTGCCGGTCCTGGTGCTCTACCTCGGGCGCCAGCCCACCGCGCTGGTCCACATGGCGGGCGACTACGTCTCGTTCGTGGTCCTGCTGGGCGGGCTCTACGCGATCGCGGGCGGGATCCTCCTGCGCGGCGACCTGGAGGCCACCCCCGCGGTGAACGGGACCTTCCTCGGAGCGGGCGCCCTGCTCGCCTCGCTGATCGGGACCACCGGCGCCACGATGCTGCTGATCCGCCCGCTGCTCCAGACGAACCGCGAGCGGCGGCACGCGACCCACACCGTGGTGTTCTTCATCTTCCTGGTCGGCAACGTCGGCGGCATGCTGACGCCGCTCGGCGACCCGCCGCTCTTCCTCGGCTACCTCGCCGGAGTGCCGTTCACGTGGCCCCTGCGGCTCTGGCCGCCGTGGCTCACGATGGTGGCCGGCCTGCTCGGGGTGTACCTCGCGTGGGATTGGCTCCTGCACCGGCGCGAAGCTCCCGCCGCGCTCCGGCGCGACCGGGCGCGCATCGAGCCGCTGCGCGTCGACGGCGGCCTCAATGCGCTCGGCCTGCTCGGGGTGGTGGCCGCGGTGGCCCTCCTGTCCGCGCCGGGACGGGAGATCGCGATCGTGGCCCTCGCCGCGCTCTCGCTCTGGCGAACGCCGGCCACGATCCGGCGGGCCAACCAGTTCACCGCCGGCCCCATGGTCGAGGTCGCGGTGCTCTTCCTGGGCATCTTCCTCACCATGATCCCGGCGCTGGAGCTGCTGCACCAGCGCGGCGGCGAGATGGGTGTCCGGACCCCCGCGCAGTTCTTCTGGGCCACCGGCGTGCTCTCCTCGTTCCTCGACAACGCGCCCACCTACCTCGCCTTCCTCGCCCTCGCCCAGGGCCTGGGCCTGCCCGCGGAGGTGGCGGGAGTGCCGCACGCCATCCTGGCCGGGATCAGCGTGGGCGCGGTGGCGATGGGGGCGAACACCTACATCGGCAACGCGCCGAACTTCATGGTGAAGGCGATCGCGGAGGCGCGGGGAGTCCGCATGCCGACCTTCGTCGGCTACATGGTCTACAGCGGAGCGGTGCTGCTGCCGCTCTTCGCCCTGGTCACGCGGCTGTTCTTCTAGCCCGACCCCTGAGTCGTCGGAGGGTCGGGCGGTGTGGCGCGACGCATCCCGTAGCGCTGCATCTTGTCGGAGAAGTTCTTGGGGTCCATGTCCGCGTGCTTGGCCGCCACCGTCAGCTTGCCCCCGTGGCTCTTGAGCAGCCCCTCGATGTAGGCGCGCTCGAACTCCTCCACGACGCGCGCCTTCGCGTCCCGGAAGGGCAGCGAGAGATCCACCGGGGCGTGGGCCCCGCTGGGGGCCAGGAAACGCTCCACGTCCACGAGGGTGTTGCCGGGGGCCACGATGACCGCGCGTTCGATCACGTTCTCGAGCTCGCGCACGTTGCCCGGCCACGCGTAGCGCGTCAGGGCCGCGAGGCTCTCGGGGGAGATGCCGGACACCGGCTTCTTGAGGCGCCGGCTCGCCTGCTCCACGAAGTGACGGGCCAGGAGCGGGATGTCCTCCGGCCGCTCCCGCAGGGGCGGCACCCGTACCGGCATGACCGAGAGGCGGTAGAAGAGATCGCGGCGGAAGGCCCCCCGCTCCACCTCCTCGTGCAGGTCCTTGTTGGTGGTGGCGATGAAGCGCACGTCGATGTCCACCGGCCGGTCCGCGCCCACCGAGGTGACCTTGCGCTCCTCGATCGCGCGCAGGAGCTTGGACTGCAGGTGCAGCGGCATCTCCCCGATCTCGTCGAGGAGCAGGGTGCCCCCGTTCGCCATCTGGAAGTGGCCGCGCCGGTGCTCGGTGGCCCCGGTGAACGCTCCGCGCCGCGCCCCGAAGAGCTCCGACTCGAAGAGCTCCTGGGGGATCGCGGCGCAGTTCACCGGCACGAAGGGGCGGTCGTGCCGCGCGCCCGAGAAGTGGATCGAGCGCGCCAGCAGCTCCTTGCCGGTTCCGGTCTCCCCGTAGATCAGCACCGTGGTGTCCAGATCCGCCACCGAGCGCAGCAGGTCGAACACCGCCTGCATCCCCCCGCTCGCGGCCACGATGTTGCCGAACGTGAAGCGCTCCTGGTTGCGCCGGATCGTGCGCCGGTTCGCCGACTTCAGCTCCTGGAACTCGATCGCCCGCCGGATCACCAGCAGCAGCTCCGCGGCCTCGAAGGGCTTCACCAGGTAGTCCTCGGCCCCCAGGCGCATCGCCTCCACCGCGGACTCGATGGTGCCGTACGCGGTCATCACCACCACCGCGAGGTCGGGGTGATCGGCCTTGATGTGGCGCACCAGCTCCACGCCGTCCATGCCGGGCAGGCGCCGGTCGGTGAGGACCACGTCGACGTCCTCGGCCTTGATGGTCTCCAGGGCCTCCTCGCCGCTCGGCACCGGCAGTACCTCGTAGCCCTTCAGCTCGAGGGTGCGCAGCAGCGGGCGCAGGAAGACCTCGTCGTCTTCGACCAGGAGCAGCCGTCGCTTCATGATGAGCCTCCGGCCAGCGGCGGGGGCGCGGCCACCGCCGCCGGCAATGAGATGCGAACCCGCGTACCCCGACCCGGGGCGCTGTCGATCGCGATGTCGCCGCCGTGAAGATCCACGATCTTCTTCACGATCGACATGCCGAGCCCGGTTCCCGAGGGCTTGGTGGTGAAGAAAGGCAGGAAGATCCGGTCCCGGTGCTCGGCGGCGATCCCGGCCCCGTCGTCGGTCACCTCCACCACCGCCCGGTCGCCGTCGACGAAGAGGTCCACCGTGACCTGTCCCGCGCCCCGGCGCGGCTCGATGGCCTCCAGCGCGTTCTTCATCACGTTGGTGAAGACCTGCCGCAGCTTCTGGCCGTCGACCGCGGCGCTGACGTCACGCTCGAGGCGGCCGTAGCCCACCTGCACCCCGCGCCCGCGGCCCTCCGCGGCCACCGTCTCCACCACCGGATCCAGGATCCGGTGCAGCTCGTACTCGCCACGCTCGAGCCGGGCGTCGCGGGTCCAGTCGAGCAGGTTGTTGATGATGGCCTCGATCTCCGCGATGCCGGACAGGATCGAGCGGGTCATCTCCTGCGACAGGGGGCTGCCGTCGATCTCCGGCGAGGAGAGGAGGTTGGTGGCCATCTTGATCCCGCCCAGCGGGTTGCGGATCTCGTGCGCCACTCCCGCCGCCATCTCGCCCAGCGAGGCCAGCTTCTCCCGGTGGATCAGCCGCCGCTGGGTCTCCACCTGCTCGGTCAGGTCCCGCAGCACCCCCACCGTGCCCATGCGATGGCCGCGGTCGTCGAACAGGGACGTCATGGCCACGTACGCCGGGAAGCCCTGGCCCTGGGCGGTCCGGCCCATCACCTGCCCGCTCCAGCCCCGGCCCGCCTCCAGCGCGGTCACGATGGCGGCCCCGGCGCGCTCCTCGCCCGCGAGCAGGTCCGGATAGCGGAGCCGGCCCACCTCCCACACCTGGTAGCCGAGGAGGCGACGGCCGGCGGGATTGATGGTCACGAGCCGCCCGGTGGTGTCGGCGGTGAAGATGCAGTCGTCGACGCTCTCCACCACCGAGGCCAGCAGCCGCTCACCGCGCTTGACCTCCTCTTCGCGCACCCGCAGCGACTCCTGCATGCGCTGGAAGGAGGTGACGAGCTGCTCGGCCTCCTCCTTGGAGATCGTGAAGTGATCCTCCACGATGATGCGCGCGGCCGCCGCCCCGAGCGACGCGGCGAGCAGACGCTCGAAGCGAATGCGCATCTCCAGCAGCTCCGGCACCGAGAGGTCGGCGGGGGCCTTGGCCCCGAAGAGCTCGCGCACGATCGCCTCCGCGTCCTCGTCGCCGACGTAGTGGTGCACGAGGCGCTCGATCTCGGGCGCGGAGAGGATCGCGGGCGGGCTCGGGGCGAGCTTGTCCTCTCCGGCCACCCCCACGAACGCGGCGGCCTGGGCGCGATCGTCGGCGTCCTGCTCGGTGAGGAGCGAGACCATCACGAAGAGCCCCACGTTGAAGAACAGCGACCAGAACACCCCGTGGCTGATGGTGTCGAGGCCCTCGAGCCCGAGGAACGCGGTGGGCCGCAGCAGGGCCCAGCCGAACGGCCCCTCCGCGAGGAAGGAATGACCGAACACCCCCTCCCGGCCGAGTGCGGGGATGATCAGGGTGTAGAACCACACGAAGAATCCCCCCGAGATACCCGCGAAGGCCCCGCGGCGGTTGCCGCGGCGCCAGTACAGGCCCAGCAGGATGGCGGGGGCGCACTGGGCGACCGCGATGAACGAGAGCAACCCCATCTCCACGAGCAGGAGCTGGCCACGCTCCATGTGCGCCCACAGGAAGCCGAGGGCCACCACCGCCAGCATCGCGAGACGGGTATAGAAGAGGGTGGTCCAGTAGATGTCCTCTCGCCGTCGCTGACGCAGCAGGACCGGGAGGATCACGTCGTTGGTGATCATCTTGGAGAGCGCGAGGGAGTCCACCACGATCATCGCGGTGGCGGCCGAGAAACCCCCCAGGAACACGAGCACCGAGATGTGCTGGCTGCGGAAGAAGAGCGGCAGGCGCAGGATGAACCCGTCGGCCTGGGCCTGCGCGTCCGGGAACACCACCAGCCCCGCGAACGCGATCGGCAGCACGAACACGTTGATCAGCAGCAGGTACAGCGGGAAGGACCACGAGACCGCGGTCACGTCGCGCTCGCGCGGGTTCTGCACCACCAGCACGTGGAACTGACGCGGGAGGAACATCACCGCGGCCATCGAGATCAGGAGCATCGCGGTCCAGCGCGGGAAGGACGCGGTACCCGGCTGGTCCAGGGTCAGGAGCTTCGACCACTCGGGATGGCTCGCCACCCGGCCGAACAGATCGCCGAAGCCGCCGAAGAGCCCCCACGTCACGTAGACTCCGACCAGGAGGAACGCGACCAGCTTGACCACCGACTCCACCGCCACCGCGGTCATGAGGCCGGTCTGGCGCTTGGTGAAGTCGAGGTTGCGCGCTCCGAACAGGATCCCGAACAGGGCGAGGGTCACCGCCACCACCAGCGTCGGGTCGAACACGTCCAGCACCGACTCCTCGCGCAGGATCATCTTGAAGGACGCCGACACCGCCTTCAGCTGCAGCGCGATGTACGGGATCATCCCGCAGACCACCAGGGTCGCCACCAGGGCCCCCAGGGCCGCCGACTTGCCGTAGCGGCTCGAGATGAAGTCGGAGACCGAGGTGATGCGCTGCTCCTTGGAGACCCGCACCAGCTTGCGGAGCAGCAGGGGCCACAGGAGCGCCACGCAGGCCGGACCGAGGTAGATCGTCAGGAACTCGAGGCCCCGGTTGGCGGCCAGCCCGACGCTGCCGTAGAAGGTCCACGCGGTGCAGTAGACCGACGCGGCCAGCACGTAGGTGAGAGTCTGGACCCGGCCGCGGGCGAGGCGTGGGGCGAACGCCTCCGCGACCGAGGCCACCAGGAACAGGAACGCCAGGTAGCCGAGAACGATGCTGAGGAGGGAGGTCGGCGAGAGCCCGCTCACGGCTCCTCCTCCTCGGGTGCGCGAAACCGGCGGGCGAGGGCGATGAGGACCACCACCATCGCGGTCCACACCCCGAAGAGGTAGAGCACCAGGGCCGGGACCCCCGCCACGAGCACCAGCCGGTTGGCGATCGCGAGCAGGGGCCAGACGAGGCAGGCCGCGAACAGGACGAAGCAGGCCAGCACCAGCTCCACGGCCTTCATTGGCTGGGGCGGATTATAGCGCGGCGGGCCCCCCGACCGGAGAGCGGCTCCGGCCGCCCCCGTCGTCCCGGAAGCGGGCGCCTCCTAGCCCGGCGGGCCCAGGAACCGGCGGGTCACCAGGTCCTGGAAGCCGGCCTCCAGCTCCGCCGCCACCTCGCGCGCCGCCGCCTCCGCCCCGCCCGACCGCTCGATCTCGGGGCCGGGTGCCCACCCCTCGAGGTAGGCCTCGCTCTCGCTCCCGCCCTCGCGCATCGCGACCGCGTCGATGAGGTCCTGGAAGCGCTGGGAGAGCGGCACGCGCACCGTGTCGCCGCCCTCCTCGGCCTCGACCAGGGCAGGCAGGTCACGCCACTGGATGATCCGCACGCGAGCCATGACACCGCATATTGTAGCGGAAGGTCCCGGCTCGCTTGACAAGCCTGGAGCCCCCCCGTAGCCTCCGTGCCTGAGGAGACCATTCATGATCGACGTGAAGACGGCGGACCGCGAGCTGCAGACGTACCTCCGGCCGCAGACTTTTCCGGTCGCCATCCGCATGCTGCGGCCCGACGAGCCGATCCCGGAGCGCGCCCGCCGGCCGGCTCGCGACTTCAAGAAGCTCAGCATGAGCTGCCAGGTCATCGACATGGCCCGCCGCTACGGCTGGACCATCGCGCTGACGCGCGAGGACCACATCTGCTCCCTCGGCATCACCGCCATCGGCTTCGACAAGCCCCTGCCGATCTACAACGTGGGCACCCTGTGCGAGGGCATGTACACCGAGACCAAGGCCGCGGGCCAGCGCTCCGAGGCCGCCATCGACAAGTTCGCCCCCGGCGAGTACACCTGCGTGCTGGTGGCCCCCCTGGATCGCGCCACCTTCGAGCCGCACGTGGTCTGCGTCTACGCGAACCCGGCCCAGGTGATGCGCCTCACCCAGGCCGCGCTGTGGAAGCGCGGCGGTCGCCTCGCCTCGTCCTTCGAGGGCCGGGCCGTGTGCGCGGACATCATCGTCACCACCATGAAGACGGGAGAGCCGCAGGTCATCCTCCCCTGCTCCGGCGATCGCATCTTCGGCCAGACCCAGGATCACGAGATGGCGTTCTCCATTCCGTGGGACCGGATGGAGGAGATCGTGGAGGGGCTGCGGGGCACCCACAACGGAGGCATCCGCTACCCGATCACTCAGTTCATGGAGTACGAGGCCAAGCTGCCGCCGCGCTACATGGAGATCAACAAGCTCTGGGATGCGGAGGCGGGGAAGGTCAAGCTGAACAACCGCGACCGGGTGGTGGCGGCCTACAAGCGCTCGTTCGCGGACCGGGTGCCGGTCTACCCGATCGTGGCCTCGTTCGCGGGCACGCTCGACGGACTCAGCATCGAGGAGTACTGCACCAACCCGACGCGGGCCATCACCGCGATGATGAACTACTACGAGCGGTACCAGCCGGACGTGGTCCTGGCCTACAACGACCTGGCCAAGGAGGCCGAAGCGTTCGGCTGCGGGGTGAAGTACTCGGACTACGTGGTGCCCTCGATCGAGACCCACGTGCTGGAGGACAAGGCCCACCTGGCCAAGCTCCAGATGCCGGACCCCTACAAGACCGCGCGGCTGCCCGGCTTCCTCGAGCAGTGCGAGGCGCTCGTCAAGGCGGCTCCGCCCGCGGCCACCGGAGCGGTGGCGGTGGGACCGTGGACCATCGCGATGCTGCTGCGCAACCCGGAAATGATGCTGCTGGACACCTTCGAGGATCCGCAGTTCATCCACGACCTCATGCGGCTCACCACCGATTTCTGCAAGGCGTGGGGCGACGCGATCGTGAAGACGCGCATCGGTCTCTCCTTCTCGGAGCCCACCGCCTCCATCAGCCTGGTCTCACCGGACAACTACCGGGAGTTCATCGCCCCTTACCACAAGGAGCTGGTGGAGCACTTCAAGGCCAAGAAGGTGGGCGTCACCGCCCACATCTGCGGGGTCACCTACCCGATCTTCGAGGACCTGATCGGCGCCGGCTTCACCACGATCTCGTTCGACCTCGACCAGCAGGCGGACCCCACGCTGCACGTCGACCAGCTCGAGCGCTTCGTGCAGGTCGCCAAGGGTCGGGCGGTGGCGATCGGCAACGTGGATGCGACCATGTTCGAGAAGACCACCCGGGCCCAGATGGAGGCCGAGGTGCGGCGCTGCGTGGACACCGCGGCGCGGCACTCGGGCTTCATCCTGTCGACCTCGTGCGAGATCCCGCCGCGGTCGAGCCCGGAGGTCGTGCAGTGGTTCATGGACGCGGCCCACGACTACGGCCGGTACGAGCGGATATTCTAGCCGGAGGGACCGCGACGGCCCCTCCGAAGCCTTCTCCTCGGATTGCCCCGGCGGAGCGGGGGGAAAGAGAAAGGGCGCGGCGATGATCGCCGCGCCCTTTGTGCTATCGGTCCCTGGATCGTACTACCAGCGGAAGGGCTTCTTGGAAGGGGGGACGCCGTAGGCGCCACGGTCCCCGCCTCCACCGCGCGGGCCGCCCGGTCCACGCCCGCCGCCACGCGGCCCGCCGGGCCCCCGCCCGCCGCCCGAGCCGGGGGTACGCGGGTTCGAGACGTTGACGGTGATCTTGCGCCCGTCGAGATCCTTGCCGTTCAGCTCGGAGATCGCCCGCTGGGCCTCCTCCGCGGTCGCCATCTCGACGAAGCCGAAGCCCCGCGACTGGCCCGAGAACTTGTCCGTGATCACGGAAGCCGACTCCACGGTCCCGCACTGCGCGAAGTATTCCCGTAGCGTCTCGCTGGTCGTGGAATAGGACAGACCCCCCACGTACAGTTTCGAAGCCATCGTGGTTTCTCCTTCCGGTCACTCTTCCGCTTCGTACGCGCCCCAATACTCGGAAGAGCCAATATCGGAGGCGAGGGCGCCGCCGGCGGCGGCGGCGCGTCGGTCCAGAGTGTACACCAGGACCTGCACCTCCGCCACGGCGCCCCCGGGCTGCTAGTAGGTCAGCATCAGACCATTGCCCTGATAGGTGGGACCCATCTCGGGCTCGGGCACGGCCGGTCGCGCGGTGGGTGCGTCCGGTGTGACCTGGTGCCCGACTTCCGTGCGGTGGAGCGCACGCTGCCGATGCCGCGTCTCACCGGAATAGGCCAGCAGCCCGATGAGACCCGCCATCACGATGAACGTCACGAGCCCGAACATCCAGCGCCTGGCCATGAGCTTCGATTCCTAGCCGCAGAGCGCCTCGACCTGGGCCCGCGCCCCGTCGCGCGCCGGCGCGACCTTGGTCGGCCGCTCCACCTTCGCCAGCAGATCGGGCAGGGCGAAGGGACGGCTCACCACGTGGAAGCCCTTCAGCTCGAACGCCACCCGCTCCTCCACCCGCGCGCCCGCGTCCACCGCGAGCACCACCGGCACGCCCGGCGCCACCGCGTCGAAGAGACGCGCCTGGTCCGGGCCGGCCAGCCGAAGCACGCCCGCGTCCACCAGCACCAGCGAGGCCGGGGCATCCAGCAGATACCGCACGCCCTCGCACAGCGACTCCGCCACGCGCACGGCCACTGCGTGCTCCAGGCACTCCATCACGAGCGCCTGCGCGCGGCTGCGATTGTCATCGATCGTCAACACCCGGATCATTGAGCTCCCCCTTTGGTTACGGTTCGAATCCCGGGAATAGATTCAACCCGCGTGCCAGGGAACGCCGGGCCGGAATCGGCTGAGTTCAAGCCACGTTACGCTGCAGCTCAGGATCGACGCCGAGGTCCGCGATCGGGCGTTGTGCCCGATCGCGGTGACAGTTTCTGGGCCTTGCGCTACTGATGGGTTGAGGGCCGGTCGCGGCTTACGACACGGGATTGTCTTAGTTCCGCTCTCGTACGTCGTGCTCACGAGGGTCTCGCTTGCGGCCTGCGGCTGGCCGGGCGTGAGGTCCCTATACCGCCACCCGAGAGCGCTCCCAGTTCCTTCACCGGCGGGCCGGAGGCTGGAAATCGCCCGTCCCGCCGAGGATCAGCCGGTCTCCCTGTAAGCACAGCAACTTGTCGGGGCGACTTGCCCGGCCCCTTGACCACCAACTCCGCTGGCTCAACACTCTCGCTCATGGCGGTCGACCTCTGCACCTCTTCCCTTCCATCGGTCGGGCATCGGGGAACTTGGCTTTGACCGAACCCACGATTGACTATGTGGTCCTGGACCCAGACCTTCAGCAGCGAGATCCTCGCCGCTTCACATCACTCTTCAGTGGTTTCGCCGCCGGGTACGCCCTTCACTTCAGCGGGGATGAAGCTGAGCCCACCGACGAATGGTTGGCCAGGATCCACGGCAAGCATCCGCCGCAGCCGGTAATGCGCATCATCGTGGCCGTGGAGACTATCGACACGTCCGGCGATCACCCGCAGGAACGCGTGATCGGAGGTCTGGCCTGTGAACTCTACCGGGACTCAGGCTGTGTCTTGGCGACCTATCTCTACGTGCTGGACGACCGTGACCAACGATACCGCCACAAACGCCACGCCCGGGCCCTGATCGAGCAGGTACCGGACGCGTTCCGACCGCTCGGACACGATGTCCGGGCCGTCCTGGCCGAAAGCGAGTGCCCGCAATCACTGAAAGCGCAAGGACATTCCGATCGGGAAGTCGCCACTGCGCGCAATCGCCTTCGCTTCTTCGCCCGCCTGGACGCCCGGATATTCAACATCGACTATGTCCAGCCATCGTTAGGCCCGAGCAAGGCTCCTGTCTCGTACTTGCAATTGATGTGGATACCTACTTCTGAAGCCACCCGCCGGCCAGCCGATCACCTTCTCGCGACGATCGCGGCCAGCTTTCTGACCGAGTTCTATGCCGCGCTCTCGCAAGAGACCGCTGCACCAATGGACCACCGCGCGCTCGAGCGGCAGCGGGCACAGATGGAGACGCACCGGCCGTTGACACGCCCCCTCCCGCGACTCGCGCTGGAGGATGTCGCGCTCTGCTTCCATTTTGTCGAATACCTGGAAGAGAGCGCGGAGACGCGCGTGCTACTGAACGGCGTCCGCGATACCGACATCCCATGCCCCGTCTTCCACTCCATGGAGACAGACCTCCTCTCCCGCGCCTACCGTACATACCGTCCATTCCGAACGATGTGCTTGACGAAACCCGCAGCGACTGCCGTCCCCGCCTCCGATGCCGGCATCCGGGTCACGATCACCTTCCCAGAGCGGATCGAATTTCGCTCTGAAAACCGCCTCGAGGAGCGCCGCTGGCCCTTGCGCGAACGCGCGGCCAAGGCCTACTTGGCTTTGTCCTTCTTCTTCGACGCCCGCGTGATCGTCTGGCACCTGACCCTGACCAGTGACGCCGAGGCCCCTGAAGCGCATCGTTTTTTCGACGAACTTGACCTCGTCGCCCTGCTGAAACTGGCGGATGATGACGCCGACCAGGAATTCCTGAGGGTGCGTCCCCATGGATCGGAGGAGCGTTCTCCCATCTCGGCCGGCATCACCTTTCGTGTTGCCGCGGATGATGGCACCGAACTGGATATCAACGGCCTTCTGAGGACCGCGGCCGCGATTACCTTCCGCCGCCTCAATGACGGCATCCCACCCCGCCGTGTGTCGAGACCGCAGGCCGCAACCGTGGAACTCCTCGGCTGGGACCATATCGATTCGGAGAGAGATTTCTTCGGCGTCGACGATCGCCGAACGCGGGAGGCATTGTGCGGAATCGTGACCGCCATCTTCGACTTTGATGCGATCGATGAGGCTGAAGTCCGCGATACGCTGACCGCCTCGGTCGCGGTCAAGACCGGGCTCCTGCGCGTCCACCGCCAACACCTTGTCTACGTCAGCAAGGATGACCGAGCCGCCCGTACGGTGACCGGGACTTTCGGAATCAGCCCCTACCTGGTCATTCCGCACGCCACCGTCCTCTGCAACGAAGCGCTCCTCCGGCCCTTCGAGCCACCGGCTCAAGCGGGCCGTGACGAGCGCTCACTGAGTGGGCTGTCGGCCATGGTCGAGCGCATCGAGAGCACTTTGCGCAGTAAATGGATCGCCAATCCTTTCTTCTATGACACGGAGCAAGAGCTGTACGATCGGGCGCTGACCGAAGGAGGGATCACCGCCCGGCGCGCCCGGGTTGAGAACCTACTGCTCGAGCTCAAGACGCGTCTCCAGATGCTGCGTGACGTCCAGCGCGGGCGATTCGAGGCGTTCGCCGCCGGCGTACTCGGTGCCATTTCGGTTGTCGGTCTTGATGCGGTAATGATTGACGCCGCACCGTGGCTGCGCCGCCATTTCTCTGCACTTGTGGGCTTCGACGAGAAGTTCGTCGGTCACGCAGTGACCCTGGGGCTGGCGGTCGTCATAGGCGCGGCCGTCTTCTACTGGAAGCGGCCCGATCAGGACATCCGGCTGCGGGTCCGGAAACCCGAACCATAGTCGGGATCCGTTCCGCCTCGATTGCGGCAGTGGTCGCGGGTGCGACTCAGCGGGGCGGTAGGCTCGCGTCGTGTGTCTGCCACCGACGCTCTCGCAACGTGAATCGCGCAAGCGTCACCACCCGCGAGAGCTTCTCCCGAGTCCAGGAGTTCGGGGCCGAGCGCGCGGAAGTGGAAGCGCCGAACCTGTCGGAGCGGATCCCCGAGGCCGGGCATCTCGACGCCGTGCTGGACCTCGTCGGCAACCGCACCATTCTCGTTCCCTCGCCATGCTGCGGCGCCGGGGCCGGCCAGCCTGGCCGGCCGGCTTGGCTGGGCGGACGGGCTCCCCTCGAGGCCTTCAACGTCGTGCTCGCCCCGCCGGGCTTCCCGCCGTCCGACGTGCCCGGGCGGACATCGCCGCCCGGTCGCCGCGGGCTGCCTGAGGGCGAAGCCGGACCGCCTCGTATACACTCGGGCCATGGCGTCGATGCCGGTGCGGTTCGCGCGAGCGTGCCGTCGGCGCTGCCCCAACTGCGGCGCGGGACCGGTGACGGTGCGCTGGTTCCAGCTCGCACCCGCGTGTCCCGGCTGCGGCCTCCGGCTCGATCGCGGGGAATCGGACTACTTCCTGGGCGCGGTCGTCTTCAACATGGCCTTCGCGGAGGGCCTGTTCGCGGCGGGCGTGATGGCGGTGCTGCTGTGGACGTACCCGAATCCGCCCTGGGACGCGCTCTACTACGGCGGGATCGCGGGCATGATCGTCGCCCCGATCGTGCTCTATCCCTACTCGAAGCTCTGCTGGCTCGCCTTCGACCTGGGCTTCCGGCCGCCGCGCCCGGAGGACTTCGCTCCGCGGGCGGCCCGCTAGACAGCGCCTACTTGTAGAGATCCGCCCCGATCCCGTACCCCTGGATCTTGCGGTAGAGCGTCTTGGGATCGATGCCGAGCACGGTGGCCGCCTTGGCCCGGTGACCGCCCACGCTGCGGAGGGTCGCGATGATGTGCTGGCGCTCCATGTCCTCGAGACTGCCGCCGGGCGCCGCCGCGATGGCCCGGCCGCCCCGCACCTCGTCGGGCAGGTCGGCGGACTGGATCACGTCGCCCTGGGAGAGGATCACCGCGCGCTGCACCGCGTGCTGCAGCTCGCGCACGTTGCCCGGCCACTCGTAGCGCTCCACCATGTCCATCGCCGCGTCGGAGAGGCGCTTGCGTCCATAGCTCGCGTTCTGCTCGAGGAAGTGCTCGACGAGCCGGCGCACGTCCTCCCGCCGCTCCCGCAGGGGCGGCAGAGTGATGGTGATGGTGTTGATGCGGTAGAAGAGATCCTGACGGAAGCCGCCGGTCTTGATCGCCTCCGCGAGGTCGCGGTTGGTGGCCGCCACCAGCCGCATGTCGACGGTGCGCCGCCGGGTGCCGCCCACCCGGAAGAAGGCGTGCGACTCGAGCACTCGCAGCAGCTTCACCTGGCTCTCCGGCTCCATCTCCCCGATCTCGTCCAGGAAGAGCGTCCCGCCGTCGGCCAGCTCGATGAGACCGGGCTTGGTCCCGATCGCGCCGGTGAACGCGCCCTTCTCGTGTCCGAAGAGCTCGCTCTCCAACACCTCGCGCGCCAGCGCCCCGCAGTGGATGGGCACGAAGGCCTGCTGGGCGCGCGGGGAGCGGTCGTGGATGGCGCGCGCCACCAGCTCCTTGCCGGTGCCGCTCTCGCCCAGCACCAGCACCGAGGAATCGGTGGGGGCCACCCGGTCGATCAGGCGCAGCACCTCTTCCATGCGCGGGCTGCCGGTGATGATCCCCTGGTAGCCGGGCTCGTCGAGCTGGGCCCGCATCACCACGTTCTGCCGCATGAGCCGGCCCTTCTCGGCCGCCTTGCGGATCAGGATGTCGAGCTCCTCGATGCGGGCCGGCTTGGTCAGGTAGTCGTAGGCCCCGAGCTTCATGGCCTCGACCGCGGTGGAGACCTCCTGGAATCCGGTCATCACGATCACCTGTGGCGTCTCCGCGAAGTCCTGCAGCTCGCGCAGCACCTCGATGCCCTCCACGTTGGGCATCTTCATGTCGAGCAGCAGCACGTCGGGCAGATCCTCCTTGAGCTGCTCCAGCGCGGCGCGGCCGTCCGCCACCCCGCTCACCGCGTGGCCCTTCCGCCCCAGCTCGCGGACCATCAGCTCGCGCAGGTTCTTCTCGTCGTCGGCCACCAGCACCCGGATCGGCGCGGTCACGACTGCGGCCTCCCCGTCCCCGCGGGCTGGAGAGGCAAGATGACGCGGAAGGTCGTGCCGGCGCCCACGCGGGTGTCGACCTCGATCCGCCCCTCGTGGTCGGCCACGATTCCCTGCGCGATCGCGAGCCCGAGCCCGGTGCCCTGCCCGGGAGGCTTGGTGGTGAAGAACGGGTCGAACACCCGCGGCAGGACGTGCTCGGGAATGCCGGGGCCCTGGTCTGCGAAGCCCACCTCCACCTCGCGCGCGTTGCGCCGTCGAGTCGTCACGGTCAGCGTGCCCTTTCCGTCCATCGCGTCGAGCGCATTGCTCGCGAGCCCGAGGAACACCTGGCGGAGCTGGCCTTCGTTGGCCACCACGTCGGGCAGCTCCGCGTCGAGCCGGCGCTCGAAGCGGCTCGCGGCGTAGCGCGACTGGTGGCCCACCAGCTCCAGCACCTTGTCGACCAGCACGTTCATGTCGGTGGGAGCGCGGCGGCTGCCCGGATCGCGAACGAAGTGGAGCAGGCTGCCGGTGATCTCCTTGCAGCGGTAGGCCTCCTCCTCGATCAGAGAGAGATAGCCCGGGAAGTCCTTGAACGGATCCAGGTCGCGCAGGTGCGGGTCGTGGGCCCGCTCCCGCAGGGCCTCCGCGCAGCCCGCGATGGTCGCGAGGGGGTTGTTGAGCTCGTGGGCCACCCCCGCGGCGAGCCAGCCGGCGGTGGTCAGGCGCTCGGTCAGCAGCATCTGCCGCTCGAGCCGTTTCTGGAGCGTGATGTCCTCCACCAGCACCAGCACGTGGGTGGCCTGGGGCGCGCGCAGCGGGGTAGCGGTCAGACGCACGGTCAGGGTCTCACCGCCCGCGGGCAGCTCCTGCTCGGCGTGTCGCACCTCGCGCGCGGTGACCACGCCCTCGAGGAACGCGCGCACCGCCTCCGCCTTGGCCGCCGGCATCAGCTCCAGGAACGGCCGCCGCGCCGCCGGCTCCGCCGGGATCAGGGTCGCGCCCTCCCGGTTGGCGCTGATCACTCTCAGGTCCGCGTCGAGGACGAAGAGGCCGAGGGGGAGCGTCTCCAGCACCACCTCCACGAACCGCTTCTGCTCGTCCAGCTCGTGGGTCCGCGCCTCCACCATCGCCTCCAGCCGCTCGGAGTAGGTGCGCACCGAGCTGAACAGGCGCGCGTGCTCGAGGGCCATGGCGGCCTGGTCCGCGAAGGCCGACACCAGCGACTCCTCCTCGGCGGTGAAGTGATGCACGTCGGTGCGCAGGACGGTGAGGGCCCCGATGGCCTGATCGCCCACGATGAGCGGTGCGGCCAGCATCGAGCGCAGGCTCGACTGCGGATAGCGCACCCGCGGATCCCCGTAGAGGTCGGTGGTCTGGGTGGGCCGCCGCTCCTTGACCGCGGCCCCGGTGATGCCCTCCCCCACCCGGAGCCGGATCGCGGGGAGGTCCTCGGCGGGCAGATCCAGGCTCGCGGTCGCGATCAGCTCGCCGCTCGCCGCGTCGAGGGTGAAGAGCCCGCACGACTGCACCTCGAGGACCGCGCGCGCCTGGTTCAGGATGAGCCGGACCGTCTCGTTGACGTCGAGGCTCTGGTTCACCGCGTGCCCGGCGCGCAGCAGGGCCTGCGTCTCCCGGGTCCGCCGCTGCGCCTCCTCGAAGAGGCGCGCGTTCTGGATCGCGATGCCGGCCTGGTCCGCGAAGCTCTCGAGCAGGGTCTGGTGCCGCTCCCCGAAGACACCCGGCAGGGTGGCGAACGCGGAGATCACCCCGATGATCTGGCCGCCGACCCGGAGGGGCACGCTCAGGAGCGAGCGGATCCCCTCCTTCTCGTCCACGTCGGGGCGGGCCGAGCGGGCATCCGCGCGCAGGTCGTCGGACCGCATCGCCCGGCCCGAGGACACGGCCTGCCCGATGATACCCTCGCCGATCCGGATCGCGAGGTTGCGCCACTCCTGGGTGCGGAAGCCGTGCGCCGCCGCGTGCTCGATCATCGACCGGTCCGGGCTCAGGAGGCCGATGCCGCAGCCGGTGCTCCCCATCAGCGCGGTCACCGAGCGGCTGATGGTCTCGAGCACCGAGGGAAGGTCCAGGCGCGCGGTGATGAGCTGACTGGTACGGTTCAGCGCGGCCAGCTCCTCGGCCCGGCGGGTCGCCTCCCCGTGCAGGCGCGAGTGCTCGATGGCGGAGGCCAGCGGCCGCGCCACGTCGGTGAGGACCTCGACGTCGGCGTCGGTGAAGGCGTTCGGCTTGCGATGGGTGACGTTCAGGGTGCCGATCACCTGGCCCTGCGACAGGAGCGGAGCCAGGATCGCGGAGCGGAAGCCGCGGCGGGAGAGCAGCTCGCGGCTGACCGCGGGCACCGCCGGGTCGATCGTCGCGTCGTCGATGCGGCGGGCGGTCTGCTGGCTCGCGACCCACGCGGTGAGGGTGCCCGCGGTGGACATGCGGAAGTCGAAGGCCTCCGGCACCGCGGTGCGCGTCGTCACGTCCAGCAGGCGGAACTCCTCGCGCTCCCGGTCGAGCAGGGTGACCCCGAGGGCCTCGAAGTTGATGAGACGTCCCACCGCCTCCGCCACCTTCTCGTAGACGCGTGGCAGCGCCAGCGTGGTCGCGGTGAGCGAGGTGACCTGGTTGATGACCTCGAGGCGGACCGTACGCTGGTGCAGGCGCCAGACGTGCTCGAGCGCGTGGCCGAACTCACGCGGGAAGCCGGGCGGCAAGGTCTCCCGCGTGAGGCCATGCGGGCCTTTCGATCCGATGAGCACGAGGCCCCCTAGAGGCCGACCCGGATCGCCGAGCGCCGCCACGAGCAGCATCGGATCGCGGCCACCGACGCCGGGCGGAGCCTCCCGGAGCTTCTCGAGCCGGACTCCGCGCGCGGCGGTGTCCAGCCTGCCCCGCAGCCAGCGGTCCAGCGAGGAGCCGCGGCGGGCGCCCGCGACCACGTCGATCGGCGCGCCCTCGCGCGGCTGGAAGCGGAGGGCCCCGGCCCGGGCGCCGGAGAGGGTGACGAGGCGCTTCACGGTACGGGCAAATCCCACCTCCGAGGAGGCGGCGCCGCCCAGGCTGGCGAGCAGGTCGGGGAAGAGGCGCCCGATCTTCACGAGTCGCTCAGAGCGGCGGGCCCGCGTCGAAGGCGATGACCCCCTCGCACCAGGCGGCCGCCGCGAGCAGCCGGCTCTCCCCCCACGCGCCGCCGATCAGCTGGACCGCCAGCGGCAGGCCCGCCTCCACCCCGGTCGGCAGCGAGAGCGCGGGCAGGCCCGCGAACGTGAACGGGGCGCAGAACGACGGATCGCCGGTGGCGGCGAGCCCGCGCGGCGCGGGGGCGCCGATGGTCGGCGCGAGGAGCGCGTCGTGACGGGCCGCGAGGCCGGCCAGCGCGGCCCGCGCGGCCCGGCGCGCCTCCTGGGCCGCCAGGTACTGGAGCGCGGAGACGCCCCGCCCCCGCTCGACCAGCTCCTTGATGCGCGGCGGATAGTCCGCCGCGTGCTTGGCGTAGAGCGCGGCGTGCGCGTGGGCGGCGTCCACCGCGAGCACGACCTCGCCCGCCGCACGCAGCACGGGGAACGACTCCGGCAGCTCGACGTCGACGATCTGCGCGCCCCCGGCCTCCAGCGCGGCACGAACGCTCCGGAGATGGGCGGCCATCGCGGGTGTCGCGCGCGCCATCAGCGCCCCGAGCACCCCGATGCGCGGCGGCGCGGGGTCGGCGATCGCGGCCACGTAGTCGTCGACCGGCGTGGCCGACGAGTAGCGATCGGCCGGATCGGAGCCGGCGAGCAGCGCGAGGCCGAGCGCGCAGTCTTCCACCCGGCGCGCGAAGAATCCGACGTGGTCGAAGCTCTCCGCGAGGGTCAGCACGCCGGCGGCACTGATGCGCCCGTGGGTGGGCTTGAACCCCACCACGCCGCAGTAGGCCGCCGGCCGCAGCACCGAGCCCACGGTCTGCGAGCCCAGCGCCAGCGGCACCATGCGCGCGGCCACCGCCGCCGCGGGGCCGCTCGAGGAGCCGCCCGGCGTGTGCTCGGGGTTCCACGGGTTGCGGGTGGCGCAGGGGTCGAGGAACGCGAAGGGCGTGGTCGTGAGCTTGCCCATCGGCACCGCGCCCGCGGCGCGCAGCCGGGCCACCGAGGTGGCGTCCACCGTCGGGGTCCGGGCGGCCCAGTCGGGCGCTCCGGACGTCGTGGGCACTCCCGCCACGTCGAAGATGTCCTTGAGCGCGATCGGCACGCCGTGAAGCGGGCCCATGAAGCGCCCCTCGCGCGCCTCGATGTCCCGCTGCACCGCCACCCGCGCGGCCGCGTCCCGGTCGAGGCGCACCCAGGCGGCCACGGTGGGCTCCGTGGCGTCGATCCGCTTGAGGCAGGCCGCCACCAGGTTCGAGGGAGAGAGGGCGCCGGCCCGGATGCGCCGCGCCGCCTCACTCGCGCTCAGCTCGTACATGGCGGCCATGGTCAGCGCAGCGCGTCCAGCACCTCGGCCACCACCTCGAAGCGCCCGAAGGACGGCATCAGGTAGGCCCCCGCGTGGCGCGCCCGCACCTCGTGGAGCATCGACTGGGCCATCTCGACCCCGGCGCGGAGGCCGCGCTCGCCCGCCTCCTTCATGCGCGCCCGCACCCCGTCCGGCACCGAGATGCCGGGCACCTCGTTGTGGAGGAACTCGGCGTGCCGCGAGGAGTGCAGGGGCATGATGCCGACCAGCAGCGGGATCGGCGAGCGGGTCGTCGCGAAGAAGCGCTCGAGCACCTCCAGGTCGTAGACCGGCTGGGTCTGCACCCAGCGCGCGCCCGCCTCCACCTTGGCCAGGAAGCGCTCCATCTCTCGCGCGGGCTCCTCGGCCGCGGGGTTGAGGGCCACCCCCACGCAGAACGAGGTGGGCTCGCCGATCGACGAGCCGGTAGCGTCGAGCCCGCGGTTCATGCCCGCGATCACCCGGATGAGGCCGATCGCGTCCACGTCGAAGACCGCGGTGGCATTCACGTAGTCGCCGGCCCGCGGAGGATCGCCGGTCATGGCCAGGATGTTGCGGATGTCGACCGCGTGCGCGCCCAGCAGGTCGGCCTGGATGCCCATCAGGTTCCGGTCGCGGCAGGTGAAGTGCATGTTGATGTCGAGCCCGCTCGCGTCCCGGATCAGCATCGCGGTGGGCAGCACCGACATCCGCACGCGCCCGAGCGAGCCGTCGTTGATGTCGACGATCTCGACCCCGCGCTCCCGGAGCAGCTTGGCTCCCTGCACGAGCTTCTCGATGTTGTGCCCGCGCGGCGGGTCCAGCTCCACCGTGACCGCGAACTCGCCCGCCTCGAGCCGCCGCTGCAGGAGCGTGGGCGGCGCCGCGGTGGTGAGGCCGGTGGGCTCGACGGTCTCCGCCCGCGGGCGGCGCACCGGCGTCACCCGCGCCGCCTGCCGCTCGGGGACGAGCCGATCGAGCGCCTCGCGCATGGCGCGGACGTGCTGGGGCGTGGTCCCGCAGCAGCCGCCCACCATGCGCGCGCCCGCCCCGATCATGCGCGCGGCGTAGTCGGCCATGTAGCCGGGGGAGGAGAGGTACATGAGCCGCTCGCCCACCCGGCTCGGCAGACCCGCGTTGGGCTGGATCACCAGGTGCAGGCCGCCCGCCTCCGGCAGCATGTGCTCGAGGATGTCGTAGAGCACGCTCGAGCCCACCGAGCAGTTCGCGCCCACCACCTGCACCGGCAGATCCCGCAGGGCCCGCACGACCTCGGGCGCGCTGCGTCCGGTGAACGTGACCCCGTCGTCGGTGAAGGCCACCTCGGCCACGATGGGCAGATCGGTGATCGCCCGCACCGCCTCCACCGCCAGACGCATCTCGGTGAGGTCCGAGAACGTCTCGATCACGAACGCGTCGACCCCGCCCTCGAGCAGGCCCTCGGCCTGCTCCCGGAAGGCCAGGCGCGCCTCGTCCGGCTCGATGCTGCCGAGCGGCGCGAGGTACTTCCCCAGCGGCCCGATCGAGCCCACCACCAGCACGTCGCGGCCCATGCTCTCGCGCACGTCGCGGGCGAGCTTGACCCCACGCAGGTTGATCTCGCGCACGCGGCCCTGCAGGCCGTGAGGCGCGAGCTTGAAGCGGTTGGCCCCGAAGGTGTTGGTCTCGATCAGGTCCGATCCGGCCTGGATGTACTCGGCGTGGATGGACTGCACCATCTTCGGCTCGTTCAGGTTCAGCACGTCGAAGCACGCGTCGAGCGGCACGCCGCGGGCATAGAGCATGGTGCCCATCGCCCCGTCGCAGAGGAGCGGCCGCTCGGCCAGGCGGGTGATGAGCGGCGAGGGCACGGCCGGCCTAGGCCTCCCCTCTTCCGGAGGGGGACAGGATCGGACGCAGCGCGCGGAGGATCTCGGCGACCACCTGGTCGGTGGTCCGGTGCGTGGTGTCGACGGTGACGTCGGCTTGCCGGTAGTAGGGCTCGCGCGCGCGGTGGATCGCGACCACCTCGTCGCGGGTGCGCCCCGCGAGCATCGGCCGGTGGCCCATGCGGCGGGCCCGCTCGTAGAGCACGTCGAAGTCGCCGGAGAGCCATACCACCGTGCCCAGTGCCCGCAGCGCGTCCGGGCGACCGTCGCGGCAGTACAGGCCGCCGCCGGTGGCGATGACGTCGCGGGACTTGAGCGCCAGCAGCCCGACCGCCTCCTCCTCGAGGCCGCGGAAGTAAGCCTCCCCGCGGTCGGCGAAGATCTCGGGGATCGAGCGGCCCTCGCGGGCGGTGATCATGTCATCGGTCTCGACGAAGCAGCGCCCCATCCGGCGGGCGAGCAGCCGCCCCACCGAGGACTTGCCCGCGCCCATGAAGCCCACCAGGATCACGTTGTCTCCCATCAGGCCACCAGCGTATCACCACCGGGCCGCCGCACCGTGACCGCGGCGGGGGCGCGCCGGTAGGCGCAGTCGCGCATCCAGCAGCGCCGGCACTGGGTGAAGTAGTGGTCCACGTGCGCGTCGGGGCCGACGCCGACCAGCCAGCTGATGGACTTGGCGGGGGTCATGAAGCAGGCGTCGTTGAGCCCGACCCCGATGGGCTCCCCGGGGCAGAGCCGGAAGAGCCGCGCCTGCTCCGCGGTGTCCCAGCCCGCGTAGCCGGGGCTCACCCGGTTGGTGACCTTGAGGCCCTCGGGCAGCGCGGCCTGGCACAGGAGGTCGTTGGCGAACTCGGCCAGGCTCTCGGCCGCCGCGGAGCCCACGCTGTCGAGCATCACCGCGAGGGGGAACTCGCGCGCGTCGAAGAGCGCGCGTACGCGCGACTCGATCGCCTCGCCGACCGTGCAGATGCCGGCTCCCACCGCCTCGATCGGCCCCCAGAGCCGGCCGATCTGCGGGATGGCGAGGCGCTCCCCGCCGGCCACCAGAAGGTCGGCGCCCCGCTCCTCCACCGGCGACGCGCGGTAGACCATGCGCGGCGCCATCAGCTGCTCGCCCAGGGCCAGCGCCTCCTCGAAGATGGCGACCACCGCGGCGCTCGGCAGGTCGACCCCCTTCTGGTAACCCTGGAAGCGCAGCACCTCGTCCCGGTCGATGGCGAGTGGCAGGCCCTCGAGGACGACCGGCGCGCGGGAGAGGGGCGAGAAGGCCGGCGCGGTCACCGCGCGCGGCGGGAGCGCACCACGTCGGCGATGAGTCGGATGTGCTCCGGATTGGAGCCGCAGCAGCCCCCCACGATGTTGCAGCCCGCGTCGAGCAGTGCCGGGTAGTCCTTCGCCATCTCCTCGGGGCCCAGCTCGTAGGTGGTGCGCCCGCCGGTGGTCACGGGCAGGCCCGCGTTGGGGTACGCGATCAGCGGCACCTCGGTGACCTGGCGCATCTCGCGGATGATCACGATCGCCCGGTCCGGCCCGCGCCCGCAGTTCATGCCCACCACGTCGGCGCCCGCCTCGACGAGCTGGCGCGCCACGTCGGCCGGGCTGTCGCCCCACATGGTGCGATCGCGGTCGTGCAGCTCCTCGTACTGGAAGAACATGGTGGCCATGACCGGCAGGTCCGCCACCGCCTTGCAGGCCCGGATCGCGGCCGCCGCTTCCTGGGGGAACATCATGGTCTCCACCGCGAAGCAGTCGACGCCGCCCTCCGCGAGGGCCTGGGCCTGCTCGCGGAAGGTCTCGAAGTACTCCTCGTCGGTGGCCTGGTTGTCGCCGACCCCGTAGTCGAGCGGCAGATAGCTGGTGGGGCCGATCGAGCCCGCGATGTAGCCGCCGGGCGGGCACACCGCGCGGGCCAGCCGCGCGCCCTTGTCGTTCAGCTCGCGGGCGCGCGCGCCCATGTCGTGGCCGTACCGCTCGTCGTACTCGCGGAGCTTCAGACCGGTGCCCCCGAAGGTGTTGGTCTCCACCAGCTGGGAGCCGGCCTCGAAGTAGCCGCGGTGGATGTCGCGCACCACGTCGGGGTGCGTGTCGTTCCAGAGCTCGGGGCAGTCGCCGTTGCCCAGGCCCGCGTCGAAGAGCGCGGTGCCGTAGCCGCCGTCGAAGATCAGGCGCTCGCCGGCCCGCACCCGCTCCACGATCTCCCAGCCGCGCACGCGAGCGGCCATCTAGGCGCTCACCGGCACGCCGAGCAGCTCCTTGGCGCGCACCACCGCGAGGGTGGAGTCCCGAGCGTAGCCGTCGGCCCCGATCTCGTCCGCATAGGCCTGGTTCACCGGGGCGCCTCCGATCATCACCTTGACCTGGTCGCGCAGCCCCGCCTTCTCCAGCGCGTCGATGGTGCGCTTCATGGCCGGCATGGTGGTGGTCATGAGCGCGGAGATGCCCACGATCTGCGCGTCGTGCTCCTTCACCGCGGCCACGAACTTCTCGGGAGCCACGTCCCGCCCCAGGTTGATCACCTTGAAGCCGGCGCCCTCGAGCATCATCGCCACCAGGTTCTTGCCGATGTCGTGCAGGTCGCCCTGGGCGGTGCCGATCACCACCACGCCCAGGCTCTGGGAACCCGAGCCGGTCTGGGTGATCAGCGGCTTCAGCAGGTCGAGGCCCGCGTACATCGCGCGGGCGGACAGCAGCACCTGCGGCACGTAGTACTCGTTGCGCCGGAACTTCTCGCCCACCACGTCCATGCCCGGGATGAGCCCGCGAAAGATGAGGTCCTTGGGGTCCATCGAGAGATCGAGGCCCTCGCGGGTCTTCCGGGCCACCGTGTCCTTGTCGCCCAGGATGAGGGCCCGGGCCATCAGGGGATAGTCGAAGCCGTTCGCGTCGCTCATGGCGCGGACCGCTTCACCGTGCTGTAGCCCCCCTTCTGCCAGGCGGTCATGCCGCCGATGACGTTGTACCAGTCGGTGAGCCCGGCGCGGGCGAGCGCGCTGATCACGGTGCTGGAGCGGAGCCCGCCCGCGCACAGCACCGCCTTGGGCCGGCCGTCCGGCACGAGGTCCTTGCGCGCGAGCGCCTCGCCCATCGGCACGTGGAGCGCCCCCTCGATGTGCCCCTCGTCCCATTCGAAGGGCTCGCGCACGTCGATGACCACCAGGTCGGGCCGCTCGTCCTTCATGGTCGCGAGGTCGTGCACGCTGATCTGCGGCACGGTGGCGACCGGCAGGCCCTGGCCCTTCCACTCGGTCATGCCCCACTGCAGCGTGCCCGCCACCGCGTCGAGGCCGATGCGGCCGAGCCCCTGCACCGCGCGCTCGAGATCGGTGGGGCTCGCCACCACCAGCACCACCGGCGCGTCCGGCGTCGCGAAGAGGCCGGCCCGGTTCGCGAACTGCGGGCTCTCGATCCACACGTTGATCGCGCCGGGAATGTGGCCCTGGCCGTACTCCTCCGGGGAGCGCACGTCCAGAACCCACGCGCCCTTCTCCATCGCCTCGCGCACCTGCGCCGCGGACAGGGGCCGCGGGCTGCCGCTCACCGGTACCGCCTGGGCCCGGTTGCGGGCGATGATCCGATCGAAGTTGGGCGGCTTGGGCGGCAGGCCCGTCATCAGGCGGCGGACGAAGTCGTCCACCCCCGCGGCCTGCAGCGCCGCGTTGAAGCGCCGCTCGAAGCCGATGGTGGTGGCGGTCTTGCTCGACATCGCGCGCCCGCAGCTCGACCCGGCGCCGTGCGCGGGATAGACCTCCACGCTGTCGGGCAGGCGGAGCAGGCGCTCGGTGAGGCTCGCGTAGAGGTGGGCCGCGGCCTGCTCGCCGCCGAAGTCCGGGCGGCCCACGTCGCCCACGAAGAGCGTGTCGCCGGTCAGCACGAACCACGGCTCGGCGCCGCGGCCGAGATCGGTCACCAGCAGCGAGATGCTCTCGGGGGTGTGGCCGGGCGTGTGCACGACGTCGAGCGCGACGCTGCCCACCTGGAGACGCCGTCCGTCCTCGACCGGCTCGTGGGCGAAGGCGGCGCTGGCGGCGGGATGGATGTGGATGCGGGCCCCGGTTCTGGCCGCGAGGGCCTGATTGCCCGAGACGTGGTCGGCGTGGACGTGGGTCTCCACGATGCCGGCGATCGTGAGGCCCTTGCGCCGGGCCATCGCCACGTAGTCCTCCACCCGGTCACGGGCGGGATCGACGATGAAGGCCTGGCCGGCCTGCGAGCAGCCGATCAGATAGGAGAGACAGCCCGCCTCCTCGTTCAGCAGCTGCTGGAAGATCACGTCGGAAGTCTACTACACCCCCGTCGGGCTTCGCCATTGCAGCGCCCGCGCGGACGCCGCGGGGCGGGCGCGCGGAGGCCACCGGGCGTGCCCGGGCGCGCCGGCCCGGAGCACCTCCAGGAGCGTCTGGGCCGCCCGGCTCAGGTAGCCGTTGCGCCGCCGCACCAGCGAGCCCGGGATCGCGGCCCGCAGCGCGGGGGCGTCGATCACCGCGAGGGTGCCGAGCCGCGGGTGCTCGCCAGCGTACCCACCAGCGCCACCGAGACCGCGCCCCGCTCGCCGCGCGCCAGCCCCTGCACCGCCTCCGCGGCATCCTTCAGGCTCGCCAGCACCGCCCCCGCGTGGGGGTCCGCCCGACCTCGGTCATGACCACGCCGCGGCGCACCGGCTCGAACAGCGGCGGGCCGAGCTCACCCTCCAGCATCTCGACCCGCCGGCTGATCGCGGGCCGGGAGCGGCGCAGACCTTCCGCGGCCCGCCCGAAGCCGCCGAGCCGCGCGATGGCCACGAGGGCCTCGAGCTCGTCGATGGTCACGATGGTCGATCCCTATAACGAATGATCGAGGTCGGTTATATGCATTCGACGGATGAGCCCCGCGGGGGGATGGTATCGTGCGAAAGGAGACCTCCCGCATGGAGATCGAGCGACATCGGCTGGTCGACGGCACGAACTTCAAGCCCATCATCAGCCGCGTGGTGGCCCATCGCGATCGGGTGTACGTCTGCGGCATCACCGGCGACCCGGTCGGCGACGTGACGGTCCAGACGCGCCAGGCCCTCGGGCGCATCGACCAGCTCCTCGCCCAGGCCGGCACCGACACGTCGAAGCTCCTGACCGCCCAGGTCTGGCTCTCCGACATGGCGCTCTTCCACACCCACAACCTCGCCTGGAACGAGTGGGTGGATCCCGCGAACCGCCCGCGCGCGCCTGCGTGGAAGCGGAGCTGACCGCGCCGGGGCGGCTGGTCGAGATCATGGTGACGGCGGCGCGATGAGCAGCACGGCCCTGGACCGGTCGCGCGACCGCGTGCTCGCCACCGCCCCCGCGGGCGAGGTGGTGCTCGCCCACGCCACCGCGATCCGCGCGGTCGGGGCCTGGACGCTGGCCCCGGCGCACCGGGAGCCGGCCCGCCACGTGGAGGCGGCCCACGCGGAGGCCCGCCAGCACCTCGCCCGCCTCACCGCGCACGATCCGGCCCGCGAGGTCGTGGCGGTCATGACCGACGAGCTGTTCACCCGGCTCACCGACGCCCGGCCTGCGCCCCTCACCGCGCCCGCGGGCGTCGGGCGCTACACCTACACCCCGCGCAAGTCGCTCCGGCGCGTGCTCGACCACGCGCTCGACCATCTCAACCAGATCGATCAGTGGACCACCTGGCAACGGCACGGCGTCGTCCCGACGCCCACCGACGGGTGGGTGTCGTCGACGGTGACCTTGCCGGAGGACCGCCTGCCCTTGAGCCGCCCCGACCTGGACGCGTGGCTCTGGCGGATCGACCAGGCGGTGCGGCTCGTGGTCCAGCGGACGGAGGCCCTCACCCCGGCCGAGCTCGACTGGCTGCCGCCGGACGGAGGCTGGCCGCTCCGCCGCGTGCTCCATCACCTGGCGCGCTCCGAGCGCCTCTACGCGGCCGCGCTCGACGAGACCCTCACGGCTGCGGACGCATCGCACCGCTATCTCGAGGCCTGCCGGCGCCTCGAAGAGGCCGGCCGCGCCGCGGCGGAGCGCCGGGGCGACGCCGCGGTGGTCTTCCCCGGCCTCTACGGCATGCTCCACACCCCATCGGACGTCGAGAGCCTGGTGCTCACGATCGAGAGCGAGCTGCTGTCCGGGCATTAATTTCGGGACGCGTCCGTGCCATGCTTGAAGGGCCATGGCACGGATGCGGTGGGGATGGCGCGGCGCCTTCCTGGTGACCATCGCGGCCGGGCTAGCCGGCTGCGCCACCGGATCGGCCGGCTACAGCGAGCCCGAGCAGGCCCGCGTAGACGCCTACGAGCGGGCGGCCGGCCAGATCCTGCAGTCCCGGGGCATGAAGGCCCCCGCCCCGGTCGTGCGGATCGGCACCGACCCCACCCTCGCCGGTGCGGGGCGCCCGGCCGGCTACTACACCGACCGGTCCGGGTTCCGGGACGCCGGCCGGCCCGGCAGCATCGTGGTCAACCACGCCGCGATGGCGGACGACTTCATTGCCCAGGCCGTGCTCAGCCAGGAGCTCGCCCACTACGTGCTCGGCCACGTGGACGACCGCTGCCGGGATCGGCGGATCGAGTGCGACATCGAGGCCCGGATCGCCAGCGTCGAGCTCCTCATGACCGGCTGGGGGCTCGACTACACGGACGCCATCCGGCTCCAGTACGCCTACCTCAAGAGCGTCGTCCTGGCCGCCCGGCGAGGGGACATCACGGTCGTGGCGGGGCGCAGCGACCCCTGCCGGGAGCTCCAGGAGTTCGCGGCACGGTATAAGGCCACCGCCTCCTGTGAGTGAGGCCCCGTACCGGATTCCGCCCACTGGATCGAATAGTTGGACCTTGACCCCCTTCGCGCTGCTAGACTAGACTCCGCAGAATCGCCCTATCCCATAAAGGGGAAATGTGGCCTCATGAGGGGCTTCGGTGAAGATTAGGGTGCTGGGGTCCTTCGGCAGCGAAGGCGTGGGGCAGAGGCCGTCCGCCTTCCTCGTCGACGACCGGGTGCTGGTCGACGCGGGCACGGTCGGCGGGGCCCTCTCGGTGGCCGAACAGGTCGAGATCCAGTTCGCGGTCATCAGCCACGCCCACCTGGACCACACCGCCGGGCTCGCCTTCCTCACCGATACCCTGGCCATGGTCGCGGCCGACCGCCGGGTCACCGCCTGCAGCATCGCCCCGGTGGTGGACGCCCTCCGCACCCACGCCTTCAACGACGCGCTCTGGCCGAACTTCACCACGATCCCCTCCGCGGCCCAGTCCGTCCTCGGGTTCCGCACCCTTCCGGAGGAGGCAGAGTCGCGGGTGGGCGAGCTGTGGGTCACGCCGGTGCCGGTCGAGCACACCGTGCCCACCACCGGCTTCGTGGTCCACGACGGCGAGACCGGGTTCGTGTTCAGCGGCGACACCGGCCCCACGCGACGGATCTGGCAGATCGCGCGCGAGATGCGCGGCCTCAAGGCGCTGATCGTCGAGACCGCCTTCCCGAACCGGCTGGCCCCCCTGGCCAAGGCCTCCGGACATCTGACCCCGGAGATGCTCGGGCAGGAGATCGCGAAGATGCCGCCCGAGCTGCCGATCTGGGTCTACCACATCAAGCCGCAGCTCTACCAGGAGACGGCGGAAGAGCTGGCCAAGATCGACCCGAGCCGCATCCACATCCTCGAGCAGGGCAAGACCTACACGATCTGACGCGCCCGCCGGACGCGGCCTGGCCCGTTCCCGCGGGCTAGCGATCCACCAGCCGGCCGAGTCGCACACGCTCCGGGAAGACGCCGTAGATCCCCCCGGTGTGGACGAAGCAGACGCGCGGCCCGAGCGCCTTCGGATCGCGCGCGAGCGTCTCCACCAGCGCCCGGAACCCCCGCGCGGTGTAGAGCGGATCGAGCAGCATGCCCTCCTCGCGCGCCAGCCCCACCAGCATCTCGAGGTCCGGATCCGCCGCGGCGGTCGGCTCTCCCTCGGCCTGGTAACCGTCGATGACGTGCACCGCCCCGGGCACGTCGACGGCGAAGCCGTAGCGCCGGATGGCCGCCGCCACCGTGTCCACCACGTGCTGGCGCACTGCGTCCGCCGGTCGCGCCACCGGCACGCTCACGATCTCGCCGCGAAGACCCGCGAGCTGCTTGCCGAGGAGTAGCCCGGCGTGGCTGCCGCCGCTCACGGAGGTGATGACCACCGCGTCGAACCGCGGGGCGCCATGATGGCTCTGCTCGGCCAGCTCCACCGCGCACTCGAGGTAGCCGAGGGCGCCCACCGGGCCGTCCCCGCCCTCCGGGATGACGTACGGCCGCCCACCCCGCGCCCGGATCTCCTCGGCCAGCCGCTCCGCCGTCTCCCCGTCGGCGGCGTAGCGCACCTCGGCCCCGAGCAGACGTCCCAGAAGGAGATCGCCGTCGTAGTCGGTGGGCCGTTCGCCCCGCACCGCGAGCACCGCGCGCAGACCCAGCCGCGCCGCCACCGCCGCGACGGCGCGACAGCCGTTGGACTGGGGCATTCCGGAGGTGACGAGCGTGTCGGCTCCCTGCTGGAGCGCCTCGCCGACCAGGAACTCGAGTTTCCGGATCTTGCTGCCCGACTCGAGCAGCCCGGTCAGATCGTCGCGCTTGACGTGCACCTCCACGCCCAGGCGGCGGGACAGACGATCGAGCCGGAGGATGGGCGTGGGGGAGAGCGCCAGCTCGAGCCGGGCCGGCGGCGCCGCCATCTCGCGACTACGCGTGCTCCGTCTTGAGGCCGGCCGCGATCGGCGCGAAGTCGTACGACGGGAACACCTGATAGCGGAAGGCGCCCCAGGCCTTCTGCTCCATGTAGCGGTTGAGGCTCCGCACCTTGTCCGCCTCCACCCGCAGGTGGATGATGAACCCGTACGACATCGCCACCACCCAGGAGACCAGCTCGCTGCCCTCGGGCGGGAAGTCGCGATAGAAGCCGGTCCGCTTGAGGTGAGCCATGATCTCGTCCAGGGGCTTGGACTGATCGTGGTGGAGCAGGACGGTCAGCAGCACGCGGTTGTCGGTGGCCATGGCAGGCAGAGTACCCCAACCCGACCTCCGCGCGAGCGCCGATCGAGCGGACCAGCTTCCGGCTCACGCTAGCGACGCAGGCCCGCCGCCGGTACCTCGCAGTAGTCTCCGCCCTCGAAGTAGGTGCCGCCTCGTGCCTCGCAGAGCAGTCGCGTGCTCATCGTGGCCGTGCTCGGCTGGCAGCCGCCGCTCGAGTAGGTGCCGCCCGCCTCGGTACACATCTGGCGCGCGGTCATGCGGTTCGTGCTGGCCATGCCGCCGCTGTGACCGGCCGTGCCGGTGCTGCTGCATCCCGCCGCCAGGCACAGCAGTCCGGCTGCCGCCATCCATCGTGTCGTCGTCATGCTCTCCTCCTGGACGTGAGCTCTCCGCGCGCGAGCGCGCCACCGGCCTTCGCGGCAAGTCTTGTGCCGAGCACCCCAGCGCGGCACCGGCAAGCATTTCGACGACGGCGCGCGCCGGCGGGGAGGGAGACCCGGGTGCGATTTACCTGGACGGAATTTCCGTTGTCGTCTCGTAGGCGGGCAGCGTGACGCCGGTCTCGGAGGTCGCCGGCTCCTGGACCCTGACGTCCTTCAGAAAGTCTCCGATGGCCGGATCCGCGTAGACGTTGTAGCCGTCGACCAGGGTGCCCCGCACGCCGTCGACGGTCTCGATCGCGTATACCACGGAGGTGTCAACGGGGTCCGATACGCCCTCGAAGCGCCGATGATCCCGAACCCGCACGTCCGCTGGCCCGTAGTCCCGTTCCGTGCCACTCACGTGCAGACGGGCGCGTCTGACCGACATCTCCCGATCGAACCCTCGCGCGGCAAACAGCCGCAAGGCCCCGGCGACCGTCTGCATCCTCTCCTCGCTGGCCATGGAGCGCTCCTTCCGGGCCGCGACCGGCCCTGCCCAATCCGCATCACCCGTGCCACCACCGGCGTCCGATCCTTGAGACGCTCCGACACCCGCCGCCGGCTATCTGCGGGCGAAACTTCGGCCATTGACAGCAGCCCGCCCTCCGGTTACCGTGCCTGTCATATGCGTATCGAGGTGCACGACAACCAGGTCGAGTCCGCGCTCAAGACCATGAAGAAGCTCATGCTGAAGGATGGGCTCTTCAAGGAGATGAAAAAGCGCGCGTACTACGAGAAGCCGTCGGTCAAGCGCAAGCGGAAGCAGGCCGAGGCGCGCAAGAAGCGCCGGAAGGCCATGAAGCGCGCCGAGACTGACGACTAGCCCTTCCGGGCCCCCGGGGCCCGTCCTCCCTCCTCCGGCCTTCTCAGGCATCATCGTCGGGTGACTCCAGCACGGGAGTCCCTCGCCAGCCAGCGGCTGTGGCTGTCGTTCGCCACCATGCTGCTGGTCGCCGGTCTGACCAACACCTTCCCGGTATTCCTGCCCGCGCTGCTGGCCGAGTTCGGCGGCTCGCGCGCCGCCACCGCCTCCACCGCCTCTCTGCTCTGGATCGGCGGCGCCGTGCTGAGCCCGGTCGCCGGCTACCTGGTCGCGCACTGGAGCCCGCGCCGGCTGGTCTGCCTGGGCCTGGCGATCGTGGCCACCGGCCTGGTCCTGGGCAGCTTCGCGCGCAGTCTGCCCCTGTTCCTCCTCGCGGCCGGCGTGGGCGGCGGCATCGGACTGGGCCTGGCCGGGATGTCGACCCACGCGGCCCTCATCGCCGACGCCTACGTGCGGCGGCGAGGTCTGGCCACGGGCATCGCCTTCGGCGGGTCGATGGCGGCCTACGCGCTGGCCGCCCCGGCCCAGTGGGTCATCACGCACTGGGGCTGGCGGCCCGCATTCTGGTGCTACGCGGCGGCGGTCGCGGCCCTGATCCCCTGGGCGGCCCGCGCCCACCCCACGCAGCTCGCCTCCGTGCGGAGCGCCGTCGCAACGGACGATCCGGTCACGCTCTCGAGCATCGTCCGCTCCGCCGGCTTCTGGAGCCTGGCCGTGATGTTCACCACCCCGCCGCTCTTCGGATACCTCGCCACGACCCAGCACGCGATCTACTTCACGGAGCGGGGCCTCACCGCGGGGCAGGCCTCGCTGCTGCTGGCGATCGGCGGAGTGCTGGCCGGCGCGGGCCGCGCCATCGCCGGCTTCACCGCCGATCGGCTCGGCGGCCCCACCGCGGGCTTCCTGTCGTTCTCGTGCTCGCTGGTGGGCATGGCGTGCCTGATCGGGATGGAGCTGCGTCCGGCCTGGCTGTTCGTCGCCGGCTACGTCTTCTTCCTGTTCCTGCCGCTCGGCTCCCGCGCCAGCATCGTGACGGTGCTGCTGGGGCGCATCGCGCCCCCCACCCACTACGGCGTCATCTTCGGCCTGCTCGGCATCGGCAACAACCTGGGCGCCGCGCTCGGGCCCTGGCTGTCGGGCCTGATCTTCGACCGCACCGCCTCCTACCTGGTCATCTACCTCTGCGCGATGGGCATCGCCCTCACCGGGCTGCTGGCCCTGACCGTCTTCTCCCTGACCACGCGGCCCGCGCGCCCGACCGGCGGCTAGCCGACCTTCCGGGCGAGCGCCGCGTACTTGTCGAGCAGCGGGAGCACCTGGTCGCGCCCCGCGGGCGGCAGCCCGAAGATCGCGCGCGTCACGCCCGCGGCGCGCAGGCCGGCGAGGCGAGCCTCGTCGGTGGGCGCCCCGAAGATCGATACCGTGACCGCGCCCGGATCCTGGCCCGCCTTCTCGGCGCGGACGCGCAGATCGGCGATGGTGTCGGCCACCGGCTCGCTGTAGGAGCGGCCGCCGATCGGCAGCCAGTGGCCGCCGAAGTCCGCCGCGCGCTGCCGCGCGTTCGGGCCCGCGCCGCCCATCAGGATCGGCGGGTGCGGCTTCTGCACCGGCTTGGGATACGACCACAGCTTGTCGAAGTTGACGAACTTGCCGTGGTACTCGGCCTCGTCCTTCGTCCAGATCTCCTGCATCGCCGCGATTCGCTCCCGCAGGACCTTGAAGCGGGTGGCGAAGTCGGTGCCGTGGTGCGCCATCTCCTCCGCGTTCCATCCGCCCCCGACGCCGAAGAGCACGCGGCCGCGGGAGAGGTAATCGAGGCTCGCGACCTCCTTGGCCAGCACGATGGGGTCGCGCTCGATCACCAGGCAGATGCCGGTGCCGAGCATGAGCTTGCTGGTCACCGCGGCGGCGGCGGCCAGCGCCACGAACGGATCCACGGTGTGCCAGTACTCGCGCGGCAGGTCGGCTCCGCCCGGCCACGGGCTCTTGCGGCTGGCCGGGATGTGGGTGTGCTCGGGCACGAACAGCGACTCGAAGCCCCGGCCCTCGGTCTCGCGGGCGAGGTCGTCGATGCGGATCGCGTAGTCGGTGGAGAACTGGAACACGCCGTATTTCATGGCTCGGCCGTCTCCTCGGGGAAGGGTGGAAGTCCCGGGCATGGTGTTACCATGAATCCGCGATCAAGCCAATCGAACGATCGGCCAATCGAACGATCGGGAGGAGCCCATGACGCGGAGTGCCCGCTCCACGCTGCGCACGCTGGCGATCGCGGTCGTGCTCGGCTTCGCGCCCCTGCCCGCCCCCGCCGCCGATCGCGGCCCGGTGGACGCGGCCACCCAGCAGGTGGAGCGGGGGGCCAATCAGATCGGCCAGGGCAAGGTCATCGAGGGGGCCGGGGAGACCGCGAAGGGCATCGGCAACACGGCGATGGAAGGCGCGAAGTACACCGGCCAGCGGCTGGAGGAGGCGGGCAAGGCGGCCGCGCCCGAGGCCAAGACCGCGTGGGAGCGCACCAAGGAAGGCGCGGTGGCCTTCGGGTCGAGCGTGCGCGAGTTCGTCGGGTCGCTGTTCCGCTGAGCCCGGGCTAGCGGGCGCGCGGCGGGCGCGGCGGCTTGGCGAGGTAGGCCGCGAGCGCGGCGCTCTCCCGCTCCTGGAACGCCACCGCGATGCGTAGCTGCTCCCGGTACTGCTCGAGCGTCTTGCCTCCCAGCACGATCTTGCGGCTCTCGAAGAACCCGGCCACCTCCCGCTCCCACTCCGGGCTCACCAGCCCGGTCACGCCCTCGTACATCCGCCGGTAGGCGCTGCCCGGATACTGGCGGGCCATCGTCTCCCAGTTCGCCTGGAGGTACTCCCAGGCGAGGCGGCGGCTGTAGACCGAGACGAGCAGGGCGCGCATCACGAAGGGCGCGTCCTGGCTGCGCACCTCGCCGTTGGTGGTCTTCTCGAGGGTCCGGCGGATCAGCTCCGGCGGGCGGAACGCGGCGAGGGCGTAGAGGTAGCGCTGCTCCTCCTGCGGGGTGCGCGCGGCCTTGAACCGCTGGAGGAACTCGTCGTACTCGGTCTCGCCGCCCGCCGTCGCGACGATCGCGATGACCGCGGGCAGCACGTCGGCGTCCACCGCGCTCTCATCCTCCCGGTAGCGCGCGTAGAGGGAGCGGGCCCGGTCCTGCGTCTCCCCGTCGCCGCCCAGCGTTCCGAGGGTGCGGAGCAGATCGGCGCGGAGCTGCCGCGCCAGCTCGTCCTCGCCGGGCTGCGGCTCCCAGCCGAGGCGCTCCACCACCCCGCTCACCCGCTGGCGCACCAGCGCCTCGAGGTCACCCCGGCTCGCGTCGGGGATCACCCGGTTGGCGTAGCCCCAGGACCCGATGATCGCGGTCCACACGTTGCGGTCGGCCTCCTCTCCGAAGCGCGCGGTGAGGTCGAGGTAGTCGGGCGAGGTCATGAGGCCGGCCTGGAGCAGCGCGAAGGCGTCGCTCACGAGGTTGAAGCGCTCGATGGGGGCGAGCTTCTTGAGCGCGCCGGTCAACTTCTTCAGCAGCGGCGCCGCGTACTGCACGCGGTAGAAGCCGTGGCCGCCCGCGTTGACGACCACCCACTCCGGCGCGGCCGGCAGGGAGACGGTCAGGTCCTCGTCGCCCAGCAGTACCGGCTTGTCCACGAAGCCGCGCTTGACCGAGGCGCGCACCCGCACCGGAATCTTCCAGCGCTCGGCGGCCGCGCCCTCCGCGGGCAGATAGGTGAAGCGCCGCTGGCTGAGCTTGAGGCCGGTGCCGTCGGGCTCCACGATCACCAGGGGATAGCCGGGGCGGAAGATCCAGCCGTCCATCACCTCGGGGATCGGCTGCTGCGCGGCGTCGCCGAGCGCCTTCCACAGGTCGGTGGTCTCCGCGTTGCCGAGGCGGTGACGCTCCAGGTAGAGCCGCACCCCGTCGCGGAACACGTCGCCCGAGAGGTACTGCTCCAGCATGCGCAGCACCGAGGCCCCCTTCTCGTAGGTGAGCAGGTCGAACATCGCCTCGCAGTCGCGGGGGGCCCGTACCTCGAACTCGATGGGCCGGGTGTGGTGGAGACCGTCGACGCCCATCGCGGCCGCGCGCGACACTCCGAAGGTGGTCCAGCGCTTCCACTCCGGCTTCCAGGCGTCGACCGCGAGCAGCTCCATGAAGGTGGCGAAGGCCTCGTTGAGCCAGATGCCGTTCCACCACAGCATGGTGACGAGGTCGCCGAACCACATGTGGGCGATCTCGTGGGCCACCACGTCCGCGACGCGCTCGCGCTCGGTGTGGGAGGCGACCGCCTCGTCGACCAGCAGCGCGGTCTCGCGATAGGTGATCGCGCCGAGGTTCTCCATCGCGCCCGCCGCGAAGTCCGGGATCGCCAGCATGTCGAGCTTGTCGCCCGGGTACGGCAGCCCGTAGTAGCCCTCGAAGAACTCGAGGGTGAAGGCGCCCACGTCGAGGGCGAAGCGGGCCAGGTGACGCTTGCCCGGCACGCACCACACCCGCAGCGGCGTGGCGCCGACCATCACCGGATCGGTGGCCTCGAGGTCCCCCACCACGAACGCGACCAGATAGGTCGACATCCGGATGGTATCCGCGAACGCGACCGCCTTGCGGCCCGCTCCCGCGGGCGACTCGCCGGTCACCCGCGCGTTGGACACCGCCACCAGCGCCTCCGGGATCACGAGGGTGACCCCGAACACCGCCTTGAACGCGGGCTCGTCCCAGCACGGGAAGCCGCGCCGCGCGTCGGTGGCCTCGAACTGGGTGGCCGCGATGGTGTGCGAGCCCCCGGCTGCGTCCTTGTAGGTGGAGCGGTAGAACCCGTGGAGGCGATCGTTCAGGATGCCGGTGAAGGCCAGCGTGAGCCGGTGCTCGCCGGGCGGGATCGGGCGCGGGAACGTGAGGCGCGCGCGCTCGGCCGCCTCGTCGAGCGTGGCGGTGCCGTCCACCACCTCGCCGCCCGCGGTCTGCACGCTGACCGACTGGATCGCCAGCTCCGCCGCGTTGAGCAGGATCTCGGTCACCGGCTCCGACACCGTGATCGCGACGGTCTCCTGCCCCGCGAAGGTCGCGGCGTCGAGATCGGGCTCGAGGCGCAGATCGTAGCGCGAGGGCACCACCGTCGTCGGCAGTCGGTAGTCCATGTCGCAGGAAAGGATAACACCGGCCCGCGACGGGGACACCCCGACTTGTGCGCCGCCGCGCGCGAAACGCGTGGCGGCGGGCGCGCTTAGCCGGCGGGCCGCGCCGCCGGGGCCACCCAGATCGCGGCGCCCAGGGCGAGGAGCCGGCCGCTCGCGTCGAACAGCGCGGTGCCGGCGTAGCGGCGGCGGCTGCCCGGGTGGCCGTCCGCGGGTCCGGGCTCGGGCCAGCCCATCACGATCAGGGGCTGGCGGCCGTCGATCGGCTCGCGAATCTCCACCTGCAAGGTACCGGTGTTGCCCGGGCCCGGGAGGGCCCAGCCGCCCGGGCAATCGAGCGCGGCCCAAACGAGCTCGGTGCGGAGGCGGCCGTCGCCGTCGAGCAGCGCGGGATCGGGCCGCCAGCCCGCGACCCGCGTGCGGCCGTGGTCCGAGCCGTCGCCGGGCAGCGGGCCCGCGAAGAGCCGCATGCCGTCGCCGGACGCGCGATGGTGCCCGCACACGAAGCACTCCGGAAACGTGTGCGGGACCGCGCCGTCTCTCAGCTCCGCCTCGAAGCGCCGCGAGGCTTCGAGCGCGAAGGACAGCGGCGGCGGTACGGGCGCGGTCACCCGCAGCCGCGCCGCCGACGTGCGTGCGATCAGCGCGGGGCCGTCGTGGACCTCGACCGTGCCGTCGGTCGTGCGCAGCGCGAGCGGCCGATCGAGCGGGACGCCGGCGCGGGAGCGGATCTCCACCGCGATGGCGCCCGCGGCAGCCGCGACGCGGCCGCAGAAGTAGCCGCCGTTGCCGGTCGCGGAGACGGCGTCGTGCGGGCCGCGGAAGCGCCGCGCGATGACGATGCTGGCGTCGGACACGGCGGCTATCCTCTCACGGATGACGCGCCTCCCGAGGCCACCCGGCCCTTGACAGCCGTCGATGCCCGGCGCGACACTCGGCGCCGTGCCTCTCACCAGCCTGAAGGATCGGATCGCAGTCGTCACCGGCGGCGCCAGCGGCATCGGGCGCGCGCTCGCCCTGCTCTTCGCCCGCGAGGGCGCGCACGTGGTGGTGGCGGACCTCGACGAGGCGGGCATGGCCGAGACGGTGGCCGGCGTGGTCCAGGCCGGCCGGCGCGGGCTCGCGGTGAAGACCGACGTGAGCCACCTCGCCGACGTGCAGGCCCTCGCGGATCGCGCGTTCGCGGAGCTCGGCGCGGTCCACGTGGTGTGCAACAACGCGGGCGTCGCGCTCTGGGGCGGCCTCGAGTCGGTCTCCCACCAGGACTGGGAGTGGGCGATGGGCGTCAACCTCTGGGGCGTGATCCACGGGGTGGAGGCGTTCGTGCCGCGCATGGTCGCCCAGAAGCAGCCGGGCCACGTGGTCAACACCGCGTCGATGGCGGGCCTCATCGCCTCGCAGGGGCTCGGCGTCTACAACACCACCAAGTACGCGGTGGTCGGCCTGTCCGAGACGCTGCAGAAGGACCTGCGCGGCCACGACATCGGGGTCTCGGTGCTCTGCCCGATGGGCGTGAACACCCGCATCCGCCAGAGCGAGCGCAACCGCCCCGCCACGCTCCGCAACGCAACCGCCGCCCGCGAGGGCACCGCGGTCGAGCTGATCGGCCGCTACCTGCCGCCCGAGCACGTGGCGGAGCGGGTGCTGCGCGCGATCTACGCCAACCGCCTCTACGTCATCACCCACGAGGAAGGTCTGACCCCGCTCAAGCGCCGCTTCGAGCGCATGGCCCAGGCCATCGAGGAGAACAAATGAAGTTCTCGGTCATCGAGGGCTGGGGCAAGCTGCCCGAGGGCTTCAGCTACCGAGAGGTCGCGGGGGTGGCGGTCGACAAGCAGGATCGAGCGTTCGTGTTCAACCGGGGCGAGCACCCGATCATCGTGTTCGACCGGGACGGCAACTTCCTCCGCTCGTGGGGCGAGGGCGTGATCCGCCGCGCCCACGGCATCACCATCGACGCCGACGACATGGTGTGGCTCACCGACGACCTGCACCACACCGTGCGCAAGTTCACCCCGGAGGGCAAGCACCTCCTCACCATCGGCAACCCCGACACCCCCGCCGAGCTGCAGGGTGGCCAGCCCTTCAATCGGCCGACTCACGTGGCGATCTGCCCCAAGAGCGGCTACCTGTTCGTCTCCGACGGCTACGGCAACTCGCGGGTGCACAAGTACTCCCCCGACGGCGAGCACGTGATGTCGTGGGGCGAGCCGGGCACCGATCCCGGCCAGTTCAACCTGCCTCACAACCTGGTGACCGACCGGGACGGCCTCGTCTACGTGGCCGACCGCGAGAATCACCGGGTGCAGATCTTCGACGGCAAGGGCGGCTACCAGGGCCAGTGGAACAACCTCCACCGCCCGTGCGGGCTCTTCGCCGATCGCGCGCATGACCTCTTCTTCGTGGGCGAGCTCGGCTCCGGGATGCCGGTGAACGAGAAGACCCCGAACCTCGGCCCGCGGGTCAGCGTGCTCGACGGCAAGGGGCAACGCCGGGCGCGCTTCGGCGGCCAGTTCGCGAGCGAGAAGCCGGGCGAGTTCATCGCGCCGCACGGGCTCGTGGTGGACTCGCGCGGCGACGTCTACGTGGGCGAGGTCTCCTGGACCGGCTACGGGCAGTTCCTCACCCCGCCGCGGGTGATGCGCTCGTTCCAGAAGTTCCGGCGCGCGGGCTAGGGCGCTCCCGATCCCCGCGGGCTAGGCGCCCTCGCGGATCGGCAGGAAGCGGGCGGTCGCCTTCGCGACCACCTCGCGCGTCTCCCAGTCCTCGATGGTGGCCTCGAGGTCGATGTACTTGCCCCAGTCCCGCACCGCGCGGCCGCGCCCGAGCAGCGGCCGCTCGATCGGCGTCCCCCTCACATAGCGGACGCTCAGCTCGCCGGTCACGTAGAGCCGGCCGGTCGCGCTGACCGCCGCGCCCGCCAGCACCTCGTCGAGGTAGGCGGCCACGATGCCGCCGTGCGCCGCGCCGGGCGGGCCCTCGAAGCGGCGCGGGATCAGGATCGGGGAGAGAACCTCCCCTCCCTCCGGCCCCTCGCTCTGGAACGTCCGCACCCGCAGGCCGATGTCGTGCCCCGGCCCACAGCCGAAGCAGTTGTGGAAGCTCGAGCGGGAGCCGCTGAACTTCACCTCGATGAGCGGGGCGAACCGCTCCGCGAACGGCGGCGGCACCGGCGGATCGTGGATCATGCCCGGCCCTTCATCCGAAATATCGGCGGAGCATCGGCTCCCACGCCGCGAGCGGGCGCGTCGGCTGGCCGACCACCTTGGCCCCGTCGTCCCACCGCCGGAGGCGCACGGCGTCGGTCATCCACGGATGCGCCGCGTGCCGGGCGATCTCCTCCGCGCTCATGAGGCCGCCCTGCAGCCTGAGGGTGTGCTGGGACGCCGGTGAGAGGGACGCGTGGTAGGTGGGCTCGGTGGCGCACAGGTACCGCTTGGCGTCGGCATGCATGCGCACGAGCCACGCCACCCGCTCCGGCACGCGGGGCGCGATGAGATCGGCGCCCAGATCGTGGTGGCCGCGGGTGCCGGGCTGCGCGCCGCCCACGCGATCGAACACCAGCGCCTGGTCCACCGCCACGCGGCCCACATCGTGGAGCAGGCAGGCCAGCGTGAGCTCCTCGTCCGCGCCGGAGGCCTCGGCCAGCTCCGCGCACTGCAGGGCGTGCGCCAGCTCCGACACGCGCTCGGCCCCGTAGCGGCGCGCGCCCGCGTGGGCCATGGCCTCGAGCAAGGCGGCGGTCGGCGGGGCGCTCGAGGCCATGTCGATCTGGAGTATACTCGGCGGGCGACGGCCACTACCACCAGATGTTGCCGCCCGGCGGATGGCTCCGCGCCGCGCGGCGAAAAGGAGAGCGACGATGGCGGTGAGCGTGAAGGTGATCACGGACGGCCCGCTCATGGTGAAGGGCGAGGTCGAGGTGCAGGACGGTCAGGGCAACGCGATGCCACCCAAGGGTGGGGACACCGTCTTCCTCTGCCGCTGCGGCAGCTCCGCGAACAAGCCCTACTGCGACGGCGCCCACAAGAAGGTCGGCTTCAAAGCCTGACCTCCGGCCCCACCCTCTCCCCTCCGGGGAGAGGGCGGGGTGAAGGGCTCACCGCCACGGCCGCGCGAGCCGCAGCGCGATCCCGAAGGCGGCCACTCCAACCAGTGCGATGAAGTACGGCGTGCGCGCCTCGCCCAGCACACCGCACATGAGCGGACCCAGGAAGATCGCCCCGTCCACGCCCACGCGATAGACCCCGGTGCGCCAGCCGAGCCGCGCGAGGTCGGTGTGCTCGCGGATCACGCCGAGCGGCAGCATCCACCCCGCCATGCTGAGCCCGAAGAGCGCGGACCCGAGCCCCACCACGGGGAGTGAGCCCAGACCCACCGCGAAGAGCGCCACGCCCAGCACCGCGGCAACCCCGACCAGCAGCGGTGGGCGACCGATGCGATCCGCGAGCCAGCCCACCGGCAACAGCACCAGGAGGTCCACCAGCTGCGACAGCGAGAGGAGCCCCGAGATGCCGGCGCGCTCGAGGCCGAACTCGCGCGTGCCGCGCAGCGGGATCACGAACTGGCTCACCGCGGACCACGCGAGCGCCATGATGACGCCGAGCGCGAACATGAGTCGCACGACGGGCGCGAGCGGCTCGCGCCGGCCCGGCGCCGAGGCCGCGGGCGCGCCGCCCGCCGGTGTCTCCGGCGCGTCGCCCGCCGCGGCCAGGTGCCGGCGCAGGGCGAGCGCACCCGCGATCGCGGCCAGCAGCGGCCCGCACGCCACGAGCAGCGTGAGGTTCCAGCGCCAGCCCTCGGGGAGCGTCCCGACCAGCACGAGCCCGCCCAGCACGCCGAGCATGCCGGCGAACTCGAGCGTGTTCAGACGGAAGGAGGCGCCGGGTCCGGGCCGCTCCCGGAGCACCGCGGTCAGGCTGCCGACCATGACCAGCGTGTGCGCCAGCCCGGTGAGCATCCGCCCCATCACCAGCACCGGCAGCGGTCCCGCGGTGGCCAGCAGCAGCATCCCGATCAGCAGCGTGAACGGCGCGGCGACCAGCGCGGCGGCGAGACGCCGGCTCGCGAGGGCTCCCACCGGCAGATCGGCGGCCATGCGCGCGAAGCCGAACGAGCCCGCGAGCACGCCCAGCTCCCAGTCGGGCAGACCCTGGGCGCGGGCGATGTCGGGCAGCAGCGGAACGAACGCGCCGACGCAGATCGTGCTGGCGAGGACGACCAGACACAGCAGGGCCGTGCCCCGGTCCAGCCCCATGGGGAGAGCGCCCTAGCGCGCGGGGCCGCTCAGGGCTCGGCTCCCGGCGCCTCGCCCGGAGCCGAGCCCGGAGATGCAAACGTCCGCGGCCGCCACCACGGGTAGAACGGCGGCATGTCGGCGCTGGGACGCAGGGTGAAGCGGGGCGGACGCTTCTCGAGGAACGCGGTCACGCCCTCGTGGGCGTCGGCGGAGCGGCCGGTCCAGTCCATGCACCGCGAGTCGAGCCGGTGCGCCTCCATGGGATGGTCGGCGCCGAGCAGGCGCCACATCATCTGCCGCGAGAGCGCCACCGAGATCGCGGAGGTGTTCTGCGCGATCTCGCTCGCGAGCGCCCGCGCCGCCGGCAGGAGCTGCTCGGGCGGGACCACGCGGCTCACCAGGCGCCCCGCGAGGGCTTCCTCGGCCGGGAACACGCGCCCGGTGTAGACCCACTCCGCGGCCTGGCTCGGCCCCACCAGGCGCGGCAGGAACCACGTGCTGCACGCCTCCGGAACCACTCCGCGGCGCGCGAACACGAAGCCGATGCGGGCGGCCGTGGAGGCGAGGCGCACGTCCATCGGCAGGGTCATGGTGATGCCGAAGCCCACCGCGGGCCCGTTGATGGCCGCGATCAGCGGCTTCTTCATGTCGTAGATGCGCAGGGTGACGCGGCCGCCGCCGTCCTCGTGATCGCCCGGCCCCTCGCCCTGGCGGCGCGCGACGCGATCAAAGGTCTTGCCGCCGCCCGAGAGATCCGCGCCCGCGCAGAACGCGCGCCCCGCGCCGGTGACGATCAGCGCCCGGACCGCATCGTCCGCGTCGGCCTGGTCCAGCACCGCGAGCAGCTCCTCCAGCATCACGGTGTTGAGGGCGTTGAGCTTGTGGGGTCGATGCAGCGTGACGGTGCCGACGCCGTCGGCGACCTCGTAGCGGATCGTCTCGAGGGCCACGGTCAGCGCGCGGCGGAGGGCTCGCCGGAGGCGGGCTCGTCGGCCTCGCCCTGCTTGAGCTTGCGGAAGACGGTCTTGGGATCGATGCCCAGCATCTTGGCCGCGAGGGTCTTGTTGCCCTTGGTGATGCGCAGGGTCTCCTCGAGCAGCCGCTGCTCGACCTCGGCGAGCGGGGTGCCGATCCGGATCTGGAAGGCGCCCTCCGGAACCCCGCCCCCCTCCCCGGCGCCGGTGGGCCCGTCGCGCAGCAGCATCACCGGACGCTCGCGCACCGCGTCCGGCAGGTCGTTCACGTCCACCCGCAGGCCGCGCGCGAGCACCACCGCGCGCTCGACCACGTTCTCGAGCTCGCGCACGTTGCCCGGCCACGAGTAGGCCTCGAGGCAATCGAGCGCCTCGTCGGTGAAGCCGTCGAGCTGCCGGTTGTTCTTGGCCGCGTACACTCTCAGGAAGTGCTGGGCGAGGAGCGGCACGTCCTCGTGGCGGTCGCGCAGCGGCGGCACCTGGATCGTGATCACGTTCAGGCGGTAGAAGAGGTCCTCGCGGAACCGCTTCTCCCGCACCAGGGTGGCCAGGTCCTGGTTGGTCGCGGTCACGATGCGCACGTCGACCCGCAGGGTCTTGGTGCCGCCCACCCGCTCGAACTCGCCCTCCTGCAGCACGCGCAGGATCTTGGGCTGGGTCACCAGCGACAGCTCCGCGATCTCGTCGAGAAAGAGCGTGCCGCCGTCGGCCAGCTCGAAGCGGCCCTCCTTGCGGCCGGCGGCGCCGGTGAAGGCGCCCTTCTCGTAGCCGAACAGCTCGGACTCGAGCAGGGTCTCCGGCAGCGCCGCGCAGTTGACCGCGATGAACGGTCCCTCGCGCCGGCTGGAGCGATCGTGGATGGCGCGGGCCACCAGCTCCTTGCCGGTGCCGCTGCCGCCCTGGATCAGCACGGTGGCCGAGCTGTCCGCCACCTGCTGCACCAGCGTCATGAGCCGCCGGAACGCGGGGCTCGCCCCGATCATGTTGCCCTGACGGAGCAGGTCGTCGAGGCGCTTCTGCAGGGCGCGGTTCTGGGTGATCAGGTCGCGGCGCTCCAGCGCCTGGCGCACCACCTTGGTGAGCTGCGCGCGCTGGAAGGGCTTGGTCAGGAAGTCGGTCGCCCCGTCCTTCATGGCGCGCACCGCCTCCTCCACCGTGCCGAACGCGGTGAGGAGGATGACGTCCACGTCGGGCGCCACCGCCTTGGCCTCGCGCAGCAGCTCGAGCCCGGTGAGGCCGGGCATCTTCAGGTCGGAGAGCACGAGGTCGACCCCGCCGCCCTGCAGCCGCTCCAGCGCGGCCTGCCCGTCGGGGGCGAGCACCACCGCGTAGCCCTCGCGGGTGAGCGCGCGCTCGAGGCTCTGGCGCACCGCGGGGTCGTCGTCGGCCACCAGGAGCGTGGCGAGCGGCGCGATGGGCTCAGGCATGCTCGAGCTTCCGGATCGGCAGCGCGAGGGTGAAGGTGGCTCCCACGCCCGGCGTGCTGCTCCAGCGGATCTTGCCGCCGTGCTCCTCCACGATCTGGCGCGAGATCGACAGTCCGAGGCCGGTGCCCTGGGGCTTGGTGGTGAAGAACTGCTCGAAGATGCGGCGGCCCACCTCGGCCGAGATGCCGGCCCCGCTGTCCGCCACCGCGATCTCCACCGTCTCGCCCACGCGCTGGGTGGTGAGGGTCAGGCTGCCTCCCTGCGAGACCGCCTCGAGACCGTTCTTCAAGAGATTCAGCACCGCCTGGCGCAGCAAGGTGCGGTCGAACTCCATCGACGGGACCGCGGGATCGGTGGCCACCTTGACCTGCACCCCCTGGCGCGCCGCGAGAGGGCGCACGAACTCGGCCAGCGCGGTGACCATGTCGTTGACGGAATCCTCCTCGAACTGGGGCCGCGGGAAGCGGGCGAAGGCCAGGTACTCCTCGGTGAGCGCGTCGAGCGCGGTGACCTGATCGCGGATCGCGGTGACCAGCTGGGTGGCCTCGGTCCCGTCCTCGCTCACCCGCCCCTGCACCATGTCGCCGAGCAGCTCCGCGTTCAGCTCGATGGCCGCGATGGGGTTGCGCACCTCGTGGGCCACCTTCAGCGACAGGCGCCCGACGGTGGCCATCCGCTCCGCCTCCACCAGCTCCTCCTGCGCGGTCTGCAGCCGGGTGAGCGTGCCGGTCAGCTCCGCGTAGAGACGCTCCACCTCGCCGCGCGCGCGTCGCTCGCGCTCCGCCACCTGGCCCAGCGCGAAGGCGGGCAGGCCCACCAGGAACATGAGGATGAGCGGCGGGGTCCAGCCCACCCACGGCGGCACCAGCGCGGCGGCCGCCGCGTAGAGCAGGCCCGCCACCAGGGCCACCAGGAGCCCGATCCACGGGCCGAAGTAGTAGGCGTTGACCGCCACCAGGGGGAAGAAGAGGAGATAGAAGAGGCTGTCGCCCCCGCCGGTGAGGTACAGCAGGCCGAACACCAGCAGGAGGTCGATGCAGAGGGCGGCGGTGAAGATCCGCCGGGTGGCGCGCGGGTTGACCGTGACGAGCGCGAAGATGCCCGCCTTGTAGAGCGCGAACCAGATGACGAGGGAGTAGACGTCCACGCGATGGCGCGGACGCAGCGGCACCAGGCCGAGCGAGGCCAGGCCGCCCACCATCACGAAGGCCAGCAGCACCGCGAACAGCCGCTCGTCTCGCTCCAGCAGCCGCAGGAGCGCGGCCCGCGTCCGGGAGGGGGCGGTCACCGCCATGACGGGGGAGACAGTATCACGGGTCACGACGCTCCGGCGGAGGCCCCCGCCGGCGGAGCGCCGGCCAGCGACGTCGCTTCCTCGCGGCGCAGCAGCGGCAGCGCGAGCAGCGGCAAGAGCCCGATCAGGCCCACCGCGATCAGCAGCCGGCCCAGGCCCGAGTAGTCCTGCTGGGAGACCCCGAACGCCTCGTTGAGATAGCGAGTGCCGAGCTCGCTGGCCGACAGGGCCAGGTTCATCAGCGAGGCCATGATCGCGAACATGGTGGCCTCGGCCCCGCGCGGCGCGGTGCGCGCGATCAGGGCCAGCATCGGCACCATGCTCAGCTGGCCGAGGGGCGCGGAGATCGTGGTGTCGATGAACGCGAACGTGCGCGGGCTCAGGCCGAACCAGCCATACACCTCGTAGAACAGGCCGATGGTGGGCAGGTAGAGCACCGCGCCCGCGACGGTGACCCAGAACAGGGTGTAGCTCACCGGCCGGTGGGTGATCGGCTTGCGGAACACGATCAGGCCCGCCAGGCTCAGCACCGCGCTCACCTGGGCGAGCACGCCGAGGAACTCCTGGTCGAACCCGAGGTGGTCGATCGCCCAGTAGTTGAAGCCCTGCCCCGCGCCGGGCACCGCGCGGAAGCAGAAGATGGCGAAGGCCGCGACCGCGACCCCGCGCGAGATCCCGATCCGCCGCAGGAGCAGCACGATGATGGTGGCCGACACGACCAGGATGATCTCCTGGCCGAACGGCACCGAGAGCGCCTCCAGCAGCACGCCCAGGACGGCGTAGGCGAGGCCGCCCAGCACCACCAGGCGCGCGTTGCCCGCCCCGAGCGGATTGGGCGCGTCGGGGTCCGCGGGCGGCCGCGCGGGCGCGCGCGGGATCAGCCAGGCCGAGGCCATCACCAGCAGCGGGAGCACCAGCGAGAGCGCGAACACGGTTCGCGCCCCCACCTCGCCCGCCAGCCAGCCGCTCAGATAGCCCACCGCGATCGTCCCGACCAGCAGCGCCATCCGCCCGAGGGCCTGGATCTGCTTCATCTCCTCCTCGGTGCGCGCCATCTCCACGCTGAGCGCGTCCGCCACCACGTCCTGCACCATGAATCCCACCGTGCTGATGACGAGCGCGGCGAGGTACGTTCCCTTGGTGCTGGCGGTGGTGGCGAGCCAGGCGTAGCCCGCGAGGCTCAGCAGCGCGCCGAGCAGGAGGTAGGCGAAGCGGCGGCTGCCGAGGATCGGGTGGACGTCGGAGGCCACCCCGGCCACCATCTTGGTGCTCCAGGGCAGCGCCACCCAGAACGCGATGCCGGCCGCCTCCGCGGGGGTGATGCGGAGCACGTCCTTCTGGAAGTAGAGCAGGGCGATCGCGTTGATCCCACTCGCCCCGTAGCAGAAGTAGGTCACCAGCACCGGCAGGTAGGCCAGGCGCATCCCGCCCAGCAGGCTGCGCCCGAGTCCTCCCGGGCGAGCCGGCGCCGTCGACCCCGAGGACACGGTCTCGGCCGATTCCGCCATCTCCCGAGTGTAGCCCAGGGCCGACGAGACCGGCGAGCGTCCCCACTCTTGACGCGCGGCCACGCCGCCGCTACCGTCGGCGGCATGGCGATGGCCGGCGAGGGCGTGCTCGCGTTCTGGCACGACGTGGTCCCCGGCGGAGAGGGCGAGTTCGACCGCTGGCACCTGCGCGAGCACATCCCCGAGCGCCTGGCGGTGCCGGGGTTCCTGCGCGCGCGGCGCTACACCACCCTGGGGGCCCCGCCCCGCTACTTCTACTTCTACGAGACGGCCTCCCTCGACACCCTGCAGAGCCCCGCGTACCTCGCGCGCCTCGCCGACCCCACCCCGTGGACCCGCCGGAGCATGCCCCTGGTGCGGAACAACATCCGCACCGCCTGCCGCGTGGTGGCCAGCCTGGGTGCCGCGATTGGCGGGGTGATGGCCACGATCCAGATCGGCCCCCGGCCCGGGTTCGAGGCCGAGCTGCGCTCCTGGCTCAGCACCACCATCCTGCCCAGCGCGGCCGAGGCCCAGGGCATCGTGGCCAGCCATCTCCTGGAAGGCGACGCGGGTGTCAGCACCGCGGCCAAGAGCGACGAGAAGAAGCTCCTGGCCACCCCGGACGCGCTGGTGTCCTGGGTGACCCTCATCGAGGGCATCGATGCGGAGGCGGTGGAGGCGGCGTGCCGGTCCCTGCTGGCCCCCGAGGCCCTGACCCGGCACGGCGCGGCGGACGGCGCGACGCCCGGCCTCTACCGCCTCCAGCTCGTCCTGCGCGGTCCGACCACCGGCTAGGCGGCGAGGGCGGGCACCCGGCGGTGCCAGTCCGTCGCGCCCTGGTAGGCGTGGCCGAGACGGAGCACGATGGCCTCGTCGAAGGGCCGCCCCACCAGCTGGAACCCGAGCGGCAGGCCCGCGGCCGAGAAGCCGCACGGCAGACTGAGGGCGGGCATCCCGAGTCCGTTGAACGGCCGCGTGAGCCGGGAGAAGCGGCCCTGCCGCTCGACGATGGTCTGGACGTCGCCCTCGACCGCGAACGAGAGCGGCGGGGCGGGCTCCGCGATCACCGGCGCCACCAGCGCGTCGACCTCGCCCCAGACTTCCCGGATGAAGCTGCGGGCGAGCCGCGCCCGCAGGCGCAGGGCCTGCAAGTAGTCGAAGGCGGGCACGCCCAGCCCCAGCTCGAGCCGGGCGCGGGTGAACGCACCGAGCTCCTCCGGCCGGTCGCGGAGCAGGCCGGCGTGCAGCGTGCTCCCCTCGCTGCGGGAGATCAGACCGGTCACGTCGGCCACCGCCTGGAGATCCGGCAGGCGCACGGCCTCGACGCGCGCGCCAAGGGTGCCGAACACCGAGGCGGCCGCGCGCACCGCGGCCTGCATCTCGGCGGTCAGCCCCTGGCCGAGGAGCGCCTCCGCCACGCCGATCCGCAGGCCGCGCACCGGGCCGTCCAGGGCCGCGACGTAGTCGTCCACCGGGTGGACGCTCGCGGTCGCGTCGAGCGGATCGGGGCCCGCCATGGCCTGGAGCATGAGCGCACAGTCGGCCGCGGTGCGTGCCATCGGCCCGATGTGATCGTTCGACCACGACAGCGCCATGGCGCCGGCGCGGCTCACCCGCCCGTAGGTCGGCTTGAGCCCGGTGATGCCGCAGAATGCCGCCGGCAGGCGAATAGACCCGCCGGTATCGGTGCCGATCGCACCCGCCGCGAGACCGGCCGCGACCGCCACCCCGGAGCCGCTCGAGGAGCCGCCGGTGCAGTGCTCGGGGGCCCACGGGTTGCGCGCGTGGCCGTGATGCGGGTTGTCGCCGAGGGCGCCCATGGCCAGCTCGGTCATGTTGAGCTTGCCGAGGTTGACGCCGCCGGCGTCGAGGAGCCGGCGCACCGCGGTGCAGTCCTGCTCCGCGGTGAAGTAGTCCCGCGCGCGGGTACCGCAGGAGGTGGGCAAGCCCCCGATCGCGCAGAGATCCTTGAACGCGAGCGGCACGCCGTGGAGCGGGCCGCGCCATTGACCGCGGGCCGCCTCCGCCTCGAGGCGCCGCGCCGCGGCCAGCGCGCCGTCGGCGTCCACCGTGATGAACGCGCGCAGCCGGCCGTCGAGCCGCGCGATTCGATCGAGGCAATACCGGGTGACCTCGACCGGCGAGACCTTGCCGTGGCGGATCGCAGCCGCGACCGCGGCCAGGCTGGTGAGCTCGACCACGCCGGCGCGCCTAGCGCGCGGACCGGGAGCCCGGGGCCGGGGGGCCGCCGGCGCGGGGCGCGCCGTCCTCCAGCGCCGCCGCGAAGCGCGCCGGCTCCTCGGCCAGCGAGAGCTCGCCGGCCAGCCGCTCGATCACGCCCACGAGATCCGCCAGCTCCGCCTGCTGGAACTTGTGCTCGCTCATGGCGGAAGCATACTACTATCGGGAACCGCGAGGCGGGACGGCTGGTTACCCGGTGTCAGAAAGGAGAACACGCATGCGGAGGACGCGTCTCGGTTCGTGGCTCGTGCTCGGGCTCGCCGCCCTGACCCTGCTGGCGGCGGCCCCCGCGGAGGCCCAGAAGAAGACCCTGGTGGTGGCGCTCAACCAGGACCCGGATCTGCTCGACCCGACCCTCTCGCGCACCTACGTGGGCCGGATCGTCTTCGAGCACATGTGCGAAAAGCTCTACGAGCTGGACGAGCACCTTCGCATCTTTCCCCAGCTGGCCGCGGCCATGCCCGCCATCTCCGACGGCGGCAAGACCGTCACCATCAAGCTGCGGAGCGGAGTGAAGTTCAACGACGGCACTCCGATGAACGCGGACGCGGTGAAGTTCTCGCTCGACCGGCACCGGGAGATGAAGGGCTCCAACCGGCGCAGCGAGCTCGAGTCGGTGAACACGGTGGAGGTCGTCGATCCGCTGACCATCCGCCTGCGGCTCAAGAGTGCCTTCTCGCCGCTGGTGGCCACCCTCGCCGACCGCTCCGGCATGCCGATCTCGCCCGCGGCGGCGAACAAGCTAGGTGACAAGTTCGCCACCGCCCCGGTGTGCGTGGGTCCGTGGTCGTTCGTGGAGCGCGTGCCGCAGGACCGCATCGTGCTCGAGAAGTCCAAGCACTACTTCGACCCCGGCCAGGCCCACTTCGACCGGCTCGTGTTCCGCATCATCCCCGACGACAACGTCCGGCTCGCCAATCTCCGCTCCGGCGACATCGACGTCATGCACCTGGTGGCTCCCACCGACTCGGTCAATCTCAAGAAGGAGGGCCGCTTCGAGGTCGCGAGCGTCACCGGCCTCGGCTACACCGGCGTCACCATCAACCTGCGCAACAAGACCGGCAAGACCCAGCCTCCGGGCGACCTCGGCACCCCGCTCGCCAACGACCCGCGGGTGCGCGAGGCCTTCGACCTGAGCCTCGATCGCGAGGCCATCAACCAGGTGGCGTGGGACGGTCAGTACACTCCGGCCTGCACCCCCATCTCGCCGGTGAGCCCCTTCTACGACAAGAGCAAGAAGTGCCCCGGGCGCGACGTGGCGAAGGCCAAGCAGCTCCTGGCCGCCGCGGGCCTGGCGAGCGGCTACGCGTTCGAGCTCACCATCGTGAACGACCCGCAGCAGCGCCGCTTCGGTGAGGTGATCCAGGGCATGGCCCGCGAGGCCGGCTTCAACATCACCCTGCGGCCGAGCGAGTTCGCCTCCGCGCTCACCGACGACGACAACGGCAAGCTGCAGGCCTTCGCCATCGGCTGGAGCGGGCGGGCGGACCCGGACGGCAACATCCACCAGTTCCAGACCTGCGGGGGGAGCCTCAACACCACCCACGCGTGCGACGAGGCGGTGGACGCGCTGCTCAACCGGGCGCGCGAGATCAGCGACCAGGGCGAGCGGGCCAAGCTCTACCGCGAGGCGATCGAGAAGATCCAGGCCCGGCGCAACGTGCTCTACGTCTATCACCTGAACTACATCGTGGCGTACCCCAAGAACCTCAAGGGGTACAAGGCGGTGCCGGACGGGCTGATCCGCATCAAGGGGGTGACCTGGAACTAAGCGGGTCCCGGTGCTCGAGTTCCTGATCCGACGGGTCGCGATCTCGGTCGTGACCCTGTTCGTGATCAGCCTCATCGTCTTCACCGGCGTGCGCATGATCCCCGGCGACCCGGCTCGCGTCATGGGCGGCACCGACGCCGACGCGGCCGGGCTCGCCGAGATCCGACAGAAGTACGGCCTCGACGATCCGATCCCGCTGCAGTACCTCCGCTGGATCGGGCTCGCCCTGCGAGGAGACCTGGGCGAGTCCATCCGCACCCGCGAGTCGGTGGTGTGGACGGTGGGGCGGAAGCTGCCGATCACCATCGAGCTGGCGTGCCTGTCCCTGCTGGTGGCGGTGGCCATCGCGATCCCGGCCGGGGTCTTCTCCGCGGTGCGCCGCAACACCGCGTGGGACTTCCTGGTCAACGCGCTGTCGCTCTGCGGGCTCTCGGTGCCGAGCTTCTGGCTCGGCATCATGCTGATCCTGCTGCTGTCGGTGCGCCTGCACTGGCTCCCCGCCTCCGGCTTCGTGCCCCCGTGGGAGAGCCCGCTCGCCAACCTGGAGCGAATGATCATGCCCGCCTTCGTGCTGGGCGCGGGCCTCGCCGCGGTGCTGATGCGCCAGACCCGCAACAGCATGATCGAGATCCTGGGCGCCGACTACATCCGCACCGCGTGGAGCAAGGGGCTGGCCGGGCGCGCGGTCATCTTCCGTCACGCCTTCCGCAACGGACTGATCCCGGTGGTCACGATCCTGGGGCTGCAGACCGGGGCCCTCATGGGCGGCGCGGTGGTGACCGAGCAGATCTTCGTGGTGCCCGGCTTCGGGCGGCTCATCGTGGAGGCGGTCTTCACCCGCGACTACCCGCTCGTGCAGGGGGTGGTGCTGGTCACCGCCAGCACCTACGTGCTGGTCAACCTGCTGGTCGATCTGTCCTATTCGGTGCTGAACCCGCGCATCCGCATCGGAGGCGCCGCCGGTGGCGGCTGAGACCGCGGCTCGCCTGCGCAAGCGCCTCTGGCGGCGGCCGCCCGCGGTGATCGGCGCGGTGGTGGTCCTCCTCTTCGTGGTCCTCGCGCTGGCCGCGCCGTGGATCGCGACCTCGGATCCCCAGCGCTCCGACTACGGCAAGATCCGGAAAGCCCCCACCGCCGCGAACCCCTTCGGCACCGACGACCTCGGCCGCGACATCTTTTCTCGCGTGGTCTGGGGCACGCGCATCTCGATGCAGGCGGGCGTCTTCTCGATCCTGCTCGCGATCGCGATCGGGGTGCCGGCCGGCCTCACCTCCGGCTATCGCCGGGGCGTCACCGACCAGCTCATCATGCGGCTCACCGACGCCTGGCTCGCCTTCCCGTTCCTGATCCTGGCCATCGGGCTGGTGACGATCATGGGCGCCTCGCTGACCAACGCCACCATCGCCATCGGACTGGCCGCCACGCCGACCTACATCCGGCTGACCCGCGGCCTCGTGCTCTCGACCCAGGAGGAGGAGTACGTGCAGGCCGCGCGCGCGATGGGCGCGGGCGGCCTGCGCACGATCCTCCGCCACATCCTGCCCAACATCGCGAGCGCGCTCCTGGTGCAGGCCACCGTGTCCATCCCGGCCGCCATCATCGCGGAGGCGATCCTGTCGTTCCTGGGCCTGGGCGTGCAGCCGCCGACGCCGAGCTGGGGCACCATGCTGAACACCGCGCAGCAGTTCCTGGAGACCGCGCCGTGGATGGCCTGGTGGCCCGGCCTCGCGATCTTCGCCCTGACGCTCTCGTTCAACCTGGCCGGCGACGGCCTGCGCGACCTGCTGGACCCGAAGGACTACTAGATTCAGGTACTCGTCGACCGAGAACAGCCGCCGCGTCCACTGCACATCCATGCCGCCCCTCCATGGCGGGAGCGTACGAGTGCTCCCGGGACGCCGGCGGCGGCCCGCTTCCGATACGTCGGGCGAGGTCTCCCCTAGCCGCGGGGGGCGAGAAGCGCGGTCAGCTCCCGGAGATCCGTGAGGGTCTCCGCGCGGTCCACGACCTTCACGACCTCGCGGGCGTGATCGTCGCCGAGGGGCGGCGACGCCAGCGAGACGAACTTCTCCACGACCTCGGCGGTCGGCACCGGGTCCTCGAAATCACCGCGCACCACGCGGGTGACGCCGGTGAGCACGCGGCCGCCCTTCAAGCGGACCTCCACCCGCGCGGTCGGATGATCGGCGCGGCGGGGCGACATGTCGGGGTCGGGCACCACCTCCACCCGCGAGGCCAGGTCACGGATGCGCGCGTCGCCGAGCGCGGGCGGGAGGAACGCGGACACGTCGGCACGCCCGAGCACGAGCGCGGCGCCCACCGCGTACGGGATGGAGAACTTGGCACCCAGCATCGACTCGGGCTCGGCGCTGCCCATGCGGGGGCCGAACGGGATCGTGGTGACGACCACCCGGTCGACGTCGTCGGCACGGATCTCCCCGGCCTTGACCAGGGGCAGCAGAGCATCCAGCGCGAAGTGGTTGTAGCGGCAGCAGGCGTAGAGCTTGAAGTAGTTCTGCTGGATGCGGAGCGGCCCGCCCAGGCCGTCCAGCGCGCGCTCGGGCTCGAAGCGGTCGGCGAGGATCGTGCCGTAGACGTCGCTCGGCGCGTCGGGCAGGCCGGTGAAGCCCGCACGGTGGAGATCGACGGCGAGGATCCCCTCGAGCCCCGAGCGACCCGGGTAGGCGTTGCGGACCGTCACGCCCTCCAGCGCCGGGGTCCACGTGTTGGCCGGGGACATGCTGGCCGAGAGGTTGATCACCGATCGCACGCCCGACGCGTCGAGGCCGGCGAGCTTCGCCACCGCCACCGCGGTGCCGATCGTGCCCCACGTGCCGTGGGAGTGGACGTTTGGGCGCGGCGTGGTCGCGCCGCCCAGGCGCGAGCACACCTCGTAGCCGGCGATGATCGCCTCGAGCAGGCGCCGGCCGTCGGCGCCCGTGTCCTCGGCCACCGCCAGCGCGGCGGGGATCACGTGGATGGCCGGGTGGCCGCCCCCGAGACGGCTCCCCTCGTCGACCTCGAGAGCCACGCCCGCGGTGGCGTTGGCGAACGTGGCCAGCAGCGGGTCCACGCGCCCGCCGTGGCCGATCAGCGAGGCGGCGGGCCGCGAGCCGCGCCCCCGCATGGCCTCGGCGAGCCGCCGATTCTCCGGCTGCGCGCTGCCGGCCGCGATCGCCCCGATGGTGTCGAGGAGCACGAGGCGCGCGGCCGCCACCGCGTCCTCGGTCAGGCGATCGAGACGTACCTCCTCGACGAACCGCGCGAGCCGGTCGAGGTAGTCCACGCCGAGCCGCGCCCTACCCCGCGGTGCCGCCGAGCGGCGCCACCGGTCCCGTCCGGGCCAGGAACTGCCCGTAGCCCGGCTTCTGCTCGAGCCGGCCCTGGTTGAGGAGTACCTCGCCGCGCAGCACCGTCATCCACGGCCGGCCCTTGGACTTCCACCCTTCGTAGAGCGTCCAGCCCGCGACCCCGTGGTGATCGGCCACCTTGATCGTCCCGTCCGCGTCGGGATCGATGATGGTCAGATCGGCGTCGGCCCCGACACGGATCGCCCCTTTTCGAGGATAGAGCCCGAAGATACGGGCCGGGTTCTCCGCCATCACGCGCGCCAGCCACGTCACGGGCAGGCCCCGCTTGACCACGCCCTCGCTCCACATCAACGGCACCAGCGTCTCGATGGATGGGCTTCCGAACGGGATGGGGCTGCCGTTGCCGTCCACGAAGATGTTCTTCCAGCCCGGCTCCTTCAGCTCCTTGCGCCGCGGCGAATGGTCGCTGGCCACGGTGGCGATGTAGCCCTCGCGGCTGCCGCCCCAGAGCGCCTCGCCGTCGCCGCCGCCCACCGGCCGCAGCGGCGGCCCGATCTTGGCGAGCGGCCCCCACGCCTCCATCTCCTTCTCGGTCAGCAGCATGTACTGGGGGCAGGTCTCGGTCCACACTTGCTGCCCGCGGGCCTGCGCGGCCTTGATCCGCTCGAGCCCGCCCTTCGTCGAGAGATGGACCACGTACACCGGACACTTCGTCATCTCGCCGATGAGGATGGCGCGGTTGATCGCCTCCTCCTCGGTCCACGGCGGACACGTGGCGGGGAAGTCGGTGGGCTTCACCTTCCCGGCCGCGATCGACTTGTTCTCCAGGTGGTACAGGATGTCGCCGTTCTCGCAGTGGAGCTGGCAGATGCCGCCCAGCCCGGCGATCTTCTCCATGACCTGGGCGATGAACTCGTCCGAGCACATGCGGTTCGGGCGCTTCTTGTAGGTCATGAAGATCTTGTACGAGGTGACGCCCTGCTCGAAGGCCTCGGCCAGCCCGTCCAGGATGTAGGGCTGGTTGTTCAGGATGAAGTGGAAGCCGAAGTCGACCACCGATTGCGAGCCCGCCTCGTCGCGCAGCCGCTTGAGCGCCTGCGGCAACGTCTCCTTCGCCTGGTCGTCGTACTCCACGAACGATAGCAGTGAGGTGAGCCCCGCGTGGGCCGCCGCCACCGGCCCGGTGCGCCAGTCGTCGTAGACCTTCCCCAGGTGCACGTGGCAGTCCATCAGCCCCGGCAGCACGTACTTGCCGCGGGCGTCGATGGTCCGCTCCGCCGGCGGCAGCATCGCCTCCGCGCCCAGGGCCACGATCCTCCCGCCGCTCACCGCCACCGCGGTCTCCAGCACCTCGGTGGAGGTGACCACGCGCCCGCCGCGGACGAGCAGGTCTACGTGCGGGGCCGCCATCACGGCCTCCGTGGGGTCGGCTGGGTGAGGAGCCCGTAGTGCTCCGGGTGCCGGCGGGCGAGGAAGTCCCAGCGCTTGCGCGCCGGGGTCATGGCCTCCAGGTCGATGCGGGCCGCGATCAGCTCGTCGCCGGTGGTGGCGGCCTTGGCCAGCACCTGCCCCATCGGGCTCACGATGCAGGAGCCGCCGATCAGCTCCATGCCGTCCTCGATGCCGGCCTTGGCGATGCCGACCACGAAGAGGTTGTTCTGGTAGGCGCCCGCGCGCAGGCAGAGCTCGTTGAGGTCGAGGGCCAGCGGCGAGAGCGGCGTGTTGTAGCCGATCAGCACGATCTCGGCCCCCAGCAGGCCCAGGCTGCGATAGGACTCGGGAAAGCGCCGGTCCTGGCAGATCGCGATGCCGACCTTGGTCTTGGCGGCGTCGAAGACCCGGTAGCCGCTGTTGCCCGACTCGAAGAAATGCGGCTCGTAGACCTGGGCGTGGCCGTCGGGCTGCTTGGCACCCGGCAAGTGGATCTTCCGGAACGTCCCCGCCAGGCGGCCGGTCTCGTCGGTGAGGAGCGCGGTGTTGAAGTAGCGCCCCTGGTCCTTCTCGCAAAAGCCCACGTGGCAGGCGATGCCCGCCTCCCGGGCCCGCTGGAGCAGCGGGGCCAGCGCCTTGGGCGGCATCTCGGTCTCGAAGAACTGGTCGTAGTCGTCCCGGACGCGCTTGGGGAAGTAGGTGGTGAGCGCCATCTCCGGATAGGCCAGGATCTCGACGTCCTCCGCGACGGCCTGCTCGAGCAGCCCCAGCATCCGCTCCACGATCTCCTCGCGGCTGGTGCCCTCGTTGTTCGGTCCCATCTGCGCGGCGGCGACTTTCACGTGACGTGGCATGAGGTCTCTCCTTGGATGTCAGCCTTTCTACGCCACCCGGCGGGCGCTCTGCAACTAGCCTCGCGACGCGCGGGCGCGGCACTCCTCCAGCACCTCGATCAGCACGCGCCGGCACTGCCCGGCATCGAGCACCTCGCGGGGGAACGCGATCCGGCACCCCTGGAGCCCGTCGGCGGTGCGCACCCGGAGCCTGAAGCCGAGCCGGTCCACCGCGGTCATCTCCGCCGCCTCCGCCGCGCCGGGGCCCAGCACGCGCGCGTAGAGGATCAGCGCGTCGGCGTGGTCCGCGTTCATGTGCTCCACGATGCCGGGCGCGGCGTCCGCGAGCGGATCGGGCCTCGCCGCCGCGTAGCCGTCGACGGTGAGCCAGTCCATCGCCCCGAAGCCGCCCACGAAGTACACGTCGGTCAGGTCGAGGCGCCAGAAGGCGAAGTCGCCGTAGTCCACCCAGTGCACCGCATTGGGGTGCCGCGCCAGGTACGCCTCGCGTGCGGTTGCGCGCGCGGCCGCGGGCAGCCGCTCCGCGCGGCCCATCAACGTGACGCGGGCCATGGCGAGCGGATCCTCGTGACCGGCCTGCACCACCAGGAGGCTCGCCCGCGGATCGGTGTCGAGGTTCTGGGTGTGCATCGCGAGCCCGCTGATCAGGATGAGCGGGCGACCGCGCTCGTCCGCCGTGTACGGCATCACCGAGACGAAGGGATGTCCGGGGTGTCGGCGCGAGAGCGTGCCCAGGGTCCCGGAGCGCGCGAGGTGCACCAGCGTGCGCGCCTGCTCGGCGAAGGAAGGCTCCGGCGCGCTCGGCCCGGCCGGCGGTCCGGAGTGGCCGTGCGAGCTCATGCGGGGACTGTACCACCGCCGACCGCGAGGCGCTCGGCCAGCCGCGCCACGCTCGGGACCACGAACACCGCCAGCGGCGCCTCGCGGTTGCGGACGGTCAGCTCGTGGCGCGCGTGGTCGGCGACGTCGAGCCCGGCCCGCTCCGCGGTGACCGCGGAGAGGACCAGCTCGCACGCGTAGTCCTTGGTGAGCGCCTCGAGACGTGCGGCCACGTGCACGGTGTCGCCCACCGCGGTGAGATACGTGGTGGTGGCGTAGCCCATGCGACCCACCACCGCGGGCCCGGTGTGAACGCCGATCCCGAGGCGTAGCGGGGTGGCCAGGTCGTCGGCCAGCACCCGGCTCAGCTCCTGGACGCGCGCCACCATCGCGGCGGCGGCCCGCACCGCCTGGCGCGAGCCCTCCTCGGGGCCGCTCTCGACGCCGAAGAGGGCCATGACCCCGTCGCCGGTGAACTGGTTGACGAGGCCGCCCGCCTCGGTGATCGCCCCGCCCACCGCCTCGAAGTAGCGGTTCAGGATGAAGACCACGTCGTACGGCAGCTTGCGCTCGGCCAGCCGCGTGAAGCCGCGCAGGTCCGCGAAGAGCACCGCGATCGTCCGCTCGCGGCCCTCACGCTGGTCCGCCACCCCGGCCGCGTCCCCGGGGCCGGCGCCGGCGGCCGGCACCAGCGGCACCACCGCCACGTCGCCGAGCGGACGCACCTGGCAGGCGAGACGCACGTGCGCCGGCGCGCCGACGCGGCCGAGCACGCGCAGCTCGTCGACGGTGGCGAGCGGGAGCCGCTCGGCTCCCCGCACCACCCGCACGCGGCAGGTCGAGCAGCGCCCGCGCCCGCCGCACACCGAGGCGTGCGGAATGCCCGCGAGGCGGCTCGCCTCCAGGATCGTGAAGCCCAGGGGAACCACGACCTCGCGGCCGTCGGGATAGGTCACCCGCAGGCCCTGGCGGCGGCGCCGGTGCTCGCGCGCGCCGCGCGCGGCCAGCACGAGGGCGATCGCCCCCAGATGCCCCCAGAACACCCCGCGCGAGACGCGGCCGAGGACCAGCCGCTGGGCCGGGCTCGGCAGACGCGACTCGGCCACCACGCGCGGGACGAAGGCCGGCTCCGCGGCCAGCCTCGACACCTCCCGCCCCGCTTCCGCGAAGCCCAGCAGCGCGAGCACCGGCAACAGGAGGAAGCCGGTGTAGAGCGCGCGGGCGTAGCGCGGGTACCACGGGCGGAGCCGCAGCCAGAAGTGGAGCCCGACGCAGCCGTGCAGCCACGCCACGACGAGCGCGGTGGTCTGGCGCCACCCGGCCACCGGGTCGAGCTTCCAGAGGTTCAGCACCACGAGGGTGTAGGTGTCCCGGGTCCCCGCCATCTCGTGCGCGAGCCGCGTGCCGACGACGTGCCAGACCAGCAGCAACGGGATGGAGAGGCCGAGCGAGAGCTGGAGGGCCTCCCAGCCCGGCATGCGCAGGGTGCGCCGCCGGTAGAGCGACCAGTAGGCGAGCAGGAGGTGGCCGAACAGCGCGGTGTAGAGCGCCAGGGTCCCGGCGCGGCTTCGCCACAGCAGGACGAACCAGTCGCGCCCGGCCATCATCGCGTCGAGCGAGATCAGGCCGAGGGCATGGTTGAGGAAGTGCGTGGTGAGATAGGTGAACAGCACGAGGCCCAGCCAGAGGCGGGTCTGCCGGACGACGGCCGCCCCCGATCGGGCCGTGGGCATGACGGCGGCGGGCCGCTAGAGCTTGGCGCGGCCGGTCAGCTTGTCGAGGAAGCCGCCGAGCACCCGGTTGAACTCGCCGGGCTGCTCCACGTTCGACAGGTGCGAGGCGCGGCTCAGGATCGCCAGCTCCGCGGCGGGCAGCGCGGCCTGGATGTCGCGGGCCATCTCGACCGGCGTGCCCGGATCCTCCTCGCCCACGATCACCAGCGCGGGGCACCGCACGTCGCGTAGCTTCTCGGTCACGCTGATCTTCGGCAGCGCGTGGCAGCACCCGACGTAACCCGCGGGCGGCGTGCTGCGGATCATGGCCCCCACCCGCTCCATCACGTCCGTGCGTCGCGCCCGGAACGGCGCGGTGAACCAGCGCTCGAGGGTGGGCGCCACCATTGGCTCCATGCCCCTGGCGCCCACCGTCTTGATGCGCTCCTCCCACACCGCCGCGGCGCCCGCCGGATAGCGGCTGGTCGTGTCGCACAGCGCGAGGCTCTGCACCCGCGACGGGTGCTTCAGGGCGAAGACCTGCCCGACCATGCCGCCCATCGACAGGCCCACGAAGTGGGTCTCCGCGATGCCGAGCCCGTCCAGCAGGCCCTTCAGGTCCTCCGCGAGCTGATCGAGGGTGTACGCCCCCGCCGGCGCCTCGGTCTGCCCGTGGCCGCGCGTGTCGTAACGGAGCACGCGGAAGCGGCCCTCGAGGCCCTGCGCCTGCTCGTCCCACATGGAGAGGTTGCAGGCCAGCGAGTGGCTGAACGTCACCACCGGGCCGTCGCCTTCGATCTGGTAGTTGATCTCGATGCCGTTGGCCTTGAGCTTCATGGGCTCACTCCTGGGTGGCGGTGCGCGGGCAGATCTGGTTGTAGGGGCAGTAGCGGCAGCTCTGGTATTCGGGGGTGGCCTCGAACTCGCGGTTGCGGATGCCGCGGGCCGCGTCCTTGATGGCCTGGCGCGCGGTCTCGAGGTCCTCCAGCGTCGGCACGTGGCGGCCGGTCAGGCCCGACTCCAGGAAGCGCAGCTCCACGCGGGCGGGCAGCCGGCCGGTCATCTCGTGCTGGGCCAGCGCGTAGATCTTGAGCTGCAGGCTCTCGCGCGCGCGCTGGTCGGCCTTCTTCTGGTCGGTCACGTCGCTCGACTTGTAGTCGATGACGACGAGGCCCTCGGGGGTCTCGTCGACGCGGTCGAAGCGGCCGCGCACGCGGTCGAGGCCGAGGTCGAAGCCGAACTCGCGCTCCACCTCGGTGGGCTTCTGCCCCGAGGCCTCCTCCTCGTGGTAGAAGCGGGTCAGCGCCGCGACGCCCGCGCGCTTGCGCTGCTCCTCGTGCTCGCGGGTGAGGAAGCCCTCGTTCCGCCACGCCTGGTCGAACGCGAGCAGGAAGTCCTCGAGGGGGGTGTAGTTGCCGGCGGCGCGACGGCGCAGGTAGAACTCGACCGCGTTGTGCAGTGCGCTGCCGTAGACCACCGAGTGGTGCTGCCGCAGCGGGATGCGCAGGATGTGGATGTACTGGTACTTGAGCGGGCACGTCTCGTAGTCGTCCACCTGACGGTGGCTGATCGCGAGCGCCTCGTCGTCACCCATCGGAGCGAGCGTCAGGCCCGCATGGTCGGGCGCGGGGGCCAGCCGGCGGAGCTGCTCGATGGCCTGGGCGCGGAACGGCCGCGCCGCCTCCTTGGGCAGGTCGAGCGCTTCCAGCACGAACTGGCTGACCTTCCACTTGCGCTTGCCGCCCATGTCCTCCGCGCTGGTGAGGTAGAGGCGCTCCTTGGCGCGGGTCATGCCGACGTAGAAGAGGCGGCGCTCCTCCTGCTCGTGGAAATCGCCGGTGGGCAGGGCGTCCTTGATCAGCTCGGGGGGCAGCTCGACCGGATCGGAGCGACGGGTGGAGGGAAAGCGGTTCTGCATGCACTCCACCATGAACACGACGGGCCACTCGAGGCCCTTGGCCTTGTGGACGGTGAGCACGTGCACCGCGGGGGTCTCGGTGTCGGCCTCCGCCACCGCCGGGTCGTCGCCCGCGTCGATCAGCGCGTCCAGGTGGTTCACGAACTCGCGCACGTTGTCGTACTTGAGCACCCGCGCCGCGTCCTTGACCCGGGTGAAGAACTTGCTGACGTTCTGGACCTCCTGCTCGAGCTCCGCGGGGGCCTTGGCGTAGCGGGTCATGAGCCCGGAGTCGACGAGGAACTGGTAGAGCACCTCGCCGGTCGGATGCTCGCGGGCCAGCTCCATGTAGCGCTGCAGGTCCGCCACCAGCCGGGCCACCGCCCCCGCCCCGTCCTCGGTGATGGCGACCTCCTCCGGCACCGCGCGGAGGACGTCGAAGAGCCAGCGGTGCTTGCGGTCGGCGTAGGTGGCACACTTGGTGAGGTCGACGATCGGGACCTGGTAGACCTCCGACGAGGCGAGGTAGTGCAGGCTGACCGAGTCGTCGGGGTGCGCCACGCCGCGCAGGAACGCGATGAGCAGGCGCACCTCGGGGCGGCCGTAGAGGCCCGCGTTGCCCGAGAAGGTCCACGGGATGCCGCGCATGTTGAGCGCGCGGAGGTAGTGGTCCGCGTCGTTGTTGACCCGGACCAGGATCGCGAAGTCGCGGTACGGCCGGCCGCGCTCGTGCTCCTCCTGGATCATCTCCGCCACCTGGTCGGACTCGGTGGACACGGTGTCGAAGGCGAGGTGCCGCGGGGCCTCCCCCACTCCGAGGATGGAGATCAGGCGCTTGTCGATGTTCTGCGCCACCTCGAGGCGGTCGGGATTGTTGTGCTGGATCAGGCGGTAGGCCGCGTCGAGCACCGCCTGCGGGGAGCGGCGATTCTCCTGCAGGACGACCTGCCTGGCGTCCGGGTAGGCGCGGTCGAACGCAAGGATGTTGCTCATCGACGCCCCGCGGAACCGGAAGATGGCCTGGTCGTCGTCGCCCACCACCACCACGTTGCGCTGGCGCGCGGCCAGCAGCTTCACGAGCTCGAACTGGGCGTAGTTGGTGTCCTGGAACTCGTCGACCAGGATGTGCTTGTAGCGCTCCTGGTGGCGCCGCAGCACGTGGGGCCGCGTCCGGAAGAGGCGGAGGGCCTCCACGATCTGGTCGCCGAAGTCGATCTGGCCGAGGCGCGCCATCAGGGTCTGGTACTGCGCGTAGGTCCGCGCCAGCTCGAGGTGCTGCTCGGCGTGCAGACGGCGCTCGTCGTCGGTGGCCGCGGCCAGGAGGCGCTCCGCGAGGGCCAGGTACTCGTCGGGTCCCACGTCCTCGTCCTTGAGGCGGCTCCACTGGCTCAGGATCGCCTGCAGGTGGCGGGTGGGATCGCCGAGGGGCCGGTAGTGCTTGAGCGGGAACTCGAAGAGGTGATCGCGCAGGAAGATCACCTGCTCGGCGCGGGTGAGGACGCGGAACTCGGGAGTGAGCCCCAGCTCGAGCGCGTTCTCCTTGATCAACCGGTCGCCGAAGGCGTGGAAGGTGGAGATCTGCACGTCGGCGTAGCCGTAGGGCACGAGGGTGTCCACGCGCTCTTCCATCTCCGCCGCCGCCTTGTCGGTGAACGTGAGCGCGAGGATCTCGGAGGGGCGCGCGCGACGGGTCGCGATGAGGTGGGCGATGCGGCGGGTGATGACGGTGGTCTTGCCGGTCCCGGCGCCCGCGATGATGAGCAGCGGACCGGTCTCGTGAGTGACCGCCGCCGCCTGGGGCGGATTCAACCCCTCGAGGATCCGCTCGGGGCCCCGCGGCGCGTCGGCCATCAGGGCAAACTATACCACCGCTAGGGAAGGACCTCGGGGGGAACCACCAGGGAGAGGGCGGCGGGTACGCAGTCGAACGCCACCGGCAGCCGGCCCAGGCGCTCGCCGTCGACGTGGACCAGCCGATTGTCGGGCCCGTGCGCGACCGCGCGGCGGGTCTTCACGCACGTCACGCCGGGGAGGCCCACGTGCGAGCCGGTGAGGGCGGCGGCCAGGTAGCGGGCGAAGCGGGCCCGCTCGGTGGCGTCGAAGAGGCACAGGTCGAGCAGATCGTCCTCCATGCTGGCGTCGGGCGCGAAGCGCAGGCCGCCGGCGTAGGAGGCCGCGTTGGCCACCACCGCGAACGTCGCGCGATGCCGCTCGCCGTCCGCCTCCACCACGAACGGCACCGGGTTCCAGTCGGTGAGCTGCTTCAAGCCGGCGAGCCAGTACGCGCCCTCGCCGGTCAGCCGCTTGAGGCCAGGATGGACCGATCCGAGCGCCTCGGCGTCGAGGCCGACGCCGGCCATCAGCAGGAAGTAGCGCTGGCCGGCGCGCCCCACCGACACGCGGCGGGTGGCGCCGGCCGCGATGATCCGCGCCAGACGATCGGGGTCGACCGGCAGCCCGAGCTCGCGGGCGAGCACGTTGGAGGTGCCGCCCGGCCACAGGGCGAGCGGGACGTGGGTGCCGACCAGCGCCTGAAGCGCCTCGTTCACGGTGCCGTCACCGCCGTGGACGATGATCGTCTCCACTCCCCGCGTCACCGCCTCCGCGGTGATGCGCGTGGCGTCCTCGGGACCGGCGGTGGTGCGCGGGGTGACCACGAGGCCGTGGCGGCGCAAGGCGTCCGCCATGCGGGTGACGGAGTGGAACCGGTCGCGCCGCGCGCCGGAGCCGGGGTTGTAGACGAGGACCGCGGAGCGGGCCGCCGGCGCGCTCAGCGTCGAATCTCGGTGCTGTCCGTGGCCAGGAGCTCCTCGAGCTCCGGCCGTGACACGAGCGAGACGTCGCCCCAGATCGTGCACTTGAGCGCGGCCAGCGCGGTGGCGGCGTCGACCGCCTGCTGGGCGTCGCGGCCGATCAGCGTGGCCCACAGGAAGCCGGCGGCGAACGCGTCGCCGGCGCCCACGCGGTCGACCACCGTCACCGCGTGGCGGCGCGAGGGCCGACGGACGCCGGCCGGCGTCAGCACCGCCGAGCCCGCCTCCCCGAGGGTCAGCGCGATCGTGGCCGCGGGGGCCAGGCGCCGCATTCCCTCCAGGACGCGCTCCGGCTCGCCCGCGAGCTCGAAGACCGTCGCCGCGTCGTCGGCGCCGATGAAGAGATAGCTCACGCGCGGGAGAACCTCGGTCAGGAAGTCGCGCGCCTCCTTCGGGCTCCACAGGCGCGAGCGGTAGTTCACGTCGAACGACACCGGCACCCGCGCCGCCGCGGCCTCGTCGACGGCGCGGCGGACGACGGCCCGCAGGTTGGCGCCCAGGGCAGCGGTCACGCCGGTGAGGTGCGCGAGCCGGGCCTGGCGGACGAGCGACCAGTCGACGTCCTCCGGCTGGAGGCGGCTGAACGCGGAATCGCGCCGGTCGTAGAGAATCCGCACCGGACGCGGGGCCACGCCGTACTCGATGAAGTAGAGCCCCATGCGCTGCCCGGGTGGCCGCAGCACGCCGCGGCAGTCCACCCCGTGGCCGGTCAGCTCGCGTACGGTGCGGTCGCCCCACGCGTGCTCCGCCGGCAGCACCGAGATCACCGCGGTCCGCAGGCCCAGGCGCGCGCACGCGGCCGCCACGTTGGCCTCGGTGCCGCCGATCTGGACGTCGAGCTCGGTCGCCTGGTCGAGGCGCTGCGGCGGTCGGGCCGCCAGCCGCAGCATCACCTCTCCCAGCCCGACGAGGTCGTGCGGCGGGGCCTGATTCACGCGCTGCCCGTGACGCGGACCGAGAGGGTGGTGCCGAGGATCAGCGAGGACTGGACCGACTCGAGCTGCCGGTCGGGCGCGAAGGTGATGCGGGCCGGCGTGTCCGGGCGCGCCCAGGAGGAGAAGCGCGTGATGTCGATCAGCGCGGTCAGCCGGCCGCCCGGCCCGGCCGGCGTGGGCCGGAACCGGAGAGGAACCAGCTCGGCGCGGTAGCCGTCGGGCGAGACGTCGTCGGGGCCCTCGTTGTCGGCGCGGGCGCGGCGCATGACCCAGGTGGAGTAGGTGCCGTCGCTGTCGTGGTCGAGCGTGTTCGCGGCGAAGTTCAGCTCGGCCGATACCAGATCGTCGATGTGGCGGCCCGGCGGGATCGCCAGCGCGTCGTCCACCTGCCGCCGGCGGCCGAGCAGCAGGGTGTGGGTCACCGCGTGCAGCTCCACCCGCTGGCGCTCGTAGTCGTAGCTGGTGGCGACCGTGTTCTCGCGACCGCGGAAGAGGTGCACGCTGCGGCTCTCGACCGGCTTGAACCGGCCGTCCCGGATGATGCCGGTGGCTTCGGTCCGGGTGCTGATGGCGGTGCCTTTGCCGTCCATCGTGACCCGGTACCTCCCGGCCCGCCGGTCGATCTCCTGGACGACCTTGCCGGCCAAGGACAGTGTCAAAAAGTTAAACAGGATCGAGAGATCGAGCTGATAGCCCAGGACCGAACGGCCTTCCTCCAGGGCCTGGGCACGGCTGGTCGCCACGAGCAGGCCGCCGGGCAGTAGCGCGAGGAGCTGACGCCGTGTAAACCGTTGCAACATATGGCCGCATTTTACCCGAGGAGGCATACTCGCGGGATTTGGTTTTCGATTGATTTCCTGCTAGCTTATAGATCTATCCCACCTTTACGGACGCACCCTTAGGGGGCACGGTCTCATGAAGAACTCCCGGCGAGTAGTTGTTACTGGGTTGGGCGTCGTAGCCCCCAACGGAATCGGCAAGGAAACCTTCTGGCAGAACCTGATCGCCGGCAAGTCCGCCATCGACTACATCACCGCCTTCGATCCGACCCCCTACCCCTGCCACGTGGCCGGCGAGATCCGGGACTTCGACCCGAAGGACTTCGTCACATCACGCAAGGCGAAGATGATGGGTCGATTCTCCCAGTTCGCGGTCGCGGCGACGAAACTCGCGCTTCAGGATGCCAGACTAAGAATCACCCCTAACACTGCGTCGAAGACAAGCATTTTCTACGGAACATCCGTCAACGGCGGCGGGGACGTGGCAGCGGGAGCCCTCGAAGGAATCTGGAGAGAGGGCGTCTCTGGCATTAACCCCTGGGCAGCGCTCGAGTATCCGTCCCATGCCACGTCAAGCTATGTAGCCATCGAGTTCGGTATCACAGGGCCAGCGCTGTCCGTCTCTTCGAATTGCTGCACCGGCATCGATGCGATTAACGAAGGCTTCCAGAGCATTCGAGACGGTGGATCGAGCATTGCGATCGTCGGCGGTTCCGATGCGCCGATCTTCCCGCTTGCGTTCGGCGCCTTCTGCGCTCTAGGCGCTCTCTCAAAACGGAACGATGCACCCCAAAAGGCTTCCCGACCCTACGACAGCCTGCGAGATGGAATCGTAATGTCGGAGGCCGCGGCAACACTCGTCCTCGAAGATCTCGACTTTGCCCGTGCCCGAGGGGCGCATTTGTACGCCGAAGTGCTGGGTCACGCCTCGGCCAGCGAGGCGATCGGAATGCGAAAGGGAGATCTCTCCGGGAAAAGAATGGCATCTGCCATCTTGGATGCAATTCATCAGGCCGGTTTAACTCCCGAAGACATCGACCATGTAAATGCCCACGGAAGTTCCCTGCCCGACTTTGACATCTGCGACACGAACTCCTTCAAGGAAGCCTTCGCTCAACACGCGTATCGCATCCCTATCAGTTCAATCAAATCCATGATCGGCCAACCGATCTCCGCGGCCGGCACAATTCAGGCCGCCGCAGCATGTCTTTCAATCCGAGATCAAGTTGTTCCTCCAACAATAAATCAGGAAGTCCAGGATCCGCGCTGCGATCTCGACTATGTCCCCAATGTCTCTCGCATTGCTCGTGTCCGACACGCTCTCGTAAACGGCCACAGCTTCGGCGGAAGCGTCGCAGCCTTGGTGATCGGCGATATTCGTGACTAGCTGATCTCGGAGCCCAAGAGCTTGCAAACGCTTGGCGTACTACTTCTTTCCGCGACCCTAGTGGCGCTCGCGCTATTCGTCCTTCTCCACAATCGATATGCTGCCGAGAATCGACGGTTCGCTTTGGCCGCCCTCGCAATTGCCGGCTGGATCATCGGTATATCCTTCGCGCTAGGCTCAAACCGGCCTGTCGTTGTAGTTGCCCTCGGGCGCCTTGGCTTCGCCTTCGCAAGCGTCATCCCGTTTGCCTTGCTATGGATGTTCGACGCCTTCTCGATTGAGGCTACTCGCCGGCGCCGTCTGGTAACAATCCTCGCAGGCTCGGCGTGCCTTGCCTTCGTCGCGCTCTCTGTCTCTCCTTGGATCGTAGCGGGTGCGGACGTTTCGTCTGAGCGGACGACTTTTGTCCATGGCCCAGCTCACAAGCTATTCGCTGTCTACTTCCTTCTGTGCTTCGTTATGGCGCTCTATACCCTCTGGCGGACAATGCAGTCGGCCGCTGGCGTGCGGAAATTGCAACTCCGTTACTTGCTCTTGGGCATCCTGCTCGGAGGCACCGGAGCAATCACGACCAATCTGATCCTGCCTCTTGCTCTCAAGACTTCTCGCTATAGCGTACTGGGCCCATACTTCTCACTACTCGTCGTGTCCTTCTCCGCCCACGCTATCATCCGCCATCGGCTGATGGACATCCGTGTGGCGATTCGACAGGGCGTCATCTACGTTTCTGCCATCCTAGCGTCCATTCTCGTGTTCGTTGCCGTTGCCAAGCTCTCTCGCCTCGCGTCAGGCCTCGATACGACCGGGTTGCCACTGACGGAAGCCCTCGTACTCGCAACACTCGTAGCCATCATCTTCCAACCGTTGAAGGCCTGGATTCAAGGATCATTCAATCGCTACGTCTACCGTGAAAAGTATGACTTTCAACGCACGATTAGAGAAGCGAGCCGGCAACTGAGCAGCACGCTAGATCTTCGTTCGTTGCTCCGCTCTCTGAGCGCAACGATCGAGGACACATTCAAAGCTGAAACCGTCTCTGTCTATCTTCTGTCACCAACCGAACGAAGCTACGTTCCGCAGACGGGTTCCACGCCCTTCTCGCCCTGGAACTCAAGCACCAGCTTGCAAAAGTCGATCCCTGAAAGTGCTCCCATCGTCACCTTTATGCTCCGTCAACGTCGACCACTGGTGCAGGAGGAAGCGCTCCGCGAGGAAGGCCACGCGCACTCAGAAGCGGCTCGCATGCTACGCGACTTGCGCGGAGCCGTGGCTTTCCCTCTGTTCGAAGAACACTCTTTGGCTGGGATTTTAGTTGTGGGGCCGAAAAAGTCGGGTGATCCCTACTTCACTGAAGATATCGATCTCCTCTCGACACTCGTTGGTCAGGCGGCGGTCGCACTAAAGAATGCTCACCTCTACAGAGAGGTGGTTCTCGTAAACGAGTATGTAGACAACATTCTCTCAACCATGGCCAGTGGCGTGATAGCCGTTGACGCCACTGGAAGTGTATCGCTTTTCAATCGCGCAGCTGAACGCCTCACCGGCCTGAGCTTCGACCGTCGATTCCATCGGTCGTACAACGAGCTACCTCTTGCGCTCGTCGAGCCCCTCCGCGCGACCCTCCTGGAGCGCAAGGCTCTCTCCCAGCTCGAGACCTCTATCCACACTCCCAGTGGCCTCGCTTTACCACTCGTATTCTCCACTGCTCCGCTGCAGGGCAACGACGGATCTACACACGGGGCACTTATAGTCTTCAGCGATCTCTCCAAGCTGAAGGAGTTGGAACACGAAAAACAGCGCGCTGAGCGACTTGCGTCCTTTGGGTCACTCGCGTCCGGTGTTGCTCACGAGATCAAGAATCCACTCGTAGCAATCCGGACATTTGCCGAACTCCTGCCCGAACGATTCTCTGACATAGACTTCCGCGAGGACTTCTCGAAAGTAGTCGTGAGAGAGATTGATCGAATCGACAATCTCGTGGCAAGACTCCGTGGTATTGCAAGCGCTCCTCAGCAACAGACCGGGGCCGTCGACCTTCGCCAACCGATCTCTGACACACTCAAGCTGCTACGCGGTCAGCTTGAGCAGAGCAGAACGCTCGTGCGCTTCGCGGCCGATGAGGAACCGTTCCCGGTTTCGATCGATGACGCCCAGCTCAAGCAGCTATTCCTGAATCTCTTTCAGAACGCCCTTGAGGCTATGGGTTCCGGCGGTGAGCTCAACATACGCGTGAGCCGAACGCAGATCTCCGGCACCTCTATGATCGTTTTGGAGGTGTCCGACACAGGTCCCGGGATGCCGGACTCCGTAAAGGCACACATCTTCGAGCCGTTCTTTACCACCAAGCCCACCGGCTCTGGGCTTGGGCTAGCTATCTGCCGGAGCATCGTGGACGCCCACAGAGGCTCGATTCGGGCTGAGGATAGTCACCCAGAGCCAGGGACAACGATCGTCGTTGAACTCCCTGCCGCAGGCGATGGCGCTGATGCGCTCCAACCCGTTGCGGCACTGAAAGACACTCCCCCGGATCCCCAGGCAAATCGTATGGCCAAATGAGTTCGAGCGTCGCCAACTGGCTCTTGCTTCTCGCCACCGCCGCAGCAAATCTCTGCGTCGGGGCCTACGCGTTCGCTCGAGCCCCGAAGGTGCCGCTCAATCGCGCGTTTGGCTTTCTGGCCTTAGCGACTAGCTGCTGGGCTGCGGCCCTCGCACTTGGCTATCACACGCGCCCGTCTGAACACGGACTAAGCAGCACCACTACGATCATTCGCGTAGCATTCGCAGCTGGAAGTCTCTTCGCAGTTGCATTCCTCGTCTTCATCGATCGATTTGCGTCGACCACAACCAGCGATCGAAATGTGATTCGGCGATGTTTTGTCCCAATCGGCCTCGCGTTTTGCGTTATCTCCTTTACGCCGTGGATCGTTTTGTCGGCCAGAGCCGAAGAGGACGCTTTAACAGTAAAGTACGGCCCTTTGCACCCAGTCTTCGCTATCTACGCCTTGTTGGGGCTGGGAGCCGCCATCTACCTGCTCGCAAAAAAATATAGGCGCTCCGAAGGACTTGAGGCTGTTCAAGTTCGGTATGTAGTCCTAGGCTTCGTCGTATCGGGAACACTAATCACAACTACTAATGTCGTACTTCCTCTGCTCCTAAAAACATCCGCTTACGGTAGGTATGGCCCTCTCTTTTCCCTCCTCCTGCTCGGCATCATAGGGCACGCAATAATACGGCATCGGTTGATGGATATTCGGCTCGTTATCCATCGTGGCGCAACCTATCTTGCCGCCGTCGCAATAGCGGCCGGAACGATTGCACTCATCCTGATTGCCGCGAACAGTGTTTTGCCAGACGAACATGACTTCTCTCTGCGAGAGATTCTGCTCGCGGCCGCAGTTGTGTTTCTGCTCAATCCACTGCGCGCAACCATCCAGCGCTTTTTCGACCGATATC
>Ga0207643_10000014_pt1 | contig 128891 bp, 112 predicted proteins | sample KBSMisM62_FD_184313 | JGI IMG/M metagenome (GOLD analysis project Ga0207643, IMG submission 184313) | Miscanthus rhizosphere microbial communities from Kellogg Biological Station, Michigan, USA - KBS Miscanthus M6-2 (SPAdes) (version 2) | ecosystem: Host-associated > Plants > Roots >... | reverse complement strand
CTGTCGAAGTGGCTCATCCCAGCACCTCCTGTGGGACTCGTATACTAAACACATGAGGAGGCATTCTGTCAAGCCGGAGCGAAAAGCCCCTCGAGAGATCTTGGCCCACGATGTCGCCCTCCACGCAGCCCACCTCTGCGGGAGCAGTCGCGCGTGAGCCGCGACGGGCGCCTGGTCTTCATGGCCAAGACGGCGCGTACGTTCTGCTACGGCTTCCTCGGCGTCCTGTTCCCGGTGTACCTGGCCGAGCACGGCCTCGACGCGCGCGGCATCGGAGTCGCGGTCACCCTCACCCTGCTCGCCAGCGCGGGCATGACCTTCGCGATCCGCCGCCCCGCGGAGCGCTACGGAGCGCGCGCCGCGCTGCTGGCCCAGGCCGGCCTCATCGTGATCTCGGCCGCGGTGCTCCTCGTCACCGAGCAGGCGTGGCTGATCGTGGCCGCGGCGATGATCGGCAACCTCGCGGTGGGCAGCGGCGAGACCGGGCCCTTCCTCACCCTGGAACAGGTCGCGGTGACCCGCGCGACCCCGCGCGAGCGCCTGACCACCGTGCTGAGCCTCTACAACCTGGCCGGCTACGGTGCCTCCGCCCTCGGCGCCGCCGCGGTGGGCCGCGCGGGCGCCAGCCCGCGCGTGCTGTTCGCGGTCTTCCTGCTGGGCGGCCTCGTCCAGATGGTGACGTACGCGCTGATGCAGCCCGACCCGGCGCGCGCCCCCGCGAGCCGCGCCGCGGCGGCGATGCCCTCGCGGCCGCTCATCCGTCGCCTCGCCGCCCTCTTCGCGCTCGACTCGCTGGCCGGCGGGTTCGTGCTCCAGAGCCTCATCGCCTACTGGTTCTACACGCGCTTCGACATGGACCTGGCCGCGCTCGGGTGGACGTTCTTCGGGGCCCAGGTCCTCTCCGGGCTCTCGCTCCTCCTGGCCGCGCGCCTGGCGCCCCGCCTGGGTCTGGTCAACACGATGGTGTTCTCCCACCTGATCTCGAACGTGCTCCTGATCGGGGTCGCCCTGGCGCCGTCGGCGCCGCTGGCGGTCGCCCTGCTCCTGGCGCGCCACCTGCTGTCCCAGATGGACGTACCCACCCGACAGAGCTTCCTGATGCTCGCGGTGCAGGATCACGAGCGCGAGGGCGCGGCCAGCCTCACCAACGTGAGCCGGACGCTCGCGCAGTCGGTGAGTCCGGCCTTGACCGGCTGGGTGATGGCGAGCGTGTCGCTGGCCGCGCCGTTCTTCCTCGGCGGCGGGCTCAAGATCCTGTACGACCTGCTGCTCTACCGCGCCATCCGCCACATCGAGCCGCGCGGCTGAAAGCACCGCGGCGGCGCGCCCTCAGGCGCGCGGGCGGCCGAGCATGCAGGAGATCTGGTAGCGGTGGCGGGCGACCCAGCGATAGACGGGCGGCGCGAGCAGCTCGATGCCGGGCAGGCGGAAGGCGGAGGCGAGCCAGCGCCACCCGCGCATGCGCCGCAGCACCTCCGGAATGGCCGCGTCGCCCGCCAGCACGCGCCCATCGGGCAGGATCATCTGCATGGCCTCCATGCATGCGCGCTCGTCCATCCACGGGTAGCGCGCGCGCCGCTCCGCGGCCTGGCACGGCAGGAACTCGAGGTGGCCCCGCACCGCCCGTCGCGAGATCCAGGCGACGCCGCCGCGGCACAGACCGCAGCTACCGTCGTAGATCAGGACCGCGCGGGCGCGGTCGACCGGGGCCTGGGGGTGCTCCTCGAGTCTCGGGTCCATCGGCCGCCATTGTACTCCCGGGCGCCTAGCGATAGGCGCACGGGGGCACCGAGGTGCGCCACGGCCCCTGCGTGAGGTGACCGCCGGCCGGGAACAGCCGCAGCTGCTCGGCGGGCAGCTGCGCGCGCACGCGCCGGCCGCGCACGGTGAGGAAGTAGCCCGCCCGCGTCGCGTCGACGCCGAGGCGGCGGAGATCCTGCGCGTCCCGGGGCAGCGTGCGGCGCCGCTCGGTCACCAGCCGGCGGGCCGCGGTGGGCCCGATGCCCGGCACCCGCAGCAGCAGCTCGTAGGGGGCGCGCTCGAGCGGGATCGGAAAGCGCTCGGCGTGGGCCAGGGCCCATGCGGTCTTGGGATCGTGCTCCAGCGTCAGGTTGCCGTCGCCGCCGAAGACCAGCTCGTCGACCCGGAACCCGTACTGGCGCAGCAGGTGGTCGGCCTGGTAGAGGCGCCACTCACGCGCGGCCGGGGTGGCGGGCAGCCCCTCCATCGGGGTCCCCTCCACCGGCTGGAAGGCGCTGAAGTGCGCGTGGTGAAGCAGGCCCTGTCGCTCGAGCCCGCCGACCACGCCGAGGATCTCCCGATCCCGCTCCCCTCGCGCGCCCACGACGAACTGGGTGGTGGTCCCCGCGGGCGCAATCCCGGGGCGCCCCTCGAGACGCGCCTCGCGCGAGAGGCGCCCGGCCAGCATGAGGGCCGGCAGCAGGTCCCCGGAGTAGTCCTTCTCGCGCGCCAGGCCTCGCACGACGTCGTCGCTGGGGCCTTCCAGATTGATCGACACGCGCGTCGCCAGACGCGTCGCGGCCACCACCTGCTCCCGCTCCGCACCGGGCAGCATCTTGACGTGCACGTAGCCGGCGAAGCCCTCCCGCTTCCGGAGGATCTCCACCGCGGCCAGCATCCGGTCCACCGCCCGCGGCGCCCGGCCCGGCACCCCCGAGGTCAGGAACAGGCCCTGGGCAACGCCGGCCCGGTGCGACTCCATGAAGGTCCGCGCGACCTCCTCCGGAGACAGGGCCGTGCGCTTGACCCGGCCACCGCAGAAGGTGGGGCAGTAGCCGCACGAGAGCGAGCACGCGTTGGTCTGCATGACCCGCATGAGGGTCGTGGAGCCGCCACCGGGCATCCGGACGGGCCGGAGGCCCACCGGGCCCTCGATCGTGCGGGCGTGAGCCGGCAAGCCGGCCTCACGGTCGTCCGCGGCGGCCTCGGTGAGGATCCGGAAGCGCTGGGCGCGGTCCATTGCGACACTAAACACCCGACGAGGTATCGAGGTCAAGGGATCCCGTGCGATAGAATGGCCCGCCATGAGATGGACCCCGGTCTGGCTCGCTCTCGCGCTCACCGCGGCTTGCAGCCACGTCCCGGGCCAGGAGGTGCCGGACGTCCGCACACCCCTGGTCGTGGTGAACGAGATGCTGAGGCTCGCGGCCGTAACTCGCGATGACATCGTCTACGATCTCGGGTCCGGCGATGGTCGGATCGTCATCGCGGCGGCGCGGGATCGCGGGGCCCGCGGCGTGGGCTTCGAGATCGACCCGGCGCTGGTGGCGGAGGCCAACGCCAGCGCCCGCCGGCTCAAGCTCACCGAGCGGGTGACCTTCCGCCAGGACGATCTCTTCGCGGCCGACCTGCGCGAGGCGACGGTGGTGACGCTCTACCTCTCGCCCGATCTCAACCGACGGCTCCGCCCGAAGCTCCTGGCCGAGCTCCGGCCGGGGTCGCGGATCGTGTCGCACGCCTTCGACATGGGGGACTGGGCGCCGGCGAGGACGATGCAGGTGACGAGCAACCAGGGGACCCACACGCTGTATTTGTGGGTCGTGCCGGGGAGGTAAGGGCGAGAACGGCACCCCCTCACCCCTGCCCTCTCCCCGGAGGGGAGAGGGTTCAGAGGAAGGGGGTCGTGAAGGGCTAGATGCCGGTCACGACCTTGATCGCGTCGCGGAGGACCGAGACGAGGCGATCGACCTGCTCTTCGGTCACGATCAGCGGCGGCGCGAAGAAGATGTGCTCGACCCGCGCCCGCGTGATCACCCCGCGCTTGGTCATCTCGGCCAGCACGCGCGGGCCCACCTTCTTGTCGGCGCCGAACGGGGCCTTGGTCCCGCGGTCCTCCACCAGCTCGACGGCGGCCAGCAGCCCCTTGCCGCCGCGGATGTCGCCCACGTGCTTGTGATCGCCCAGGGCCTGCTGCAGGCCCTTGTGAAGCCGCGTGCCCATCGCCGCCGCGCGCTCCCAGAGCCGCTCGCGCTCCATGATCTCGAGGTTCTTGATCCCGACCGCGCAGCACGTCGGGTGCCCCGAGTAGGTGTAGGCGTGCATCCACTTGTCCTCGGGCTTCACCTCGTCCATCGCCTGCTTGATCGCCTTCGAGACCATGATCCCGCCGAGCGGCAGGTACCCCGACGACACGCCCTTGGCGAAGGAGACGATGTCGGGCTGCACGTTCCAGTGCTCGAGCGCGAACCACCGGCCGGTGCGGCAGAAGCCGGTGATCACCTCGTCCGCGATGAACAGCACGTTGTGCTTGTCGCAGACCTGGCGCACCAGCGGGAAGTAGTCGTCGGTCGGATACAGGACGCCGCCGCCCCCGTGGATCGGCTCGGCGATGAAGGCCGCCACCGTGTCCGGACCTTCCCTGAGGATGGCCTCTTCGAGGAGCCGCGCCGCGGTCTGGCCCGCGGTCTCGCCCGGCTTCGCCCCCTCCTGCCGGTAGGGATAGCAGGTCGGGATGTGCACGAAGTTCGGCACCCGCGGCTCGAACATCTTCCAGTAGGGCGACATGCCGGTGGCGCTCATGGCCTGCAGCGTGACGCCGTGGTAGGAGAGCGTGCGGGCGATGATCTTGACCTTGTCCGGCTTGCCCTTGGTCTTCCAGTAGAAGCGCGCGGTCTTGAACGCGGACTCGTTCGACTCCGCGCCGCCCGAGGTGAAGAACACGCCCTGCATGTTCTTGTAGGCGATGGTCATGAGCTTGGAGGCGAGCTCGATGGCCGGGATGTTCGACGAGCCGGAGTAGGCCGAGTAGTAGGCCAGCTCGCGCATCTGGTTGGCGGCCGCGTCGGCCAGCTCGGTGCGGCCGTGCCCGACGTTGACGTTCCAGAGCCCGGCCAGGCCGTCGATGTACTCCCGGCCCTGCACGTCGGTGAGCACCGCCCCGCGTCCCCGGACGTAGACCATCGGCTCCAGGTGGTCGCTCGGGTGGTGCAGCGGGTGGATGAGGTGATCCTGGTCGTCCTTGATGAGCTGCGCGGCCTCGACCGGCATCGGACTCCTCCTACGGGCTCGGCTGGTGGTAGATGGACGTCGCGGGCGCGTGGGCCCGGTAGTCGCCTCCCGGGATCGGCACGGTGCGATCGAGCGGTCCCACGTACCAGTAGATGTACGCGGTCCGCTCCCGCCCGTCGCCGCTCCGGACGGCGACCTCCCGGCGATGATACTGGGGACCTTCCGCCGAGTCCAGCGCCGCCCAGAGCGCGGGATCGGCGACGCGGTACATCTCACCACGGATGACGCCCCCGACGGCGGGATGCTCGAGCGCGCCGGGATAGGAGCCGAGGTCGACGAGCCGTCCGCTCACCTGCCCCTCGCCCACGTGCTCGGCTCGCCCGGCGAGGAGCCGATGCAGGCGGAAGCCGCGCATCAGCGTGCCGTAGGTGAAGAGCAGGTCGACGGACACCCGCTCTCTACGCCCGGCCGGCGCGATCCTTCGCGCCCTGCTCCACACGGGAGCAGGCGGCGGGGGCGGCTCAGGTCTGGATGCCGAGGCGCGGCAGCACCCAGCGGTTCAGGGCGAACCAGCCGATCAGCACTCCGACCAGGGCCAGGACCGACATGATCCCGTCCACGACCTAGCCCTCCGCCTTCTCGGGACCGACGGCCTGGAGCACCGCGCCCAGGAAGTCGCGCTCCGGCAGCGCGCCCTCGAATCCCACCCGGTCGTTGATGACGACCTTGGGGACCGCCATGACCTGGTACCGCTGCGACAGCTCCGGGAACTCGTTGGCCTCGATGCACTCGGCCCGGACCCGCGGGGAAGCGATCGCCATGTGCTGCGCCAGGCGCACGGCCCGGGGGCAGTGCGGTCAGGTCGGGGTGGCGAAGACCTTGATCGTGACGTCCTCGGTGAGCCCGGCGAGGGTGGCCTTGGTCTCGTCGCTCAGCCCGGTCTGGCCGGCGGACACCGCGATGATGGAATCGATCAGGTTGGAGAACTCGTAGCCGGCCGGGATGCCGAGGAAGCGAATGCCGTAGTCCTGCGCGCCCTCCACCACCACCACCGGCGACTCGGTGACGCCGTAGGCCTCGGCCTGCTCGCGGTCGATGTGGGGATTGAGCACCGTGACCGAGAGCTGGTCGGACAGCGCGGCCACCTCCCGGATCAAGGCCACCGCCTGCGAGCTGCTGTCGCCCCCGAGCTCGGAGGCGAACACGGTCAGCTTCACCGGGCCCGCGATCCGCTCGAACTCCTTCTTGACCGCCGCCTCGTCGCGCGCCTGGAGGAATGGCATGGGTCGAAGTATACCGGCTTACTTCGGGGCCCCGCGGACGATTTCCAGCATGCGGCGGTACCCGGAGGCGTCGATGCGCGCGTCGATCAACGCGGGCCCGGGCGCGGTCTGCGCGCCGATGAGCGCCTGGTGCAGCGTGGCCTCGTCGGTCGCGGTGAAGGCGCGCAGGCCGAAGGCGCGAGCGAGGGCGCGCAGGTCGGGGCCCGCGTAGCGCATCGACACCCCCTCGAAGCCCTTCTGCTCCTGCTTGATCGCGATCAGCGAGAGCGCCTCGTCGTTGAACACCACGATCACGATCGGCAGCCCGAGCCGCGCCACCGTCTCCAGCTCCGCCGCCACCATCATGAGGCCGCCGTCGCCGGTGAAGCAGATCACCCGCCGGTGCGGATGGACGAGCTGGGCCGCGATGGCGGCCGGGAGCGCGAAGCCCATCGTCGCGAGCCCGTTGGAGATGAGCAGCTCGCCGGGCTCCAGCGCGTGCCAGTACGCGGTGGCCGGGAACATGTGGGCGCCCGCGTCCACGGTGGCGATGCTGCCCCCCGCGGTCAGCTCGCGGGTCATCTGCACCACGCGATGCGGGGCCAGGCCGGGCACCGGCACCTCCAGCGCGGCGTGCCGCTCGCGGCGGATGCGATCCACCTCCGCCACGTCCCAGTCGGCCCGCGCGCGGCCCAGGAGACGGCCGGCCAGGTCCTCGAGGATCGAGCCCGGCTCGCCCACCACCTCCAGCGCGGGCGTGAAGTAGGCGCCGCCGCCCGGGGCCTGCAGCCGCGGCTCGGCGGCGGGGCAGCGGGTCAGGCTCAGCACCGGCGCGGTGTAGGCCCAGGGTCGCGGGATCAGCTCCACCGTGTCGAGCCCGAAGGCGATGATGAGGTCCGCCCGCCGCACCAGCGGCTCCTCGAGCGCCCCGCCGGTGAAGATGCCGAGCGCCAGCGGATGCGGATCCGGGATCGCCCCCTTGGCCTTGTAGGTGGTGAGCACCGGCGTGGGCAGCGCCTCCGCGAACGCGCGGAGCCACTTGGCGTCGGCGGCGCGGCAGCCGAGCCCCGCGATCACCAGCGGCCGCCGCGCGGCGCGGATCATGGCCGCGGCGCGCTCCACCAGCTCCCCGTCGAGCGGGGGCAGCGGCGCCGGCGTCACGGACGTCGCGGCGGGCACCGCGCTCCGGCCCGCCACGTCGGCGGGCAGGTCGAGGTGCACCGGCCCGCGCGGCTCGGTGAGCGCGAGCCGCACCGCGTGCGCCACCCAGTGGGCGGCGGAGTCGGCCCCCACGCTGACGCTGTCCTTGGCGATCGCGCCCACGTGCGCCCCGTGGTCCACGTACTGGTGGGTGGCGAACTGCAGCACGCCGGCCGGGTGGCGATCGCTCACGTAGATCAGCGGGGACCGGTCGAGGCGGGCGTGGGCGAGGCCGGTCGCGCTCGCGGTGACGCCGGGGCCGAGGGTGGAGAGCACCGCCCCCGGGCGGCCGGTCAGCTCACCGGTGACCGCGGCCATGATGCACGCGGCCCATTCCTGGTGGCAGAGCACGAACGGCAGGCCCCGCACCCGGGCCGCCTCGAGCACCTCCAGGTTCGACCCGCCGCCCGGAACGCCGAAGAGGCGCGGGACCTCGGCGCGGACGAGGCCGTCGACGATCAGGTCCGCGACGGTGGGCATGGCGGGCGGGAGGGCCGCGGTGTGGTGGGGCCCCGGCCCGGTGGCGTCCTAGCCGGCGAGCCGGCGGAGCACCGGCTCCATGCGCTCGAGCGCCTTGCGCAGGTTGGCCTCCGAGGCCGCGTAGGACAGGCGCAGGTACCCCTCGCCGTACTGGCCGAAGGCGGAGCCGCCCAGCACCGCCACGCCCGCCTCCTGCAGCAGAATCTCCGCGACCTCCGCCGACGGGCGCTCGAGCGCCTTCACGTTGGGGAAGACGTAGAACGCCCCGCGCGGGGAGCGGCAGGAGACGCCGGGCAGCTTGTTGAGGCCCCCCACCAGCACGTCGCGCCGCCGCTTGAACTCGGCCACCATCTCGGCCACCGGGGTCTGGTCCCCCTGCAGCGCGGCGATACCCGCAAGCTGGGTGAACGACGCGGTGCAGGAATTGGAGTTCACCATGAGACGCGTCACGTGCTCGGCCAGCGCGACCGGCATCACCCCGTAGCCGAGGCGCCAGCCGGTCATGGCGTAGGCCTTGGAGAAGCCGTCGAGGATGATCACCAGGTCCTTCATGCCCGGGAACCGGGTGATCGAGGCGAACTCGCCCTCGTAGAGAAAGGACTTGTAGATCTCGTCGGCGAGCACCGGAACGTGGAAATGCTTGGCGATCTCCGCGATGCGCCCGAGCTGGTCCACCTCGAGCACGCCGCCGGTGGGGTTCTGGGGCGAGTTGACGATGATCAGCTTGGTCTTGCGGGAGACGCTCTTCTCGAGCACGTCGAGGTCGAAGCCGAATCCGCTCTCCTCGCGCAGCGGGATCGGCACCGGCTTTCCACCCACGAAGTTGATGACGGATTCATAGATCGGGAAGCCGGGGTTCGGGTGCACCACCTCGTCGCCCGGATTCACCAGCGCGGTGATCACGAAGTACATGATGGGCTTGGCGCCCGGGGTCACCACGATCTCCTCCGCGGTGACCGGGATGCTGCGCGTGCCCTCCACGTCCTTGACGATGGCCTCGCGCAGCTCGGGCAGGCCCGCGGCCGGTCCGTAGTGGGTGGCCCCGCCGTCGAGCGCGCGCTTGCCCGCCTCGCGAATGTGCTTCGGCGTGTCGAAGTCCGGCTCCCCGATCTCGAGGTGGATGATCTCCTTGCCCTGCCGCTCGAGAGCCTTGGCGCGCGCCAGCACCTCGAACGCCGATTCCGTGCCGAGCCGTGACATCCGATCCGCAAAGTTCATGGTGGGCCGATTATACGCCAGCCGGGCCGCTCCCGGTCGCGCCCCGCCCCCGGCCGATGGCGGCGCGGTGCCGCGCGATCTGCGCCCGGGTCTCGGGCGAGGCGAACACTTCCGCGAACACGTCGACGCTCAGGTCGATCCCCTCGGTCAGCGGGCGGTTCTGCCAGATCTCGAACAGCCGCTTCTGCGCCGCGGTCACCACGCGCGTATGACGGGCCACCCGCTCCACCATCCGGCGGGTTTCACGCTCGAGCAGCTCGGCGGGAACCACGGCATTGACGAGGCCGAAGGGGGCCAGCGCCTCCACCGGGTAGCGGTCGCCGGTCAGGATCACCTCCTTGGCCTTGGCCAGCCCGATGTGCTGCTGCAGCAGCGCGATGTCGCACACCGACGGCACGCCGACCTTGATCTCGGGCAGCCCGAAGGTGGCGTGGGGCACCGCGATGCGGACGTCGGAGACGAGCGCGAGGCCCAGCCCGGTGCCGAGGCAGTGGCCGTTGATGGCCGCGATGGTCGGGAACGGCGCGGTGCGGACCGACGCCAGCAGCCGTCGGTTCTTCACGATGAACTCGCGGGCCCGCGCCGGCGTGAGGTCCGCGAAGGCGGCGAGGTGCATGCCGGCCGAGAACGACCGCGTCCCGGCGCCGGTGAGCACCGCGGCGCGCGGCCGGTCGCCCGCCTCCTCGAAGATCTCGGCGAGCCGGTCGAGGTCGGCGAGCGTGAAGGCGTTGCTGGCCTCCGGCCGATCGAAGGTGATCCACCAGACGCCGTCCTCGTCCCGAAGCTCGACCGCGGGCCGTCCCAGATCTCTCTCGGTCATCGCCGCGCTCTCCTCGCCCACCACGTGGATGCCGTGCCTGACGGATGCGGTGCCGGGCCATCGTAGCATCGCGCCTATACTCGATCCGTGGACCTGGTCGAGATCCCGGCCGGCTGGTTCGAGATGGGCTGGGAAGATGGCCATCCCGGCGAGCGCCCGCGCCACCGCGTCTGGCTCGAGGGATTCGCCGTCGCCCGATCGCCGGTCACCAATCGCGAGTACGCGCGCTTCCTGGCCCGCGGCGAGACGTCGCCACCCCCCTGGTGGGAAGATCCGCGCTTCGCCGATCCCGAGCAGCCGGTGGTGGGCGTGAGCTGGCACGAGGCCGCCGCGTACTGCGCCTGGCTCGCCGCGGAGACCGGCGCGCGCCTGCGCCTGCCCTCGGAGGCGGAGTGGGAGAAGGCGGCCCGCGGCGGGCTCGCCGCGGCGCGATTTCCGTGGGGCGAGGCGCGGCCGGCCCCCGCGCGCTTCGATCGGCCCCCTCGCCCCGGCGAGACGCCGGCCAACCCGCTCGGTCTCGTGGCTCTCTCCGGGGTGTGCCACGAGTGGTGCCTCGACTGGGAGGACGAGGGCTACTACACGCGGTCGCCCGACCGCGACCCGCGCGGGCCCACCCACGGGACGCGCCGCATCTCGCGCGGAGGCGCCTGGCGGCACCAGGATCCGTGGAGCCCGGTGGCCCACCGCTCGTCCCTGCCGCCGGACCTTCGCTACTCGGACTACGGGTTCCGGATCGTGCGCGAGGGCCCGCCGCCCTGGAGGGCGGCGAGCGCCGACCGGGCGGCGGGGAGCCAGTGGCGCATGCCCATCACCTCGAGCAGCCGCTCCGCGGCGGCCAGGTGCTCGCGCGCGACCTCCCTCGCGCCCGTCCTTGCCGCGAGGACGCCCAGGTCGAGCCGGCACCGTGCCTCGAGCGGCCGCATGCCGAGCCGGCGCGCCTCCTCGAGCGCTGCGGCGGCGTGCCGCTCGGCCTCGCCGGGCTCGGTCACCGCCTCGCCGAGCATCCGCAGGGCGCCCGCCGCGTAGCCGCGCTCCTGCTGCCCGGTGGCCAGACGCTGCGCTTCCCGGGCGGCCGCGATCGCCTCGTCGCCCCGGCCGGCCAGCCGCAAGCCCTCCGCGAGCCAGGTGAGCCGCAGGGCCTGCCGGCTCAGGATCCGCAGGGTTTCCCCGCGGCCCACGCCCTCCTCCAGCAGGAGCACGCCCTCGCCCACGCGGCCGGCGCGGGATTCCACGAGCCCGCGCTCGCAGAGCAACATCGGCAGCCACGCGGTCAGGTCCATCTCGCGCGCGAACGCGATCCCGCGGTCGAGAACGGGCGTGGCCAGGTCGAGGTCACCGCGGCTCAGGTGCACGAAGCCCATCGTCATGTAGCTGCCCGCCATGCTCCACGGGTGATCGGCCTGCTCGGCGATGGCGAGGCCCGTCCCCGCACAGTCGATCGCCTCCTCGAACTGCCCCACGTCGGCGAGGGTGGCCGCGAGCCACATGCGGGCGGCCACCGAGACGAGCCCCGCCATGCCCCAGCGCTCGCGCACCAGGTCGCCCTGCACCCCGGCCACCGCGCTCCGCAGGTGACGCTGCGCGGCCGCGTGGTCGGCCAGCACGTGATGGGCCTGGCCGAGCCCGAACGAGGCCGCGATCTGGAGCGGCCGATCCCCGAGCGCGGCGCCCAGCTCGAGGGCGCGCTCGGCGGCGCGGATGGCGGCGGCCTGATCGCCCAGCGTGTAGTAGGACTGGGTGAGGTACGCCGAGACCCAGCCGAGGCGGCGCTGGTCCCCGAGCGCCTCGGCCCCCTCCGCGGCGCGACGCAGGTGGGCGAGCGTGCGCGCGAACTCTCCCAGGGGGGCCAGCGAGGCGCGCAGATCGAACACCAGGTCGATCGCGGCGCGCCGGCCCTCCTCGTGCGGCGCGTCGCCCTCCAGGATCTCGAGCGCCTGCTCGAAGAAGGACACCGCCTCCCGGTGCGCGGAGCGGCCCGCGGCGCGCAGGCCGGCCTGGCGGAGGAAGTGGACCGCCCGATCGCGCCGGCCGCCGCGCAGGGCGTGGAACGCGAGCCGCTCCACCTGCTCGCCGAGCCGGCCGCGGTAGAGCGTCTCGATGACCTCCACGATGCGCGCGTGGAGCGCGCGGCGCCGCTCGTGCAGCAGGCTGCCGTACGCCACCTCGTGGGTCAGCGCGTGCTTGAACGTGTACTCCGCCTCGGGAAAGAAGCTCGCCTCGTAGAGCAGCTCGCCGGCCTGGAGCTGCCCGAGCGCCGCGCGGAGCGTCTCCTCCGGCAGGTCCGCGATCGCCTCCAGCACCGGCAGGGCCACGTCCTTGCCCACCACCGACGCCGACTGCAGCACGTGCTTGGCCTCCGGGCTCAGGCGGTCGATGCGCGCGGCCAGGACCGCCTGCACGCTGCCCGGCATCTGGATCGCCTCGAGCGGCTGCACGAGCCGGCGCGCACCCGGCTCCCCGGTGAGCCCGTGGGTCTCCACGAGCGCGCGCACGCTCTCCTCCAGGAACAGCGGGTTGCCGTCGGTGCGGGAGACCAGGAGGGCCTTGAGCGGCTCGAGCCCGGGATCGGGGCCGAGCATTGCATCGAGGAGCGTCCGCGCGGGGGCGGGTGTGAGGGGATCGATGCGGATCTGGGCGTAGCCCGGCCGGCTCCCCCACCCGTGCTGGTACTCCGGGCGATAGGCTACCAGCAGCAGGAGGCGCGCGCCGGGCAGCCGGTCCACCAGGGTGTCGAGGAGCGCCTGCGTCTCCTCGTCGATGCGCTGGAGATCCTCCACGATCAGCACCACCGGCTGCCGCCGAGCCTCGGCCAGCAGGAGGCTGCGGACGGCCTCCTGGATGCGTCGGCGGCGCTGCGGCGGATCGAGCCGGCCCCACGTGGGGTCCTCCGGCTCCAGGTCGGCCAGCGCGTGCAGCGCGGTCACCGCGGGGGCGAGCGCGGGATCGAGCGCCCTCACGCGGCTCGCGATCTTCTCGCGGATCACGCGGTCGTCGTCCCCCGACTCGACCTGGAAGTAGCGGCGCAGGGCGTCCACCACCGGCAGCCACGAGGGCGTGCGCCGGTAAGCAATGGGCCGGCCCTGGAGCACGAGCGCCACCGCCGTCCACGGCCCCTCGGTGAACTCGCGGATCACCCGCGACTTGCCCACCCCGGGCTCGCCCACCAGGGCCACCATGCGCCCCTGGCCCGCGCGCGCCCGCTCGAGCCCCTGGCGGATCGCCGCCACCTCGGCCTCGCGGCCCACGAAGCGCGAGAGCCCGCGCACGGTGGCGGCCTGCAGGCGATAGCGTGCCGGGCCGGGCCCGCTCAGCTCGAAGACCTCGATCGCCTCCGCGACGCCGCGCACCGGGACGGGGCCGAGGGGGGTGACGGTCACGTAGCCCTCGGCCAGCCGGCGCGTCTCGGCGGTGAGCAGCGTGGTGCCCGGTCGGGCCAGGCGCTCCATCTGCGCGGCGAGGTGCGTGGTCTGGCCGACCGCGGTGTACTCCATGTGCAGGTCGCGGTCGATCGAGCGCACCACGACCTCGCCCGAGTTGAGGCCGATGCGGATCTGCACGTCGAGCCCCTCGCTCCGCCGCAGGTCGCGGGCCAGGCGCCGGGTCTCGTCCTGGATGCGGAGGGCCGCGAAGGCGGCGCGCACCGCGTGGTTCTCGTGGGCCACCGGCGCGCCGAAGATGGCCATGACCCCGTCGCCCAGCACCTGATTCACGGTGCCCTCGTAGCGGTGCACCGCCTCCATCATCAGGGCCAGCACCGGGTCCAGCACGCGGCGGGCGTCCTCGGGGTCGCGGTCGGCGAGCAGCTCGAGCGAGCCCTTCACGTCCGCGAACAGCACCGTCACCTGCTTGCGCTCGCCCTCCACCGCGCCGCGCGCGGTGCGGATCTTCTCGGCGAGGTGCGGCGGCGTGTAGGCGCCCGGCGAGGCGAAGCGGTCCACCGTCGCGCTTGGCGCCGGGCCGGGCGCCGCGACCGGCTGACCGCAGCCGCCGCAGAACCGCGCGCCGGGCTCGGCGGGGAAGCCGCAGCGCGGGCAGGCCGCCGCCAGCGGCTGCCCGCACTCCATGCAGAAGCGATGGCTGGACGGATTCTCGGTCCGGCAGCGGGCACAGACGAGCGGCGATTCGCTCACGCGCTAGGAGGCTCCGCCGGGTCGCGGGAGCGCGCGCCGGAGCTGCGCGAGCTGCTCCTCCGCGTCCGCGAGCGCCTGCGCGAGCCGCTCCGCGGCCGGGCGCGGTCCGTCGAGTCCCTCGATGACCCGGTCGAGCTCGCGCGGGCCCGCGCCCTCGAACCAGCCGCCCACGCGGGCGCGCACGAGCGCGCCGTAGCGCGCCAGGGATGCGCCGTCCTGCAAGTCGCCCGGCGCGCGCTCCCCGCGCCACTCGCCCTCCACGCGGCCGCGGTCCATGCCGTCCACGAAGGCCAGGGCGAGGCGGAAGGCGCGGAACGCGGTGTCGCAGAGCGGGGCCATCGCCGCCGCGGGCACCGGGCGCACCAGCCGCTCGGCCTCGGCGAGGAGGTCGTCGAGCCGGCGGCCGAGCTCCGCGGCCTCCGGTCGACCCACCGGCAGCACCGCGACCGCGCGGCTCAGCGCCCGGCGAACGTCACCGGCTGCTTGCGGGCAAACGCCACCACCCCGTTGCGGAAGTCCTCGGTGTGGCCGCTCGCCGCGATCGCCTGCGCCTCGAGCTCCATCTGGGTCTCGAGGCTCTCCTGCGTCGACTGATGGAAGAGCAGCTTGGCCCGGCCGAACGCCAGGGTGGGCCCCTGGGCCAGCTCGCGGGCGAGCCCGGCCACCGCGCCCGGGAACTCGGCGTCGGCGTGCACGCGGTTGACCAGGCCCCAGTCCATCGCCTCGCGGGCGGACAGCACCCGGTTGGTGTAGTGCAGCTCGAGCGCGCGCCGGAGGCCGATCAGCCGCGGCAGGAAGTAGGACGACGAGCCGTCCGGCGAGGCCGCGATCTTGGAATAGGCCATGGTGAATTTCGCCGACTCGGCCGCCACCACCAGGTCGCCGCCGAGCGCCAGGCTCATGCCGCCGCCCGCCGCGATGCCGTTCACCGCCATCACCACCGGCTTGGCGGTGCGGGCCAGCCGCGAGACCGCGCCGTGCAGGTAGGTGGTCAGCTCCTTGATGATGATCCCGATGCGGTCCGGGTTGTCCGCGAAGTCCTTCACGTCGCCGCCGGCGCAGAACGCCTTTCCCGCCCCCGTGATCACGATGCAGCGCACCGCCCGGTCCTCGTCCGCCTCGAGGGTGGCGTGGAACAGGTCGCGCCCCAGCGTCAGGTTCAGCGCGTTGTACGCCTCCGGCCGGTTCAGCGTGATCGTCCCCACCCCATCCTTCACCTCGTACCGCACCGTCTCGTAGCCCATGTCAGTCCCCCGTGATGAATGTCGTGGTGATCATCGATGATCCCGCCGGCCGACACCCGGGCGGGGTGGGGTCGGGAGGGTGCCCTCCCGGCCCCGCCCCGCCCGGCCGCGCGGGGGAAGATTATCGCCGATCGCCCACGCGGTGAAGCTTCAGGAGGTTGGTGGTGCCGGTCACCCACATCGGCGCCCCCGAGATGATCACGATCACGTCGTTGTTGCGCAGGGTGCCGTCGGCGACGAGCGTCGACTCCACCTCCTGGATCATCTCGTCGGTGGTCTCCACCTTGTGCACCAGGCGCGAGGCCACGCCCCAGAACAGGCCGAGGCGCCGCTGCACCTCCGAGTAGGGAGTGAGCGCGATGATCGGCACCTCGGGCCGGTCCTGCGAGATCAGGCGCGCGCTGAAGCCGGACTGGGTGAAGGCCACGATCGCCTTGGCGTGCAGCAGCCGGGCCGCCTGGCACGCCGCCTCCGCCACCGCCTCCGGGAAGCCGTAGGCCTCCGGCCGGGGCAGCGAGGCGAGGGTGGCCGGCGCGGCGCGCTCGGCCCGCTCCGCGATGCGCGCCATCACCTGCACCGTCTCCACCGGGAAGCGCCCGGTGGCGGACTCCGCCGAGAGCATGATCGCGTCGGCGCCGTCGAAGATCGCGGTCGACACGTCGCTCACCTCGGCGCGCGTGGGCCGCGAGTGGGTCACCATCGACTCCAGCATCTGGGTCGCCACGATCGCGGGCACCTTGGCCAGCCGGGCCTGGCGGATGACCTCCTTCTGGATGATCGGCACGTCCTCGAGCGGCACCTCCACGCCGAGGTCGCCGCGGGCCACCATAACCGCGTCCACCAGGGGCAGCACGCCCTGGAGGTTGGCCACGATCTCGGCCCGCTCGAGCTTGGCGATGATCGGGATGTTGGCGCCCTGGTCGTGGAGGAACTTGCGGACCTCCTGGATGTCGGCCGCGGAGCGCACGAAGGAGATGGCCACGTAGTCCACGCCCTGCTCGATCCCGAAGCGGAGGTCCTCGCGGTCCTTCGGTGACAGGCACGACACCGGGACCGGCAGCCGCGGGAAGGACACGCCCTTGTGGTCGGAGACCATGCCCCCCGAGACCACCCGGCAGCGCACCTCGCCCTGATCGACGGTCTCCACCACCAGCTGGATCATGCCGTCGTCCATCCACACCGCGTCTCCCGGGCGGAGCGCGGCGAGGAACTCGGGATGGTTCAGCGAGCTGCGCGAGGCGGTGCCCTTGACGTCACGCCCGGTCAGCGTGAACTCCTCCTCGCTCACGAGCATGGCCTGCCCGCCCACGAAGGTGCCGAGGCGCACCTTCGGGCCCTGGAGGTCCTGCAGGATGGTGATGGGGCGGCCCCAGCTCGGGTCGCCCTCCCGGAGGGCGCGGATCACCTGCGCGTGCTCGGCGTGGGTGCCGTGGGAGAAGTTCAGCCGCGCCACGTCCATGCCCGCGCCGACCAGGCGATCGAGCATCTCCGGCGAGCTGCTCGCCGGGCCGATCGTGCAGACGATCTTGGTTCTTCTCACGGGCGTTTGGGCCTCAAGAACGGTTCACCTCAAAGGCTCTTCAGCTGCGGGGGGCCCGGAAATGGCCCCCGCACTCCCCCCCGCGGGCGGACAACCGGCAATCCGGCCTCCCGTGGTCCCGACCGATCGGATACTGGTCCTCGCACTCACTTGACCGGCGGATGACCCGATCCGGTCACGCGCTCGCTTTCAGGCTTCTCGCGAGGTACTGGCCGGTGAAGGACTTCTCCTGGCGGGCGACGTCCTCCGGGGTGCCGGAGGCGATCACCTTGCCGCCCTCGTTGCCGCCCTCGGGCCCGAGGTCCACGATCCAGTCCGCGGTCTTGATGACGTCCATGTTGTGCTCGATGATCACCACCGTGTTGCCCTGATCCACCAACTGGTTCAGCACCTGCAGGAGGCGGCGGATGTCCGCGAAGTGGAGCCCGGTGGTGGGCTCGTCCAGGATGTAGAGGGTCCGCCCGGTGGCCCGCCGGCTCAGCTCGGTGGCGAGCTTCACGCGCTGGGCCTCGCCCCCGGAGAGCGTGGTGGCGGCCTGCCCGAGGCGGATGTAGTCGAGCCCCACGTCGTGGAGGGTCTGGAGCTTCTGCTTGATCGACGGGACCGGCTCGAAGAACGCGAGCGCCTCCGCCACCGTCATGTCGAGGATGTCGGCGATGTTCTTGCCCTTGTAGCGCACCTCCAGGGTCTCGCGGTTGTAGCGCTTGCCGCGGCAGACCTCGCAGGTCACGTACACGTCGGGCAGGAAGTGCATCTCGATCTTCACCAGCCCGTCGCCCTGGCAGGCCTCGCAGCGGCCGCCCTTGACGTTGAAGGAGAAGCGACCCGGCTGGTAGCCGCGCATGCGCGCGTCGGGCGTCCGCGCGAGCAGGGTCCGGATCAGGGTGAAGACGCCGGTGTACGTCGCGGGATTCGAGCGCGGGGTGCGCCCGATCGGCGACTGGTCGATGTCGATCACCTTGTCGAGGTGCTGCGCCCCCTCGATGCGGTCGTGGGCCCCCGGCCGGTCCTGCGCACGGTGGAGCATGGAGGCGAGCGCGCGGTACAGGATGTCGTTGACCAGGGTGGACTTGCCCGAGCCCGACACCCCGGTGATCGCGGTGAAGGTCCCGAGCGGGATCTTCACGTTCATCCCCTTCAGGTTGTGCTCGCGCGGGTTGTGGATGGTGACGAACTTGCCGTTCGACTTGCGCCGGACCGGGGGCGGGTCGATGCGCTCGACGCCGGCCAGGAAGCGGCCGGTCAGCGACTCCGGGTTCGCCATCACCTCGTCGGGCGTGCCCACCGCCACGACGTGCCCGCCCAGCTCCCCCGCCCCGGGCCCGAGGTCCACCACGTAGTCGGCGGCCCGCATCGTCTCCTCGTCGTGCTCCACCACCAGCACCGTGTTGCCGAGGTCGCGCAGGCGCTTGAGGGTGTCGAGGAGACGGCCGTTGTCCCGCTGGTGCAGCCCGATCGACGGCTCGTCGAGGATGTAGAGCACGCCGACCAGGCTCGAGCCGATCTGGGTGGCGAGCCGGATGCGCTGCCCCTCCCCGCCGGAGAGCGTGGCCGCGGGCCGGTCGAGGGTGAGGTAGTCGAGGCCGACCTGGGAGAGGAAGCCGAGCCGCTCGCGGATCTCCTTGAGCACCCGGCGGGCGATCGCCATCTCCCGCTCGGAGAGCGTCAACGTGTCGAAGAACTGCCGCGCGGCCTTGATCGGGAAGCGCACCACGTCCGCGATCGACCGCCCCGCGATCTTGACCGAGAGCGTCTCCGACCGCAGCCGGGAGCCGCCGCAGGTGGGGCACGGCCGCTCGGTCATGAAGTGCTCGACCTCCGCGCGTGTCTCCTCGGAGGTGGTCTCCTTGTAGCGCCGCTCGAGCAGCTTGACCACGCCCTCGAAGCCGTCGTCCGGCTCGCCCAGGAGGATGATGTCGCGGACCTTCTTGGGCAGCTTGGCCCACGGCGTCTCCAGGCCGAAGCCGTGTCGCTTGGCCAGGACGCGGAGCGTCTGCTTGAAGATCCCGGATGCGGTGGGACCGGCCCACGGCAGAAGCGCGCCGCCGGCCAGGGTCTTGTTCCCGTCCGGGACCACGCGATCGGGATCGATCTCGTAGCGGGTGCCGATGCCGCCGCACTCCGGGCAGGCCCCGTAGGGGTTGTTGAACGAGAACATCCGCGGCGACACCTCCGGGAACGAGATGCCGCACGCCGCGCAGGCCAGCCGCTCCGAGAACATGAACGCGGGCCCGTCCGGCACCTCCACCTGCACGATCCCGTCGGCCAGCCGTAGCGCGGTCTCGAGCGAGTCGGCGAGCCGGCCGCCGAGGGTGTCCTTCACGATCAGCCGGTCGACCACCACCTCGATGGTGTGCTTCTTGGTCTTGGCCAGCTCGATGTCCTCGGTCAGCTCGCGCAGCTGACCGTTCACCCGCACCCGCACGTAGCCCTGGCGCCTCAGGTCGAAGAAGAGCTTGCGGTACTCGCCCTTGCGTCCCCGGATGATGGGCGCCAGCACCACCAGGCGGCTGCCCGCCGGCAGGGTCATCACCCGGTCCACCATCTGCTGCACGGTCTGGGCCGAGATCACGTTGCCGCACTGCGGGCAGTGCGGGATCCCCACCCGGGCGAACAGCACGCGCAGGTAATCGTAGATCTCGGTGACGGTGCCCACGGTGGAGCGCGGATTCTTGGAGGTGGTCTTCTGCTCGATGGAGATCGCGGGCGACAGCCCCTCGATGGAGTCGACGTCCGGCTTCTCCATCTGCTCGAGGAACTGGCGGGCGTAGGCGGAGAGCGACTCGACGTAGCGCCGCTGCCCCTCGGCGTAGATGGTGTCGAAGGCCAGGGACGATTTGCCGGAGCCGGAGAGGCCGGTGATGACCACGAGCTGGTCCCGCGGCAGCTCGAGGTCGATTCCCTTGAGGTTGTGCTCGCGGGCCCCACGGATGACGATCCGGTCGTTGGCCATGGACGCTACATCATACCTCCGGCTCCGGCCGCGCGCCGCTCGAACCACAGGAACAGGAGCAGCCCGCACGCCGCGCCGACCACCGCCGTCCGGTAGCCCGCGGCATAGGAGAGGCGCTCCACCGTGACGCCCACCAGCAGCGAGCCGATCACGTTGCCGAGGTCGAAGGAGCCGGAGAGCGTGCCGATCGCGGAGCCTCGCTCGCGCTCCGGCGTGCGGTCCACCAGCTGGGCCAGCAGCGTGGGGTAGAGCATCGCCACGCCCGCGCCGTGCAGGACCGCGGCCGCGGCCAGGGTCGCCGGGCGCGGCGGCAGCGAGAGCAGCGCGTAGGCCGCGCCGCTGGCCGCGATGGCGGGCCCGATCACCCGGGCGCGCCCGACCCGATCGGACACGCGCGCCAGGGCCAGGCGCCCCAGGATGATGCAGGCCGAGAACAGCACGTAGAACCACGTGAGGTCGCCGGCCCCGCCCGCCGCGATGGCGTAGAGGGGCAGGAACGCGTAGATCGAGCTGTAGCCCACGTTGGTCGCGACGAGGATCGCGGCCGCGGGCAGGGCCCGCCGGCTGATCCATCGAAGGCGCGCCGGCGCGCCCGGCGCGGGCGCGGGCACCCGGGCGCCCACCACGAGCACGCCGATGCCGATGCCGATCGCGGCGGCGACCAGCACGCAGCGCCCGAGGCCGCCGCCCGCGTAGAGGGCGAGCCCGAGCGGCGGCCCCAGCGAGAACGCCAGCGACGTGGCGACGTAGTAGATGCCGAGCGCCTCCCCGCGGCGAGCGGGCGGGCTCGCCTGGGCGGCCAGCACCCCGGCGCCGGTCGACACCACGCTGTTGCCGACGCCGATGCCGCCCATCAACGCGACGAGCCCCGCGGGCGTCGCGGCCAGCGGCAGCAGCAGGAGCGTGGCCACCAGGAAGCCGACGCCCGGCAGCATCACCGGCCGGAAGCCGTACCGGTCGATCCAGCCGCCGACCGCGGGGCGCAGCAGCATCGAGACCATTCCGGTCGTGGAGAACAGCAGTCCCACCTCGGTCCTGGTGCCGCCGAGCGCCACCAGGTGGAGCGGCAGCGTCGCGTTCAGGAGGTAGACCGCGACGTGGGAGCCGGCGGTGATCCCGAGACAGGCGGCCAGCGTCGGGTTGAGGAGCGGCGGGCGCTCGCTCACCCGGCGCGCCGGCGGCCGAGCCAGAGCACGAAGGCGCCGGCGGGCCCGCCGGCCAGCGCCGGATAGCCGATGACACCGCTCAGCAAGGCGTCGCCGCCGCCGCGCAGCTGCGCCGCGGCGAGCGTGGCGAACACCAGCAGCCCGACCACTCCCGCGGTGGTGGCGAGCGCGGCGCGCCCGGGTGGGGGCGGCCACATCGTGGCCGGGCCCAGCGCGCAGCCCACCCCGCCCAGGGCCAGCAGGGTGAGCGTCCACGGGTCCACCGGCCACAGGCTCGCCAGCGCGGCGGCGCCGAAGAGCGCGGCCCAGAGGCCGGGATCGCGACCGATCTCGCCGCCCCCGGTCGGGTCCAGCGCGCCCAGTCGCTCGCGCAGGGCCACGCTCGAGGCGAGGAACAGGGCGAGCCCGGCCGCGATCAGGAACACCTGGAGCGTGCGGCGCCAGGGCTCCGCGAACAGCGCCGCGCCCGGCACCTCGAGGAGCCGCTCGAGGGTCACGCCACCCAGGAAGAGATCGGGCGACTGCAGCATCGCGTAGACCGCCCAGAGCTGCGCCCACCCGAAGGCGAGGAGGAGGCCGCCGGCGAGGAACCCGGCGCCGTCCCGCGACAGGCGCACCGTGAGCCCCGCGCGCAGGAGCGCGGCCGCGCCCAGCAGCAGCGTGACCAGCACGCCCAGCCGCTCGAGCCAGCGCCGGGGCCGGTCCTCCGCCCACGCGGCGCCGGACGGCGGCGCGCCGGGCACGCGCTTGTCAGCCTCGAAGCGGAGCCGGAGCGCGCCATGCACCAGCTCGTCCCCCGACCGCAGGGTGACGCTCTGTCCCGGCGCCAGCGTCCACTCGATCTCGGAGAGCCGCGTGCCGTCGAGCGTGCGCGCGCGCACCACCCCGCCCGCGGGCGCGGTGAGCCGGTGCACCTCCTCGAAGACGAGCGGGGCCCGCCCGTGCACCGAGGCGAGCGCGCGCCCCGTGGTCACCCACGGGCTGCCGGCGGGAAACCGGAACGCGGGCTGGGCCGCCACGCGCTCCCACGCCGCGATGGGGCCGAGGCCGGTCGCCCAGCCCACCTGCATCAGCGGCGCGGCGGCGGCCACCAGCGCGATGGCCAGCAGCAGCGGCGCGGTCCGGCGGAGCGGCCGCCACGCGGTGAGCACCCATCCCGAGACCGCGGCGACCACGATGCCCTGCCACCGCCGCGCTCCCAGCCACGCGGCCAGGTCGCCCGCGAGCGCGATGTTCGCCCACAGCAGCAGTCCCACCGCGATCAGCAGCGTCACCACCGGGAACAGGGAGCCGCGGTCGTTGCGAGGGTCCGCGGCGGCGGGCAGACCGAGGACGATGAGCGGCGCGAGCAGGAGCACGAGGCCCAGCCAGAGACCGCCCGCGGCGTGCGTCGCGAGCGCGGCGGGCACCGCCAGGAGCGCGGCGGGCGTCAGCCAGACCGCGAGGACCCGGGAGACCGACGTCATCCGTCGCGGCGGGGCGCGGGCAGCGGACCGGCCAGCCAGCGGATCGCCACGAGCACGCCCATCACGGGCGCGAGCACGCCGCCGTACCACCAGAGCAGCGACAGGCCGCCGAGCCGGATCGACGCGGTCTGGTTCGGCAGCGCGCCGAGGAGAAGGAACCCGGCGAGGAGGAGCCACAGCGCGACGACGCCGGTCGACCGGGAGGTCACCCGCCGCATTATAGCGAGGGTGGTACCATAGCCCCCACGAAAGGAGCCGTGCACATGCCCGATCCGAGTCCCGATCCGAGTCAGGCCGCGCCCATCCAGCGAGTCCTGGTCGTGACCGCTCACCCCGACGACTCCGAGTTCGGCGCGGGCGGCACCATCGCCAAGCTCGTGCGCGAGGGCAAGCAGGTCTCCTACTGCATCGCCACCAACGGCAACAAGGGCTCGGGCGATCGCACGATGACTCCCGAGCGGCTCGCGGTCATCCGGGCCGACGAGCAGCGGGCCGCGGCCCAGGTGCTGGGGGTGGAGACGGTGGACTTCCTCGGCTTCCCGGACTGCGAGGTCGAGGACACCTACGAGACCCGCCGCGCGGTCACCGCCGCGATCCGGCGGCACCGCCCGGACCGGCTCATCATCCAGAACCCGAATCGCACCAAGAACCTCGGCGCCTCTCATCGCGACCACCGCACCGTCGCCGGCATCGCGCTCGACTGCGTCTATCCCCTCGCGCGCGACCACATGGCATTCCCGGAGCTGCTCGCGCAGGGGCTCGAGCCCCACAAGGTGCGCGAGGTGTACCTGATGTGGTGGGAGAACCCGGAAGCGGTCGTCGACATCAGCGACACCATCGATCTCAAGATCAAGGCGCTCGCCTGCCATGCGAGCCAGTTCAAGGACTTCGCGGGTGTCGAGGCCCGGGTGCGGGCCCGGGGGGCCGAGCTTGGCAAGCCGCGGGGCTACGCCTATGCGGAGACGTTCGACGTGATCACGATGGACCGGTGACCCGCGCATTCGCTAGAATGCCGCCCGTGAAGCCAGGAGCGCCCGTCCCGGCCACCCTGACCGAGCTGATGGGCGGCAGAGCCGCCCGGGACCCCGATACCGCCTACTTCCACCTCTTCGACGAAACGGTCCCCTACGGGCGTCTCTGGCGGGAGAGCGCGCGCTACGCGGCGGGCCTCCGGCGGGCGGGCATCGACCGCGGCGACAAGGTGTGCCTGATCTATCCCACCTGCGCCGAGTTCTTCTACACGTTCTTCGGGGCCCTCCGCCTGGGCGCGATCCCGGTGCCGCTCTACCCCACCCTGGGCGTCGAGGCCACCGCGGGCATCTTCCGCGACTCCCAGGCCACCGCGGTGGTCACCATCGGCTGGTTCCGCCAGGGCGTCGAGGAGTCCCAGGCCGGGGCCGCGAACATCCGCCACGTGCTCGAGCCGAGCGACCTCGAGGTCGACGGCCCGCCGCCCGCCTTTCCCACCCCGTCCGCCGACGACGTGGCGTTCCTCCAGTACACCTCGGGAAGCACCGGCACCCCGCGGGGAGTGGTGCTGACCCACTCCAACGTGGTGCGCACGGTGGAGTTCATGGCCGAGGCCGCGCAGCTGACCCGCGACGACGTGGTGGTCTCGTGGCTGCCGCTCTACCACGACATGGGCCTGATCGGCTGCGCGTTCACCCCGCCGTGGAACGGGGCGCCGGTCCACCTGCTCCCGCCCGACCTCAAGAACCCTCGGGTCTGGCTCGAGCTCTGCACGCGGGTCGGGGCCACCTTCACGGTGTCGCCCGACTTCGGCTACCGCAACTGCGTGCGGAACATCGGCGACACCAGCGGCCTCGATCTCTCCTCGCTCAAGCAGGCGCTGTCCGGCGCGGAGCCGGTGCGCCTCAGCACCATCGAGGCGTTCGAATCGAAGTTCGGGGTGGGGAACCTGATCACCCCGTGCTACGGCCTCGCCGAGGCCACCCTCGCGGTGGCGATCTGGCCGCGCCAGACCCCGCTCCGGCTCGACTCCTCCGGCAAGTTCCTCTCGGTGGGTCAGCCGTGCCGCGGGGTGCGCGTGCGGATCATGGACGGCGAGGAGGAGATGAAGCCGGGAGCGGAGGGCGAGATCTGCGTGCAGAGCCCCGGGGTCATGCAGGGCTACTACAACAACCCGGAGGCGACCGCGCGGGTGCTCTCCCCCGACGGCTGGCTCCGCACCGGCGACCTGGGCTTCCTCGACGCGGAGGGATATCTCTTCGTCACCGGCCGGCTGAAGGACGTGATCATCCTCGGGGGTGAGAACGTGATCCCGGCCGACGTGGAGGAGATCGTCGACCAGGTGCCCGGCGTGCGCTACTCGGCCGCGGTGGGGATCGAGAGCGACCGCACCGGCACCCAGCGCCTGCACGTGGTGGCCGAGGTGCGCGAGCCGGCCGCCGACGCGGAGACGCTCTCCCGCCTGGTGCGCGACATCGTCCGGCGCGTGCGCGAGGGCCGCGGCCATCGACCCGCGAAGGTGCTGCTGGTCCGCCCCGGCACGATCCCCAAGACCTCGTCGGGCAAGATCCAGCGCTCGCGTCTCGGGGAGATGATCACGCGCGACGAGCTCGGCGATCGTCTCCTGCACGCCTCCGGCTCCGCCCGTCGCGACTAGTCTCGTGTCCTCCGCCGCGGCGCTTCGCCCATGAAGATCGGCTGCCACCTGCCCATGTTCGGGCCGGTGGGCACGCGCGAGAGCGTGCTCACCGTCGCCCGGCGCATGGAGGCTCTCGGCTACGACTCGCTCTGGGCCAGCGACCACGTGGTGATCCCGTACCGGATCGATCCGCAGTACCCCTACAGCCCGACCGGCCAGTTCCCCCTCGCGGCCGACGTGCCGTTCCTGGAGCCGCTCGTCACCTTGTCCCTGGTGGCGGGGGTGACCGAGCGCGTGCAGCTCGGCACCAGCATCCTGGTGCTGCCCCACCGCAACCCGGTGATGGCGGCCAAGATGTGCGCGACTTTGGATCATCTGGCCGGCGGCCGGCTCGTGCTCGGGGTCGGCGTGGGCTGGATGCGCGAGGAGATCGAGCTGCTGGGCGGCAACTACGACCGCCGCGGGGCGTGGAGCGACGAGGCCCTCGCGGTGATGCGCGCCTGCTGGCGCGACGCCCGGACCGCCCACCACGGCGAGTTCTTCTCGTTCGACGAGATCGGCGTGTTCCCCAAGCCCGCCCGCGGTGACATCCCGATCCTGATCGGCGGCCACACCGAGCGCGCGCTCCGCCGCGTGGTCCAGCACGGCGACGGCTGGCACGCCGCGTTCATCACCCCCGCCGCGCTCGCGACCGACCTGGGTCGGCTCCGCGAGGAGTGCGCCCGTCAGCGGCGGCCCTACGATCAGCTCACGGTCAGCGTCCGGGCCGGCCTGTCGCTGCGCCCGTCCCCGCTCGGTGCCGATCGCAAGCCCCTCCAGGGCTCGCGCGACCAGATCCTCGCGGATCTCCACGCCTATCGCGACCTCGGCGTCGAGTCCATGCTGCTCGAGACTCGCTACCGCGACCTGGCCGACATCCTGACCATCTACGAGGCGTTCGCGCGGGACATCCGCCCGCACATCTGAGCGGGGCGGCGGGAGCGGGGTCGGCGGGGGGCGGGGAGGGCCTCCAGACCCGTTCCCTCCGGGGTACCGCCAGGTTCTCCACTACCAGATTGGGAACTCCTGAAGCCAGAAGGGCGCGCGTAGACGGTCGTGGTCTGGAGGCCCTCCCCGCCCCCCGCCGGCCCCCCTCCCGTCGTTGCTACTTGGCGTCGTGGAAGATCACGCCGAGGGTGTACCGGAGGCCGGACGTCACGCGGCTCACGCCGTGCCGCAACGCGACCCGGTACGTGCCGCGGGAGCCGCGGGCCGGGCGCTCGCGGGTCGTGAAGATGACGATCTGGCCCTGGACGAGCGGGACCACCTCGGCGCGGGACTGGGCGCGGGGGCGCTGCTCGACCAGGAGGAATTCGCCGCCGGCGAAGTCGTCGCCGGGGCGGCTGAGGAGACAGGTCATCTGGAGCGGAAACGCGATCTCGCCGTAGATGTCCTGGTGCAAGCAGTTGTAGCCGCCGGCCTCGTAGCGCAACAGGAGCGGGGTCGGCTTGCGCTGGCCGCGCCGGGCGCACCGGGCGCGAAAGCCGTCGAGCGTGGGCGGATAGCGAGTGGCGCGGCCGAGGGCGGCCTGCCACTCCCCCGCGATCGACGCGAGCGGCGGATACGCGTGCTCCCGCAGCTCGGCCACCAGCGGCGGCAGCGGGGCGGCGAAGTACTTGTACTCGCCCTCTCCGAAGCGGAAGCGGGCCATGTCGACGCGGCTGCGGAAGCGCGCGTCGTCGGAATAGAGCGCGATTAGCTCCGCGCACTCCTCCGCGGTGAGGAGCGGGGGCGTGGTGGCCCATCCCCGCTCCGACAGATCGCGCTCGATTGCGGCCCAGTCGATCTCCTGCAAGCGCGTCCGCACCGCTGCGATCGAGGTCAAGCGGCTGGACGGCAGCGCTTGCACGGCCGGTATCCTACCGAGCGGGCGTCCTCCACCGAGGCGAAGACCACCCGGCTGTCGGGGCGCATGTGCCGGCCGTGGATGCAGCCCACGCGGCACACGATGCGAGTGCTGGTGCACCCCTCCAGCACCGGCGTGGTCCGCTCCAGCGCGGCGAGCCGGTCCTTCACCGCCGCCCCGAAGATGTAGCCGCCCACGCTGCCGTCGCTCCGCCACACCCGGTGGCACGGCAGGATCAGCGGGACCGGATTGCGACCGAGCGCGGTACCCACCGCGCGCACCGCGCGGGGGTGCCCGATGCGGGAGGCCACCCACGCGTAGGCGCGCCCCTCTCCGAACGGGATGTGGCCCGTGGCCGCCAGGACCCGGCGCTGGAAGTCCGGCACCGTGGTCAGATCGACCGGCACCTGGAAGAACGCCCGCTGACCGCGCAGGTATTCGTGGATCTCCTCCCGCGCCTGCTCCACCAGCCGGCGAGCCGCCGCGCTCGCCGGCTTGGCCGCCGTGCCCACCGCCACCCGCGAGATGCCGCGCGGAGTGCCCTCCACCGCGAGCTTCGACTCCAAGCGCTCCAGCACCGCCCGCGACTCCTGCGCCGCGGTCGTGATCCGGCGCGGCAGCTCGGTCGCCGCCTCGGGCCGGAAGTAGTCGCTCAGCAGCAGGTCCAGCCGGTCAGGGCCCTTGCCTGCATCCATGACGTCACACATGATCAGCTCCTCGCTTGCCGAGCTCGGCCCGCAGCAGGGACTTGCCCCGGGCGAGCTGGCTCTTCACGGTGTTGATCGAGATGCCCCGAATGCGCGCGAGCTCCCCGTAGGAGAGCCCGTCCACGTAGCGCAGCGCCAGCAGCACACGCGCCTCGCGGGGCACGCGCTCGAGCGCCCGGTGGAGATCGAGATAGGCCGTGGGCGGATGATGATTGCTCGACGCGGCGGCCAGCGCCCCCGCGGAGTGCTCGTCGTGGGCGCTCCGGGTGGCCCGCCGGCGCAGCTCGTCCACGCACACGTTGGTGAGGATGCGGTAGAGCCACGTGGAGACCGCCCAGCGGGCGTCGTAAGTCCCCGCGCCGGCAAAGCAGTGGATGAACGCCCGCTGCACCGCGTCCTCGGCGTCGGCCCGGGAGCCGAGCAGCCTCCCGGCCACCGCCATCAGCTTGCCGCTGTAGCGCTGGGCCAGCTCGGCAAACGCCGCCTGGTCCCCCCGCGCCACCTTCGCCATCAGCCCCCGCTCGGCATCCATCTCACAGAGCTATACGCCCCACGGCCAGGAACGGGTGGAACCCAGAACCAAAGACCAAAGCCCGAAACGGTTGCCCGCCATCTGGGGGAGTGCGGGGGCCATTTCTGGGCCCCCGCATTCAACAGAGCCTTACAGACTTAAACGGTTGCCCGCCGAGGAGCTACCCCCCTCACCCTGCCCTCTCCCCCCACGGGGAGAGGGTGAGAACGGGGCTAGATCTTCTCGCCGAGCTTGTTCCAGTCGTCCAGGAACTTCTTGAGGCCGATGTCGGTCAGGGGATGCTTCATCAGCATCTCCAGCACGTTGTACGGCATCGTCGCCACGTGCGCCCCCGCCTTGGCCGCGTCGATGACGTGGAGCGGGTTGCGGATGGAGGCGGCCAAAACCTGCGTCTTGTAGCCGTAGTTCTTGTAGATCTCGCAGATGTCCCGGACCAGGTCCATGCCCACGTGCCCGATGTCGTCGAGCCGGCCGAGGAAGGGGCTGATGTAGACCGCGCCCGCCTTGGCCGAGAGAAGGGCCTGTGGGGCCGAGAAGCAGAGGGTCTGGTTGACGCGGATGCCCTCCCCGGTCAGGTGCTTCACGGCCCTGAGCCCGTCCTTGGTGAGCGGGCACTTGACCACCACGTTGGGGGCCACCTGCGCCAGCTCCTTGCCCTCCTTCACCATGCCGTCGAAGTCGGTGGCCACCACCTCCAGGCTCACGTCGCCGGGGACGGTCTTGCAGATCTCCTCGACCAGCGGCCGGAAGGGCCGCTTCTCCTTGGCGATCAGCGAGGGATTGGTGGTGCAGCCGTCCACCAGGCCCATGGCCACGCCCTCGCGCAGCTCGTTCACGCTCGCGCTATCCAGAAAGATCTTCATCCCGTCCTCCCTCTCAGGCGCGCTCCACCCGGACCGTGGTCCCGGAGCGCACCGACTTGAACACCGTGGGATCGCCGAGCACGCGGCCGAACACGTTGACCGCGCTCGCGGGGCGAATCTCGTCGCCCCGGCTCGCCGGCGTCGGCCCGTAGAAGATGCAGAACGCAGTGCCCGGCGGCCAGTAGGCGAGATCTCCGAGCTCCACGATCTCGCGGGGATGCTCGCCCGCCTCCTTCACCGGGATCGAGAAGTAGATCTCGTCCCCCCAGGTCTGCCCCGCGATGCTGAGCGGCAGGGCATTCCAGATGGCGGTCGCGGTCCTGGAGTCGTTCAGCACCGCGTCGGCGCTCATCTTGCCCGCGCTGATGCGGATCTTCCGGTCAGCCATGGAGTCCTCCGGTGGGCACGAGCGAGTGTAGCCTCGGCTCGTCGCCGGTCGCAAGCGCGGCCGCCCTCACACCCCGCCCTGCCGGCGGCGGTAGGCCGCAACGCGCGCCGCGAGCGCCCGGGCGTCCGGGATGCCGGCGACCCCGTCGCCCTCCACCGAGGCCGCCGCGCAGCAGGCCGCGACGGCGGCCGCCTCCCAGGCGTTGCCCTCACGGTTGTAGGCGATGAGCAGGGTGGTGGCGAAGACGTCGCCGGCTCCGGTGTCGTCCTGCTCCACCGCCACGTCGGGGTCGACGCCGTAGCGCTCCCCGTTCACGAAAAGGATGGCTCCCTCGGGCCCCCGGGTGACCGCGCCGAGCGGCACACGCTGGAACCACTCCAGCGCCTCCTTCTGGAAGGGCTCGATGTCCTCCAGGCTCACCACCACCGCCTGCACTCGCGGCAGCACCAGGTCCGCGTCCTCCCACGGCTGCGGCGACAGCACCCCGCGCGCGCCACGCTGTCGCATCCACCCCTGCGGCAGCGCCACCAGCGAGGAGTCGGGAAACTCGGCGGCCAGGGCCGGATCCACCTCGCCGGTCACCGGTCCCAGCACCCCCAGGCCGGCCTCCAGCCACGCCGGGGGCAGCGCGGAGGCCTCGAGGTCCGTGGCGCGATCGAGCACCGCCAACTCGCGCACCCGGCGCCCCTCCACGAGGCGGCCCGCCCCGATCCGGAACGTGGTGGTGCGCTCCGAAGGAACCACCGCCAGCTCCACGTCCGCGGGAATGGCCTCCCGCGGGAAGTCGGGACCGAAGGAGGTGAGCAGGCCCACCCGCAGCCCCTGCCGCTGGGCGGTGATGGTGGCGTAGTAGGCCGCCCCGCCCGGGCGCACCCCGCCCGGCGTCTGGTCGAGCGTGACGTGGCCGACGACGACGACGTCGACCATCGCGGGTCAGAGCGCCATCTGCTTGGCGATGATCTCCTTCATGATCTCGGAGGTCCCGCCGCCGATGGTCATGAGACGGATGTCCCGGAAGAAGCGCTCGACGGGATACTCGCGCATGTAGCCGTAGCCGCCGTGGAGCTGGACGCAGTCGTAGGCGACCTTCTGGGCCATCTCGGCGGTGAAGAGCTTCACCATCGAGATCTCCTTCACCGCCTCCTCCCGGTCCCGGAACTTGAGGCACGCCGCGTAGGTGAGCCAGCGCCCGGCCTCGATCAGGGTGGCCAGGTCCGCGATGCGGTGGCGGATCACCTGCTTGCCGGACAGGGGGCCGTCGAAGGCCTGGCGCTGCTGCACGTAGGCGATGGTGTCCTCCAGGGCCCGCTCGCAGCCGGCCACCGCGTGGAGCCCCGCCACCAGCCGCTCGCGCTGGAAGACCCGCATCACCTCGTAGAAGCCCCCGCCCTCCTGCCCCAGCAGGTTCGCGGCCGGCACCCGCATGTCCTGGAAGGCCAGCTCCGCGGTGTCGGAGGCCCGGTTGCCCATCTTGTCGAGCTTGCGGCTCACCGAGAAGCCGGGAGTGGTGCGCTCCACCAGAAACATCGAGATCCCCCGGTGCCGCTTTCTTCCCTCTCCCCCCTGGGGAGAGCGCAGGGTGAGGGGCCCGGTGGCGCCGGACCTCTCTTCCTGAATCCGCGCGGCCACGAAGTAGAGGTCCGCCATCACCCCGTTGGTGATGAACATCTTCGACCCGTTCAGCACGTAGTGGTCGCCGTCGCGCACCGCGCGGGTGCGGATGGCGGCCACGTCGGAGCCGCCGCCCGGCTCGGTGACCGCGATGGCGGTCAGGGCCTCCCCGCGGCAGATCGCGGGGAGGTAGCGCTCCTTGAGGGCCTCGCTGCCGGTCCAGTACAGGTGCGGGGAGGCCATGTCGGTGTGCACGCCGACCGCCATGGCCAGGGAGGCGCAGCGCGAGCGGGCCATCTCCTCGCAGAGGACGGCGGTGGTGAGCACGTCGGCGCCCGCGCCGCCGTACTTCTCGTCGTACTCCACCCCGAGGAAGCCCAGCGCGCCCATCCGGGGCCAGATGGACTTGGGGATCTGGCCGGCCTCCTCCCACTCCTCGACGTGGGGCTCGACCTCCTTCTGGACGAACGCCCGCACCGCCTGCCGGAACATCTCGTGGTGCTCGTCGAAGATCTTCATGGCGACCTATCCTACATCAATCGATGATCTCGTCCGCCCGCGCGAGCACCGACTGGGGAACCGAGAGCCCGAGGGCCCCGGCGGTCTTCATGTTGATGACCAGCTCGAACTTCGTGGGCTGCTCCACCGGCAGATCTCCCGGCTTGGCCCCCTTGAAGATGCGGTCGACGTAGATCGCGGCCTGACGCCACATGACCGCGGTGCTGGTTCCATAGAACATCAGGCCGCCGATGCTCACGTAGATCCGGTCCCCGTACATCGAGACGAGACGGCGCTCGGTGGCGAAGCCCACGATGCCCGCCCGGAACGACGACAGCACCGGATCGGACGTGGTCATGAGGGCATCCGGCGTGCGGCGTCGCATGACCCCCAAGGCGGCCTCGAGGCTGGTGCGGTCGTTGACCCCGAGCGGCTCGAGCGTGATGTGCAGCTCCCGCGCCCACTGGCGGGTGACCTCCATCGCCAGCACGCTGGCCGGGTTCTTGTCGTTGTAGAGCAGCGCGACCCGCGAGAGGCCCGGCGTGACCTCGCGAAGGAGCTCCAGCCGCTTGCCGTATTCCGGCCCGATCCACGCCACGCCAGTCAGATTGCCGCCCGGCCGAGCGACACTGGCGACGAGCCCGGTCTGCTCGGGGAACGCGGCCCGACCGAACACGATGGGGACCTTGCTGGTCGCCTGCTTGGCCGCGAGAGTGGCCGGGGTGCCCGCGGTGCAGATGACGTCCATCTTGAGATCGACGAGTGTCCGGGCGAGAGCCGGGAGGCGAGCCTGGTCGCCGGCCGCCCATCGAGCGTCGATGACGATGTTCCGCCCCTCGACGTAGCCCAGCTCCCGCAGGCCTTGACGAAGGGCGTCCAGCTCGGATGCCCCGGCCTCTCCCGAGGGAGGGGACAGCCAGCCGATGCGCCACACCTTCCCCGCCGGCGGTGTCTGGGCCGCCACCGGCGTCGCGAGGAGACCGCACACCGCGATCGCGAGAAGGAGCCGGCGAGCGATCATTCCCTCACCGCCTACCGGCCCGGCTAGGCAGGAGCGTCCCCCCATCTCGCCTTCACCGCGTCGCGGTCGACCGCCCCGTCGGCCCCGCGCGGGAGCGCGTCGGTGAACACCACGATCTGCGGGCGCTTGAACCGGGCGATGCGCTCGCCCACGAAGTCGCCGACCTCCTGGGCGGTGAGCGCGGCGCCGGCCTTCACCTCCACCACCGCCTTCACCGCCTCCCCCCAGCGCGGGTCGGGCACGCCGTAGACGCACACCCCGGTGACCCCGGGCATCTGCACTACCACCGTCTCGACCTCGGCCGGGTAGACGTTCTCGCCCCCCGGCTTGATCAGCTCCTTCTCGGGCTTGCGCTTGACGTAGTGGAGGTAGCCGTCGGGCTCGAAGCGTCCCACGTCGCCGGTGTGGTGCCAGCCGTTGCGGAAGGTGTACGCGGTCACGTCCGGCTGGCCGAAGTAGCCCTGGAAGACGAGGGGCCCGCGCACCACGATCTCGCCCGGGGTGCCGGTCGGGACCTGACGATCGTAGTCGTCCACGATTGCCACCTGCGCCGCGGGCACCGGGCGGCCGGAGGCGCCCGGCTTGTCGGCCACGCGCTGGATGGTCACGAAGCCGCTCGTCTCGGACTGGCCGAAGCCGGTCCAGAACCGGGCGCGGGTCTTCTCGTGCAGGCGCTGGATGGTCTGGGGCGCGTCGAGGCCGGTGACGTGGGCGAGGCTCGGCAGCGCGCTGCCCGCCTTCTCGGCCGCGTCCAGCAGGCTCGCCAGCACCGGGGGAAAGTCGGAGACGTGGGCCACCTGGTAGCGGTCGATCAGGCGCACCGCCTCCGCGGCGTCGAAGCGCGGCATCACCACCACCGCCGCGCCGGCGTGGAGGTGGGCCAGGGACATGCCGAGCGCGGTCACGTGGAAGAGCGGGAGCACCGCCAGGTAGCGGTCGCGCGCGGTGAGGCCGAGGGCCGCGATCGCGGTCAGGTCCGCCGCGAGCACGTTGGCGTGGGTGAGGACCGCGCCGCGGGGGATCACGTCCACCGCCGCGGTCGAGATCACCGCGAAGGCGTCGTCCGGCGCCACCGCGGCGGGAGGCGACGGGCTGCCGCGGTAGAGGGTGGCCAGCGCGGGGAAGCCGGCCTCCGCCGCGCCCAGCGCGTACCGGTGCGGCACCCCCTTGCCCTCGAGCCAGCCCGAGACCAGCGGCAGGGTGGTCTGGTCCACCACCATCATCGCGGGGCGAGCGCGCTCCACCACCCGCTCCACCTCCGGCCCGGTGAGCCGCCAGTTGATCGGGTACGCGACGATGCCCTGCCGCGCGCAGGCGCCGTAGAGGTCGACGTAGGCCGCGTCGTTCTGGGCCAGCACGCAGATCCGCTCGCCGCGCGCGATGCCGAGGCCGGCGAGGCCGGCGGCGAGCGCGTCCACCCGCTCGCGCAGCTCCCGGAAGGACACGGTCCGGTCGCCCTGGATCACCGCGGGCTCGTCGGGCTGCCCCGCGGCCCCGCGAGTGATCAGGTCGTAGACCGTGAAGGCGTGGACGCTCAGCTCAGCCACCGCTTGCGGCGCTTGTAGTGCTTCACGTCGCGATAGGACTTGCGGCCACCCACCTCGGTCAGGCCCAGGTAGAACTCCTTGATGTCCGCGTTCTCCCGCAGCGAGGCGGCGCTGCCCTCCAGCACGATGCGGCCGTTCTCCATCACGTAGCCGTGCTCGGCGATGCCGAGGGCCAGGGTGGCGTTCTGCTCGACCAGGAGCACGGTGAGCTTCTGCTCCCGGTTCAGGCGCTGGATGATGCCGAAGATCTCCTCCACCAGCATGGGGGCCAGCCCGAGAGACGGCTCGTCGAGCAGGACCACCCGCGGCCCGGACATGAGGGCTCGCCCGATGGCCAGCATCTGCTGCTCGCCCCCCGAGAGGTAGCCCGACTGCACGGTGCGGCGCTCGCGCAGGCGCGGGAAGTACTCGTAGACCCGCTCGATCCCCTCGGTGACCCGCCGCCGATCCGCCTGCACGTGGGCCCCCGCGACCAGGTTCTCCTCGGTGGTGAGGTGCTCGAAGACCCGGCGCCCCTCGAACACCTGGACCAGCCCGCGCTTGACGATCTGGTGCGCGGCGAGCCCGTCGATGCGCCGGCCGTCGAACTCGACCGAGCCCTTGGTGATGTCGCCGCGCTCCGACCGCAGCACGCCCGAGATGGCCTTCAGGGTGGTGGTCTTCCCCGCCCCGTTGGCGCCCAGCAGGGTGGTGATGCCGCCCTCCTTGACGTTGACCGACACGCCCTTGAGGACGAGGATCACCCCGTCGTACATGACCTCGATGTTGTTGAGCGCGAGCATCGGCCTCCCCCACCCTCCTCGGATGAACCGCGGGCGCCGGGAGCGACGGCCCCCGGCGCCCGCTCGATGCGGACGACGCTACTTGGCTTCCTTGATGACCTTGCCGACGACCTCGGGGTACGCGCGGAACCAGTCGGTCCGCTTCACCCACTTGCCGCCGCTCACCTGCCACACCTGCACAAGCCCGCCGCCCTCGTGGTCGGTGGGCGTGATCTCGATCGGCGGCACCAGCCCGCCGAGCGTGAAGTTCTTGATCTTCTCGAAGCCGGCCTTGGCGTCCGCTCCGGTGATCTTCCCGTCCGGCTTCGCCTTGAGCGCGTTGCGGATGGCCTCGACGTGGATCGCGGCCAGGAACACCCCGCGGTTGTAGTACACGCTCTCCTTCATCTCCTTGGGCTCGGGCTTGCCCTCCTTCTTGTACATCTCCTTGATCTCCTTGATCACCGGGTAGTCCTCACCGACCCCGGCGAACTGGAGCGCGCTGTAGCCCTCGGCCACCCCGTAGCCACCCGCGGCCTCCACGTCGGCCTCCGCGGCGCCCCACACGAACCCGACCACCTTCTTCAGCGGGTACCCCACCCGCTTCAGCTCCTTGATCGCCACCGACGGCGACCGGCCGAAGAGGTGGCTGATCACGAAGTCGGCGCGGTAGCGCTGCGCGATGTCCAGCACCTGCGCGCCCATCTCCACCCCAGGAGGCGGCACCGCGAACGTCCGCATCTCGAAGCCCTCGAGCTTCTGCAGCTCCTCCAGGACCGGGAACGGCTCACGGCCGGCCGGGTTGTCGTAGAAGATGTAGGCGATCTTCTTGCCCTTCATGGACCCGCCCATCTGGTCCTTGGCGTACTTCACCGCCGCGGCGGCCTGCGACCAGTAGGTGGCCGCGATGGGGAAGATGTAGGGGTACTTGGTGCCGTCGGCCGCCGCCGCCTTGCCGAAGCCGGGCGAGGTACCGGGGATGCGGTCCTCGGTGAGCTTCTGCGTCAGGGCGTAGATCTGCGGCGTGCCGTAGACCGAGACCGTCACCGCCCCTTCCTTCTTGTACCGTTCGTAGGACTCCACCGCGGGCGGCACCTTGTACTCGTTGTCCACCTCGTCGGCGCGGATGGTGTTCCCGTTCACTCCGCCCTTCATGTTCACGAGCTTGATGTAGTCGTTGAAGCCGGGGCACAGGTTCGTGCCCACGGTCTGGGTGGGCCCCGTGCGGTCGCACTGGGCGCCGATGACGATCTCGGCCGCCGCCGCGGGAGCCACCGCTCCCAGGGCCAGGGCCGCTGCGGCCAGCAATGCCAGCGTCGCTCTCATGGCAATCCTCCTTTTGAGGGTCAGTACGCGAATGGCCAGACGCGGAAGTAGCTGCGGATGTTGCGCCACAGCCGGTTGAGCCCCTCCGGCTCAACCACGAGGAACACGATGATCAGCAGTCCGAACACGATCAGGCGGAGGTTGGGGATGATGTTGAGCATCGCGCCCGAGGAGAAGAACAGGCCCCCGAAGGTCTCCATCGTGATCCGGAGGAAGATGGGCAGCATCGTCACGAAGATCGCCCCGAGCACCGAGCCCAGCACCGAGCCGAGGCCGCCGATGATGATCATGGCCAGGTAGTCGATGGAGGTGGTGATCTGGAACTGCTCGTAGTTGGCGATGCCGAGGTAGTAGGTGTACAGCACTCCGGTGACCCCCGCGTAGAACGACGAGATCGCGAAGGCCAGGAGCTTGTAGCGGAAGATGTTGATGCCGATGATCTCGGCCGCGATGTCCTGGTCGCGGATGGCGATGAAGGCGCGCCCCACCCGGGTGCGCATGAGGTTCATCACCCCCACGATGGCCAGCACCACGAACACGAGCAGGAAGAAGTACATCTGCCGCTGGGTGCTGATCACCATGCCGAAGAGCCGTGGGCGCGGCACCTCGATCGAGGCCTGGACCCCGCCGCTGATCCAGGTCACGTGGTTGATGGTCCACTCGATGATGAGCTGTCCGGCGAGGGTGGCGATGGCGAGGTAGAGCCCCTTGATGCGGAGCGACGGGATCCCCACCACCGCCCCCACCGCCGCGGCCATCAGGCCCCCGATCGGCAGGGAGATCCAGAAGGGGGCGTCGAGCCGGGTGGCGAGGTTGGCCGCGGTGTAGGCCCCCACCGACATGAACGCCCCGTGCCCGATGGACACCTGCCCGGTGTAGCCGACCAGGATGTTGAGCCCGAGCGCGCCCACGATCGCCACCGAGACCAGGTTCAGGATCGAGAGGTAGTAGTCGCTCAGCAGCAGCGGCACCACCAGGAACGCCAGCGCCGCGATGGCGGCCACCGCCCAGCGCGCGATGGGCAGCGGGTAGAGCGCCATGTCCGCCTGGTAGGAGGTCTTCAGCAGCCCCGATTCGCGGTGGATCACACCCGGCTCCTTCTCAGATCCGCTCGATGATGGCCTTGCCGAAGATCCCGTAGGGCCGGACCATCAGGGCAATGATCATCAGCACGTAGGGGGCGAAGTCCTTGGTCCCGCCGCCCACGTAGGGGTCGATGTAGCCCGCGGCCATGTTCTCCACGATTCCCACGATCAGCCCCCCCACGATGGCCCCCGGGATCGAGTCGAGCCCGCCCAGGATCACCACCGGGAAGACCTTGAGCCCCACGAGGGAGAGCTGGACGTCGACGCCCAGCAGGTTGCCCCACACGATACCGCCCAGGGCCGACACGATGCCGGTCATGGCCCAGGCGAGCCCGAAGTAGCGCTCCACGTCGATGCCCATGGCCATCGCCACCTGCTGGTTGTCGGCCACCGCCCGCATCGCGATGCCCCGCCGGCTGCGCAGGAAGAACCAGCTGAACGCGGCCAGGAACAGCAGGCTCACCGCCGCGCCCAGCAGCTGGATGGGCGGGATGAACAGGGGGCCGAGGATGATCGGCTCCTCGGGGATGGGCAGGGCCAGCGACTTGGTGCCGGCCCCCCACACCATGGGGCCGAAGCCGCGCAGGATCGCGGCGAGACCGATGGTGGCCATGACCACCGCGATGACCGGCCGGCCGATCAGCTTGCGCAGCATCACCCGCTCCAGCCCGAAGCCGAAGCCGATCATGCCGGCCAGCCCCACCAGCACCGCGAGCCATAGCGGCGCGCCATAGGCCGTGATGGCCACCGCCACCACGAAGCCCGCGATCATCACGAACTCGCCCTGGGCGAAGTTGATCGCATCGGTGGCCTTGTAGACCAGGACGAAGCCCAGCGCGATCAGGGAGTACATGAGCCCGATGAGGATGCCGTTGGAGAGCAGCAGGGCCGCGAACTGCCAGTCAAACATGCACCGGCTCCACCGCCCCCACGTCCGCGATGCGGACCCGGGACTGGATGGTGGCCTGCCGTCCGTCCTCGTAGGTGATGACGGTGCTGAGCGGCACCTCGTCCTCCTCCGCGTAGAAGGCCTCGATCACCCGCGCGTACTTCTCGAACACGAAGCGCCGGCGCACCTTGCGGGTGCGGGTCATCTCCGCGTCGTCCGCCTCCAGGTCCTTGGTGAGGAGCAGGAAGCGGCGGATCTTGGTGGAGTCGGGCAGGGTCGCGTTGCCTCTGGCGATCTCCTCCCGGATCAGGTCCCGGACCTCCGGCTTCTGGGAGAGGTCCATGTAGCTCGTGTATGGAATCCCCCGGCGCTCCGCCCAGTTCCCGACCGTGTTGAGATCGATCGCGACCATGGCGGCCACGAACGGCTTCTCGTGCCCGAAGGCCACCGCCTCCCGGATGTAGGGGCTGAACTTGAGCTTGTTCTCGATGAACTGGGGCGCGAAGGGCGTCCCGTCCTGCATGGCCCCCACGTCCTTGGCCCGGTCGATGATGACCAGGTGGCCGCGGGGGTCGAGGAAGCCCGCGTCGCCGGTGTGGAACCAGCCGTCGGGGTCGACCACCTCGCGGGTGGCCTCCTCCGCCTTGTAGTAGCCCTTGAAGATGCCCGGGCTCTTGATCAGCACCTCGCCCCGGTCCGCGATCCGCACCTCGATGCCGGGACACGGGCGGCCCGCGCTGGTGGGATTGGCCTCCGCGTCGGGCTGGATCGAGATCAGCGCGCTCGACTCGGTGGAGCCGTACACCTGCTTGAGGTTGACCCCGATGGCGCGGAAGAAGCGGAAGGTGTCGGGCCCGAGGGGGGCGCCCCCGGTGTAGGCCCAGCGGGCGCGGCGCAGCCCGAGCTGATCTCGCACCGGCCCGTAGACGAAGAACTCGCCGAGGGCGCAGCGCAGGCGCAGGCCGAGCGGCACCGGCTTGCCGTCCGAGCGGAGGATCTCCGCCTCCTCGGCGGCCCGCTGGCAGCGGCCGAACACCCAGCGCTTGAGCGGGGTCGCGTCGGCGGCCCGCACCTGCACCGAGGTCAGCATGTTCTCCCAGATCCGCGGCGGGGCCAGCACCGTGGTGGGGCCGAGCTCCCGGAGGTCGCGCTGCACCGTCTCGGGGCTCTCCGGGCAGTTGCAGCAGAAGCCGGCGGTGAGGCTCAGCACTAGGGAGTAGAGCGAGTCGCCGACCCACGCCATCGGCAGGTAGCACAGCCACTCGTCGTCGGCCCGCACGTCCTCCGCGCTCATGAAGGTGCGCGCGGTGGACACCACGTTGGCGTGGGTGAGCATCGCGCCCTTGGGGTTGCCGGTGGTGCCGGACGTGTAGCAGATCATGGCCACGTCGTCGGGACGGCCCCGATCGACTTCCGCCTCGAACAACCCGGGGTGCTGCGCGCCGTGCTTGCGGCCGAGCTCCTCGACCTCGTCGAAGGACTTGAGCCAGTCGAACCGGACCTGGGTGAGGCCGCGCGGGTCGTCGTAGATCACGTAGCGCAGCCCGGGGAGCTGATCGCGGAGCGAGATGATCTTGTCGACCTGCTCCTGGTCCTCGGCCACGATCACCGTCGCCTCCGCGTGCCCCCACACGTACGACAGCTCGCGGGCGATCGAGTCCTGGTAGACCGGCACCGCCACCCCGCCGAGGGCCTGGGCCGCGAGCTGCGCCCAGTACAGGCGCGGGCGGTTGTCCCCGATCACCGAGAGGGCCTCGCCACGCCGGAAGCCCAGCGCGGCCAGCCCGAGCGCGAAGTCCCGCACGTGATCGTGGTACTCGCGCCAGGTGTGGGTCTGCCAGATGCCGCGATCCTTCTCCCGGATCGCGGGCCGGCCGCCGCGCTCGCGCGCGTTGGCCTGCAGGAGCCGGGGGAGCGTGGTCACCTCACCGAGCTGCGCCATGAGCCCCTCCCTCTCGCGCCTTCGGATCGCCCAGGTAGGCCTTGATGACCCGCGCGTCGGCGCGGACCTCCTCCGGAGTGCCCTCCGCGATCTTGTGTCCCATGTCCAGCACCACCACCCGGTCCGAGATGTCCATCACCACGCCCATGTCGTGCTCGATGAGGATGATGGTGGTCCCCCACTCCTGGTTCACGTCCAGGACGTAGCGGGCCATGTCCTCCTTCTCCTCGTGGTTGCAGCCGCCCATCGGCTCGTCGAGGAGCAGGATCTTGGGATCGAGGGCCAGGGCCCGGCCCAGCTCCACCCGCTTCTGGAGCCCGTAGGCCAGCGAGCCGGTGGGGCGCCGGCGCAGGTCCTGGATCTTCAGGAAGTCGATGATGTCCTCGACCCGCCGCCGGTGGGCGACCTCCTCCTTCTGGGCCAGGCCCCAGTACACGAACGAGGCCAGCACGCCCGAGCGCATGTGCACGTGGCGCCCCAGCATGAGGTTGTCGAGCACGGTCATGCCCCGGAAGAGGGCGATGTTCTGGAAGGTGCGCGCCACCCCGAGCTCGGCCATGCGCGAGGGCGCGGTGTGGGTCACGTCGGCGCCGTCGAGCGCGATGCGCCCCGAGTCCGGGTGGTAGAAGCCGCTGATCATGTTCAGCAGCGTGGTCTTGCCCGCTCCGTTGGGGCCGATGACGGAGAGGATCTCGCCTTTCCGCACCTGCAGGCTCACCCGGGCCACCGCCTGCACGCCCCCGAAGGACTTGGAGACCTCCGAGATGTCGAGCTGAGCGCTCATGCCCCCACTTTCACGAGAGCCACCGCTTGCGGCGCCGGTAGTGCTTGACGTCGCGGTAGCTCTTCCGCTGTCCGACCCCGGACAGCCCCAGGTAGAACTCCTTGATGTCCTCGTTCTCGCTCACCGCCTTCACGTCGCCGTCGAGCACCACCCGCCCGTTCTCCATCACGTACACGTACTGGGCGAAGCGCAGGGCCATGTTGGCGTTCTGCTCGGCGAGCAGGACCGCCACGTGCTCCTCGCGGTTGAGGCGCCCCACGATCTCGAAGATCTCCTGCACCAGCATGGGGGCGAGCCCCATCGAGGGCTCGTCCAGCAGCATCAGGCGCGGGTGCGCCATGAGGGCCCGGCCGATGGCCAGCATCTGCTGCTCGCCGCCCGAGACGTAGCCCGCGCTCACCCCGCGCCGCTCCCGCAGCCGCGGGAAGTACTGGTAGACCCGGTCCAGGTCCAACCGGAGGGAGGCGCCGTTGCGGCGCGTGTAGCCGCCGGTCAACAGATTTTCCTCCACCGTCAGGTGCTCGAAGACGTGGCGGCCCTCCATGACCTGCACGACGCCCCGCCGCACGATCTCCGAGGCCGCGTGGCGGTGGATCGACTCGCCGGCGAGCTCCACCCCGCCTTTCGTGACCTCCCCGCGCTCGGTCCGCAAGAGCCCGGAGATGGCCTTGAGCGTGGTGGACTTGCCGGCCCCGTTGGCCCCGAGGAGGGCCACGATACCCTCCCCGGGGACGCGGAGCGAGACGCCCTTCAACACGAGGATCACGTGATCGTAGATCACCTCGATGTTGTTGACCGAGAGCAGCGGGGCGTCGCTCACGACGGCTCCGTCCTCGCCTCGCCTAGTTCTCCTTGGAGCAGTCGCGCATCGTGTAGCCGAGCTTCTTGCCTTCCTCGACCGCGGCCGCCTCGAGCTTCGGCCGGACCACTTCCCTCATGGGCTGGATCCAGTCGGAGACCACGTTCCACTTCTTGCCGTCCCACTGCTGGATCAGCACCGGCCCGCTGCCCTCGTGGTCCTCGCAGGTCACCTTCACCGCGTGGGTGAAGCCCTTGAGGCCGATCTGGTCGAGCCGCGCGTCGGTGAGGTTGAAGTGCTCGTAGCCCCACCGCACCTGCTCGGTGGTGAGCGGCTTGTTTCCGTACTTGGCCATCGCGGTGCGGAACACCTCGGTCATGTACATCGCGTTGACCACCCCGCGATTGTAGAGGGCCTCGCCGATCTTGTCCTTGGGGCCGATGTTCTTCCCCTTGTCGTAGACGTACTTGACGATGTCGGCGTGCACCTTGAAATTCGTGCCGGGGGCGTGGAAGGTCGCGCCCTTGTAGCCCTTGGCCCCGTCACCGGCCGGGATCACGTCGGCCTCGCTGGCCGACCACCAGTTGCCGATGAAGTGGTCCATCGGGAAGTTGATCGCGGCGGCTTCCTTCACCGCCACCTGGTTCATCACGCCCCAGCCCGACATGTACACCCACTGCGGGTTGATGCGACGCACCTGGAGCCACGTGGCCTTCTGCTCCTGGCCGGGGTGGTCGACTGCGAGGAGGGTCAGCTCGAAGCCGTACTTGTGGCTGAGCTCCTCGAGCGTCGGGTTGGCCTCCTTGCCGTAGGGGCTGTTGTGGTAGATGTGCACGATCTTCTTGCCCTTGAGCTTCTCGAGCCCGCCCTCCTGCTGGCCCATGTAGCGGATCACCGAGGAGGCCTGGCTCCAGTAGGTGGTCGGGAAGGTGAACACCCAGGGGAACCACCGGCCGTCGGAGGCCGCGGTCATGCCGTAGCCCATCGAGTGGACGACGATCTTGTCCACCGCCGCCTTCGGGATCAGCTGATAGGTGATTCCAGTGCTGAGCGGGTTGAACGCCATCGCCCCGCCGTTCTTGCCCTTCAGCCGCTCGTAGCACTCGACGCCCTGCTTGGTGTCGTACTGGGTCTCGCACTCCTCCACGATCAGCTTGACCCCGTTCACCCCGCCGTCGCGCTCGTTCAGCATGGTCAGGTAGTCCCACATCCCGTTGGCGAACGGGGTGCCGCTGGGGGCGTAGGGACCGGTGCGGTACACCAGGGACGGCACGAACATCTCCTTGGCCTGGGCCCAGGCGGTGCCCGCCGCGGGGGCGGCGATGAGGACCGCGGCCAGCAGCGCGATCATGACGCGTCGTAGGATCATGGGTGCTCCTCCTTGCTCGTCGAGGGTCGAACGCTCAGTACGGGAACGGCCACAGCCGCAGCTTCTCCTTGCCGATCTGCCAGAGCCGCGCGAGCCCGTGGGGCTCGGCGATCAGGAAGAAGATGATGAGGCCACCGAACACCATCAGCTCGATCTGCTTCTGCAGGGCCACCGGCATCGCAAGGCCCAGCAGGTGCGGCACGTTGGTGAGAAAGATGGGCACCATCACGATGAAGGCCGAGCCCAGGAACGAGCCCAGGATCGACCCGAGCCCGCCGATGATCACCATGAACAGGACCAGGAACGACACGTTGATGTCGAAGGCCAGCGTCTCCGCGCTGCCCAGGTAGAGGAACACGTACTCGGCCCCCGCCACCCCGATGAAGAAGCTGCTGATCGCGAAGGCCAGCAGCTTCGTGCGGAGCGGCCGCACCCCGATGATCTCGGCCGCGATATCGCGGTCGCGGATCGCCATCCACGAGCGGCCCACCCGCCCCCGCACCAGGTTCTTGGCGATGAGCGCGAAGAGGGCCACCAGCGCCAGCGCGGTGAGGTAGCGCACCGGGGCGGTGGCGGCGGGCCCGGTCACCATGATCCCGGCCACCGTGCGGGGCGGCGCGGTGATGGTGCCCGAGGAGGCGTAGTCGGTGAACCACGCCACCTTGTTGAAGAGCCACAGCAGGAAGAACTGGGCGGCCAGGGTCGCCACCGCCAGGTAGAAGCCCTTGATGCGCAGCGACGGCAGTCCGAACAGCAGCCCCACCAGCGCGGTGATGAGACCGGCCAGCAGGAACGCGACCAGCACGTTGAGCCGCGGGAACGCACTGGTGAGCTTGAACGCGGCGTAGGCGCCCACCGCCATGAAGCCGCCGGTGCCGAGCGAGACCTGCCCCGCGTAGCCGGTCAGGAGGTTCAGGCCGAGGGCGGCCAGGGAGTAGATCAGGAACGGGATGAGCACCGCCTGCAGCCAGTACTCGTCGGCGACCAGCGGCACCGCGATCACCGCGGCCACCAGGGCCAGGGCCAGCACCACCCGGTCCTGACGGATGGGGAACACCGCCTGGTCGCTCGCGTAGCTGCTCTTGAACTGCCCCGCCTCCCGGTAGATCACGCTCGCTCCGCTCGCCGAGTCAGAATCTCTGTCATATCCGCTCGGCTCGCCTTCGGCCGCCCCTCGCCCATCAGATCCGCTCGGCTCGCCTTCGGCTGCCCCTCGCCCATCAGATCCGCTCGGCTCGCCTTCGGCTGCCCCTCGCCCATCAGACTCGCTCGATTATTTTTTCGCCGAAGAGACCCTGCGGGCGTACCAGGAGGAAGGCCAGGGCCAGCACGTAGGCGAACCAGTTCTCGATCGCGCCCCCCACCAGCGGCCCCCAGTACACCTCCGCGATCTTCTCCCCCACCCCGATGATGAGCCCGCCCACGATCGCGCCCGGCACCGAGGTGAAGCCGCCCAGGATCAGCACCGGCAGGGCCTTCAGCGCGATCAGGGAGAGGCTGAACTGCACCCCGCTCTTGGCTCCCCACATGATGCCGGCCACGATCGCGACGAGCCCCGCGGCGGACCACACCACGATCCAGATGGTGTTGAGCGGGATGCCGATCGAGAGCGCGGCCTCGTGGTCGTCGGCCACCGCGCGCAGGGCGCGCCCGATGCGGGTGCGCTGGAAGAAGACCGCCATCACCGCCACCAGCACCCCGGCGGTGAGCGCGGCGGTCATCTCGAGACGGTTGATCTGCACGCCCCACACGATGAACGAGCTGTCCGGGATGCCCACGTCGAGCCGCTTCACGTCGCTGCCCCACGCGAGCTCCCCGAAGCCCTCCAGGAAGAAGTTGAGCCCGATGGTGGCCATGAACAGGATGATCTGCTCCTGGTTCACGAGCGGGCGCAGCACCACCCGCTCGATCGCGAAGGCGAGCGCCCCCATCACCGCCGCGGTCGCCAGCAGGGCCAGGATCAGCGGCGCTCCCCGCTCCATCAGCCCCACCAGGGTCAGGGCCGCGAAGAGGACCATCACGCCCTGGGCGAAGTTGAAGACGCCCGAGGCCTTGTAGATGAGCACGAAGCCGAGGGCCACCAGGGAGTACATGAGCCCCGCGGCGAGGCCGCCGATGATCACCTCCACCAGGAAGGCGGGGGCGCTGCCCATGTCGCGCAGCGGGCCGATCAGCACGCTGTAGAGCAGGTCAAGCATGGGCCACTCCCAGGTACGCGTCGATGACGCCCTGGTCCGCGCGCACCTCGTCCGGCCGGCCGTCGGCGATCTTGCGCCCGTAGTCGAGCGCGATCACCCGGTGCGAGATGTCCATCACCACGCTCATGTCGTGCTCGATCAGGGCGATGGTGGTCCCGAACTCGTCGTTGACGCCGAGGATGAAGCGGCACATGTCCTCCTTCTCCTCGACGTTCATCCCCGCCATCGGCTCGTCCAGCAGCAGGAGCTTGGGCTCCGCGGCCAGGGCGCGGGCCAGCTCCACCCGCTTCTGCAGCCCGTAGGGCAGCTTGCCCGCGGGAGCCTTGCGGATGGCCTCGATCTCCAGGAAGTCGATGATCCGCTCCACGAACGCCCGGTGCTCGAGCTCCTGCCGCCGGGCCGGGCCCCAGTGGAGCGCCTCCAGCAGGAAGCTGCCCCGCATCTTGAGGAGGCGGCCGGTCATGACGTTGTCGAGCACGCTCATGCCCTTGAACAGGGCCACGTTCTGGAAGGTTCGCGCCACCCCGAGGGCGGCCACGTCGTAGGGCCGGAGGTGGGTGCGGTCGCTCCCCTCGAAGCGGAGACGGCCCTCCGAAGGATGATAGAAGCCGCTCACCACGTTGAGCAGCGTGGTCTTGCCCGCTCCGTTGGGGCCGATGATGGCCACGATCTCGCCGCGCCGGATCTCGAGACTCACCCGCTCCAGGGCCTGCACCGCCCCGAAGCGCACGCTGACCTCGTCGACCTCGAGCAGCGGGGTGGGCGCGTCGGTCATGCGGATGTCCCCCCGGCGTCCGCGAACGTCTCGGCGTCGCTCAGGCGGACCGCGGCCCGCACGGTGGCGGTGCGGCCGTCCTCGTAGGTGACCTGCGCCTCCACCTGCACCGAGTCGCCCTCGCCGTAGAGGGCCTCGATGAGCGGGGCGTACTTCTGGGAGATGAAGCCGCGGCGCACCTTCCGGGTCCGGGTGATCTCCTGGTCGTCCGGGTCGAGCTCCTTGTGGAGCAGCAGGAAGCGCCGGATCTGCGCGCCCCGCAGGGTGTCGTCCTCCCGCAGGCTCCGGTTGACCCGCACCACCTCCTGGCGGATCAGCTCGTAGACCTCGGGCTTCTGGGCCAGGTCGGTGTAGCTCGTGTAGGCGAGCCCGCGCCGCTCCGCCCAGTTGCCCACCGAGACCAGGTCGATGTTGAGCAGCGCGGCCACGTAGGGCCGGGCGTCGCCCACGCACACCGCCTCCTTCACGTAGGTGGAGAACTTGAGCTTGTTCTCGAGGTACTTGGGGGCGAAGATCGTCCCGCTCGCCAGCCGCCCCACGTCCCGGGCGCGGTCGATGATCTTCAGGTGGCCGTCCTTGTCGAAGAACCCCGCGTCGCCGGAGTGGACCCACTCGCCCTCCAGGGTCTCGGCGGTGGCCTGCGGGTTCTTGTAGTAGCCCTGGAAGACGCCCGGGCTCCGGTAGAGGACCTCCCCGCTCGGGCTCACCCGCACCTCGACCCCCGGCAGGGGCGGCCCCACCGTGTCGAGCTTCACGTCGCCGTCGGCCTGGATGCAGATCAGCGCGCTCGACTCGGTCATGCCGTAGAGCTGCTTCACGTTGATGCCGAGTGAGCGGTAGAACTCGAACAGCTCGGGCCCGATGGCCTCGCCCGCGGTGTAGGCGATCCGGATCCGGCTCATGCCCAGGTTGTCCCGCAGCGGCCCCCACACCAGGAGGCGCCCGAGGGGCGCGAGCAGGCGGTCCCGCAGGGCGATCGGGCGGTGGGCGAGGCGGCAGCGCTCCATCCGGCGGGCGAGGTCGAGGAAGAAGTGGACGAGGCGCCGCTTGGGCCAGGCGCTGTCCTCCACCCGGATCATCACCGAGGTGAGGATGTTCTCCCAGATGCGGGGCGGGGCGAAGAAGTAGGTCGGCCCGATCTCCTTGAGGTCGGCCAGCACGGTGGCCGCGCTCTCCGGACAGTTGGTGGTGAAGCCGGCCACCATCGACTGGCTGAAGGAGAACATGTGGTCGCCGATCCACGCCATCGGCAGGTAGGCCATGACCTCCTCGGCCTCGGTGAGCCGCTCGCGGGCGACCGCGCTCTTCGCGGTCGCGATCAGGTTGCGATGCGAGAGCATCGCGCCCTTGGGCTGCCCGGTGGTGCCCGAGGTGTAGGCGATGACCGCGGTGTCCTCGGCCTGGCCCCGCGCCACCTCGCGCTCGAAGTGGTCCGGGTTGTCCTGGGCGAACTTCCGTCCCCGCTCCTGCAGCTCCTGGAGGCTCAGCAGGCAGGGCTCGGAGTAGTGGCGGAGCCCGCGGGGATCGTCGTAGATCACGTACTCGAGCCCGGGACACTGGGCGCGGACGTGGAGCATCTTGTCGACCTGCTCCTGGTCCTCCACCACCGCGAAGCGGGCCCCGGCGTGATCGACGATGAACTCGAGCTCCTTCTCGATGGAGTCCTGGTAGAGCGGCACCGGCACGCCGCCCAGGGACTGGGTGGCGAGCATCGCCCAGTAGAGCGCCGGGCGATTGTCGCCGACCACCGCGGTCTTGTCGCCGCGCGTGAAGCCGAGCGCGGCCAGGCCCAGGGCGATGAGACGGGCCTGCTCGACGTACTCGCTCCAGGTGTACGACTGCCAGATGCCGAGGTCCTTCTCGCGGATCGCGGTCCGACCAGCGAACCGTTGCGCGTTGGCGAGGGCGATCTTCGGGAAGGTGTCCAGGGCGGGATCGAGCATCAAGCCGCGCGAGCGCGGGCGCCGCTCGCGCTTGGCCGCGCGAGGCAACCGCTAGCTTCACCGTTGGAGAGATCGTCCGTCATCGCTGGGAACTCGCCGGAAGCGCCCGTCTGGGGGTGATAAAGTGGCGAGAGTCTACAAGAGGGTCCCGGGGGTGTCAAGACTTTGACCGGCAGGACAAGGGTTTACGGCTATCTCCTGCTCGCCTTGTGGGCGGCCGCGCCGGCTGCCCCCGCCCTCGGGCTCGCGGCCGATCCCGAGCTCGACTGCGCCCGGCCGGCCGAGGCGCGCGCCTACATCGCGCTGCTGCGCCTGGCCGAGATCGAGGGAGCGGAGGACATCCACCGGGCCGCCATGTGGGAAGCCTTCGGCCACTGCCCGGAAGGCGACGGCGGGGCGCCGTGCCGGGTCACCGAGCAGCGCCGCTTCGAGGGCCGCTGGGAGGTCGAGCGGCGGGCGATCGAGGACAAGTACCGCGACGTCCAGGCCGCCTACGATGCTCGCTGTCGAGGGGCGATCAGCCAGACGAGCCGAGGAGTTAGAGCGGTTTCCTGAGAAGACGGGCGAGCTCGCCGACCACCCCGCGGCGGAAGGCCAGCACGCAGACCACGAAGATGCCCCCCTGCACCACGGTGACCCAGGCCCCGAGCTGGGCCAGGTAGGTCTCGAGCGTCACCACGATCACCGCCCCGACCACCGGCCCGAAGACGGTCCCGAGGCCGCCCAGGAGGGTCATCAGCACCACCTCCCCGGACATGGTCCAGTGCACGTCGGTCAGGGAGGCCAGCTGGAACACGATGGCCTTGGTGGAGCCCGCCAGGCCGGAGAGGCCGGCCGACAGCACGAAGGCGATCAGCTTGTACTGGTCGGCCGCGTAGCCCAGCGACAGGGCCCGGGGCTCGTTCTCCCGGATCGCCTTGAGGACCTGGCCGAAGGGCGAGTGGATGGTCCGGTAGATCAGCAGGAAGCCGGCCAGGAAGATCGCCAGCACCGTGAAGTAGAGCGGCAGGGTCTGCCGCAGGTCGATCACCCCGAGCAGCGTGCCCCGCGGCACGCCCTGGATCCCGTCCTCGCCCCCGGTGAACGGCGCCTGCAGGAAGAAGAAGTAGAGCATCTGGGCCAGGGCCAGCGTGATCATCGCGAAGTAGATGCCCTGGCGGCGGATCGCCAGCGCCCCGATCACCACCCCCAGCGCCGCCGCCCCGAGGGTGCCGGTGAGGATGGCCAGCTCGGGCGGCCAGCCCCAGACCTTCGCGGCGTGGGCCGACAGGTAGCCCGCCGCGCCCAGGTAGGCCGCATGGCCGAACGAGAGCAGCCCCCCGTAGCCGATCAGCAGATTGAACGCGCAGGCGAAGAGCGCGAAGCAGAGCGCCTTCATCAGGAAGACCGGGTAGACCACGAAGGGCGCCACCGCGAACGCGGCCACCATCAGCACGAACACCACTGCCTGGTGGCGGACGGTGCCGGGCTCGGCGACGGCCGCGGGCGCCTCGGACACCGCCACGCTACTGGGCCCGCCCGAAGAGCCCCGCCGGCTTCACCAGCAGGACCAGGGCCATGATGACGAAGATCACGGTGTTGGAGGCCTCGGGGTAGAACACCTTGGTGAGGCCCTCGATCAGCCCGAGCCCGAAGCCGGTGACCACCGAGCCGATGATCGAGCCCATCCCGCCGATGACCACCACCGCGAAGACCACGATGATCAGGTCCGCCCCCATCAGCGGGTTCACCTGGTAGATGGGCGCGGCCAGGACCCCGGCCACCGCGGCCAGCGCGACGCCGAAGCCGTAGGTCAGGGTGATCATGCGCGGCACGTTGATCCCGAAGGCCTGCACCAGCGCCGGGTTCTCGGTGGCGGCGCGGAGGTAGGAGCCGAGCTTGGTGCGCTCGATCACGAACCAGGTGCCCAGGCACAGGGCGAGCGAGAAGACGACCACCCACGCGCGGTAGTTCGGCAGCACCATGAACCCGAGGTTGCGTCCGCCGGTGAGCTCGGCCGGCATCACGTAAGGCAGCCCCGAGGAGCCGAACTGGTTGCGGAAGAGGCCCTGGATCATCAGGCCGAGGCCGAAGGTGAGCAGGAGCCCGTAGAGGTGGTCGAGCGAGTAGAGCCACTTCAGGAGGAACCGCTCCATCAGCATTCCGAGCAGCCCCACCGCCACCGGGGCCAGCAGGAGCGCCCACCAGTAGCCGAGGCCCGCGTACTGCAGGAGGAAGTAGGCCACGAAGGCGCCCATCATGTACTGGGCCCCGTGGGTGAAGTTGATGATGTTGAGCAGGCCGAAGATCACCGAGAGGCCCAGGCTCAGCATGGCGTAGAAGGCCCCGTTGATGAGGCCGATGAGCAGCTGGCCGAAGAGGGCCTGGGGCGGGATGCCGAGGATCATGGCCGGCGCGGCGTTCCCCTCACCCTGCCCTCTCCCCCGAGAGGTCCACCATCTCCCGTTCGGGGAGCAGGCAGGGTGAGGGGTCCCGTCGCTACTTCTTCACCAGCGGGCAGTCGCCCTGGTCGATCGGGCGGAAGGCCTGGTCGGCCGGCGTGGTCGCGCGGAGCTTGTAGTAGTCCCAGGGCGCCTTCGACTCGGAGGGCTTCTTGACCTCGAAGAGGTACATCGGGTGGAGCTTCCGGCCGTCGGCCCGGATGGTCCCCTTGCCGAAGAGCGGATCGTCGGTGGGCATCTCCTTCATCTTGGCGATGACCTTGGTCCCGTCGTCGCTCTTGAGCGCCTCCACCGCCTTCAGGTAGTGCAGCGTGGCCGCGTAGACGCCGGCGTGGATCATGGTCGGGTGGATGCCCCGGTCGAGCTCCGCGAAGCGCTTGGCGAAGGCCCGGGTCTTGTCGTTCAGGTCCCAGTAGAAGGCCTCGGTGAAGATCAGCCCCTGGGCGGTCGGCAACCCGAGCGCGTGCACGTCGGTGATGAACACGAGCAGGCCGGCCAGGTTCTGCCCGCCCTTGACGATGCCGAACTCGGCCGCCTGCTTGATCGCGTTGGTGGTGTCGCCGCCCGCGTTGGCGAGGCCGATGATCTTGGCCTTGGAGGACTGGGCCTGGAGCAGGAACGAGGAGAAGTCGGCGGTGTTCAGCGGATGCCGCACCTTGCCCAGGACCTTGCCCCCGTTCTTGATCACGACCGCCTCGGTGTCGCGCTCGAGCGCGTGGCCGAACGCGTAGTCCGAGGTGAGGAAGAACCACGTGTCGCCGCCGGTCTTCACGATCGCGCTGCCGGTGCCGTTGGCGAGCGCCCAGGTGTCGTAGGTCCAGTGCACGGTGTTGGGCGAGCACGCCTTGCCGGTGAGGTCGGAGGAGGCGGCGCCCGAGACCAGGAAGGCCTTGCCCTTGTCCTTCACGACCTGGTTCACCGCGAGGGCGACCGCGGAGTTGGGCGTGTCCAGGATCGCGTCGACCTTCTCCGCGTCGAGCCACTGCCGGGCGATGCCCGAGCCGACGTCGGCCTTGTTCTGGTGATCGGCGGAGATGATCTCGACCTTCATGCCCTTCTTGGCCGCCCCGAAGTCCTCCACCGCCAGACGGGCCGCGATCACCGAGCCCTGGCCGGAGAGGTCCGCGTAGAGGCTCGACATGTCGGTGAGCACGCCGAGCTTGACGACCCCGTCCGAGATCTGGGCCTGGGCCGCGGGCGCGACCCCCAGGCCGAGCGCCACCGCTACCGTGAGAAGCCAGAACTTGAGCATGCGTGATCGTCCTTTCGTTTTGCCTGGTGAGGGCCGCGCGATTATACCCCGAGGTACTCGTGCAGATGGGCGGTCCGGGCGGGCACCTCCGCGCTGGCGATCATGTCGATCACCCGCCCCCGCTCCATCACGTAGTGCCGATCGGCCACCGTGGCCGCGAAGCGGAAGTTCTGCTCCACGAGCAGGATCGTGAAGCCCTGGGCCTTGAGCTGCTGGATCGTGCTCCGGATCTGCCGCACGATCACCGGGGCCAGGCCCTCGGTGGGCTCGTCCAGCAGCAGGAGCCGCGCCCCGGTGCGGAGGATGCGGCCGATGGCCAGCATCTGCTGCTCGCCCCCCGAGAGCTTGGTCCCCTGGCTCCGGCCCCGCTCCCGCAGGTTGGGAAAGAGCGCGTAGATGGCCTCGAGGCCGAGCCCGCCAGCCTGCACCACCGGGGGCAGCAGCAGGTTCTCCTGCACCGAGAGGCTCGCGAAGATGCCGCGCTCCTCCGGGCAGAGGGCGAGCCCCCGCCGGGCGATGTGATTCGACGGGCGCGCGATCAGCTCCTCGCCGCGATAGCGCACCGAGCCGGTCCGGCGCGGCACCATCCCCATCACCGACTTGAGGGTCGTGGTCTTGCCGGCCCCGTTTCGACCGAGCAGGGTCACCACCTCTCCCGCCCGCACCTCGAAATCCACCCCGTGCAGCACGTGCGACTCCCCGTACCACGCGTGCAGCCCGGCGACGGCGAGGAGCGGCCCCTCCGACGGGAGCGGCTCACTCATGCCCGACCCCCAGGTAGGCCGCGATGACCTCCGGGTGCGCGGACACGGTGGCGTAGTCGCCCTCGGCCAGGATCTCGCCGCGGGCCAGCACCGTGATGGTGTCGGAGAGGTGCTCGACCACCCGCAGGTTGTGCTCCACCATCAGCACCGTGCGGTTCCGGGCCACCTGCTTGATGAGGGCCGAGATGCGGTCCACGTCCTCGTGGGCCATGCCCGCGGTCGGCTCGTCGAGCAGCATCATCTCCGGGTCGAGCGCCAGGGTGGTGGCGATCTCCAGCGCCCGCTTGCGCCCGTAGGGCAGCTCGACCGCCGGGGTGGCCGCGAAGCCCTCCAGACCCACCGCGGCCAGGAGCTCCCGCGCCCGCTCCCGTAAGGCGTCGAGCGCGCGCTCGGAGCGCCAGAAGTCGAACGAGCGCCCGCGCCCCCGCTGGAGCGCGATCCGCACGTTCTCGAGCGCGGTGAGGTGCGGGAAGACCGCCGAGATCTGGAAGGAGCGCACCAGCCCGAGCCGCGCGATGTCCGCCGGCCGGCGGCCGGTGATGTCCTGGCCCTTGAAGGTGATGCGCCCGCGGGTGGGAGCGAGGAAATGGGTGAGCAGGTTGAAGCACGTGGTCTTGCCGGCCCCGTTGGGACCGATGAGCGCGTGGATCGTGCCGCGGCGGACCCGCAGGCTCACGTCGCGCACCGCCATGAAGCCGCGGAACTCCTTGGTGAGGCCGCGGGTCTCCAGGATGACGTCGTCGGCCATCGGCTAGGGCCGCGACGTCCCCGGCGGCGGGTAGAACCGGACCTCGCGCCGCTCGTCCCAGGCCCGGTTGGCCTCCTCCATCTCCCACGAGGTCATGCACTCGCCCTGGGCCCGCATCACGTCCTCGATCAGCTCGCGCGGGTCGCGATGGAAGGAGGCGTGCAGGAGGCGCTTGGCGTGGCCGGTGGCGGTGCGCGAGGAGTGGAAGGCCTTATCCACGATGCCGGCCAGCGCGGCGTCGACGCCGTCCGGCTCCACGACCCAGTTCACCAGCCCCATCGCGAGCGCCGCCGCGGGAGTGACGTGATCGTTGAGCAGGGTGAGCTCCTTGGCGCGCCCCAGGCCCACGATGCGGGCCAGACGCAGGATGGAGCCGTCCGGGATCAGGCCGTGACGGGTCGCCCCCAGCCCGAGGACCGCGTCGGTGGTGGCCAGGCGCAGGTCGCACGCCACCGCGAGCTGCAGGCCGCCGCCGATCGAGTAGCCGTGGAGCACCGCGACCGTGAGCTTGTCCATGTCCTCGAGGCGGTTCAGGGCCCGGATCCAGTTGCGGTAGAACGCCTCCCCGATGCCGCCCGCGGAGAGCACGGTGCGGTCCATGCCGGAGCAGAAGGCGCGGCCCGCCCCGCGCACCACCACCACCCACACCGAGTCGTCCCGCGCGGCCGCCTCCGCGGCCTCGGCCAGCTCGGCGGACAGCGGCAGATCCAGGGCGTTCAGCACCCGCGGGCGCGACAGGGTGATGGTGCCCACGCCGTCCCGGGCCGCGTACCGGACCCGCTCCTCGCTCACGGCTGGCTCCTCGCTCCCAGGATGTCGCGCGCGATGACCATGCGCTGCACTTCCGAGGTGCCCTCTCCGATCTCGGTCAGCTTGGCGTCGCGGAAGATGCGCTCGATGGGGAACTCGGTGATGTATCCGGCCCCGCCGTGGATCTGCAGGGACTGGGTGGCCGCCTTCATCGCCACCTCGGAGGCGAACACCTTGGCCATCGAGGCCGCCACCTTGGCGGACTGGCCCGCGTCCTTCATGGCCGCCGCGCGCAGGGTGAGGAGGCGGGCCGCCTCCACCTCGGTCCCGATGTCGGCGATCATCCCTCGCAGGCCGTTGAACTCGGCGAGGGTCTTGCCGAAGGCGGAGCGCTGCTTCATGTAGCGGAGCGCCTGGTCCAGCGCGCCCTGCGCGATCCCCACCGCCATCGCGGCCATCGCCACCCGCCCGCCCTCCAGCACCTGCATGGTGTTGATGAAGCCGCGGTCGCGCTCCCCGCAGAGCGCGCTCGCGGGCACCCGCACGTTGTCGAGGTGGAGCTCCGCGGTGTTGGAGGCGTGCAGCCCGAGCTTGCGATACGGCTTGCCCGCGCTGAAGCCGGGGGTGCCGCGGTCCAGGATGAAGGCGGAGATACCCTTGTTGCCGCGGGCGGGGTCGGTCACCGCCATCACCACCGCGACCTCGGCCACGCTCGCGTTGGTGATGAAGGCCTTGCCGCCGTTCAGCACGTAGGCGTCGCCCTCCTGCACCGCCCGCGAGCGCATGGCCGCCGCGTCGGAGCCCGAGCCGGGCTCGGTGAGCCCCCAGGCCCCGAGGGCCTCGCCGCGGGCCAGCCGCGGCAGGTAGCGGGCCTTCTGCTCGGGAGAGCCGAACAGCGTGATGTGGTTGGTGCAGAGCGAGTTGTGGGCCCACATGGTGATGCCCACCGAGGCGTCGACCCGGTTCAGCTCCTCCACCGCGAGCGCGTACGAGACGTAGTCGAGGCCGGCCCCGCCGTACTCCTCGGGCACCAGGGCGCCCAGCAGCCCGGTGCCGGCCAGGCGGGTCATGATCTCGTGCGGGAACTCGTGGAGCTCGTCGAAGTGGTGGATGACCGGCGCGACCTCGCGCTCCGCGAAGTCGCGGGCCAGGGCGCGGATCTCCTCCTGCTCGGGAGTGAGCGCGAAGTTCATCGGGCGCGCGTGGCCACCAGGATCGCCACCGGGTACGCGAAGTGGATGGCCCCGTCGACCCGGTGCGCGCCGACGCCCAGCGCGTCGTCGGCGAGCGAGGCCTCGAAGAGAGCCCGGATGCGGTCCGCGTCGCCGGGTCCGGGGAAGGAGCGCGACAGCAGGCTCTCCACCTCGCCGCGCAGCTCGCAGCGGGTGACCACCGGGACGGGCAGGCCCGCGCGCTCGAAGAGGCCGGCCAGCTCCGCGAGCGACAGGGCGCGGACGTGGGACGGGTCGCGCAGCTTCTCCATGCGGTTGTAGGCGGCGGCTCGCGCGGGATGCGGCGAGACCGCGGCGTCGGCCACCACCACCCGGCCGCCCGGCGCGCACACCCGCACCATCTCCCGCAGCACCGCGCCTGGATCCGGGAAGTGGTGGAAGGCGAAGCGCGACACCACCAGGGAGAAGGCGCCCGCCCCGTAGGGCAGCGGCTGCACGTCACCCACCGTGAAGGTGACGTTGTCGAGCCCCTGCTCGTGGGCGTGGACCCGGGCCCGCTCGATCATGGCCGGGGTCAGGTCGATACCGGTGACGTGACGGGCGGCGCGCGCGAAGGCGCCCGCCACCAACCCTGGCCCGCACGCGACGTCCAGCACGATGTCGGCGGGGCCCACCCCGCTCGCGGTGACCAGCAGGCGCAGCGCCTCCTCGTCGCGGATGCCGGGCGCGGTCGAGAACGGCACCGCCTGCCGGGTGAACTGGTCGAGGATCGCCTGCCGGTTGTCCGGCTCTGCCATGCTTGCCGCGCGGCTAGACGGTCGCCCGGATGTTGTCGCGGACGAACCGGATGATGTCCTGGGTGGAGGTGCCGGGAGTGAACAGCTCCTTCACCCCGATCGCCTTCAGGGCCTGGATGTCGTCCTGGGGGATGATGCCCCCGCCGAACAGCGCGATGTCGTCCGCGCCCCGCTCCTTCAGGAGCTCCAGGACCCGCCCGAACAGATAGTTGTGGGCGCCGGAGAGCACGGAGAGGCCGATGGCGTCCACGTCCTCCTGCACCGCGGTGGCCACGATCTGCTCGGGGGTCTGGTGCAGCCCGGTGTAGATCACCTCGAAGCCCGCGTCGCGCAGGGCCCGCGCGACGATCTTCGCGCCGCGGTCGTGCCCGTCGAGCCCGGGCTTGGCCACCAGCACCCGGATCTTTCGCTCGGCCATGGTCCCTCTCCCGTCTAGCGCAGGAGCGCCCGCAGGCGCTCACCCGTCTTGGTGATCTGATCCCGGTCGCCGGGAACCAGCTTCCAGTCGAAGCCCTTTCCGTCGTTGGCCCAGCGCGGGATCAGGTGCAGGTGGAAGTGCGGCACCGACTGGAAGGCGGCGGCGCCGTTGGCCTGCACCATGTTGAGCCCGTCGGGGGCCAGCGCCTCGCGCAGGGCGCGCGCCACCTTCTGGGCGGTGGTGATCGCGGCCTGGAGATCGGCCGGCTCCGCGTCGAAGAGCGTGGCCGCGTGCGCGCGGGGGATCACCAGGCAGTGCCCCGGGCTGAGCGGGTTGATGTCCATGAACGCGAGCGTCCGCCCGTCCTCGTAGACCTTCACCGAGGGAATCTGCCCGTCCCGGAGCCGGCAGAAGACGCAGTCGCTCATCGCCGCCCTCCCGTCGCGGCCTGGGCCTCGGCCCGCACCTGGGCCGAGACGTCCTCGAACCGCCGGTCGAAGATCTGGGGCGCCTCCACCCCCATCTCGGCCAGGTAGCAGTCGAGCTGGCTGCGATGATGCACCTCGTGCTCGACCATCGCCATCAGGAACCGCCAGGCCTTGATCGTGCCGCCGTCGAGGTCGCGGCGCGGGCTCTTGAGCACCCCGTCGTCGAGCGCGACGAGCCGCGCCATCTCCTCCCGGTGTACCTGCTCGAGCAGCGCCCGGCTCCCGGCGTGGTCGAGGCCCGCGCCGGGGGTCAGCTCGTCGATGAACCGGTCGTCGATCACCTTGGTCATGAAGAAGCGCTCCGCGCCGGCCAGGTGCCGGACGATCTCCCCGCAGGTCATCTCCCCCGGCCGCGGGGACCAGTCGAGCCGTCCCGGCTCGACCCGGTCCACCGCGGTCCAGGTGCGGCGGCGCACACCCTCCCAGTAGCGGGCGAACTCCGCGACCGACGTGATCATGGCCCCGCCTCCTCGGATCGCCGCCGGCCTCAGATCGCCAGCGTCCAGCCGTCCGGGTCCGGCGCCTTGCCGTACTGGATGGCCACGATGGCGTCGTAGAGCTTCTGGGTCAACGGCCCGATCTTGCCTCCGTTGATCACCATCTTCTTGCCCTTGTAGACCAGCTCGCCCACCGGGGAGATGACCGCCGCGGTGCCGGTGCCCCAGACCTCCTCCAGCTTGCCGCGGCCGTGGGCCTCCACCACCTCGTCGATCGACACCTGCCGCTCGCTGACCTTCATCCCCCACTTGCGCAGCAGGGCCAGGGTGGAGTCGCGGGTGATGCCGGGCAGGATGGTGCCGGTCAGCGGCGGGGTGATGATCTCGTCGCCGATCTTCACCATGATGTTCATGGTGCCGACCTCGTCGAGGTACTTGCGGTGCACCCCGTCGAGCCAGAGCACCTGGGTGAAGCCCTGGTGCTTGGCCTCGTCGGCGGCGAAGAGGCTGGCCGCGTAGTTGCCGGAGGTCTTGGCGCCGCCCACGCCGCCGTCGACCGCGCGCACGTACTTGTCGACCACCAGGATCTTCACCGGGGCCATGCCCTCCGGGTAGTAGGCGCCCACCGGAGACAGGATGACGAAGTAGATGTAGGACTTGGCCGGGCGCACGCCCAGGAACGGCTCGCTCGCGATGATGGTGGGCCGGATGTAGAGCGAGGTGCCGACCGTGCTCGGCACCCAGTCGCGATCGATGTCGACGGTCTTGAGCAGCGACTGCAGCGCGAGATCCGGATCGATCGGCGGGATGCAGAGCCGCTTGGCCGAGTTGTTCAGCCGCTCCACGTGCTTCTGGGGACGGAACAGGCGGACCTTGCCGTCCACCCCGCGGAAGGCCTTGAGGCCGTCGAAGATGGCCTGGGCGTAGTGCAGCACCGCGGTGGCGGGATCCAGGGAGAGCGGCCCGTACGGCTCGATCCGCGGATCGTACCAGCCCTTCTCCTCCTGGAAGTCGGCCACGAACATGTGGTCGGTGAAGATCTGCCCGAACCCCAGGTCGGCGTCCTTCGGCTTGGGCTTGCGGGTCGTGGAACGGTGGATGCGGATCGGCTCGGTCATTGGTCACTCTCCTCAGAAGATGATCGGCTCGCGATAGAGGCCGAACACCCGGCGATACACGTCCGAGATCTCCCCCAGCGAGACGTAGTCCTTCACCGCGTCGACCAGCACCGGCATCACGTTCTTCTCCTCGCGACAGGCCTCCGTGAGCTGGGCCAGACGGCGCTCCACCTTCGCCGCGTCGCGGGAGGCCTTCACCCCGCGCACGCGCGCGATCTGCTCTTGCTCGATGGCCGGGTCGATGCGCAGGTACTCGACCGGCTTCTCCTCCGGCATCACGTACTTGTTCACCCCCACCACCGTCTTCTGCCCGCGGTCGTCCATGAGCTGGTAGCGGTAGGCCGCGTCCGCGATCTCCTGCTGCGGGTAGCCCAGGTCGATCGCGCGCACGATGCCGCCCAGCTCGTCGATCTTGCGGATGTAGTCCATCGCCTGCGCTTCCATCTGGTCGGTGAGCCGCTCCAGGAAGTAGGCGCCTCCGAGGGGGTCCGCGGTGAGCGGAACCCCGGTCTCCTCCGCCACGATCTGCTGGGTGCGGAGGGCCACCGTCACCGCCTCCTCGGTGGGCAGCGCCAGCACCTCGTCGTAGGAGTTGGTGTGGAGGGACTGGGCCCCGCCCAGCACCGCGGCGAGGGCCTGAAGGGCGACGCGGGCCACGTTGTTGAGCGGCTGCTGGGCGGTGGCGGAGACCCCCGCGGTCTGGGTGTGGGTGCGCAGGCGCATCGACTCCGGCCTCTTCGCGCGGAAACGCTCGCGCATCACGGTGGCCCAGATCCGCCGGGCCGCCCGCAGCTTGGCGATCTCCTCGAAGAAGTCGTTGTGGATGTCGAAGAAGAACGACAGCCGGGGCGCGAACTCGTCCACGTCGAGCCCGCGCTCGACGCCCGCCTGCACGTACCCGAAGCCGTCGGCCAGGGTGAAGGCCAGCTCCTGCACCGCGGTCGAGCCCGCCTCCCGGATGTGGTAGCCCGAGATCGAGACCGGGTTGAAGCGCGGCACGTGGCGTGCGCAGAACTCGATGGTGTCCACCACCACTCGCACCGCGGACTGCGGCGGCGAGATCCACTCCTTCTGGGCGATGAACTCCTTCAGCATGTCGTTCTGCATGGTGCCGCCGAGCTTGTCCCAGCCCACCTCCTGCTTGTCGGCCAGCGCCAGATACATCGCGAGCGCCACCGACGCGGTGCAGTTGATGGTCATCGAGGTGGTGACCTGATCCAGCGGGATATCGCGGAACAGGATCTCGAAGTCGGCCAGGGTGGAGACCGAGACGCCCTCGCGGCCGACCTCGCCGCGGGCGCGCGCGTGGTCGGCGTCGTAGCCCATCAGGGCCGGCATGTCGAACGCGGTGCTGAGCCCCGTCTGCCCCTGCTCGAGCAGGTACTTGAACCGGGCGTTGGTGTCCTCCGGCCGTCCGAAGCCGGCGAACATCCGCATCGTCCAGAGCTTGCCCCGGTACATGGACGGGTACGGGCCGCGGGTGTAAGGAAACTCGCCCGGATAGCCGAGCTTGTCCTCGTAGCGCCACCCCACCAGGTCCTCGGGCGTGTAGAGCGGCTGCACCGGAATGCCGGAGAGCGTCTCGTACGGCACGTCGCGCTCGGGAGCGCGCCGGACGAACGGACGGTAGCTCTCCTCCTCCCACCGCTCCTTGCCCCCCTGCCGACGATCCATGGTCGGGATGTCCTCCTCAGGCCACCCGCTCGATGCCGTCGAGCAGGTGACGGGCGATGACCAGCTTCTGGATCTGCGACGTGCCCTCGTAGATCTGGGTGATCTTGGCGTCGCGGAAGTACCGCTCCACCTGATACTCCTTGATGAACCCGTAGCCGCCGTGCACCTGGATCGCGTCGGTGGTCACGCGCATCGCCTTCTCGGCCGCGAAGAGCTTGGCCATGGCGGCCTCGGCGCCGTAGGGCGCACCCGAATCCTTGCGCCAGGCGGCCCGGCGCGTGAGCAGCCGCGCCGCCTCGATGGCGATCGCCATGTCGGCCAGCATCCACTGCACCATCTGGTGCTGGCCGATCGGCACCCCGAAGCTCTTCCGCTCCCGCGCGTAGGCCAGCGCCGCCTCGTAGGCCGCGACCGCGATGCCGACCGCCTGGGCCGCGATGCCGATCCGCCCGCCATCGAGGGTGTCGAGCGCGATCTTGAACCCCTGCCCCGCCTCGCCGAGCCGCTGGCTCGCCGGTACCCGGCAGCCGTCCAGCAGCAGCTCCGCGGTGTCGGAGGCGCGGATGCCGAGCTTGTCCTCGGTCTTGACCACCGTGAAGCCCGGCGCCCCCTTCTCGACGAGGAATGCGCTGATCCCGCGGTGGCCCGCCGCCCGGTCGGTCTGGGCGAAGACCAGCGCCGCGGCCGCCTCCCGCCCGTTGGTGACGAAGACCTTGCGGCCGCGCAGCACGTAGGCGTCGCCGTCGCGGGTGGCCAGCGTGCTCTGGTTGCTCGCGTCCGAGCCCGCCTCCGGCTCGGTGAGCGCGAAGCAGCCGAGCTTGTGCCCCGACGCGTAGGGAGTGAGGAAGCGCGCCTTCTGCTCCGGGGTGCCGTACTTCATCACCGGGTCGCAGTAGAGCGAGTTGTTCACCGACATGATCACCGCGTGGGAGGCGCACGCCCGCGCGAGCTCCTCCACCGCCAGGACATAGCTCACCGTGTCGCCGCCGCTGCCGCCGAAGGCCTCCGGAACCGCGACGCCGAGCAGCCCCAGCTCGCCCATGCGCGCGACCGTCTCGCGCGGAAACCGCGCCTCGCGGTCGATGGCCTCCGCGATCGGGCGCACCTCCTTCTCCGCGAACTCGCGGGCGACCTGCTGGATCAGGCGCTGCTCGTCGGTCAGCTCCAGGTTCATTTGCTGCTCCCGTTCAAGTCTTCGAGCTCTTCAGCTGCGGGGGCCCCGACCTGGCCCCGCACTCCCCAGCCGGCGGACAACCGTTTCCTGCTTCACGCTCTTCGGCTGCGGGGGCCCCGACCTGGCCCCCGCACTCCCCCAGCCGGCGGACAACCGTTTCCTGCTTCACGCTCTTCGGCTGCGGGGGCCCCGACCTGGCCCCCGCACTCCCCCAGCTGGCGGACAACCGTTTCCTGCTTCACGCTCTTCGGCTGCGGGGGCCCCGACCTGGCCCCCGCACTCCCCCAGCCGGCGGACAACCCGGCCTTCGCTCCGCGTCGGCGGACAACCGTTCACTGCGTTCGTTTTTCCTCGGGTCATTTGTCCAGGAGATGCTTGAACTCTTGGGTCAGGAGAGGGGCGACCTCGAAGAGGTCGCCGACGATGCCGTAGTCGGCGATCTTGAAGATCGGGGCCTCCGGGTCCTTGTTGATGGCGCAGATCACCTTCGAGGTGCGCATGCCGGCCAGGTGCTGGATCGCGCCCGAGATGCCGAAGCCCAGGTAGAGCTTCGGCGAGATGGTGCGGCCGGTCTGGCCGATCTGGAAGCGGTGCGGGCGCCAGCCCGCGTCGACCGCCGCGCGCGAGGCGCCGACCGCGGCGCCGAGCACCTTGGCCAGCTCCTCGAGGATCGCGAAGTTCTCGGGGCCCTTGAGACCACGACCGCCCGACACCACGATCTCGGCCTCGGTCAGCTCCGGCAGGCCCGTCGAGGCCTCCTGCCGCCGCTCCACGAGCTTCATGACCTCGGCGGGCATGGTCACCGACGGCTTCTCCACCGCCGGGCTCGCGCCGGCCTGCGAGTCCGCGGGACGGAACACGTTGGGCCGGAGCGTGGCCATCCACGGCGTCTTGGACCACGTCATCTTCGAGAGCAGCTTGCCCGCGTAGACCGGGCGCGTGGCCACCAGCTTGCCACCATCGATCGCCATCGCGGTGGAGTCCGCGGAGAGTCCCGCCCCCAGGCGCGCGGCCAGGCGGGCCATGAACTCCCGCTGACGCGTGGTCACCGGCGCGAAGATCGCCTGCGGCGACTCCTTGCCCGCGAGCTCCGCCACCGCCGGCGTCCACACCTCGGCGCGGTACGGCGCGAAGGCCGCGTTCTCCAGGAGCCACACCCGCTTGGCGCCCCACTCCCCCAGCTGCTTGATGCCCTCGGGGGTCGCCTTGTCGGTCACCCACACTGCCTCGGTCTGCGCGCCCGCCTGCCCGGCGAGGCGCGCCGCCTCGCCCAGCACCTCCGCCATCACCTTCTTGGGAGTGCCCTGCCGATCGTCCTCCACCATGCACCAGTACGCGCCGGCCATTCGGTTCTCCTGTTCTCCGTTCGTTACCGCTTCAGTTCTTGGCCTGTGTCTGCGGACGTCGGTCTAGATGGCCTTGGCGTCTTCGCGCAGGGCGCGGACGAGCTCCTTGGCGGCGTCCGCGGGCTCTCCCTGGATGATGCGGCCGGGCGGGCGCGGCGGCAGGCTCTCGAGCTTCACCACCGAGAGCACCGGCGCCTCCGCCGCGATCCCGATGTCGGCCGCCTTCACCTCCTTGATCTCCTTCTTCTTGGCCCCCATGATCCCCTTCAGCGTGGGATAGCGCGGCTCGTTGAGGCCCTTCTGCGCCGAGGCCACCGCGGGCAGCGGCAGATCGAAGATCTCGAGTCCGCCTTCCACCTGGCGCCCCACCCGGATCGTCTTGCCGTCGGCGTCGACCGCCTCCTCCATGATCCAGGAGGCCACCGGCCAGCCGAGCAGCTCCGCGACCTGCGCGGCCACCGCGCCCATGTCGTCGTCGATGGCCTGGCGGCCGAAGAGGGCCAGCGCCGGCGCCTCCTGCTTGATCACCGCCGCGATGGCCCGCGCGGTCGTGAGGGTGTCCGCCGCGTCCCACGCCGGGTCCTTCAGGTGCACCGCGCGGTCGGCGCCCATGGCCAGGCAGGAGCGCAGCGCCTCCTTGCCCCGCTCGGGACCCAGCGAGACCGCGACCACCTCGCCCTGCCCGCGCTTCTCCTTGATCCGGAGCGCCTCCTCGACCGCGAACTCGTCGTAGGGGGAGACGATCCAGGTGATGCCGGCGGTGTCGATGGCGCGGCCGTCCCCGCCGATCTTCACCTGGGTCGCGGTGTCGGGCACCTGCTTGATCATCACGAGGATTTTCATTCTGTGAGCCCTCTGGTCACCCGGCTGCCGGTGGTGACCGGATTGGAGATGGAGGTGTCCGATCGGACGTCGTAGCGGAGCTCGCGCGTGATGCGGAAGCGGTCGCCGGGGATGAAGACGCGGTCGTAGACCACCGGCGCGCGGTCCGGGCCCATCGAGACCCGGTCGGAGCGGAAGGCGGCGATGCCGGGGCGGCAGCCCAGCTCGCGGGCGGCGCGACGCTCGAGCGACACCGCGGTGACCGTCTCGCGCGCCTGCGCGATCTCGAGGCCCAGCTTGAAGGCGAGCACCTGGCGCAGCGGGGTCACCGCGAGATCGGCCTTGGCGACCTCCGCCCCGAGGGTCGCGGGCAGGTAGGAGGCCTGGAAGCTCACCGGCGCGCCGTCGACGAGGCGCAGGCGCTCGAGCACGAATACCGGCGCGTCCACGGCGAGGCCGAGCGGCTCGGCCACCGAGGCCTCCGCGGGCCCGGTGTAGGTCCTCAGGAAGCGCGTGACCACGTCCTCCCCCAGCGCGGAGAGGTCGCCCGCGAACGCGCGCAGGTGGAGGATGTCGTAATCGATGGCGGGGCGCGCCACGAAGGTGCCGAGCCCGTGACGCCGCGCGATCAGCCCGTCGCGCTCCAGCAGGTCGAGGGCCTGACGGAGCGTCATCAGGGTCACCCCGAACTCGCGCGCGAGGCCGCGCTGCGTGTCGAGGCGCTGCCCGGGGCCACGGCCGTCCGCCGCGATGCGCTCGCGGAGCGTCTGGGCGATCTGGTGATAGCGCGGCACGCGACTGGCCAAGCGACGCTCCCCCGGGCTCACTGTTCTAGAACTCCGCCGGCCGCTCAACGCCATCGTCGTGTCATGATTCTGGATTCACGCAAGCGCGACGGGCAGTTACTGCGACCGACGCTGATTGTAACCGCGCCAGGCGGGCGCGGTCAATGGCCCCGGGTCAGGCCGCCGGCTCGGCCGCGAGACGGCCCGAGAGCTCCACCAGGGCGTCGAGCCGCCCGCGCGCGGCGCCGCTGTCCACCGCCCGGGCCGCCAGGCCGACGCCCTCCTTCAGATCGCGGGCCTTGGCCCCGGCCACCAGGGCGGCGGCCGCGTTCATCAGCACGATGTCGCGGCGCGGGCCCGGCTCGCCGCCCAGCACGCGGCGGATGATCTCGGCGTTCTCCTGCCGGTCGCCCCCCTGGAGATCCGCGATCGAGGCGAGCGGCATCCCGAAGTCCTCGGGACGGACGCGGGTGGTGCGCACCACGCCCTCGTGCACCTCCGCGATGTGGCTCTCGCCGGTGTTGGAGATCTCGTCGAGCCCGTCGGCGCCGTGCACCACGAACGCGCGGATGGTCCCGAGCTCCGCGAGCACGCGGGCCAGCGGCTCGGTGAGGCCGGGCGCGTAGACCCCGATCACCTGCGCGTTGGCGCCCGCGGGGTTGGTGAGCGGCCCCAGCATGTTGAACACGGTGCGCACGCCCATCTCGCGCCGCGCCGCCATCACGTGCTTCATGGCGGTGTGCAGCAGCGGCGCGTAGAGGAAACCGATCCCCACCTCCTCCACGCAGCGGGCGACCTTGGCCGGGCCCAGCTCGATGCTGATGCCGAGGGTCTCCACCACGTCGGCCGATCCGCATAGCGAGGACACCGATCGGTTGCCGTGCTTGGCCACCTTGAGCCCGGCGCCCGCGACCACGAAGGCGGTGGCGGTCGAGACGTTGAAGGTGCCGGAGGCGTCACCGCCGGTGCCGCAGGTATCGATGAGCATCTCGCGGTCGGTCCCGGTCTGGGCCACCACGTCGCCGCCCCGGGTCTGCACCTTGACCGCCTTCTGGCGCATGACCTGGGCGAAGCCGATGAGCTCCTCGACGGTCTCGCCCTTCATGCGCAGCGCGGTGAGGAAGGCGGCGATCTGGGCGTTGGTGGCCGCACCCGACATGATCGCCTCCATCGCGGCGGCCGCCTCGAGGCGGGTCAGGTCCCGCCGGTCCACGAGGGCCCGCACCGCCTCGGTGATGATCGGGCTGGTCACGCCCTCGCTCCCGGACGCCCCTTGCGCTGGACGGTGACGATCGCCCGCAGCACGTCCTGGATCTGCAGCGGCTTGGAGAGGACGAGGTCCACCCCATTGGTGCGCAGCTCCTCCGGCGCGACCTCCACGCCGAACCCGCTCATCATCACCACCGGCACCCCCGGAGACTTCGCCTTGACCGCGCGCGCCACCTGCCAGCCGGTCATGCCCGGCATGGCCAGGTCCGTGAACACCAGATCGAAGGGATCGCCGGCCAGCAGATCGACCGCCGCCTGACCGCTCCCCGCCATCACCGCCACGTGACCGGCGGTGGTCAGGATGTCGGCCACCACCTCGGCCACCTCCTCCTCGTCGTCCACCACCAGGCACCGCAGCGACAGCGACGGATCGGCGGCGGGCGCCGGCGCCGGGGCCGCCTCGGAGACCTGATCGCTGGCGGGGAAGACGAGGCGGAAGGTCGTGCCGCGTCCCTCCTCGCTCTCGACGGTGATCCGGCCGCTGTGGCGGGCCAGGATACCATACGCCATCGAGAGGCCGAGGCCGGTGCCCTTCGGGCCCTTGGTGGTGAAGAAGGGATCGAAGATCTTTTGCCGGATCGCCTCCGGGATGCCGGTGCCGGTGTCACTCACCTCCACCGCGACCTGTCCCTCCACGACCTGCGTGCGGAGGCTGAGGCGCCCGCCCTTGGGCATGGCGTCCACCGCGTTCAGCACCAGGTTGGTGAAGGCCTCGCGCAGCTCGGCGGGATCGCCCGCGATCTGGGACAGGTGCTCGGCCAGGTCGGTCTCGACCTCGATCTCGACCCCGCGCCGGCGCGCGTCCTGCCGCCACATCGACTCGGTGGCCTCGAGGACCTCCTGCAGGACCTGGTTCAGGTCGACCGGGACCGCGGGCTGGTCGCGCCGGATCCCGGTGAAGTCCTGGAGGCGGCGCACGGTGCGCGCGCCGTCCATGGCCGCGCGCTCGATGACCTGCAGCCACCGCCGCAGCTTCACGTCCTGGATGCGCTCCAGCAGGAGCTGGGCCCGCCCCAGGATCGACGCGAGCACGTTGTTGAAGTCGTGGGCCACCCCGGAGGCCATCTCTCCCAGGGCGCGGAGCTTCTCGGTGCGCACCAGCTGGTCCTGGGCCGCGGCCAGATCGCCGAACGCGCGGCTGCGCTCCTCGTAGAGCCGGGCGCTGCGCAGCATGAGGGCGGCGAGGTGCGCGATGTTGACGATCAGCCGCTCGTCGGCCTCGGTGAACGCGCGGTCGGGGCTGCGCAGGGAGAGCACGCCCAGCACCCGGTCGCCCGCGGTCATGGGCACGATCAGGCAGTACGGCATCCCGATCGCGGCCGGCACCGGAGCGATGCCGTGGCGCGCGCAATCCGCCACGTAGTCGGTGGTGCGGAGCGGCCGGGCGGAGTCGAACACCACCCCGGAGAGCCCGGCCTGCCCGCGCGCGTAGAAGTGCGGCTCCTCCTCGTCGCGGCGCTGCCCGTCGCGCACTCTCAAGACGACGCGCAGGATGTCCTGCTCCTCGTCGTGGAGCACCACCGCCATGCTGCGCACCTCGAGCACGCGGGCGATCTGCTGGTAGACGGTGTCGAGCAGGCCGGTCTGGTCGAGCTGGCCGGTGACCGAGCGGGAAAGCTCGTGCAGGACGGACAGCTCCTGTACCCGCCGGTTGTTCTCCTGGAACAGGCGCGCGTTCTGCAGGGCCACGCCGGCCTGGCTCGCGACCGCCTCCATGAGCCGGAGCTCCGCCTCGCTCAGGTCGCGGGCCGCGGTCAGCCACCCGGCGACGAAGCCGCCGATCAGCTGCTCCTGGGCCACGATGGGTACGAACAGCACGGTGCGGAGCGGCGCCGCGCGCCGGAGCGCGGCCGGCATGCGCGGATCGTTCGCCGCGTCGGTGGAGAGCACCGGCTGCCGCCGCCGCGCCGCCTCCCCGAAGAACGCGTCGTCGGTGAGGCGGATCCGCACCTGACGGAGCGCGGCCAGGCTGTCCGGCGGCACGTGGTACCCCGCGAAGGGCACCATCGACTCCCGATCGTCCTCCAGGAGCCACAGAGCCCCGGTGTCGGCGCCCAGGCCGTTCGTGACGTGGCGCAGGAACTGGCGACCGAGGGCCTCGACGTCGAGGGTGGACGCGAGGGCCTGGCTCACCGCCAGCAGGGTCTCGGTCTCCTGCAGCTTCTGGGCGGTCTGACGGGTCAGCTCCGCGTTCTCCATCCCGAGCCCGACCTGGGCCGCCACGCCCTCCACCAGCCGCACCTCCGACTCGCTGAACTCGCGGCCGGTCTGCCACCACACCAGGAAGATCGCGCCCACCGGCTCGCCCCGCACGGTGGTGGGGGCGAAGAGCACCGAGTGGGGCGGGATCCCCTCCAGGGACTCGGCGTCGAAGCGCGGGTCGGCGTGCGGGTTGCCGCTCGAGGCGGCGCGGCCGTCGCGCCACACCTGGCCGAGGTCCGGGAAGCGCGAGAGCACGAAGGGCCGCGTGATGAAGCGCTCCCGCAGCTCCGGGGGCACTTGGTGGCCGGCCAGCGGCACCAGCGCGTCGCGCTTGCTGTCGAACGCGTAGATGCCCACCATGTCCGCCCCGAACGCGTCGCCCACCGCGCGGGCCACCGCGCGCATCACGTTGCCGGACGAGTCGGGCCGGGAGAGCGCGTGGCCGACCGAGAGCAGCGCGGTGGTCTCGCGCAGGCGCTCCTGCACCTGGGTGTAGAGGCCGGTGTTGGTGAGGGACAGCGCGAGCTGGCCCGCGACGGCCATCGCGAGGTCCACCTGCCAGGGCTCGATCTTGACCACGCGGTCCACGTGGTCGAGCAGCATGACCCCGATCACCTCGTCCTGGCGGATCAGGGGCACCGCCACCGCGGACTTGACCCCGAAGGCCGCGACCCACTCCGGCGGGACCAGATCGCTCGTCGACGCGTCCTGCACCACCACCGGGCGGCGGGTCTGCACCGCGCGGGAGTGCAGCGGCGGATCGAGCGGCAGGGTGCTGGCCATGCGCCGGTACTCCTCCCAGCGGGTGGAGTCCTGCCGGCCGTCGGCGAACTGGGACATGAGGGGGACCACCCGGCCGTGCTCCCAGCGCTGGATCGAGCAGCGGTCCACCTGGCAGAGCTGCGCGATCTTCATGGTGACTTCGCGAAGCAGGCGCCGCGAATCGAGGGTGGAGTTCAGGATCTCCGCGATCTCCAGCAGCGCGCGGCTCTCCTCGAGGCGGCCGCGCGTCTCGCCGTAGAGGCCCGCGTTGCGAATGGCCACGCCGGCCTGGGCCACGAAGCTGTCGAGGATCTGCTGGTCGTCGGGCCCGAGACGGATCGGGCCGCGGCCGTTCAGGCTCAGCACGCCCTGCAGCGTGTCCTGGGCGATGATCGGCACCGAGAGGAGGCTCGTGAGCTGGTGCCGCGCGGCCCACTCCTTGCCCGCGAAGCGCGGGTCCTGCTGCACGTCCGCGATCTCGAGGGGCGTGCGGTTGAGGGCCGCCCAGCCCGCCGCGCTCCGCCCGAAGCTCACCTGGTCGTGCGGGAGCCCGAGCCCCAGCGGATCCGCGACGGTTCGGACGGTGAGACGCTGGGCCGCCTCGTCCACCACGTAGAAGATCGCGAGCGGCACTCCGATCAGCTCCACCGCCGCCGCCGCGATCGCCTGCAGCACCTCGTCCATGTCGAGCGACGAGGACACCACGTGCGCGAGGTGGGTCAGGCTGCGGAGCCGCGTCGCGCGCTGCTCGAGCGCCTCGTACAGGCGCGCATTCTCCAGCGCGGAGGCGACCTGGTTGGCGAAGACCGAGAGGTACTCGACCTCCCGGTCGGTGAAGCGCGAGCCGCCCGGGCGGTACGCGACGAGGGCCCCCTGCACGTGCTCGCGGACGAGCGGCACCGCCAGGATCGCCCGCCCCCCGACCTCCTCGATCCACCGGCGCGCGTCCTCGCTCAGCTCGATCCGCGGATCGGCCAGCACGTCCGCGGTCCACACCGGGCGGCGCTCGAGCAGCGCGCGGCCCACCACCCCCTCGTCCATCCGGAGGGGCCGCGCCCGCTCGGTGAGGGGCCCCGAGTACTGCCCCTGCCCCACCGCGAAGCGCAGGTGCTCGGTCCCCCCGTCCTGCAGCCAGATGGCGAGGTCGGGCATGGCCAGCGTCTCGCGGGCCTGGGTCGCGACCAGCTCCAGCACGCGGGCCTCGTCGAGCGTGGAGACCAGCACGCGGCCGAGCTCGGCCACCGCTCGCATGCGCGTGGCCTGCTCCGAGGCCTCGTGATAGAGGCGCGAGTGGTCGATGGCGATGGCGGCCTGGCCCGCGAAGGTCTCGGCGAGCTCCTGCTCGCGGGCGGTGAACGACCGCCGCCCGCGGAACACGAGCACCCCGATGGGCCGCTCGCCGACCAGCAGCGGCACCCCGAGGAAGTGGGTGTAGCCGAAGCGACGGCCCGCCGCGAGGTGGTCGGGCAGCATCTCCGCGCCCTCGAGCTCGCACATCAGGGCGTGCCCGGAGGCCAGCACCCGGCCGCTCAGGCTCTCGCGGGCCCCGATCCGCGCGCGGATCATGGTCTCGGACGCGGTGCCGAACACGCCGGCCACCACGAGGTCCTCGCCGTCGAGCAGGCGGAACCCCGCGTTGTCGACCTCGAGGAGCCGGGCCGCTTCTTCCGCGATGGAGGCGAGCAGGGCCTCCGGCGCGGCGAGGGCGCCGATCTTCTTGTTGATCTCGAGCAGCGAGGAGAGCGAGGCCTTGCGGTCGCGCTCCTGCGCGAACAGGCGCGCGTTGTCGAGGGCCACCGCGGCCTGGCTCGCCAGCGCGCTCATGACCGAGATCTCGCTCTCGGACGGGGTGTGGGGCTCCCACCAGTACGCGGCCAGCGCGCCGAGCACCTCGCCCTTGCTGACCAGGGGCACCGACAGCACCGCGCGGTATCCCTCGCGCTCGACGGTGGCCCGGGTGGTCGCGCTGAGCGACACCTCGGGATCGTTCAGGATGTCGGCGCTCCACACCGCGCGGCGCTGCTGGGCGGCCCGGCCGGTGGTGCCCTCCCCGAGCCGCACCCGCAGCGAGCTCAGGAACCCCTCGGAGAGCCCGCGCCCCCGCTCGTAGGACAGGAGGCCGGTGGCCGGGTCGAGGCGCGAGACGCCGAGGGCCGCGACCCCCAGCAGGGCCTGACAGCGATCCACCACCAGGTCGAGGACGCGGTCGACCTCGAGGGTCGAGCTCACCACTCCGCTGACCTCGAGCAGAGCCTGGTACTGGGCCGCGTTGCGGGTGGCCTCGTCGAAGAGGCGCGCGTGCTCGAGCGCCACCGCGGCCTGGGTGGCGAAGTCGGCGAGGGTCGAGAGGTCCTCGTCGGTGAACGGGGCCGCGCCGGGCGCGCGGCCCGCGGTCATCACGCCCAGGGTGCGCCCGCCCGCCATCAGCGGCCCGGCGAGCAGGCGGCTCGTGAAGGGCACGAACTCGGCCATCGCGTGCGGCGACGACGGGTAGTCGTTGACCATGAGCCCGCGTCCGCTCTCCATGGCGGCGCCGGCGACTCCCGTGCCCACGTTGAAGCGCAGGTCGCGGATCCAGTCGCCGATATCGGACCACGCGCGCGGGCGGAGCAGGTCGCCCTCCAGCATGTAGAGCGCGGCGTAACCGCCCCCGACCAGGCGCTGGGCCGAGCGGGCGATCACCACCAGCAGCTCCTCGGTGTCGAGCTGCTCGGAGATGTGCCGCTCGATCACCCGCTGCGCCTCGAGGCGGCTCAGGCGGGCCGCGGCCATGTCGCGCAGGCGGGCGCGCTCCACCGCGAGACCCACCTGCTGGGCCACACTGGAGAGGATCCGCATCTCCTCGCCGGAGAACTCGCGCGTCTCCTGGGAGACGAGCGCCATCACGCCCCAGGTCTGCTCCTCGACCGGGATCGGCATCGCGAGCTGGGTGCGGTGGGCTCGCTCCGCCGCCATCTGGCGCAAACCCTCCTCGGAGGGCGGCACCGCGTCCAGGTGGGTCACGAGGATCTGGTTGCTGCGGACCGCGTCGCCGATGCGGGAGCCCTCCACCGGACGCACCCGCGAGGTCTCCACGTACCGGGGATCGAAGCCGCTGCCCGCGACCATGATCAGCTCGCGGCCCGACGCGTCGAGCTGGTACACGCTGCCCACGTCCATCCCGGCGAGGCCGCGCACCACCTCGAGGGTCTCGCGCGCGGTGGTCTCGAGGTTGGCGCCCCGCCCGATGGTGGTGGCGATGGCGTTGAGGGCCTCCAGCTCCCGGTTGCGCCGCTCCAGCACGACGCGCGGGTTCTCCATCCGCGGCCCGGCGGCGGTCGGGCGCGACCGGCTCGACGAGGGCAGGAACGCCAGCACCACCCCGCCCAGCACGACCGCTCCCGCCGCGAGCAGGGCCAGGAACTCGTAGCCGAGCCGGCGCTCGGCGGCCGCGAACTCCTGCACCGGCAGCGCCACCCAGAGAGAGCCGTCGGGCGACTCCAACGTCTCGCCCGCGAGCCGGCGCAGCGCCCACGGCTGCCCCGCGACGGTGGCGATGCCCGAGCCGGTCGCCGCCGTCCAGCCGGCGGGCGGCAGGTCCCCGCGGCTCGCGCCGAGCGCGCGATCCCCGGCCAGGAAGATCACCGCGGGATGGGCGGGCAGCCGATCGAGCGAGGGCCCGAGGCCCTCGAGGCGCCGTCCCGCCGAGACCGTCCCGGTGGCGCCGAAGGGCGCGCGCTCGGTGGCGCCGTTGATCGGGGCCACGATCAGGAAGTAGGGCCGGCCGCCGGCCAGGCGGAGCGCGGCGATCGGCTCGGACGAGGGCGGCGCGCCCGGCAGGCTGGGCGGCGGGCCGGCGGGCACCTGCACGAGCGGCGCGCCGCGCTCGTCGCGGATCACCACGAAGTCGGCGAGACCGTCCTGGGTGATCGCGAGCACGCGGGGCGACGCGCCCCGCGCGAGAGTCGCCCAGTCTCCCTTCGCGACGCCCTCGACCACCGCGGGGTCGCGCGCCAGCAGGAGGGTTTCCCGCCGGAGCGCCTCCTGGTAGTCGGCAACGAGGACGGTGACCGCGTTCACCGTGCGCGCGATGGCGTCGTCGCGCGTGCGACCGAGCTGCCGGGCGGCGCTCACGTAGCCGAGCGCGGCCAGGATCCCGAGCGGGATGGCGAGCAGCAGGAACGGGACGACGACACGCCGGGTGAAGCGGCCCACGTCCCTATTCTCGGCCCGCAGCCGGCTAAATGAACAGGTTTTTCAGGGGCCTAGGAGCCCCCTAGAGACCCAGATAGGCCTGCTTGATATGGCCGCTGGCAAGCAGCTCGTCGCGGGGACCCGCCAGGGTGGTCCGCCCGTTGTCGATCACGTAGCCGCGGTGGGCCAGCCGGAGCGACCGGAGCACGTTCTGCTCGACCAGGAGCACGGTGAGCCCCTGACCGTTGATGCGGGCGAGGTCCTCGAAGATGGTCTTCACCAGCACGGGGGCCAGGCCGAGGCTCGGCTCGTCCAGCACGAGCAGGCGCGGGCACGCCATCAGCCCGCGGCCGATGGCGCACATCTGCTGCTCGCCGCCGGACAGCGTCCCCGCCAGCTGGGCCTCTCGCTCGAGGAGGCGGGGGAAGAGCTCGAACACGCGGTCGAGCGTCCGCGCCCGCGCCTGCCGCGCGGCGCGGGTGCGCGCGCCGAGCTCCAGGTTCTCGCGCACCGTCATCGTCGGGAAGAGCTGGCGGCCCTCCGGCACGTGCGCGATGCCCCGGGCCGCCACCTGCGCGGATCCGAGCCCGTCGAGGCGCTGGCCGTCGAGCTCGATCCGGCCTCGCCGGAGGGGCAGGAGTCCCGAGAGCGCCCGGAGGGTCGTGGTCTTGCCCGCCCCGTTGGCCCCGATCAGGGCGACCACCTCGCCCTCCCGGACCTCCAGGGACACGTCGCGGACGGCGGTCAGGTCGCCGTAGCCGACCTCGATGCCGTCAATTCGTAGCAGCGACATAGGCCTCGCCCAGATAGGCCTCGACGACTCGCGGGTCGCTGGCCACCGCGGCCGGCGCGCCCTCCGCGATCTTCTCGCCGAAGCTCAGCACCACGATCCGGTGGGAGAGCGTCATGACCGCGCGCATGTTGTGCTCGATCAGGAGGATCGACACGCCCGCCTCGTTGATGGACCGCACCAGGGCCAGGATGGCCTGGATCTCGGTGGGATTGAGGCCCGCCATCACCTCGTCGAGCAGCAGGAGGGTGGGCTTGGTGGCGAGCGCGCGGGCCAGCTCGAGCCGCTTGCGCTCGGCCAGGGTCAGGCCCGCCGCGAGGTGGCCGGCCTTGGCCCCGAGCCCGACCTGCTCGATCACCGCGCGGGCGCGATCGGCCGCGTCCGCCATGCGGGGCTGCCGCGCCAGCGCTCCCACCCGCACGTTCTCCAGCACCGTCAGGTGCGGGAAGGGCCGGACGATCTGGAACGTGCGGGCCAGGCCCATCCGGCAGATGGCGTGAGGCTTGAGCCCGGTGAGGGATCGGCCCTCGAAGCGGACCTCACCCGCGTCCTGCGCCAGGAAGCCCGAAAGCAGGTTGAACACGGTGGTCTTGCCCGCTCCGTTGGGCCCGATCAGTCCCAGCACCTCGCCGGGGGCCATCTCGAACGAGAGACCGCGGACCGCGTGCAGGCCGCCGAAGCGCTTGCCGAGCTCGCGGGCTTCCAGCACGGGGGTGGCCAGCGGCGGCCCCGCGCTCATCGGGCCGCCGCCCGTGGCCAGAGCCGGCGCAGCGCCGGGTAGGCGCCCTGCGGCAGGAACAGCACCACCGCGATCAGCAGCAGGCCGTAGGCGACAAGGTGCGCGCCCGCCCAGCCCCCCTGCCCGAAGTAGACCCGCGAGGCCTCGGCGAGCGGGCTCAGGATGAACGAGCCCAGGATCGGCCCCAGCACCGTGCCCGCGCCGCCCACGATGGGCCGGATCACGATCTCCACCGACAGCGGGATGCCGAAGACCGAGTTGGGCTGGAGCGAGAAGAGATAGAAGGCGTAGAAGGTCCCGCCCACCCCGGTGAGGAACGAGGAGACCACCATCGCCAGCATCTTGTAGCGGAAGGTGTTCACCCCGAGGGCCTCGCACGCCTGCTCGTCCTCGCGGATCGCGATCAGGTAGGCCCCGAACCGGCGGCGCTCGATGGCGGCCACCACCGCGGTGGCGACCAGCATGAGCCCGAGCGCGATGTAGTAGTAGGCGCGGTTGTCCTGGAACTGGAACTGGCGCGGATTGCCGGTGAACGTGATGTAGTAGCCGAGCGCGCCGCCCACCGCGTCGGTGTTGAGCGCGACGATCCGGCAGACTTCCGCGAATGCGACGGTGAGCAGCACGAAGTAGAAGCCGCGCAGCCCGAAGCGGAAGCCCAGGTAGCCGACCAGCGTGCCGAGCCCGGCCGAGAGCACCCCGCCCACCAGCATCCCGAGCCACGGGGTGAGGCCGGCCTGGGCGGAGAGGACGGCCGAGGCGTAGGCCCCGATGCCCACGAAGGCGGCGTGGCCGGCCGAGAGCTGGCCCGCGTAGCCGCCCACGATGTTCCAGGCCTGGCCGAGGAAGGCGTAGAAGAAGATGAAGATGAACACGGTGATCGCGTAGGAGTTGAGCCAGGCCGGCAGGGCCAGCAGCACCACGAGCGCGACGAGCGCGAGCCACCTCACGTCGCGGCCCTCCCGAACAGACCGGCGGGCCGGAAGAGCAGGATCACGATGAGGAGCGAGAAGCTCACCAGCTCCTTCATCGACGGGGAGAGAAACACCGCCCCCAGCGACTCCGCCACCGAGACGAGCAGGCCGCCCAGGAACGCCCCCGGCAGGCTGCCCATGCCCCCGATGATCACGATGTTGAACGACGCCACCGAGAGGCCGAGCCCGCCCGCGGGCTGGAAGGGCAGGATCGGCGACACCAGCGCGCCCGCCGCGCCCACGCACGCGGCGCCGATGCCGAAGGCCACCGCGTAGACCCGGCCCACGTCGGCGCCGATGACCCGCGCCCCGTAGAGGTTGTCGGCGGCGGCCCGCATGGTGCGCCCGAGGTCGGTGCGGGTCAGGAAGAGATACAGCGCCAGGGTGAGCAGCATCGCGAGGACGAAGGTGACCAGGCGGGCCACGTCCACGAAGACCGGCCCCAGCCACACGGTGGCCGCGCGCAGCGGCGAGCGCACCCGCTGGGGATCGGGCCCGAAGGCGACGAGGGCCGAGTTCTCCAGCACCAGCGCGACGCCCAGCATGAGGAGGATCTGCATCTCGTGGGGCGCGTCCACGACGCGCCCCACCAGGGCGCGCTGGATCAGATAGCCCAATCCGAAGAGGGCCGCCGCGCAGAGCACGAAGCCCACGTAGGGATCGATGCCCGCGCGGGTGGCGAGCAGCCAGGCGAGGTACATCCCCCACACCATCATGTCGCCGTGGGCGAAGTTCACCACCCGCATCACCCCGAAGATCAGGGTGAGGCCCACCGCCATCAGGCTGTAGACGCCGCCGAACAGGAGCCCGCTGAGCAGGCTCTGGGCGATGAGCGCCGCGTCCAGGCGACTTACGCCTTGGGACGCGGGAACACGAACTTCTGGACCGCGGCCTCCCGGGGCCACACCGCGACCGGCTTGCCGCCGAGGATCTGGATCATGGTGGTGACCGCGTTCGGGTTGTCGCCGAGCTCGTTGAACGTCACCGGACCCGCGTACTGCATGAGGCCGCCGCTCCAGTTCGTCTTGTGGATCGCCTCCACGATGGCGTCCGGGTCGGTCGACTTGGCTCGCTCCAGGATGTCGGCGATCAGCAGGATGCCGTCGTAGGAGTAGCCGGAGTTGGTGTCGAAGGTCTTGCCCCCCGACCGCTTCTGGTAGTCCTCGGCCACCTTCTGGGTGCGCGGGTTCTTGAAGTTGGCCCACGGCAGGCTGCTCATCACGTACTCGAGGTCTTCCTTCAGGGTCGCGAGCTGGCCCGCCTCGTAGAGGCCCGGGCTGCCCGGCCCCACGATGCCCATGATGTCGAGGCGCTGCTTGCGGATCTCGGGCAGCAGGAGCTGCGCGCTCGCGGGCCGGGTGATGGGGGCGATGATGTCGGGCCGGGCCGCCTTGGCGCGCGACACCTCGGTGGAGAGATCCTGCGGCGGCTCCGGCCACGGGATGACCTCCACGATGTCCCACGAGGGCTTCGCCGCGGCGTGGGCGGCCTGGAAGCCCTTGGCGTTGTTCTGGCCGAAGAGATCGTTGCAGTACATCAGCACCACGCGCTTCGGGGAGACCTTGGCCTCCTGGAACACCTCGGTGAAGTACTGGACCGCCTTCTTGCCGAACGAGGAGCCGGTGGGGAAGTTGCGGTACACGTACTGGGTCTTCTGCTGGCCCTCCTTCACCGCCTTGGCCACGTTGGCGGTGATGGGGTCGGCGGCCGCGATGTCGACCAGGAACGGCACCCGCCGCTGCTGGGCCACCGGCACCATCGCCTGGGTCGATCCGGAGTCGAAGGAGCCCATCAGCATCTGGGCGCCCTGGTTGATGACGCGCTCCGCCTCGGTGCGCCCCACGTCCGGCTTGGTCTGGGTGTCGCCCAGGATGAGGTCGATCTTCATCCCGTTGAGCGACTTGATCCCGCCCGCCGAGTTGATCGCGTCGGCCGCCATCTGGGCCCCGAGGCGGCACGCCTGCCCCGGCTCCGCGAGCGGCCCGGTGATCGGATGGACGGCGCCGACCTTGAAGGTGGGCACCTGGGCGCGCAGCACCGCGGGAAAACCGAGCGCGGCGGCGCCGGCCGCGGCGCCGGCGGCCTTCGCGCTCGCCTGCAGGAACGTGCGGCGGTGCATTCGGGACGGGCCGGGACGATCGCTCATCGATTCCTCCGTGACGTGGGGGGTGGAGCGGCGATCAGGACCTGCCCAGCAGGTGCTGGGCCATGACCACGCGCTGGATCTGGTTCGTACCCTCGTAGATCTGCGTGATCTTGGCGTCGCGCATGAAGCGCTCCACGGGAAACTCGCGCGTGTAGCCGTAGCCGCCGAAGATCTGGACCGCGTCGGTGGCGACCTTCATGGCGGTGTCGGAGGCCAGGCACTTGGCCGCCGAGGCCTCGAGCGCGGCGCCGGTGATCCCGTGATCGATGAGGCCCGCGGCGTGGTGCACCACCAGGCGCGAGGCGTGCACCGCCATCGCCATGTCCGCGAGCATGAACTGGATGCCCTGGAACTGGGCGATCGGCTGGTCGAACGCGCGGCGCTCCTTGGCGTAGGCGACCGCGGCGTCCAGCGCGGCCTGGGCGATGCCCACCGCCTGGGCCCCGATGGTGGGTCGCGACTGCTCGAGGGTCTTCATGGCGATCTTGAAGCCTCCGCCCTCCTCGCCCAGCCGGTTCTCCACCGGCACCTCGCAGTCGCTGAAGTGCAACGCCACCGTCGGAGAACCGTGGATGCCGAGCTTGAGCTCGGGCTTGCCCACCGTGAAGCCCTTCGTGCCGGGCTCGATCAGCAGCGCGGTCACGCCCTTGGCCCGCTTGCCGGGCTCGGTGGTGACGAACACGGTGATGATCCCCGCGTGGGAGCCGTTGGTCACCCACATCTTGGACCCGTTCAGCACGTAGCGATCGCCCTTGCGCACCGCCCGGCAGGTCATCGCCGCCGCGTCGGAGCCGGAGCCGGGCTCGGAGAGGGAGAACGCGGCGGTCATCTCGCCGGAGGCCAGGCGCGGCAGGTAGCGCCGCTTCTGCTCCTCGCTGCCGCCGAAGATGATCGGGTAGCCGCCCAGGTTCTGCACCAGGAAGATGGTCGACGTCGACGCGCACGCCCACGCGACCTCCTCCGCGGCGAGGCAGAACGCCACCGAGCCCGCCGCGCTGCCTCCGTAGGCCTCCGGGATGTGCAGCCCCATCAGCCCCTGCTGCCCGAGGAGCTTCAGCTGCTCGTGGGGGTACTCCCCGGTCTCGTCCACGTGGGCGGCGAGCGGCGCGATGCGCTCGCGGGCGATCTCGCGCGCGAGGGCCCGGACCGCGCGCTGCTCGTCGGTGAGGTAGAAGAGGTGGTCCATCGTGCTCGCGGCCGCTCGCTACTTCTTCCCGTAGTCGTAGAAGCCGCGCCCGCTCTTGCGGCCGAGCTGGCCGGCCATGACCATCCGCTTCAGCAGCGGCGGCGGGGCGTAGCGCGGCTCGCGGTACTCGTCGAACATCACCTCGGCCACGAACATGGTGGTGTCGAGCCCGACCAGGTCCAGCAGGGTGAACGGCCCCATCGGATAGCCACAGCCGAGCTTCATGGCCTGGTCGATGTCCTCGAGGGTGGCGAGGCCGCCCTCGTAGGCCCGGATCGCGTCGAGCAGGTACGGCACCAGCAGCCGGTTCACGATGAACGCGGTGGAGTCCTTGGTCCGCACCGGCACCTTGCCCGCCGCCTGCACCCACTCGTAGGCCGCGAGCACGCTCTTCTCGTCGGTGAGGATGGTCTGCACCACCTCCACCAGCTTCATGAGCGGGACCGGATTGAAGAAGTGGAGCCCGAGCACCTGGGCCGGCCGCCTGGTGGCGGCCGCCATCGCGGTCACGTTGCAGGATGAGGTGTTCGAGGCCAGCAGCGTCTGGGGCGCGCAGATGCGGTCGAGCTTGGCGAAGGTCTCGTTCTTGAGCGGCTGGTTCTCGGTGATGGCCTCGATGACCAGGTCGCATTCGCGGAAGGCCTCGAGCCCCACCGCCCCCTTGATGCGCCCCAGGATGTCGTCGCGGCCCCGCTCGTCGAGCTTGGCCTTGGCCACCAGGGCATCGAGGCTCCGGCGCATGCCGCCGAGCCCGCGGTCGAGCAGCTCCTGGGTCGCCTCCACCACCACGGTGGGGAACCCGGCCTGGGCGGAGACCTGGGCGATCCCCGACCCCATCAGCCCGCAGCCCAGCACGCCGACGTTGCGAATGGCCATCGTCCGGTCTCCTGAAGGGCGGCGGCCCCGGGAGGGGCCGCGATCAGTCTCGAATGGAAGGAATCGGCTCGGCGGTCAGCGGCGCTTGGCGCGATTGAACGCGGCCAGCGCGAACTCGTGCTCGATGTCGCCGGGCGGGCACGGGTTCGAGACCCTGATGCTGATCCCGGATTTCTTGTTGCGCATCGATCCGTCCGGCTGGGGCTCCCACTCGTCGACCGCGGAGGGCCGGGGCGCGAGCGCCTCGCGCTTGACCTCCTCGGTGAACGCACGCTCCCGCGACTCGGGCGGCCGATTGGTGTTCGTCAGGTTCAGAATGATGGAGGGCGTCGGAGGCACCTCCCCCGCCCCGGTTCCCGCCGGCAGCACCAGCCCCGCCGCCACCGCCAGCGCTCCACCGATCAGCACACGCTCGATCACAGCAATGGGCATCGCGATGAGCCTCCCGGGGCCTATCATACAACTACTTCTGATCCGCTCGGCTCGCCTTCGGCTGCGCCTCGCAAAGCCACCGGCCGCCTACTCGTAGACGATCAGGGAGTCGATCCGGGTGCCCGCGAGCCGCTGGCGGCCCTTCAGGAACGCCAGCTCGATGAGAAACGCGGCGCCCACCACGTCGCCCTTCAAGCGCCCGATCAGCCGCAGCGTCGCGGCCATGGTGCCCCCGGTGGCGAGCAGGTCGTCCACCACCAGCACCCGCTGGCCCGGCATCACCGCGTCCTCGTGGATGGCCAGCACGTCGCGCCCGTACTCGAGCTCGTACTCCTCCTCGATCGTCCGTGCGGGGAGCTTGCCTCGCTTGCGCACCGGCACGAAGCCCGCCTTCAGCTGGTGGGCAAGGGCCCCTCCGAAGATGAAGCCTCGGGACTCGACGCCCACCACCACGTCCACCCGCGCGGTGTGGTAACGGGCGGCCAGATGATCGATGACCGAGGCCCAGGCCGGCCCGTCGCGAAGCAGCGTGGTGATGTCCTTGAAGAGGATCCCCTCGGTGGGAAAATCCTTGATGTCACGGATCTTTCCACGCAGCTCGTCGATGTTCATGCCCGGGGGATGTTACCCGCCGGTCCCGGACGACGCAACCCGAAAACCTCCTTCGCGAGCATGCCCCCGAGCATGCCAAGATCCGGGACGACCAGGTCCGCCTGGGCCGCGGGGTGGCGGAAGCCGGCGGTGTAGTGCGCGGCGCGCATCCCGACGCCCTGGGCGCCGACCACGTCCGCATCCGGATTGTCGCCGATGTGCAGGGCTTCGGCCGGGGCCACGCCGGCCGCCGCGAGCGTGCGGAGGAAGATCTCGGCGTCGGGCTTTCTGACCCCGACCTCGTCGGAGTAGGTCACGGGGCCGAAGTGGCGAAGGAGCCCGTGGCGCTCCAGCACCCGCCGGAGCACGAGACCGGGCGTGCGCCCGGTGTTGGAGACGATCCCGATCAGCACCCCGCGGTCGGCGAGTGCCCGCACCGCCTCCGCCGCCCCCGGGGAGAGGTCGGGCGGATGGGCCAGCACCGGCTCGGTGTAGGCGGCGAGGGCCGCCGCGAAGGCGGGCGGGGCGAGGCGCGCGGACACTCCCGGCCGGTGGATGTCGAGCACGATCCGCAGCTGCTCCTCGGGCGACGGATCGCGATTGCGGCTCCAGAAGCGCTCGGCGAGCTCGGCGCCGGAGCGCTCGTGTACCTCCTCGGCCTCGACCTCGCTCAGCGGCTCACCCGCGTCGAGGAGCGCCCGCCGGATCGCGGTGACCCGCAGGGCGCGCTGCGCCCGCAGGTTCGCGGGAGAGTCGGTGACGAGGGTGTCCCAGAAGTCGAACGTGACGAGACGGATCACGAAGCGAAGTGCGGGCGCCGTTTCTCGAGGTAGGCGTCCATGGCCTCGCGGGGCTCTCCGGTCGCGAAGGACTGGCCGAACGCGTTGACCCCGTACTCCACCGCGGTGCGCAGGTCGGTGTTGCGCCAGCGCACCATCAGCTCCTTCTGCAGCCGCACCGCACCGGGGGCGCAGTCGAGGATGCGGCCGAGCAGCCCCGCCGTCGCGGCGTGCAGCTCGGCGGGCGGCACCACGCGGTTGACCAGCCCCCACTCGAGGGCCTGCCGCGCGGAGACCGGATCGCCGGTCAGCAGGATCTCCGCCGCGCGACCCGGGCCCACCAGGGCGGGCAGTAGCGCGGCCTCGATCACCGAGGGGATGCCCACCCGGATCTCGGGCAGGCCCAGGAGCGCGGCCTCGGAGGCCACGCGCAGGTCGCAGGCCATCGCGAGCTCGAAGCCCGCCCCGAGACAGGCGCCGTTCACCATGCACACGGTCGGGAACGGCGCGTCGTGCACGAGGCCGATCGCCTCGTGCAGGCTCGCGATGAACGCCTTCGCACGGCCCGGATCGAGCTCCCGGAGCACCTGCAGCTGCATGCCCGCGGTGGTGGCCCGCCCCGCCCCGGTGATGACCGCGGCGCGCACGTCGCGATCGCGCCGCAGGGCCTCGAAGGTGGCGCGGAGCCCCTCCACCATCTCGGGCACGATCAGGTTGAGCGGCGGGCGATCGAGGGTGACCCAGGCGCAGGCGCCCTCGCGCTCCACCCGGACGAAGTCGGGTCTCAGTACCGCTTCGGCCATCAGTATCGCTTCATCGACGGATCGATCACGCGCGCCCACTGATCGACGCCGCCCTGCAGGTTGACCGCCTTGAAGCCCTGCTGGCGGAGGAACTCGGCCACCGAGGCGCTGCGCACGCCGTGGTGGCAATACACCACGATCTCCTCGGCGGGATCGAGCTCGGCGGTGCGGAGCTCGATCTCCTCGATCGGGATGTGGGTGGCGTTGTCGAGACGGCAGAGCGCGGTCTCCCAGTCCTCGCGCACGTCGAGCAGCACGAGCGCCTGGTGACGGTCCAGCCGCGCCTTCAGGTCCTGGGGCGTGATGTCGCTCATGGCGTGATCTCCCGGGCGAACGATAGCACGTCAGTCCTCCGGGGGCAGCAGCACCGACGTCTCGGGCGAGATCTCGATCTTCACGTCGTCGCCCGGCTTGAAGCCGCGGCCCTGCTGCGCGGAGGTGAGCATCTCCACCCGCATCGTGCCGCCGCCCGCGATCGCGATCTCGTAGAGCTGGCGCGAGCCCTCGAACACGTGACCGGCCACCTTGCCGCGGATGCCGCCCGCGGCGCGCTCCGCCTCCTCGACCCGCAGCGCCTCCGGGCGCAGGCAGAGGAGGCCCCGAGCCCCCGCCGTCCACGGGTGCCCGGCCGAGGCCACCGGCACCCGCGCCCCGCCCGCGGTCTCGACCACCACCCCGAGGTCGCGCACCTCGGTCACCCGCACCGGGAGCAGGTTGGCCGCCCCGACGAACTCGGCCACGAAGCGCGTGCGCGGACGCCAGTAGATCTCCTCCGGCTTGCCCTCCTGCACGATGCGCCCGCGCTCGAGTACCGCGATGCGGGTGGACAGCGCGAGGGCCTCCGCCTGGTCGTGGGTCACGTAGAGCGTGGTGGTGCCGACCTCGCGGTGCAGCCGCCCCAGCTCGAGACGCATCTGGGCCCGCAGGACCGCGTCCAGGTTGGACAGCGGCTCGTCGAGCAGCAGGAGGCGCGGCTCGACGACGAGCGTGCGGGCCAGCGCCACCCGCTGCTGCTGGCCGCCCGAGAGCTGCGAGGGCCGCCGCGCCTCGAGGCCCGCGAGCCCCACCTGGCCGAGCGCGGCCGCGACCCGCTCCGCGAGCGCCCGCCCCGACACCCCGCGCTCGCGCAGGCCGAAGGCCACGTTCTCGAACACGGTGAGGTGCGGCCAGAGCGCGTAGTGCTGGAACACCATGCCGAGGTTGCGCTTCCACGGCGGCACCGCGTCGATGACCTCGTCGTCGACCACGATGCGGCCCTCGTCGGGCGTCACGAACCCCGCGAGCAATCGCAGCAGCGTGGTCTTGCCGCAGCCGGACGGACCCAGCAGGGTGTAGAACTCCCCGGGGCGGATCGAGAGCGAGACCTCCCGCACCGCCCAGTGGTCGCCGTAGCGCTTGCCCACCGACTCCATCCGCACTTCCGACAGGCGGACCAGATGCTCCGCGCTCACGCGATCCCCTCCTCCTTCGGTCCCGCGCGCCGGCGCGACCGCCTTTCCATGCGCGCCACCAGCGGCACCACCGCCAGGCCCAGCGCGGCCAGCACCAGGTACACCAGGGACGGCCGCATCCACGCGAGCAGGGTGGTCGCCAGCACCGGCCCGATGAAGGCGGCCCCGATGCGCGACGAGTTGATGAATCCGATCGCCTCCCCCGAGGCGCGCGCCGCGATGGCGGCCACCGCGAGCGGGAAGACCGGCGCGATGCAGAGCACCTGGAGGAAGCGGATCACCCCGAAGCTCCACACGTGGCCCATCGCCCCCAGCAGGGCCAGGCAGCACGAGGAGCCGAGCAGGAACCAGAGCACCGCCTGGCGGTCGCCCATCAGGTCGGCCAGCCGCGGCGCGGCCATCGCGCCCAGCGCGGCCGCCACGCCGGTCACGAAGATGAGGACGCCGCCCACCTCGAGCGTCGACTCCACCGGGACCCCGAGAGGCGGGAGGATCTGGGGCAGGATCGAGGTCAGGAAGAACACCTGGGTCGAGCCCGCCAGCACCACCAGCGCCACCGTGACCAGCTCGCGCAGCGAGGTCGTGCGCGCAGCGCCCTCTGCCGCGTCGCGCGGCCGGCCCGAGGGCACGCCCCACGACACGAGCGCCGAGCAGCCCCACAGCATGAAGGCTCCGATGACGAACGACCGGCGGAAGCCGATCTGCGCGGCGACCAGCGCGCCCGCCGCGGGCCCCAGCACCTGCCCCAGGGTCGTCCCGGACTGGATGTACGAAACCTGCCGCCGCACGTCGCCGCCCGAGCGGCCCACCATGATGTACGCAAAGGTGGAGACCGCGCCCATCAAGCCCAGCAGCATGCGGGCGAGCAGCATCTCGGGCAGCGTGCGGGCGAGGGCCATGCCGAGGAAGCCCAGACCCTGCAGCACCTGCACCGCGATGAAGCCGCGCTTGGGGTCGATGCGCTCCCCCAGCCGACCGGAGAGCGGAGCGGTGACGACCGTGATGAGGGGGCTGATGCCGAGGATCCAGCCGGTCCACCGGAGGGTCGCGGCCTCGTCCAGGGTCGACATCTTCTGGATGTGGAACGGCAGGCTCACGTAGATGAACGACCACGCGAAGGTGCTGATCAGCATCGAGGCGGGCAGGACCCACTCCGCGCGGGTGCGGGGCGCCACGTCAGCTCCGCACGAGCGGCGCGCCGGTCCGCCGCGCCAGACGGGACGCGGCCCACGTCCCCGCCGCCACCAGGACGATGGCGACCACGCCCAGCGCGGCCCCGGGACCGCGGCCCACCGCGGACTGCATGTAGAGATAGACGCCGTAGGCGAGCGGGCCCAGCTCCACCTTCGGCACCAGCAAGATGGTCGAGGACAGGTCCACCGCCGAGCTGATGAATGCGAGCAGCCCGCCGGCCAGCAGGCCGCGCGTCATCAGCGGCAGGGTGATGCGCCTGAAGGTCCGCGGACGATTGGCGCCGAGGCTCTGGGCGGCCTCCTCCAGGGCCGGCGGCAGCTGCTGGAGGGCGGCGTAGGCGCCCCGCACCGCGTAGGGCAGCCGCCGCACCCCGTACACGATCACCAGCACCAGCCACGTCGACGTGAGCGGCTCCCCGAGGCCCGGCACCACGAGACCCCCGAACGCACGCAGGAAGCCGATCGCGATCACCACCCCCGGGATCGCGAGGGGGACGGTGGCGAGGATGTCGAGCCAGCGCCGCCCCGCCACGCGGCCGCGCAGCAGGAGCCACGCGATCACCGCGCCCAGCGCCACGTCGGCGAGCGCGGCGAGTCCGGCGTACCGCAGGGTGTTGACCACGAACCGGGGCGAGCGGACCAGGACCTCCCCGTAGTGCGCGAGGGTGTAGGCGTCGGGCAGCGGCGAGAGGCTCCACACGCGCGCGACCGACAGCAGGAGCACGCCCGCGTGCGGCACGAGCGCGGGCCCCAGCAGCAGGATCGCGAGGGCCCACGCCCCCACCGTGCCGCGCGGGCCGAGGCGCACCGCGGGCGCCTCCCCGCCCCGCCCCAGGCTCGCGTAGTCGGCGCTCCCGAGCGCGGCCTTGGAGAGCCAGAGCGCCCCGAGCGACAGCGCGACGAGGATCACGCAGATCACGTAGCCGTCCACGTCGGTGAGCCCGATGGTCGTCACCCGCACGTAGGCCTGCGGGGCGAGCAGCCGCGTGTAGTTCAGCATGAGGGGGGTGCCGAGGTCGTCGATCACCCGGATGAACGCGAGCAGCGCGCCCGCCGCGTAGCCCGGCAGGGCCAGGGGCAGCAGCACGCGGCGGTAGAGGCGGAGGCCGGAGCAGCCGAGGTTCTGCGCCGCCTCCTCCAGCGAGCGGTCGAGCCCGGCGAGGGCCGCGGCGGTGTTGAGCAGGATGAACGGGAAGTAGTGGAGGCTCTGCACCAGCACCACGCCCGGCAGGCCCTCCATGAACGGGATCGTGAAGCCGGCGTGCTCGCGCAGCAGCAGGTTCACGGCGCCGCTGCGCCCCAGGATCTGCTGGAATGCCACCGCGCCCACGAAGGGCGGGACGACCAGGGGCAGGACGCCCAGCACCGTGATCAGGGTCCGGCCCGGGAACGCGTAGCGCACCGTGAGGACCGCGAGCGGCACCGCGATCGCGCTCCCGACCGCGACCGCCACGAGTCCCGACAGCAGGGTATTGGCGAGGGCCTCGCGAAAGAGCGGCCGGGCGAAGAAGGCCAGCAGGGGGCGCGCGGTGGGCCAGCCCCCGTCGAGGAAGGCCACCGACAGCACGTGGAGCAGCGGGTACACGATCGCGAGCGCGAGCAGGGCCAGCAGGGCCGCCACGAGCGCGCCCTCCCCCGCCCCGCGCCGCGCCATCAAGCGGAGGCGGGCTGGCGGAACTCGACGGCCGGGGCTTCGGGCGTCATGGGCTGGGCGGCGAAGGTCAGGTACTCGAGGTCGTCCAGGGTCTGCTCGAGCCGGTGGTAGGCCCACGCGCAGCTGAGCAGCGCGGCGAGCGGATACCCGAGGCCGTAGGCGCGGGGGCCGATCAGCACGGTGACGACGGTGAGCACGGCGTTGGCGACGAGGAACACCAGCGCGACCTCGGCCGCGTCGCGGCGGCGGTCGAAGTACAGCAGCACGATGCCGCCGAAGAGGCACAGCACGTGGAGCAGGGCCCCCACGAGCCCGCAGCGGAGGATCGCAACCTGCAGCCGGTCGAGCCCGAGTCCGCTCGCGATCCACGGGGCGAGCGCCATCAGCAGCAGCGTGACCGGGGCCTGCGCGACCAGGAGGCGCCGCAGGCTGTCGCGCAGGCACTCGGTCATGGCCCGCTTGGCTTCCAGCACCTGGCGCAGGGTGCCGTGCTTGGTGGCGACCCCGTAGTACTGGCGGTAGCGATCGTAGAAGTCCGTCTCGACGCTGACCAGAAAGATCGCGAGCGACGGCACCACCGAAAGGTAGCACAGGAAGATCGGGGTGTCGTAGATCGAGGCGTGGAACCAGCCCACGATCGGCCGCCCGGTGGACGCGGCCCAGAACACGATGCGGTCGACCGCGATGGCCGCGTTGTAGAACACGCCCGCCGCGATCAGCTCCGGGTAGCGGCGGAACGCGCGACCGAGGTCGACGGTGTCGGGCAGCCGCACCGCGGTGAACTCGCGCTCCACCCGCGCGCACAGCACGAAGAGGATGCCGGCCTGGCCCACCAGGAAGCCGCCCAGGTAGCCGCCCGAGCCGATCATGCGCCCGAGCCCGAGGGCCGCGAGCAGGCTCACCGCGTTGCCCACGAAGAACGCGGCCACCACGCTCGCGTAGTCCTGGGCGGCGCCGAGGAAGATCATCACCATCCACGTGCACGACACCACCACCAGCAGCATCACCCCGAAGACGCGCAGGGCCGGCTCGAGTCCCGGCATGATCGCGTAGACGAGCGCGCCGAGCGCAAGATGGCCCAGCGCGGTGGCCGCGATGGTGATGCGGTAGGCGACCACCAGCGCCCCGATCCGGCCGAGGTAGAGCTCGTCGGCGAGCTCGCGGGTCACCACCATGTGGGCGGCCCCGGTGGTGATCAGGGAGAAGGTGTAGGTGTAGACCACGATGGCCTGGAAGCGGGCGTGGGCCATGTCCCCGATGAGCTCGCGCGAGAGGAGCGCCAGCGAGGCGAGCGTGCAGATCGAGAGCAGCCACGGCCCCGCGGAGAGCACCGCGCCGTAGAGGTGCGCGCGGAGCCACCCGCTCGCGGTGTCCTCCACGATCAGGCGCTTGAGACGGAAGCCGATGCCGGCCACCGCGGCCCCTCAGCGCGCTCGGAGGAGATCTGCGTAGATCTCCCGGTAGCGTCGGATCAGGTCGGCCTCCTGGTAGTGTGCGCTCACCCGGGCCCGCGCGGCGCGCGCCATCTCCTCGCGCAGGCCGCCGTCCTGGGCCAGGGTCAGGATCGCCCGCGCGGTCGCGGCCGGATCCGCCAGCCCGGTCACGAGCCCGCTCGCGCCGAGGGCGCGGTCGGCGGGCAGCCGCCCCTCCAGCAGCTCGCGGCACGCCCCCACCTCGGAGGACACCACCGGGACGCCGGCCGCGAAGGCCTCCAGGATCACGAGGGGCAGCCCCTCCGAGATGCTGGTGAGCACCATCACGTCGATGCGCGGGTAGATCGTCTTGACGTCGACGCGGCCGGTGAACTCCACCCGGTCCGCGATGCCGAGCGCGGCGGCCAGGGCGCGGCACTCCTCGAGGTAGGTGGGGTCCTCGTCGCCCGGCCCCGCGATGACCGCGCTCGCGCCCGGCAGCGTGTTGGTCACGATCTTCACCGCGCGGATGAAGGTCTTCACGTCCTTGATCGGCACCACGCGGCCCACGAAGCCGATCCGGAACTCCCCCGGCCCGGCCTGGGTGCGCGGCAGGGCGCCGAGCGGGCCCGGGTCGAGCCCGTTCGGCACCACCAGGGTCTTGGCCGGGTCGGCCCCGTCCCGGATCTGGGCCTGCCGGTTGCCCTCGAAGATGGTGACGATCTGGTCCGCGTGGGCATAGGTGATCCGCGAGAGCCGCTCGAAGAGCCGGGCCCACAGCTCCTTGAAGAAGCCGGGCCCCGCCGAGAGCGTCATGGGGGCCTGCCGCTGCACGTAGATCCAGTCCGCCTGGTCGATCTCCATGCGGCGCTCGCGCGAGTAGATGCCGTGCTCGGTGAGCAGCATGGGCCGCCCGCGCCGCAGGCGCGTCACCGCGGCCACGAAGCCGGCCCACCCGGTGGAGACGGTGTGGTACACCGCGGCCTCCGGCACCGGGGCGTGCAGGAGGCGGAAGATCGGCAGGTGGGTGAAGCGCCACGTCCAGAAGTAGTCGAGAAAGGAGATGTCGGGCGCGCGAGACTCGTAGAGGCGGCGCACGATCTCCCACGCCGGCTTGCCGTAGATGTAGTCGTGCACCGAGGGCCCCGCGCCCGCGTGAGGCGAGACCTGGGACAGGAGGTCGCCCAGTCCGTCGGCGCGGCCGTCCTTCATCTCCTCGTGGTAGCGCCACATCACCTCCCACGCGGAGGCCTCGGTGACCTCGCCCCGTAGCGCCGGCTCGTCGCCGCCGTGGATGCCCACGTCGACCAGGCTCACCACGTTGGGCGGCATCGTGTAGCGCGGCGGATGGACCTCGCCCTGAGTGGCCGAGATGTGGAAGATCGCGAAGCGCAGCTCGGAGAGCGCGGTGACGAGCTGGTGGATCCACGACGACACCCCGCCCGTCACGTACGGGTACGTCCCCTCCAGGATGAGGCAGACGTCGGCCGGCGCCGTGTCCGGCCCGGGCGCGCTCACGCGGGCTCCCCCGCCCACCAGCGCAGCAGCTCGTCCGCGCGCCCCGCCTCCACCGCCTCGCGCGACAACGCCGCGAGCTCGGGCCAGCGGCCCCCGCGGAAGAGGATCTCGGACACCAGCAGGTCCCCGTCGGTCGACGGCGCGGCGGCGCGGGCCTCGAGCGCGAGGGCCTCCGCCTCCTCCACCCGATCGAGCTCCAGCAGCACGCGGGCCAGCGCCCGCGCCGGTGCCGGCCAGTCCGGGCGCCCTGCGCGCGCCGCCCGGTAGGCGGTCTCCGCCTCCCCGAGCCAGTGGCGGGCCATCGCCGCGTCGAGCAGGCCGCTCGCCTGGTAGGCCAGGCACGCGTCGCCCAGCGCCATCGCGCACTCCGGGGCGTCGGGCTCGAGCCGGCGCCGCTCCTGCGCGCGCGTGATGTCGTGAGCCAGGCGCTCCTCGATGCGCTGGAGCGCGCCGGAGGCCGCGATCTGGGTGTCGCGATCGGGCGCCTGCAGGGCCTCGCGCAGGAGCTCCACCGCGGGGCCGTCGCCGCGCCGGGCCAGCAGGCCCACGCCCCAGCGCTGGATGCGCGGATCCGCGGCCCGGATCAGGTCCGCGACCGGCTGCACCGACACCTGCGTCTGCAGCCACTCGAACACGCGGTCCACCGGCTCCGGCGTCTGCGCGGGGCCGGGCAGCCCCGCCATCTCCGAGTGCACTCCCGCGTAGAGGCCGGAGGGCGGCGCGCGCCGCTGCCAGAGGCGGATCGCGGCGAGCCCCAGCAGGCCCAGCGCGGGCAGCCCCAGCACCAGCGCCGCCACCAGGAGCCGCTCGTCGCGCCGCTCTCCCGCGAGCCCGCGCGCCGCGAGCCCCGCCGCGACCGCGTGGGCGATCGCGGCCCCCGCCCACCCGCCGGCGGCGGCCAGCGCGAGCGCGACCGCCTCCACGAGCCCGGCGAGCGCGGCGATCAGGGCGCGACCCCGCCCGGCCGCTCGCGCACCGCGAGCACGCGGGCCGAGAACTCGAGGTCGCCCTCGCCGTCGGCGTAAGGCGCGAAGTGGAAGTTGCGCACCTCGCCGGAGAGGCGGTCCACCACCGTCTCCGCGCGGGCGGGGTCGGTCTCGGGCAGGATGATCGCGAAGGCGTCCTCGGTGGCGTAGCGGCACACGATGTCGACGTCGCGCAGGCGCCGCGAGAACACGAGCGACAGCACCCGCCCCAGCTCCGCGCGGCGGTCGGAGGCCACCGCCCCGTAGCGGTGGATGCGGAAGATCACCACCGAGAGCGGCCGCTTGTAGCGGTCGGCCCTCAGCTCCTCCTCGTGAATGCGGCGCTGGTAGTAGGCGTAGGTGTAGGCGCGCACCAGCTCGTCCTCGATGGTGCGCGCCCGCGTCTGCTCGTGGGTGCGCGCGTTCTCCAGGGTGCGCGCGCCCCAGTCCGCCACCAGGCCCAGGCGATCGAGCGAGGCGGGGGTGAGGCGCAGGAACGGCAGCGAGGTCACGGTCACGCAGCCGAGCAGCGCGCCCTCCTGCCCGGTCATCGGCGCCGCCATCAGCAGGGCGGCGCCCTGCAGGTCCTCGAGGGACCGGATCGTGGTGAGGTCGCGCACGCTCACCGGCCGCCCGAGGCGCACCGCGAGCCCCACCAGGCCCTCGTCGGGCGCAATCTCGGGCCGGTCGGGCGCGGCGCCCTCCGCCGCGCGCAGGCGCAGCATGTCGCCGTCGAGCACGTAGCACTGGCAGGCGTCGGCCTGCAGGAACCGGCGCGCGGTGGCCGCGATGGCGGGGTAGAGGCGCTCCGCGTCGAGGGTCTCGAGGGCGCGCGCCGCCGCGTAGAGGCTCGAGAGCGACGCGCGCTCGTCGGCCACCCGGCGCTCCAGCTCGTGCTTGGCCTCGGTGGCGGCCATGAACCGCACCGCCTGGTCGGCCAGCTCCTGCTCGAGCCCCTCCACCCGCGCCTCGAGCCCGCGGGTGATCCGCTGCTGCGACTCGCGAAGCGCGCCCAGCCCGAAGCCTACCCCGATCAGCAGCAGCGGGCTCGCGTAGCGGCCGAGGCTGCGCAGCTCGCTCCAGCTCGCGTGGTCCAGGCGAACCACCACGCACGCCGCGACGGCCCCCGCGGTGACGAGCCCGCTCACCAGCCCCGCGCGCAGGCCGTGGCGCACCGCGAGGAGCGCCACCAGCGCGAGGGCGGGGTTCGGCGACACGTCGAGGAAGCCCGCGTCGTGCGGACGCAGCACCACGTTGACCACGACCAGCAGCAGGAGCCCGGCGCCCAGCTCGAGCAGGTAGGCTTGCGCCCGGCGGAGCGAGGCCAGCACCCGGCGCTTACCGCGCGCGGGCGTCGGCCAGGGCGCCCGTCAGATGGGCGGCCATGTCGTGGGCCACCCGCTGCGCGACGCGCCCGAGACCGTCCTCGCGGATCCACGAGGAGCCCAGGCGCGCGTGGCTCGCCGTCCACACCACCTCCCCGGTGGCCACGTCGACCAGCCGCGCGGTCACTCCGACCGCGGGCGTCTCCGAGAGCCCCGGCTTGTAGCGGTACTCGGTCACCGCGCCCTGCAGCACGTGACTCACCTGCAGGATGCGGCCGAGGCGCTGGGCCGACGGCAGCCGGCCCGCGTCGGCGGGGTCGAGGCTCTCGCGCCGCAGCAGGTCCGCGACCTCGCTGGGGTCCATCACCGGCGTGGTCCCGGTGGCGAGGATCTCGGAGACGAGCAGGTCGCTCACCGCCTGGCCGGCACGCAGCGCGGAGGTCTGGTTCTCGAAGGGGAGAACGGCGAGACGGCTGATGTGCGCGGCGCCGGGCTTCACCCACTCCTGCACCGTGCTCGCGCACCCGATCAGCGCCAGGACGCCGATCGCCAGCACGACCGCCCGCCAACGCCGCAAGATCAGATCCCCCAGCAAGGGTGCTCAGTAGAGGATGTCGAGACGGCCGAGGAACGATTCCTCCTGGCCCCCGATGGTGGTGGACTCGGTGTTTCGAGTATAGAGCACGCGTCCTTCCAGCCAGGGGCGAATTCGCCACCGCGCCTCGCCGGTCGCCTCCCACGAGGTCAGCGCGCGATGCAGGTCACGGCGCCCCACCGAGCCCGCTTGCAAGCGCAGGGCGCTGGTCACGTCCCAGCCCACCACCGCCCCGATGCCGATGATGTCTTCTCTGCGGAGAAAGCTGACCGTGTCCCGCAGGGGGCTTCCCGCGATCGGGGTGTACTCGGAAAAAAAGACCTGAGGGATCAGGGTCACCTGCACGCGGCTCCGCACCAGCTCCAGCTCGGCCCGGGCCGCCGCCTCCCAGCGGTCGCCGAGGTCCTCGCCGGAGACGCGGTAGTGGCGGAAGTCGTAGTGGGCGGCCAGCACCACCGGCACGAGCACCCGGCGCGCCACGTCCACCGTCACCCGATCGGTCGTGCCGTTGCGCGGGATCGCGGCGACGGGATTGGTGAGGAGCTCACGCACCGCGATCTCCAGCGCGAGCAGGGTCGCCTTGCCGTCGTCGTAGCCCGCGCCGACGCGCCCGGTCGTGCGGAAGATCTCCTCGCGGCGTGCCGACTCCTCGAGCCCCGCCCAGAGCGTCCACCGCGGCGTGGGCTGGAACCCCACCGTGGCGAGCGCGGTCTCGATCTGCTCCGAGAACGCGGCCTGGCTCACCGCGCCGTCGGTGCCGCGCACGCGGCGCTGGTGGTAGCTGCCGTAGCGGACACCGGCGCGCAGCCACCACTGGTCGGCGAGCCACCCGCGCCACGCCGCCTCCTCCACGTGGTGGATCGCGGTCTCCTGCAGGAGCGTGTAGTGGCTGAGCTCCACCCGCGGCGCGTGGCCGAGGAGGATCTCCCGGTAGGCCGCGAGCGCGTCGCGGTTGTCGGGATCGCCCTCGATCATGCGCCCGTAGAGCTCGAGCGCGCGCGTCCAGCGTCCGGCCCCGAGCTCGGCGGCCGCGACGTCGGCGGTGAGTCCCGGCTCGTTCGCCTGCTCGCGCGTGATCGCCTCCAGGCGCCGGCCATCCCGGCCCGCCGCGGCCGCGGCCAGATCGAGGCGCGCGCGCAGCCGGCGCAGGCGCGCCGACGTGGGATCCTCCGCGAGATAGCGGTCGACCAGCGGGCCCGCCTGGTCGACGAGCCCCGCGTCGACGAGCGTCTCCGCGTACTCCTCGCGCAGGCTCCGGTCCTCGGGATAGCGATCGAGCAGGGCCCGGTAGCTGGCGATCGCGTCCTCGACCATCCCGAGGCGGGCCTGGATGCGGGCGCGCATCACCTCGGCCTCAGGCGCCTGCCGGGCGCCGGCCGATGATTCGGACGCGGGCTCGCCGGCGGCCGGCGCCGGCGCCGCCGGAGGCGCGCTCGGGGTCTCCGGGGCCGCGGGCGGCGTCTGGGCCGGCGCCGGGGCGGTCGCGAGCAGGACGAGGAGGAGCGCCGGGATCAGGCGGGGCGGGCGCGGCCGGGCCATCCGGCGAGTATGGCGGGAGCCTCCCGCCGGTTCAAGACGGACCACGCCGAATGGGCTCAGCGCGGGCGGGGCGGGAGCAGGCGAAGGGCCCGCTCGTACTCGGCGCGGGACCGCTCCTCGTCGTGGGCGGCCGCGTACAGCTCGCCCAGCAGGTAGTGCACCTCGTAGTCGCCGCCCTTCACCTGGTTGAAACGCTCGAGCGCGGCGCGGGCTCCGCGGGCGTCGTTGCTCCAGGCCATGAGCTGGCCGGCGCGCTTCAGCGCCTCGATGTCGTCCGGCTGCACCTCGAGCAGGGCGCGATAGGCGCGCAGGGCCACGTCGTTGCGCGAGGCGGCGAGGCTCCGGCGGCCCACCTCGCGCAGCACCTGCGGATCGCGCGGGCGCGCGCGCATGACCGCTTCCCACTGGCGCAGCGCGGGCTCGGCCGCGCCGCTCCAGTCGTAGAGCTGGGCCAGGGCCATGCGGGAGCGGAGCGCCTCGTCCTCCCCCAGCCCGCCCGCGAGCGCGGCCTCGTACTCGACGATCGCGTCGGCGTGGCGTCCCACGTCGGCGAGCGCGCGCGCCGCCTTCACGCGATAGGCCGGGCCGGCGGTGGCCGCGAAGCGGCGGTGCACGCGCAGGCCGTCCTCGGGCCGCCCCGCCTTCACCGCCAGCGCGAGGTAGCGCAGCACGATCGACTCGTCGGGAGACGGCCGCTCGGCCAGCGGCTGCAGCAGGCGGAAGGCGTCCCCCGCGCGGCCGAGCCCCTCGGCGGCCTCGCTCGCGGCCACGCGCGAGGCCGCGTCGTCCGGCCGACGGGCGAGCAGCCGCTCGGACAGGCGCACCAGCTCCGCGGAGCGGCCCTGGTACCGGTACAGCTCGGCGAGCCGGCCGAGCGACGCCTCGGGCAGCCGCCCCGCGCGATCGAGCCCCTCGTACACCGCGATCGCCTCCGGCTCCTGCCCGTTCCACTCGTAGAGCTGGGCCAGCTTCAGCGCGGGCGCCACGACCGCGGGGGCCTTCTCCACGATCCGCCGCTGCCGCGCGATGGCCTCGGGAAGCCGGCTGGCCCCCACCAGGGCGTCGACCGCCTGCTCCGCGTACGGCCCCTCGGGCCGCAGCGCCGCGAGGCGGTCGAGCGCGGCGAGGGCGGCCGCGCCGTCGTCGGTGCCGCGGGCCAGCGCGGCCACCCGCTCTTGTAGCCCGCGATCCTCCGGCCGCGCGCGGGCGAGGCGGTCCAGGACCGCGAGAGCCCGGCGCGGGTCGTTGTTCCACTCGTAGAGCTGGGCCAGGGTCAGCGCGGTCTCCGCGCGGTCCGGCGCCATCTCCAGCGCGCGCTCGTAGAGCGGGATCGCGTCCCGCCCGCGGTCCTGCTCCACCAGCAGCTGGCCGAGGGTGACGAGCGCGTCCGGGTCGCGCGGGCGCAGCGCCACCAGCTCACGCTGCGCCGCGATCGCGCGCGGGCCGTCGGCCATCCCGCGGTAGAGGGCCACGAGGCGCTGCCGCACCGTCTCGTCGCGCGGCTCCCCCTCGCGGCGGCGCTCCAGCAGGGCCAGCTCCTCGGACTGCGCGGCGCCGCCCGGCGCGGGCAGCAGGCGATCGCGCGCCTCGAGGTCGGCGGGGAGCAGGCGCGCCACCACCTTCCACTGCTCGACTGCGCGCGGCGACTGCCCGAGGGAGTCGTAGACCTGGGCCAGCCAGCGCCGGCCCTCCGGGTCGTCGGGGCGGCGGCGGACGTAGCTCTCCAGCACCGCGACCGCCTCCTGCTGGCGGTTGAGCGCGCGGGCCGTCGCGGCCAGCTCGGTCACCACCGCCCGATCGGTGGTTTCGAGCGCGGCCAGCTTGCGCAGGACCGCGAGCTGCCGCTCGTAGTCGGCGGCCCACAGGTAGCGCGTGAGGAGCCGGTCCAGCAGCGGCCCGTCGTCGGGGCGCGGCGTGACGGTCAGCTCCTCCAGCACCCGCGCCGCCGCGGCCGGCTCCTTGTTGGCCTCGTACACGTCGGCCAGCTGGAGCTTCAGGTCGCGGCGCCCCGGCAGCGTGCGGATCGCCTGCTCGAGGGTGCCGATCTGGCGGACGGGGTCGCCGAGGGCCGCGTAGGTGGCGGCGAGGCCGAGCCACAGCTCGCCGTCGCTCGGCTCGCCCCGCAGGGCCTCCACGAACATGCGCTCCGCGCGCGCGTACTGGTGGTCGGCGAGGAATGCCCAGCCGAGGTCGGCGCCCCACGGCACCGAGAGGGCGAGGAGGCCCAGCGTGACCACCGCCGCGAGCGCCAGCTTCCAGCGCTCGATCTTCACCCGAGCCGGACCTCCACCGCGCCCGCCTCGCCGCCACGCACCGTCACCCGCCCGTCCGCGCCGGTGCGCGTCCGCTCGCGCCGGGCACCCGCCGCGTCGCGAATCTCGACCGCGACGTCCCGGTTGGCGCCGAGCCCGCCGATCTCCACCACCTTCTCGCCGAGACCGGCCAGCGCGACCGCCACCCGCGCACCCTCGCGCTTCCACGCGGTGACCCGGTGGCTCGCCTGCACCAGGTACGCGCTCGACGGCGGCCGCTCGCCGAGGACGATGACCGCGGGACCGGGGCCGGCCAGGTGCACGTAGAGCGCGCCCTGGTGGTGGAGGTAGCCGAGCACGCCGCTCGACCGGGCCAGGTCGAGGTGGGCGCGGGTCTCGTCGAAGCGGACGGTGCCGAGCGCCCCGTGATTCCACACCCGCCAGCCCTCCGCGGTGCGCGCGATCCGGGCGGTGCGGAAGCCTTCCACGATCGCGAGGTACTCGCTGGTGAAGAGGCGGGCCAGCGGCTGCCGCAGCACCCACTCGTGCGCGTAGTGGAGCGCGGCGAGCGACGCCACCCGCTCGCCCGAGTAGTAGTGGTAGTACAGGTTCACCGGCGCCACCCGCCGGGGCTTCTCGGTGTTCTCGAACGTCTCGATCACGTGCCGGAAGCCGTAGAAGGGCCCGGTCCAGAGGCGGGTGTAGAGGTTCTCGTTCGACGCCGAGGTGTAGGTCTGCCAGTGGCGTCCCACCTGGCGCATGAGCGGGGCCACGTGAGTGTAGCTGGGCCACTCGCGGTCGCGCATGGTGTCGCCGCCGTTGATGTTCGGCACCCCGAGGCGGTCGAGGATCGCGATGGCGTCCTCGGTGACCCGGGTGGACCCCGACCACTGGAAGAGCCGCACCCGCTTGCCCGCGGGCAGGAGCCGCTCCTCCATGTAGCGCACCGAGCCCGCGGTCTCGGTCTCCACCGAGTACGGCACGTGGGCGGGCGAGAAGCTGCGCGTGCGCTTCTGCCAGTCGAGCGGGTGCGTGTACGAGTGGCTGCCCGCCTCGACGTTCGGTAGCGCGTAGATCGCGCGGGCCAGCTCGAAGAACTCGGGCGAGCCCAGGAGCGAGGGCTCGACCTCCGCCACCACCACCGACGCGCTGGTGGGCAGCCGGTAGCGGGTGAGGATCTCGTCGTAGATCACCTGCCCGCTCGAGGCGCCCGGGCGCACCTCCGAGCGGTTGCGCAGGCCGTCGCCGTCGATGTGGGTGTAAAAGATGCGCCGGCCGCCGAGGGTCGTCGTGTCCGGCCGCGGCCAGTCGCCCACTCCGAGCGCCTCGCGGAAGAAGGCGAACGGATCGATCCACCACTGGGCGCCGCCCTCGCCGGGGAACTGGAACTGGGCGTACTCGGCGGCCGCGAAGCCGCCCCACGGACCGGTCACCACCATGTGGCTGTCCGAGTTCGGCACGTCGCGCCGGCCGAGCACCAGGTGGGGCCGACTGTCCGCGCGCCGGCACAGCACCTGCTGGTAGTACGGCAATCCCGGGGGCAGCGGCCGCTCGAACTCCATCAGACGGTCCTTGCGGCGCAGCTCGATGATCTGCTGGTTCCCGGTCCAGTTGCCGAGGAACTCGAGGCCGCTCGGGGCGAGCGCCTCGTTGATGGCGCCCAGGTCGAGCGTGCGCAGGGTCTTGCGGTCGCGCAGGGCGCCGAGGTACCCGAGGATCACCACCCGGCGCCCCGCGCGCATCTGGGCGCCCAGCCAGCGCAGGTACGCGAGCGGCTCCGCGATCTCCTCGGTCTGGTACCAGGTGACCACCCCGCGGTAGCGCGCCATCGTGCGCTCGTCGGGCAGGCCCTTGTCGATGTCGTGGTACTCCACCATCAACCCGAGCCAGTTGAGCGGCATCTGGGCGAGGGCATGCACCTCGTTGGCGGTGGCGGTCTTGGGGCGCCGGCCCTGGACGTCGTTGTCGAGCTCGGAGGACTTGTAGAGCGCGAGGACGACCCGCGGCAGCTCGCCCGCCGCCTCGTCCGCCGGCGCGGCGGCGGCCGGGCGCGGGCGCAGCAGGCGGCTGCCCGCGAGGGCAACCGATCCGCCCAGCAGCGCGCGGCGCGAGATCCGCCTGGTCACGGAGCGAGCGTGCGGGTCGAGACCTGGTCGAGCCCGATGGTGGCGAGGTACGGCACGAAGCCGCGCGCGCGGGAGCGACGGATGAGCTCCGCCCCCATGGGGCCGCCGTCGGCCGCCGCGTACTCGATGGTGAACACCGGCAGCCCGAGCGCGGTGATCGGCCCCAGCAGCGCGGCGCGGGCCTCGGCCTCCGGCGCGGGCCGCACCAGGTAGGTCTTGCGCTTGAAGTCGTAGTCGGTCCAGATCGATTCGAGGGCGACCCCGTCGATCACCTCGGGCAGGCGCTCCGCCAGCGGAAGCCCGCCGTTCAGCAGCAGCAGCGCGCGGGGGTTCCGCCGCTTGAGCTCGGTGAGCACGCGCGCGAGAGCCCGCCCCGCGCCTCCGTAGCGTCGCGGCTCCACGCGCTCGCGCTCTAGGGCGGAGTCCGCGGTGTCGAGGAAGAGGCCGTTGACCGGCCCCGCGAGCGCGGCGGGCACCACCCGGTCGAGGAGCCAGCGCTCGTAGGCGGCCGCGCTCACGTCGAGGCCGCGCGCGTCGGGCCAGCTCGGATTCGCGGCCAGCACCCACGGCTCGCGGGCGATGGCCGCGAACTCCGGGTGCTGGGTATTGATCTCGCCGAGGCTCACGTAGGCGAGCACGAGCGAGCCGTGGCGCTTCACGAGGGGCAGCGGCGGGTGCCCGTGCGGGTCCAGCACCACCACGTCGAAGCGGGCCAGATCCCGCGCGGCCTCGGGGGCCGCGCCGTAGTAGACCGCCCAGGTGCGGACGCCCGCGAGCGGCCGCGGGCTCGCCGCGCCCGCCGCGTCACCGCTCGCGGATCCGGCGACCCCGCCCAGCACCAGGGCGAGGGCGACCAGGCGCCGCGTCAGGTCCACGCGCCCAGCGCCTCCGTGCGACTGGCGTGAATGGTGACCGCCTTGTTGAGCCGGGTCATCTCGAAGATCGCGCGCACGTCGTCCTGCAGCTCGCAGAGGCGCAGGTCGCCCCCCGCGGTCCGGGCCTGCTTGAGCGAGGCGACGAGGGCGCCCATGCCCGAGCTGTCGACGTAGCCCACCTTGGCCAGGTCGATCAGCAGCTTCTTGCTCCCGTCGTCCAGCAGCTTGGTCAGCGTGCGCTTCATCTGCTCCGCGGCGGCCATGTCGAGGTCGCCCTGGGGGGCGACCACCGTGATGCCGGCGGCCGCGCCCGTCACGTCGATGTCCATGATGTCTCCTGAGCGGGACGACGACGGCACGCCGTCGTCTGGTATTTCAGCCGCGGCCGATCGAGCTCCGCTCGATCCGATCCTCGATCCAGTCCCGGACGATGAGCCCGCCGAGCGGGCGCCCGGCCGGTACTTCACGAGGGTCCAGCGGGTACCCGCCGCACGTGCCACGTCGATCGCGACCGAGTCCGCGATCCGGTGCACCAGGTGGATCCCCAGCCCGTGATCCGGCAGCGAGTCCAGATCCGGCTCGGTGTAGCGGCTCCGGTCGAAGGCCCGCCCGAAGTCCTCCACCTCGATGACGAGCCGGTCCGCGTGGCCCGCGACCGAGACGTGGATGGGCTGGCCGGCCCGTCCCTCGTAGGCGTGCTCGATGGAGTTGGCGCACAGCTCACCGACCGCGAGGACCAGCTCGGCCTGGACGGCCCTCTCCACGCCGAGGTCCCCGAGGGCCCCGCGCAGCCAGGCGCGGAGCCGGGCCAGATCCTCGGCCTCGCTCGACATCGAGAAACGGCCGGGTGCGCCGGAAACCATGCTCGAAAGCCAGTATAGCAACGGGGTACGGAGAATCCGGACGAGCAGGAGAAGGAAGCGGGAGGCGGGATGGGGCCGTGGCCGGGCGTGCGGGCCGGCCGCCGGGCCTACCGGGGGCGGGAGTAGCCGAGCTGGGCGCCGACCGGGTAGCCGTTGCGGTCCCGCCGATACGGATCGGCGGTCACCGAGGCGCGCCAGGCCTGGTACTCGCGCTCGTCCATCCAGCGCCGGAGCGCCCAGATCGCGAGGCCCACCGCGACACCGCCGAGGGCCACGACGGCGACGAGTGCGCCGCCCTTCATCACCGCCTCCAGCGAGGCCGCGCCGGGCGTGGGCGTCTCGCTCGACACCGCCGCCTGCGTGCCCTTGTCCTCGACCTGCGTATCCATGGCCGATTCTCTCCTAGTCAGCCCCGATCGCGAGCCAGAGCATCACCGAGCTTATCCCAACGAACACCACCGTGAGAACCGTGGTCAGTATCATGCCCGCTGAAATAGCAAGAGGCGCGCCAGCCTTCCGTCCGAGCCAAATCAGCGACTTGGGGGGCATGTCGGCACTCGGCATCCGGAGCTTGTCAGGCCGATTGCCGAGACTTGGCCAGAGCCGTGCGGGGCGTACGCTAACTATGCGTTCCATCGAGCCCGTCTGCTGGCCTCCTTCTTGCTCTCTCGAGGGACATGCCGTCGCTACGATTCCAGCTGCTCGGTGGCGTCCTGCTCGGCCTGATCGCGGTCGTCGTCGGCTTCTCCCTGCTGCTGGGCCGGACGCACCAGAGCCCGGCCCCGCCCTCCGAGTCGAGCGCCACCGCCACCCCGGAGCCCGCAGCGCCGGCGCCCACCGCCGCTCCGCCCGCCGCGACGCCTTCGCGCTCCCGTGGCCAGAGCGACTGGGCCTTCTTCTTCCGCGTCGGTGACACGCTGAGCCGCATGTCGGACGGAGCCCCGCTCGGCGTGATCGTTCGCCTCGAGCGCGCGCACACCTTCCCCGACGGCAGCGGCCCCGCCTACGTGCTTCGCTCCGCGGATCAGCGCGAGACGATCTTCGACGCCGACCAGCTCGAGCGCAGCGCCCGGGTCGACACGATCCGCGAGATCGCCCGGCCCCCGATCCCCCGCACCACCCGGTGACCGGGGGCCGGATCCCGGTGGCCGAGATGGGCGACGACACAAGCCTCTTCAACCTGCTGTTCCTGGGCGGTGCGCTGGTGCTGGTCCTCCTGACCGGCGCCGGCATCCGACGGCGCAACCCGGGGAAGCCCGCCGAGGGGCAGCGGACCGCCACCATCGGGATGCTGATCTGGCTGGGCCTGCTCGGCCTGGCCTGCTACCTGATCTTCGGCTGAGCCTCCCGCCCGCTCACTGCGACACCGCCTGCTTCCAGCCCGCCGCGGCCGCCGCGTTGGCCGGCTGGGGCGCGGTACAGCCCGCCCCGCGCGCTCCGATGCTCGCGGTCCCGACCCGCACCGAGCACTGACCGAACGGTGTCGCGAAGTCCGCGGTTCCCTGCATCACCGTCAGCGTGCTCTGCCCGTCGTCGGCGACCTTCAGGTCGATCTCGGCATCGCGCGCGGAGGCCACCGAGGCGGGCGTCTCCACCTCGAGCTGACGCTCTCCCGACCCGGCGCGCGCCCACACCTCGCCCCGGCTGAGGCGGAGGATGCGGATGGTGCCGTTGCCGCCCACGCTCTTGTCCCAGCGGGAGAGGATCTTGAGCGACGTCTTCTCGTTCAGCGCCACCGGCGTGCTCGGGCGCAGCAGGATCAGGGCCTGGCTCGCGGCCTCGGTGCGGAGCACGTCGCCCTCGAAGAGCGGCAGCGAGCCCTTCCCCTGCAGCCGGTGCTCGATCCCGTCCGTCCGCACCACCACCAGGGTGCCGACCGCGTTCTGGGCGGTGCCCACCGGCTGGCCCTGGGCGCACGCCGGGCGCGGGCCGCCCGCCACCGCGAGCGCCGCCGCGAGCACGCCCCCCACGATGAGACCGCCGCGCGCCGCCCTCATGGCGCGCTCAGTTGCCGTGGAACACGACGCGGATCGGCTTGCGCCCGACCGGCACCGTGGCGAGCACCGCGCTGCTGCCGGTGTCGACGACCTTGAGGTCGTTGGAGACCTCGTGGACGACGAAGAGGCGGGTGCCTTCCCGGTTGCCCGAAATCCCGTTGGGGCGCTGACCCACGTCGATCTGCTCGAGGATGCGCAGGTTGCTCGGATCGGCGCTCAGGACCACCACCCGGTTCAGCCCCGCGACCGTGACGTAGGCGTTCGGGCCCTGCAGGCCCTTGAAGCCGAACGCGATCTGCTGCGGTGCGGGGCCCACGTTGATCGACGCGATCTTGTCCTGGGTCGCGGGATCGATCACGTAGATGTCGGTCCCGCCGGTGTTGGTGCCCCAGATGCGGCCGTCGGGGCCGAGCACCAGGAAGTGCGGGTTGGTGCCCACCGGGATCGCCTTCAGCACCCGGTGCGACGCGGTGTCGATCACCTCCACCGTCTTGTCGCCCTGGTTGCTCACGTAGGCGAAGCGGCCGTCGCGAGAGAAGGTGAGCCCGGTCGGCCCCTTGCCCACCCCGATGGTGCCCAGGATACGGAAGGTCGTGGTGTCCACCACCGAGATGGTGTTCTCGCCGATGTTGGCCACCCACGCCTGGCGGTTGTCGTTGGTGAGCGTCACCACGTGCGCGCGATCGCCGGTGGCGATCGACGCCACCGTCTCCATCGCCTTGGTGTTGATCGCGGAGAGGCGGCCGGAGGCGAGGTTGGTGGCGAAGAGCCAGCGCCCGTCGCGGGAGACGGCCAGGTCGTGCGTCGCGTGGTTGCGCGCGTCGACGGTGCCGACCACCTGGAAGCTGTCCCCGTCGATCACGGTCACCGAGTTCGAGCTCTCGTTGGCCACGTACACCCGGGAGTGGGCGGGCTCCTCCGCCTCCTTGCCTTGCATCTCGGTACATCCGGACAGGGCCGCGAGCGCCGCCGCGACGAGCGCGAGCCCGGTCGAGCGGCTGATGGGCATGGCGTGCATGGGCTCCTCCATTGGGGCACTGCCTTCGGGGCGCCTCAAAAGCCTCCCTACCTTGGTCCAGGAGGCCGAGGGGAGTCAAGGATATTCCCCGTTTCCGGTTCGTTGACAGCTTGGGTCCGGAGGCATACTCTCTACGGCAACGCGGAGCGCCATTGCCTGCCGTGACAACCCTGGCAAGCCCGGAGCCGATCCAAGCCTCGTGATGCGGACACCGCGGACCACCGGTCCCGTGGCGGCCGTCGTCGTGGCGCTGGCGTTGCTGGCGTCGCCCCTGGGCGGCGTCACGACCGCGTGGGCCCAGGCCCCGAAGGCCGAGCGGCCCTCCTACGCCGTCGGCGACCGGTGGATCCGGAGCGACGGCGCCTACGACCTGATCCGGATCGACAACGGCCGCTATGTGTTCGCGGCCGACGGTGGCCGCGAGGTCCACTTGACCCGCGACCTGGGCATCGCCAAGGTCGTGCGCGCCGGGCAGACCGCGCTCGAGCTCGATCCCGCGCCCGCGCCGACCTGGCCCCTCGAGGTCGGCCAGTCCGGCGTGACCTGGCTCACCCTCAAGAGCTCGGACCGGCAGTACGGCCAGACCGTGGTGCGCGTCTCGTGGCGGGTCGAGGCTTACGAGGACGTGCGGGTGCCGGCCGGGACATTCAAGGCCTACCGCATCGTGCAGGTCCTGGAGCCGCGGTTCCTCTCGACCTCCCCGCAGTCGCGTCGGCTGGAGGTGGCCCTCTGGTACGCGCCCGCCGCCCAGCAGCTGGTGCGGGCCGACGGCGGCGACCTGAACGGCCTCGCCTTCCAGGCCGTCGCCCTGGACCGGCCGGGGCAGGCGCCGCTCGCGGTCGCCCTGCTCGATCCCAAGGACAAGGGCCGGGTCACCACCGACCGGGTCACGCTCACGGGGCGGGTCACCGGCGGGACCGGGCCCCTCCGGATCGCGGTCACGCACAACGGCGCCGAGGTGGCCCAGCAACAGGAGCCGGGCACGCCCGGCAAGGACGTGTCGGTCAGCGTGCCCATCAAGCTGCTGGAAGGGCCGAACACCCTGATCGTCACCGCGACCGACGGGTCGGGCACGATGCGCCAGCAGCAGCGGGTGGTCTTCTACGACAAGGCGGCGCCGGCCGTGGCGGCCGCGCCCGCGCCGGCCCCGCCCGCGCGGCCGCCGGTCGCGTCGGCTCCGCCGACGAGCGGCGCGCCCGCGACGCCGGCGCCACCGTCGAGCGGAGCTCCGAGCACGGCGGCGCCCGCCCCCTCCGCGCCGCCGGCCGCGACACCGCCACCCGCGGCGAGCCCACCGGCAGTCGCCAGCGCTCCGCCCGCGCCCACGCCGCCACCGGCCGTCGCGCCGCCGCCCGCGACGTCGCGGCCCGCGGCGGGCGCGCCGCAGGGGCCGTCAACCGCGGCCCCGCCGGCCGTCGCGCAGAGTCCGTCGCCGGCGCCACCCGTCGCTCCGGCCGCACCGGTCAAGCCGGTCGTCACGCCGCCGTCGCCGAGCGGGACGCCCGCGGCCGCAGCGCCCGCGCCGACGCCGCTTCCGCCCGCCGCGCCGACACCTCCGCCGACCGTCGTCGCCGCGATCCCGCCGAGCGCGGGCATGCCGCCTTCGGGCTTCCGCATCGTGATCTCGACCCCGACGAATCAGGCCCGGGTCGACCAGGAGACGGTGACGTTCGCCGGCGTCGTGAGCGGCGGCAGCGGGATCCGCCAGGTGCTGGTCAGCGCGAACGGGGTCGAGCTCTGGCGGCAGGAGAACCGCACCCAGCTGCCCGCGATGGCGCTGAACCTGCCGGTGAACCTGGCCGAGGGCCAGAACACCCTCGTGGTCACGGCGTCCGAGTTCGACGGGACCATGCACCAGGAGATGCGCACCGTCTACCTGGAGAAGGCGGTGCCGCTGGCGGTGGACGTGCGCTACCCGGAGGACCGATCGCGCGTGACCGACGAGGCGAGCGTGGTGGCCGCGGTGGCCCGCTCGAGCAAGGGAGTCAGCCGGATCACGGTGGCGCTGAACGGCTCCGAGGTACACCGGCAGGACGAGCGCAGCCCGCAGAAGTCGATCGCGGTGAGTGCACCACTGACCCTACGAGAAGGCGCGAACGCGATCGTGGTCACCGCGCTGGAGCCGGACGGTACCACCCGCCAGGAGATCCGGACCGTGATCCTGGAGCGGCCGAAGCCGGCGGCGCCCGCCGCGGCCCCGCCGCCCGCGGCCGCGCCCCCGCCGCCCTCGACCCAGTGGGCGGTCATCATCGGCGTCGGCGGGTACGAGTCCACCGCGGTCCCGAAGCTGCGCTACCCGGTGGCGGACGCGGACGCGGTGTACCAGACCCTGATCGCGTCGGGCGGGTTCAAGAAGGAGAACATCCTCCTGCTCACCGACAAGACCGAGCGCAAGCCCACCCTGCGCAACATCAAGTGGGCCCTCGGCACGTTCCTGGCGCGCTCCGCGCACAAGGACGACCTGGTGGTGATCTACTTCGCGGGCCACGGGGCCTCCGAGGTCGACCAGCGCGGGATCGAGCGCGACGGCCTCTCCAAGTACCTGGTGCCGGTCGACGCGGACCCCGACGATCTCTACTCGACCGCGCTCCCCATGGACGAGATGCAGAACGTGCTGGCCCGCATCGAGGCCGAGCGCATCACCGTCTTCCTCGACGCCTGCTACAGCGGCGCGGCGGGCGGGCGCACCTTCGCCTCGACCAAGACCCGCACCGTGAACGTGGACGACATCTTCCTCGAGCGCCTCACCCGCTCCAAGGGGCGCGCCATCGTGACCGCCTCGCGGCCCTCCGAGCTCTCGGTCGAGCTGCCCGAGCTGGGGCACGGCCTCTTCACCTACTACCTGGTGCGCGGGCTGCAGGGCTACGCGGATCTCAACCGCGACGGCATCGTCTCGCTGCAGGAGCTCTACGAGTACCTCACCCAGGAGGTCAGCCGGAAGTCGCGCGCGGTGGGCGGCAACCAGCACCCGATGCTGAAGGGCGAGCTCGAGGGCGCCCTGCCGCTCACCAAGGCCGGCAAGCGGAACTGACCGTGCGACGCCTCCGGGGAGCCCGCGCCGGCGCGGCGCTCGTCCTGCTGCTCTCCGCCACCGGCGCCGCCGCGCAGCCCGCCGCCGACGGCCCGAGCTGGGAGGCGTCGATGTCGGCGGGCGACCGCGCCTACCAGCAGGGCCGCTACGTCGAGGCGGAGCGCCAGCTCACCGCCGCGCTCGAGCGCGCGGAGCGCGCCGGCGGCCCCCAGGACCCGCGCGTGGCCCTGAGCCTCGGGCTCCTGGCCGGCACCTACCAGGCCGCGGGCAGCTACGCGCGGGCCGAGCCCTTGCTGGGCCGCGCGCTCGGCATCGCGGAGGGCGCGCTCGGCCCCGATCATCCGGAGGTGGCCGCCACCCTCACCGCGCTGGGCTCTCTCGGCACCGCGCAGGGGCGCTACGCGCAGGCGGAGCCCCTGCTGCGCCGCGCGCTGACCATCGACGAGCGCGTGCTGGGGCCCGAGCACCCGGAGGTGGCGCAGACCCTCGAGGCGCTCGCGATGCTCGAGGGCCGGCAGGGCCGCTACGCCGACGCGGAGACGCGGGCGCGCCGCGCGCTCGCCATCCGCGAGAAGACCCTCGGCCCCGACCACCCCGACGTGGCGACGAGCCTCGCCGGCCTGGCCGAGATCTACCTGCCCCAGGGCCGGTACGTCGAGGCCGAGCAGCTCGCCCAGCGGGCGCTCGCCATTCGCGAGAGCCGCCTCGGCGCGGAGCATCCCGCGGTCATCGGGCCCCTCGTCACGCTGGCATCGCTGCAGGCCGAGCAGGGCAACTGGCCGCGCGCGGAGCCCCTGGCCCGCCGCGCCCTCGCGGTGGCCGAGAAGGTCCTCGGCCCCGAGCATCCCGACGCGGCCGACGCGCTCGAGCCCCTCGTGGAGCTGGCCCGCGAGCGCGGCCGCTACGCCGAGGCGGAGACGCTCGGCCGCCGGGCGCTGACCATCCGGGAGAAAGCTCTCGGGAGCGAGCATCCCGACGTGGCGCTGGTGGTGGCCGGCCAGGCGGAGCTCGCGGTGCTGCGCCGGAAAGCGGCCCAGGCCGAGCCGCTGGCCCAGCGCGCGCTCGCCATCCAGGAGAAGGCGCTCGGCCCGGAGCATCCCGACCTCGGGCAGAGCCTCCGCGCCCTGGCCGGAGCGCAGGCGCTCCAGAACCGCTACGCGCAGGCCGAGCCGCTGCTGCGGCGAGCGCTCGCCATCGACGAGAAGCGGCTCGGGCCGGAGTCTCCCCGCGTCGCGCTCGACCTGGTCGAGCTCGGCGCGCTCCAGCGCCGGCAGGGACAGTTCGCGCAGGCGGAGCCCCTCGTGAAGCGGGCCCAGGCCATCGGCGAGAAGCGGCTCGGGCCCGAGCACCCGCAGGTGGCGGCGGCCATCGTGGAGCTGGCCTCGCTGTACCGCGACCAGAGCCGCTTCGCCCAGGCGGAGCCGCTCTATCAGTGGGCGCTGACCCTGCAGCGGAAGTCGCTCGGGCCCGATCACCCGGACGTGGCCGAGAGCCTCGAGGAATACGCGTTGCTGCTGAAGCAGACGAATCGCGAGACGGAAGCGGCACCGCTCGAGGCCCAGGCCCGGGCCATCCGGGCCAAGACGCCCTAGCGAATCCGGGCGGCCGCTCCCTCCGCCAGCTCGCGCGCCCGCGCGTAGGCGGCCTTGGCCGAGGCGTCCCACTCGGTCTCCATCCGCGACTTCACGTCCGGCCGGTCGCGGAACGCGGCGTTGACCTCGCGATCGGACGCGCGCGCGGCGTCGAGCGGGATCGCGCTGGCCAGGCGCCGCGCCTCCGCGAGCGGGGCCGCCGCCGCGTCCGCCGAGCGGCCGGCGCGGCGCGCGCTGGCCACCTGCGCTTCCGCGGCGTGGATCGCCCCCCAAGCCGCCTTGAGCTCGGCGTGGCGGAAGGTGATCGCGTGGTCGAAGAGGGAGTTGACCACGTTGCGCCGGGACGACGAGAGCTTGTCGTCGAAGTCGACGCCGCCGAGCTTCATCGCGAACGGGTTCGGGTAGCCCTTGGGGGCGCGCGCGTAGAGCGCGGGCACCACCGGCAGCCGGCCGATCTCGGGCGCGAAGAGCTTCTGCTGCCCCTCGTCGCTCAGCAGGTACTCCACGAAGGCGCGTCCGTTGGCCGGGTTGGGTCCGTTCTTCACCACCGCCACCGAGGCCGGGACCACCGAGGTGAGCGCGGGGTACGCGAAGTCGATGGGCTGGCCGGAGGCGATCGCGGAGAGCCCGAAGAAGTCGATCACCACCCCGATGCCGTACTGGCCGGAGACCACCGCCTCCGGGACCCCGAAGCTGCGCTCGGTGATCGCGCCCATGTTGCCGCCGGACTGCAGGAGCAGCGCCCAGCCCTTCTCCCAGCCGTAGGCCTGCAGGATGACCTCGACGGTCAGATGCGTTGTTCCACTCCGTGAAGGCGCCGAGATCACGAGGTGGCCGAAGTAGCGGGGGTCGGTGAGGTCCGTCCACTCGCGCGGGGGCGGCAGCTTGTGGAGCGCGAGGTAGCGCGTGTTCCACATGAGCCCGTAGCCCGAGACCGCGAAGCCCCAGTAGGCGCCGTCGGGATCGTGGAGGGGGAAGGAGCCGATGCGCGCAGGCATGCGCGCCAGCGTCTCGCGCGGCAGCGTGAGCCGCTCGAGCAGGCCGTCCGCCTTGAGGGTCTGGAAGGCGTCCACCGCCGACACCCAGAACACGTCCGCCTCGGGGCGGGCCCGGGTCTCGCGCAGGTAGGTGACGCCCTGGTTGGTCTGCTGCTGCTTGACCACGACCTTCACCCCGGGCGTCCGCCGCTCGAAGGCCTGCTTGTAGGCCTCGAAGAGCTCCTTGGGAAACGAGGTCAGGACCACGACCTCGCCGGTGGCGGGCCGGGTGGCGGCGGACTGGGCGGCGGCGGGCGCCGCGAGCAGCGCGAGCGCGAGCCAGGCGAGGAGCGGACGGATCATGCGGAGCCTCCGGGGTTGCGGAGCGCGAACACGGTCATGTCGTCCTGGATGCGGGAGCCACCGCGGCGGAGCACGTCCTCGCAGATGGCGCGGGCCAGGCCCTGCGGCGGCAGGGTGCGCTGGCGCGCGAGCAGCGGCAGCAGCGCGGCGGCGCCGGGCCGATGACCGCCCTCCTCCGGGGCCTCGAGGATCCCGTCGGTCAGGAGCACCAGCGCGTCGCCCACGCCGAGCCGGAGCGCGGCCTGCTCGAAGCGCGAGTCCTCGAACACCCCGAGCGGCGGCCCCGCCGCCTCCCCGAGGGCCAGCACCCGCACCTCCCCGCCCGCGGGCACCAGCACCGGGTCGGGATGGCCCGCGCCCGACAGGGCCAGACCGCCGACGTCGCGGGGGTCCAGCACCGCGAGGATCAGGGTCACGAACATGGACGGCGGCATGTCCCGGCAGAGCGAGCGGTTGAGCCGGGAGAGCACCGCCCCGGGCTCCTCGAGATCGCGGGCGATCTCCCTCAGCAGCGTCCGGGTCATCACCATCAGGAGCGCGGCGGGGATGCCCTTGCCGGAGACGTCGCCCACCGCGACCCCGATGCGACCGCCCATCGGCACGAGGTCGAAGAAGTCGCCGCCCACCACGGTGGAGGAGCGCAGCATCGCGCCCGCCTCGAGCCCGACCAGCGTCGCGGGCACCGGGGGCAGCAGCCGCTCCTGGATGTCGCGGGCGGCCTCCAGGTCGCGCCCGAGCTGGGCCATGCGCTCGGCGGTGAACCAGTCGCCCAGCACGCTGAGCAGCGGGCTCACCGCCCGGGCCTGGGCGGAGCGCTTGAGCAGCGCGGCCACGCGGGCCAGCACCTCCGCGGGCTCGAACGGCTTGCCCACGTAGTCGTCGACCCCGCGCTCGAAGCCCCGCATCTTGTCGGTGAGGCCGGAGCGCGCGGTGAGCATGATGACCGGCACGTGCGCGGTGGGCGCGTGCTGCCGGATGCGCTTCAGGGTCTCGAGCCCGTCCGCGCGCGGCATCATCACGTCCAGCAGGATCAGGTCCGGGGCCTGGCGCTGGATCGCCTCCACCGCCTCGACCCCGTCACCGGCGCTCGCCACCTCGTAGCCGGCCCGCCGCAGGGTCACCACCAGGATCGTGCGGATGTCGTCCTCGTCGTCGACCACCAGGATGCGCGCCGCGCTCATGTCCGGCTGCCGTTCCCCGGCCGCAGGCGCGAGCGGATGGCGCCGAGGAGATCGGCGGAGCTGAACGGCTTCGTGAGACACACGGTGGCCCCGAGCGCGCGGGGATCACCCGGCTCCACCTCGATCGCGCTCAGCACCACCACCGGGGTCTCGCGGGTCTCCGGCTGCTCGCGCAGGAGGCGAATCGCCTCGAAGCCGTCGAGGTCGGGCAGCATCAGGTCCATCGTGATCACGTCGGGATGCTGCTGGCGCGCGACCTCCACGCCCTCCAGCACCCGTCCCGCCTCGATCACCCGGAAGCCGGAGAGCTGCAGCACGTCGCGCATCAGCGCGCGCACGTCGGGCTCGTCGTCGACCACCAGCACCAGCGGCGCCTGCTCCCCGCCGTCCGCCGGCGCGGCGCCCCCCGGCGCGGCCGGCGCGACTCCGGGCAGCGGCAGGCGCACCGTGAAGGTGGCGCCGGCGCCGAGAGCGCTGTCCACCCCGATGCGGCCGCCGTGCTCGTCCACGATCCCGCGGCAGATGGCGAGGCCGAGCCCGGTCCCGCCGACCGCCCGCACGTTGCTGCCGTCGAGCTGCTGGAACTTGCGGAAGAGACGCCCCACGTCCTCCGGCGCGATGCCGCGGCCGTGGTCGCGCACCCAGATCGCCAGCTCCGCCCCGTCGCGCCGGGCTCCCACCGTGACCCGCTCTCCCTCGGGGGAGAACTTGATCGCGTTGGAGAGCAGGTTGGTCACCACCTGCACCATTCGATCGAAGTCGACCTGGACGGTGGGCAGGTCGGGCTCGACCTCCGCCTCGATGGTGATCCGCCGCGACTCCGCGAAGCCCCGGATCCCGTCGACGGCCAGCTCCACGAAATCGATCGGCCGGTGGGCCTCCAGGTCGAGGTGGATGTGCCCCGCCTCCATCTTGGAGATGTCGAGGATGTTGTTGATGAGGCGGATGAGGCGGTCGGTGTTCTTGAGCGAGATGTCCACGAGGTGCCGCTGGGTCTCGTCGAGCACCAGGTGCTCGTCCGAGAGCAGGAGATGGAGCGACCCCTTGATCGAGGCCAGCGGGGTCCGCAGCTCGTGCGAGACGGTGGAGACGAACTCGGTCTTCATCCGGTCGATCTCTCGCTCGCGCGTGACGTCGCGCAGGGTGACCGTGAGCCCCACCACTTCGCCCAGGAGATCGCGCGTCGGCGTGACCATCCAGCGTAGTGTCCGTCGCTGGGCGCCGGTCAGCTCGAGGTCGCCGTCGGCCGCCTCGCCCGGGCGCTCGAGCGCGGCGGTCAGGGCCGGCCCGCCCGCGGCGGCCCAGTCCACCGTGCGGCCCACCGCCTCCGCGAGATGGGCGAAGGGCCGGCCGATCATCGCGCGGGGCACGATGCCGAGCAGCTCGCCGCCCCGCTGGTTGAGCGCCACCACCTCGAGCTCCAGGCCCAGGACGAGAAAGCCGTCCGATGTCGAGGCGAAGACCTGCTCGAGCTGCGTCTTCTGGTTCTCCGCGTCCTCGAAGAGGGTGGCGTTGTCGAGCGCCATCGCGAGCTGATCCGCGTAGGCCGAGAGCAGGCGCGTCTCGGCCTCGGTGAGGCCGCGCGGCCCCGCGAAGAGCAGCAGGAGCCCGCCCAGCACCCGGCTCCGGCCGCGCACCGGGAAGCCGGCCAGCGCGTGGCCGGCCTCGAGCAGCCCCGCCCGCAGGAGATCCGGCCGGGCCGCCGCGTCCGCGATCAGGGTCGGCGCCTCGCGCCGCCGCAGGGGCGCGGCGAGGGCCCGGACCGCGGCGTCGGGCCAGTCGCCCCACGTGATCGCGTCTCCGCTGCCCGCTCCCGGCTCCTCGAACAGGACGATGCCGACCCGCCGGGCTCCGAAGGTCTGCCCGAGCGTGCCCGCCGCCTCGGGCAGGAGCCGCTTGACGTCGAGCGTGCGGTGAAGCGTGCGGGCCGCCGCGTTGAGCAGCGCGGCCCCGGCCAGGTTCTGCTGGGTGGCCGAGTAGAGCCGCGCGTTCTCGATGGCCACCGCGCCCTGGGCGGCCAGCGCCGACAGCAGGTTCACCTCGCGCTCGGTGAAGACGTGGGGCTCGAAGTAGGAGCCCCCCAGCACCCCGAACACCTCGTCGCGGATCATGATCGGCGCCGCGAGGTAGGCGCGCGGCGCCCCCGCCCCGCCCATGGCCGCCGCGTTCTCGGCCCCGTAGGCCAGGGCGGGATCCGCGAGCCGATCGTTGGTCCACGCGGGCCGGCGCTCCGCGTAGGCGCGGCCGGTGATCCCCTCTCCCGCCTGGATGAGCCGCGGGCGCGCGAAGTCCTGGGGGTGGTTGCGCCCGCGCACGAACACCAGGCCGCCGCGGGTCGCATCCCAGCGGTAGAAGCCGGCCGCCACGCAGCCGAGAGCGGCGATGGTCCCGTCGGCCACGAGGTCGAGCACCGCGTCCAGCTCCAGAGTCGACGAGAGCTTCCGGGTGACCTCGAGCAGCAGGGTCGCGTCCCGCTCGCGCTGCCGCGTCTCCTGGTAGAGGCGCGCGTTGTTCACCGACGTGGCGAGCTGCTGGCAGAAGAGCTCGAGGTGGGCCACCCCGCGGCGGGTGATGGGCCGGCGGCTCGGCTTGTTGTCGACGCTGACCAGCCCCACCGGCCGCCCCTGCACCAGGAGCGGCACCACCGCGAAGCGCCGCGTGCGCAGCACCGGATGACGGTGCCATTGCGCGGGCAGCCGCGGCACGCGCGCGAGCTGCTCGTCGTCGGCCACCATCAGGGTGATGCCCGACTCCCACGCCTCCCGGAAGCCGCCCGCCTGCGCGAGCGGCACCACCGCGGGCACGCCCGGCCGGCAATCGCTGCCCGCCACCAGCCGGAGCGCGGCGCCCCCGTCTTCCTCGAGCCACACGTTGAGCCGCTCGAAGTAGAGCGCCCGCCCCGCCCCCTCCGCGAAGATCTCCACCCGCTCCTGCAGATCCATCGAGCGGTCCATCGCCTGGGTCAGGGCGTAGAGGTCCTCGGTGAGGCGCCGCCGATCCTGGATGTCCTGGAAGAGGCGCGCCTTGGCGATGGCGGACGCGGACTGGGTCACGAAGACGTCGAGGGTCTCCTGGTCGTCGGGGCCCAGGCGGAAGGGCTCGCGGCCGCCCATCACCAGGACGCCCAGCAGCATGTCCTGGAAGACGATGGGCATGCCGAGGAAGCTCCGGAACCCGTTGGCGTCCCACCATTCGCGGTTGGTCACCCGCGGATCGGCGGCCACGTCGTCGATCTCGAGGGTCCGGCGCTCGGTGGCGACCCAGCCCACGTCGCCGTGTCCCACGTCGAACGAGCGGCACGGGAAGTCGGGCACGCCCGCGGGACCCGCGAAGGCGCGCGCGTCGAGACGCTTGAGGGCCGCGTCGACCACCCAGACCGACACCACCGGCACCTGCATCAGCTCCACCACCGCCGCCGCGATGCCGGCCAGCACCTCGTCCGGCTCGAGCGAGGAGGACACCAGGTGGTTGAGGCGGGCCAGCGTGCGCAGGCGGCCCGCCCGCGCGTTCAGCGCCTCGTGGAGGCGCGCGTTGCGCAGCAGCACCCCGGCCTGCTCGCCGATGGCCTGCAGGGGCGCCAGCTCCTCGGGGAGGAAGCGCCGCCGCCGCCGCCACCACACCAGGTAGAAGGCGCCCGCCACCTGGCCGTCGAGGAAGAGCGGGATGATGAGCCCCGACTGGTGCGGGAAGCGCCGGAAGAGCTCGATGGCGAAGCGCGGATCGGACGGGAGGTCGTCGCTCCAGATGAGGTGGCCGGTGCGGAACACCGCGTCGAAGCCCTGCTGGTCCGAGACGGTGAGCCGGGCCGCGGCCAGGGCCGCGAGGGCGTCCTTGGGCACGTGATAGCCCGCCACCGGGCTCAGCGCCGCGTCGGCGGGCTGGCGGACGTAGGCGGACACCGTCTCCGCGCCGGTCACGCGTGCGAGCTCGCGGCAGATGAGGCGGAGGGCCTCCTGGAAATCGGTGGTGGAGCTCGCGACGCGGGCGACCGAGAGGAGGGCGGCGGTCTCGCGCAGTCGTGCCTCGAGCGCCTCGCCACCCGCTGGATTCGACCCCGCGCCGTCGTCCGGGCGGGCACCGCCGGCCCTCTGGCTGCTCATGGAGTGGATTCCAGTATATGCCGCGGGCCGCGAAACTCCGTCAACGCGGGGAGCCCGGCTTGACGCCGGTCGCCCCGTAGTAGTTGAAGGTGAACACGAAATGGCCGGCCGCGTCCGCGCGCTCGATGGCGGCCAGCCATCGCGCGGCCCGGCCGGCGCCGACGAGGCCGAACCGCTGGGCGAGCTCCGCCCGGCGGGTGAGGAGGCCGTGGGTGAAGGGATCGAGGCTCCGCACCTGGTAGACGTCGGCCAGGAGCCGCACCCGCTCGAGCCCCAGCTCCACCAGCCGTCGCACCAGCGTGCGGCCCGAGTAGGGCTCCGGATACATCCGGGCCGTCACCCCGTCGAGGATCACCCGGGTGAGCGCGCGATCCGGGTGATCGAGCACCTGGGTGCCGAAGTCCTGGTCCTGGAGCGCCACCGTGCCGCCCGGCCGGGTGACCCGCACCAGCTCCCGCAGCATCGCCTGCGGCCGTGCCACGTGCAGCAGCACCGTGACCGCCAGCGCGCAGTCGAAGCGGCCGCCGCGGAAGGGCAGCGCGGCCGCGTCGGCCCGGCGGAAGTCCACGCGCCGCGCGAGCCCGGCCTCGCGAGCGCCCCGGCGCGCCGCCTCCGTCAGCACGCGGCTCCTGTCGACGCCGGTGACGTGGCCGCGCGGGCCGACCAGCGCGGCGAGATCACGCGTCACCACCCCGCTGCCCGAGCCGACCTCGAGCACGCGCCAGCCGGGCTCGACCCGGCAGAAGCGCAGGAAGCGGCGGCGCACGCGGGCCTGGGTGGGCGTGCGGCCGCGCGACTCCATCATCCGCACGTAGCCGGCGGGGTCGGGCTGGCGGTCGACCGCGCGCCAGGGATCGGGATGCGGAGCCACGGAGCGCCTCAGGCGAAGTGGCGGGGGAACAGCTCACCCAGCAGTCGGAGAAGGCCACCGTCGGCCGCCGCAGGTGCCACCCGGTCGGCCGCGCGGCGCACCACCTCCGGCGCGTGCGGCATGGCCACCCCGAGACCGGCCTCGCGCAGCATCTCGATGTCGTTCTCCTGGTCGCCCACCGCGACCACCCGCGCGAGCGGCACGCCCACGTGCTGGGCGAGGCGCGCCAGCCCCGCGCCCTTCGAGGCCGCCACCGGGATGATCTCGAGATAGTCGTGGCGCGTGCGGACGAGGCGCCCGTGCTCGGCCACGATCGGGGTCAGCTCCTCGCGCACGACGTCCAGGTCGCGCGGATGGCCGATCAGGAGACTCTTGATGAACGCGCCCAGCCCGAGGAACTCCGCCACGTCGGGGATCACGTCGACGGTGAGCCCCTCCTCCTCGCAGTAGCGCCGCACCGCGGGCGTGCGCTCCGCGCAGTAGAGCCGGTCGTCGCGGTAGTAGATCGGATGCACCGGCGCCTGGGCCACCACCGCCCACGCGCGGCCCAGGATCCCGCGGGGCAGCGTCAGCGAGATGAGATCCGGCCCGCCCTCCGCGCCCCGCACGACGGCCCCATTGTAGTAGATCACCGGCGCGGTGATGCCGAGCTCGTCGCGATAAGGATCGGCCGCCGCGGGCATGCGCCCGGTGGCCAGCGAGATGGCGAGGCCCCGCTCGGCGGCGCGGTGGAAGGCCTCGACCAGCGCGGGGTCGAGCCGCATCTCGTCGTCGAGCAGGGTCCCGTCGAGATCGGAGACCAGCAGATCGTAGCCGGCCGGCGCCGCGCCGTCGCGCTCGCCGCGGGCGCTCACGCCCGGCGCTCGCCCCGGTGGAAGCGGTCCGCGCACTCCCGGCTGCAGAAGTAGGCCGGCGCGCCGCCCGCCTCCTCGCGGATCGCCCGCGACATCAGCACGTAGGTCTGGCAGACCGGGTCCTTCACCAGCTCGTCGCGGCGCGGCGGGCCCGACGGCAGGCGCGAGCGGAGCGCGGAGGGCAGGCGCATGAGGGCCATCACGATCAGCAGCAGGCAGGCCACGATCAGCAGCGCGCGCATGGCGCGGTCAGCGCGGATCGGGTCGGATCGAGAGCGAGCGGAGAAAGTCGCGGTCCTGCTCGGTCAGGTCGAAGCCCTCGGCGGCCTCGCGGGCGCGGCCGCCGGAGAAGAAGATGCCGGTCTCGGCGCCGCGACGCAGGATCTCCTGCACCGCCTCGCGCGAGGCCTCGGTGGCCTTCATGGAGAGATCGATCGCCCTCAGCAGCTTGTCCATCAGGCGATCGGCGGGGCGCTCTTGCGTCATGGCGTTTACGATAGCACACTACCCCGGCGAGCCCGCCCGTGGACCCCGAGAACCCCGACGCCCGCGATCGAGTGTGGCGGTTCTTGCACAGCACCGAGCGCCTCCGTCTCGGGAAGCTGACGCTGCGCGAGGACGTCTGGCGCCTCCCCACCGGCGCGCGGAAGACCTATCCGATCCTCCACGTCGGGCTCACGGTGGGCGTGGTGCCGCTCGTGGACGCCGAGCACGTCCTCCTGGTGCGCCAGTTCCGCCATCTCGCCCGCGCCGAGTCGTGGGAGCTGCCGGGCGGCGGCGGCCGGCCCGGGGAGAGCCCGGCGGCGGCGGCGCAGCGCGAGCTGCGCGAGGAGGGCGGCTACCGGGCGGGGCGGCTCACGTTCCTGACCCGCTTCCTGCCCTCCGCAGCCTATCTCGACGAGGACGCCCACTGCTTCATCGGCGAGGAGCTGGTCGCGGACCCGCTGGCCTCCGACGACGACGAGTTCTTCGAGCGTCGCGTGATCCCCTTCCGCGAGGCCCTCGCGATGGCTCTCGACGATCGCATCACCGAGTCGGTCTCGAAGCTCGCGCTCCTCGCTGCGGCCCTCCGCCTGAACGTCCGCCCGTAGGACGCCTTCGCGCCCCTCGGGCGAGCCGCCTAGTAAGTGGCGCGACCTCCTGACAGGTCGTACACCGCGCCGGTGCTGAACGTGCACTGATCGGAGGCGAGCCAGGCCACCAGCGCCGCCACCTCCTCCGGGGTGCCGACGCGGCCCATCGGGATCTTGGAGATCAGGAGCTCCACCGTGCTCGTCTCCATCTGCTTGAGCAGCTCGGTGCCGATCACGGCCGGCGCCACCGCGTTGACCAGGATGCCGCGGGTCGCGACCTCCTTGGCGAGCGCCTTGGTGAGGCCGATCACCCCCGCCTTGGCCGTGGAGTAGGGCACGAGCGTGGGGTTGCCCTCCTTGCCCGCGATCGAGGCGATGTTGACGATGCGCCCGCCGCCCTGGCGCAGCATCACCTTCACCGCGGCCCGGCAGCAGAGGAACACGCTGGTGAGATCCACGTCGATCACGCGCTGCCAGTCCTCGTCGGTCAGGTCCCAGATCGGGAACGAGCGGCCGGTGATCCCCGCGTTGTTCACCAGGACGTCGAGGCGACCCCACTCTCGCTCGATGCGCGCGATCGCGGCGTCCACCTCCGCGGCGCGGGTCACGTCGGCCGCGAGGGCGAGCGCGCCCGCGCCGAGCCCGGGCGCGGCCGCCTCCACCGCGGCGCGGTCCTGGTCGAGCATCGCCACCCGCAGGCCGTCGGCGGCCAGGCGCGTGGCGATGGCGAGGCCGATGCCCCGCGCGGCCCCGGTCACGAGCGCGGTCTTCCCCCCGGGCGTCATGGCTAGTAGGCCGGCGGGGCGTACACCGAGAGGAAGAAGAGCGGGGTGCGGCCGGAATTGCGCACGTGGTGGAGCGTGCCGGCCGGGATCATCGCGCACGTCCCCGGCCCCACCTCGTGCTCCCGCCCCGCGATGGTGAGCACGCCGTGTCCCTCGATGACGTAGACGACCTGGTCGCCGGCGTGGGTCTCCTCGGGCCCGCCGTCTCCGCCCGCCTCCACGGTCATCACCGCGGTCTGGCTGCGCCCGGTCTCCTGCAGCACCTCGAAGAATCGTCCCTTGCGGGGCAGCACGTCGATCACCGGCTTGGTCATGAGAAGTCCTCCGGAATCTACCTGGGGACGGCCTCGGTCGCGGCCTCGCGGGGCTCGCGCCAGGCCTGGGTGTGCCGGTCCACGCCCCGCATGAGCGCCCAGTAGCCCAGGCGCACCGCGAGCCCGATCGCCACGATGCAGACCGACATCGCGGCCGCCTGCGCGGCGTCGCCCGCGTCGTCCATGAGCAGCACCGCCACCGCGGCCAGCTCGGTGCCGGGCGCGACCAGGAACACCACCGCGGAGAGGGTCACCATCGCGTTGAGGAAGAAATACATGCTGATGGCCACGATGGACGGCAGGGCCATCGGCACCGTGACCCGCCAGAAGGTGCGGTAGAACGGCACCCCCAGCGAGGCGGAGACGTTCTCGAACTCGGCGTCCATCTGGCGAAGCGCGGTGGTGGCGGTGAGGAAGCCCACCGTGAAGTAGTGGATCACGTTGGAGACGATCAGGATCGCGAGCGTGCCGTAGAGCACGTTGAGGGTGCTCCCCGCCACGTTGAACGTGAAGATGTAGGCCAGGCCGAGCACCATGCCCGGGATCGAGACCGGCAGCACGGCGAGGAGATAGAGCGGCCCGCTCCACGCGGTCCGGCACTTCTCGATCACGTACGCGCCCACGAAGGTCAGCACCGTCCCCACCAGCGCGGTGAGCGCGGCCACGTACACGCTGTTCAGGAGCGGGGCGTAGCCTCCCACCGTGTCGAACCGGTAGTGGCGCAGCGTCGGAGTGAAGTTGTAGGGCCAGCGCATCACCAGCGAGTAGACCACGATGGCCAGGTACATGCCGGCGATGGCGCCCGCCACCAGCGCGCAGTAGGCGAAGGCGCCCCAGTCCGCCGCGGGTCGGGGCGCGGGGGCCAGCGGCCGGGAGGACGCGGTCACCAGCGCGTAGCGCCGCCGCTGCACCACCCGGTCGACGAGGAACGCGAGCACCGCCGGGATCAGCAGCACCACCGAGACGGTGGCTCCCATCGTGAAGTTCTGCTGGCCCGAGACCTGGTTGTAGATCTCGGTGGCCATCACCGAGAACTTGCCCCCGATGGCCTTGGGCGCGCCGAAGTCGGTGATCACGAGGGTGAACACGACGAAGCACGCGCTCACCAGGCCGAACTTCACCCCCGGCAGGGTCACGGTGAGGAAGGTCCGGAGCGGGCTCGCGCCGAGCGTCCGGGCCGCGTCGTAGAGGCGCGCGTCGGTGGCCGAGAGCGCGGCCACCAGGATCAGCAGCGCGTGGGGGAAGCAGTAGAAGACCTCGGCCATCACGATGCCCTTGGCCCCGTAGATGCCGATGTTCCAGCCGGTGGTCCGGGTCACGATGCCGTTGTTGCCGAACACGTAGATGAACGCGAGCGCCTGTACCAGCGACGGGGCGAAGAGCGGCAGCATCGCCACCAGCCGGAAGACGCCGCGTCCCGGCATGCGGGTGCGGGTCAGCCCGTAGGCGTAGACGAAGGCGAGCGTCACCGTGATCGCCATGGAGACGATCGACACGAAGAGGCTGTTGCCGATGGACTGGGCGATCGCCGGGGTTCCGAAGTAGCGGCGGTAGTTGGCCGCGCCCACGAAGGTGCCGTCGTTGGCGAGCAGGCTGCGCCAGATGACCTGCAGCAGCGGGTAGAGCACGAAGAGGTACAGGATCGCGGCGAGCAGCGCCACCAGCGCCCAGCGCACGAGGTCCTCGGCCCCGAGCCGGTGGCGCACGGTGCGGTCGGGCAGCGCGGCGGGCAGGCTCGGGAGCGCGGAGGCCACGCGGCTAGCCCGCGAGGGGAAAGACGCGCAGGGCGTCGGCCCGGAGTGCGAGCGCCAGCTCCGAGCCCTCCGCGGCGCCGAGCGCCGCGAAGGCGGTGGCGGCCACGTCGCACTCGAGCGCGGGGGCACCATCCGGAAGCGTGAGGCTCAGGCGGGTGAAGGGGCCCAGGAACTGCACCGCGCGGATGCGGGTGACGAGCCGGTTCTCGCGGCCCTCCGCGGCCGGGCCCACCAGGATCTCCTCGGGCCGGATGGCGAGGGTGAGGCGGGTGCCCGCGACGAGGGCCTCGGTGGCGCCGTGCCGCATCTCCACCGTTCCGAGCCGCGCCCACCCCGCGCGGTCGCCCGCGATGGCCTCCAGGAAGTTCATCTGTCCCACGAAGCGGGCCACGAACGGGGAGCGCGGCCGCGTGTACACCTCCATCGGCGTGCCGACCTGCTCCACCACCCCGTGGTTCATCACCACGATGCGGTCGGCCATGGCCAGCGCCTCCTCCTGGTCGTGGGTCACCATGATGGTGGTGACGCCGAGGCGGCGCTGCAGCGCGCGGATCTCGTGGCGGAGGCTCTGCCGCACCCGCGCGTCCAGCGCGGACAGCGGCTCGTCCAGCAGGAGCAGCGCGGGCGACGGGGCCAGCGCCCGGGCCAGCGCGATGCGCTGCTGCTCGCCGCCGGAGAGCTGGGCCGGGTACTTGGCCTTGTGCGCCGAGAGCCCGACCAGGGTCAGCAGCTCGTCAACCCTCCGATCGATCTCGGCGCGCGGCCTCCGGCGGGTCTCGAGGCCGTAGCCCACGTTCCGCGCCACCGTGAGATTCGGGAAGAGGGCGTAGGACTGGAACACGATGCCGTAGTTGCGCAGGCTGGGCGGCAGCCCCGAGACGTCCCGCCCGGCCATCGTCACCTGCCCCGCGTTCTGTCGCTCGAGGCCCGCGATGATCCGGAGCAGCGTGGTCTTGCCGCACCCGCTCGGGCCCAGGAAGCACACGAACTCGCCGGGGGCGACGGTGAGGTCGATGTCGCGGAGGGCCACGAACTGACCGAACTTCTTGGCGATGCCGAGCAGCGCGACCGCGGCCGGCCGCGACGGAGCGGGCGCGCTCACCGGCGTCATCGGGGGCCCGCCTTCGCCGTCTCCTCCACGATGACCCGGAGGAAGCCCGGCCCGTAGCGCTCCGCCTTGTGGGGCCCCACGCCGTGGGCCAGCTCGAGCTCGGCCAGGGTACGCGGCCGCAGCAGCGCGATGTCGCGCAGGGTCCGGTCGCTTGCCACGATGAACGGGGCCATGCCCTCCGCGCGGGCCACCGTGAGCCGATGCCGCCGCAGCGCCTCGAAGAGCGCCTGGGCCGCCGCGTCGAGCTCGCCGGCCTCGCGCGCGGGCCGGCGCCGGGGCTCGCCCCGCGCGCCTCCCGCCGGGGCCCGCCTGGTGGCCGACGGCAGCAGGAGGCGCACCGGCCGCTCGCCCTTCATGACCGCGCCCCCCTCGTCGGTCAGCACCACCACCGGCCGCTCGCGTCCGCTGAAGCTGACCCAGCCCGCCGACACGCAGCGACGGAGCAGCGCCAGCAGCCAGGGCTGCGAGTGCTCCTTGAGGTTGCCGAACGTGGGCACCCGGGTGAGGCCGGCGCGCTCGATCCGCTCGTCTGGCTCGCCGTGGATCAGCTTGACCACGGTCTGCAGCCCGAAGCGGTTGTGGAGCCGGGCCACTCCCGAGAGGGCCTTGCGGACGATCAGGGTGACGCGCTCGCTGTCCCCCGCCTCGCCCTCGGCGTCGAGGCCGCGGCAGACGTCGCACCGCCCGCAGCCGTGGAGGGTCTCCGCCTCGTCTCCGAAGTAGCGAAGAATCGCGTCGTGACGGCAGCTTCCCCCCTCGACCCAGCGAATCAGCTCGAGGAACATTCCCCACTTGTGCTCGACCACCGCCGGGTCGGGAACGGACCCCTCGGAGCCGCGCTCGAGCAGGGCGCGGCGCAGGGCCAGGTCACCCGCCGCCACCAGCAACAGGCCGAGCGCCGGCGCGCCGTCCCGACCCGCGCGCCCGACCTCCTGGTAGTACGCCTCGATGGAGCCGGGAGGGGCCAGGTGGACGACCGCGCGGACGTCGGGCCGATCGATGCCCATCCCGAAGGCGTTGGTCGCCACCACCACCTCGACCCGGCCCTCGGCGAAGGCGCGCTGCGCGGCGTCGCGCGTCCGTCCATCGAGCCCGGCGTGGTAGGCCACCGCCTCCCAGCCGCGGGCGGCCAGCCTCCCGGTCTCCTCCTCGGCCCGCTTCCGGGTCGGCGCGTAGACGATGGCGGTGCCTCCGCTCCTCCCCGGACCGCCCAGGGCTTCGGCCAGGGCCGCGTCCACCAGCCCGTCGCGCTCGCGACGGCCCTCCACCTCCACCGCGCGGAGGGACAGGTTGGGGCGCGCGAAGCCCCGCACCATCTGGGGCGTGTCGGGCGGCAGGCCCAGGCGCGCCAGGATCTCGTCCCGCACGATCGGGGTGGCGGTCGCGGTGCACGCCAGCACGCGGGCGCCCGGCAGGTCCGCGACCACGCCCCCGATCGCGAGGTACTCCGGACGGAAGTCGTGCCCCCACTCGCTGATGCAGTGGGCCTCGTCGACCGCCACCAGCGGGACGTCCAGATCGCGGAGCATCGCCCGGAATCCCGGAAAGGCCAGGCGCTCGGGGGCCACGTAGACGAGGCGGTACGCGCGCGCGGCGAGTCGGGCCATGCGCTGCCGCATCTCGGAGGCGTCGAGAGTGGCGGCCAGATACGTCGCGGCCACGCCGCGCGCCTCGAGCGCCTGGACCTGGTCGGCCATCAGCGCGACCAGGGGCGAGATCACCAGGGTGGTGCCGGGCAGGAGCGTGCCCGGCAGCTGGTAGCTCAGGCTCTTGCCGCCGCCGGTCGGCGCGACCAGCAGCAGGCGCCCCTCGGCCAGCAGCGTCTCCACCGCCTCGCGCTGGCCCGGCCGGAAGGCCGCATAGCCGAGCCGGGAGAGGGCGGCGTGGAGCTGGTCAGTCGTTACGCCAGACGAGTCGACCGGTAGCTTCATTATTTATCCGCTCGGCTCGCCTTCGGCTGCGCCTCGCCAAGCTCGAATCGGCTCGCCTTCGGCTGCACCTCGCCAAGCTCGAACGCTACTTTGCGTACCGCTTCTGCCACTCGGCCAGGATGCGGTCGCGGTTCTTCGCGGACCAGTCGAAGTCGTTCGGGAAGACCACCTTGCTCACGTCCTTGGGCAGGCCCTCGGGCGCGGCGAACCCGGGCGCGCTCACCGCGGCGAAGAACTGCGCGGCGATCTTGAGCGACTCGTCGGTGATGGCCCAGTCGAGGAACTGCTTGGCGGCCGCATTCTTGGCCCCCTTCTTGGTGAGCCCGTTGGCCTCGATCTCGTAGCCCGATCCCTCCCTGGGCAGCACCATCTGCACCGGAGAGCCCTTCTTGATCATCTCGTGGGCCACGTACTCGAAGGAGACCCCGACCGCCCGCTCGCCCGCCGCTGAGTCCTTGCAGGGCTTGGAGCCGGACTTGGTGTACTCCGCGATGTTCTTGTCGAGCGCGTCGAGGTACTTCCAGCCCTCGGCCTCGCCCATTCGCTGCAGCACCGAGACCACCGACAGGTACCCGGTCCCCGAGGACGCCGGGTTCGGCATCACCACGTGGCCCTTGTAGACCGGCTTGGTGAGGTCGGCCCACGACTCGGGCCGGGGCAGGCTGTGCTTCTTGCCGACCTCGGTGTTGAAGCAGAAGGCGGACATGTAGATGTCGAGGCCAACCCACGCCGGCGGGTTGGCCTTGTCGCGGAACAGGGGCTGGATGCGCTCGAGGCCCTTGGGGGCGTAGGGCTCGAGCAGGCCCGCGTTCTTGAACTGGAGCATGTTGGTGGCGCCCACGCCCCAGATCAGGTCGGCCTGCATGTTGTCCTTCTCGGCCATGAAGCGCGCCGCGATGTCGCCGGTCGACAGCCGCAGCATCTTGACGTCCAGGTTGGGCAGCGCCTTCTCGTACGCCTTCTTGTACTCCGCGATCTGCTCGTTCTCGATCGCGGTGTAGATGACGACGGACTGCTTCTGGGCCGCCGCCGGCGTGACCGCGAGCAGCGCGGCCAGCGAGCCGGTGAGGGCGAGGACGAGGGCGCGACGCGCGCGCTTCAGCATGGACGCCTCCTTGCTAGAAGTGGGAGATGGAAGCCGGGCCAGTGGGCCGTCACTACTGGGCCATGAAGCCGCCGTCGATGATCATCTCCGCCCCGGTCATGAACGACGACTCGTCGGAGGCGAGGAAGAGGGCGGCGTTGGCGATGTCCCGGGGCTGGCCGATGCGGCCCAGCGGGATCCCGGTCTTGAACTCGGCCCTCAGCGCGTCGGTGAGATACGGGGCCTGCAGCGGGGTCTCGACGATGCCGGGGTGGATCACGTTGGAGCGGATGTTGTCCTTGGCGAACTGGATGGCGAGCGACTTGTTCAGGGAGATCAGCGCGCCCTTGGCCGCGGTGTAGGCGTCCTGGGCGCGGGTGAAGCCGGCCAGCGCCGAGACCGAGCCCACCAGGATGATCGAGCCGCCCCCCGCGGCGCGGAGGTGAGGGATGCCGTACTTGGTGACCCAGAACACGCTCTTGAGGTTGATCCCCATCACGCGGTCCCACTGCTCGCCGTCGGTCTCCAGCACCGAGCGGTCCCGGTCCTTCCACAGCACGCCCGCGTTGTTGTAGAGCACGTGGAGCGCGCCGAAGCGGCGCACCCCTTCCTCCACCATGCGCTTCACCTCTGCCTCCACCGCCACGTCGCCCACGGTGGCGAGGGCCTCCCCGCCCGCACGCTTCACCTGGTCGACGGTCTCGGCCGCGGCCTGACCGTTGAGGTCGGCCACCACCACCCGGGCGCCCTCGCGGGCGAAGAGCAGCGCCGCCTCCCGGCCCATGCCCATGCCGGCGCCGGTGATCAGGGTGATCTTGTTCTCGAGTCTTCTGGGCATCTGGAGCTTCTCCGTTCTGCTGTCGTTCTCGGGTGCTCGACGCTTCCCGGTTGGTCGACCCGCTCTTACTTGATTGTACGGTCGTCGCGAGCGACGACCTCCATGCTCGGCATTCGGGCCTTCTCCGTAGTGCGACCCGCTCCTATTTGTTGTACGGTCGTCGCGAGCGACGACCTCCATGCTCGGCATCCGGGCCTTCTCCGTAGTGCGACCCGCTCTTATTTGATTGTACGGTCGTCGCGAGCGACGACCTCGATAGGGTGGCTTCGCGCTTTTTTTAGATGCGTTCGAAGTGGCGGATGAGCTCCCAGTCGGTGACGGACTGGTCGTAGGCCTGCTGCTCGAGGCGCCCGTGCTGGAGGTAGTGCTCGACCACCCGCGGCCCGAGCGTGGCCCTCGCGATCTCCGAGGCCTCGAGCGCGGCCAGCGCATCGCGCAGGGTCTTCGGCACCTGGGGCAGCGCCGCGTCCTCGTAGGCGTTGCCCTCGTACATCGGCGGTGGCCGCAGCCCCTTGTGAACTCCGTGCAGGCCCGCCGCGATGGTGGCCGCGAAGGCGAGGTACGGGTTGGCGTCCGCGCCCGGGATGCGGTTCTCCACCCGGAAGCCGCCGCCTTCCCCGCAGATCCTGAAGCCGCAGGTGCGGTTGTCCCAGCCCCACGCGATGCGGGTGGGCGCGAAGGAGCCGGCCTGGTAGCGCTTGTAGGCGTTGACGGTCGGGGCGTAGAAGTAGGCGAAGTCGCGGGCCATCGCCATCTGCCCGGCGAGCCACTGCTGGAAGATCGGGGTGCCCGCGCGGTCCTTGGCCGCGAACACGTTGCGGCGGCCCGCCTTGTCCCACACCGAGGAGTGGAGGTGAAAGGACGAGCCCGCCGCTCCCATGTCGTACTTGGCCATGAAGGTCACCGAGCAGCCCTGCTGCCAGGCGATCTCCTTCACCCCGTGCTTGTAGAGCACGTGGCGGTCGGCCATCTCCAGCGCGTCCGCGTAGCGGAGGTTGATCTCCTCCTGCCCCCGCCCCCATTCCCCCTTGGAGAACTCCACCGGGACCCGCGCCGCCTCCATCCCGTTGCGGATGGCGCGCACCAGCGGCTCCTCCTTGGAGGTCTGGAGGATGTGGTAGTCCTCGAGGTAGTTGGAGACCGGAGTGAGGCCGTGGTAGCGCTTGGCCCGCGCCTCGTCGAAGGACTCCCGGAAGAGGTAGAGCTCGAGCTCGGAGGCGGTCTTCACCCGGTAGCCGGCGGCCACCGCGCGGTCGAGCTGCCGGCGGAGCACCCAGCGCGGCGCCTCCTCGATGGGCTCGCCCTCCTCGGTGTAGACGTCGCAGAACACGAGCGCGGTCTTGGGCAGCCAGGGCAGGACGCGCCAGGTGGTCAGGTCGGGCACGAGCTTCATGTCCCCGTAGCCCCGCTCCCACGAGGTGAGCTTGAAGCCCGGCAAGGGCTCCATCTCCATGTCCACCGTGAAGAGGTAGATGCAGGCGTGCACGCCCTCGTGCAGGACGTGATCGAGGAAGTAGCGCCCGACCACCCGCTTGCCCATGAGCCGACCGAGGCCGTCGGCGAACACCGTGAGCACGGTGTCGACGTCGCCCTTCCGGATCAGGGCCTCGAGGCCCTTGGCGTCCACCGCCCGCTCTTCAGGCACGGGGATCTCTCCGGGTGACGACGGGCGACGAGTGGAGGAGGCGGCGCAAAGCGCGGCAATCTTACCCGCCCGGGGTCGCCTCTGGCAATGCCTCGCGCGAGAGACGCCCGGGGTCAGGTCTTACATTCCTACATTTCCCGGCTGGCCGCACGGACCTCCGGCGGACGAATGTCGGAATGTAAGACCTGACCCCGGCCTAGCTGATCGGGACGGGGGGGATCAGGAGGATCAGCAGGATCAGGCAGAACACGCCCAGGGCGTAGCGGCGCGGCGACAGCGGCGTCAGGTCGTCGAGCGGCGGCGGATGGTGAAAGCCCATCAGCAGCAGGATGACGCCCGCGAACACGATCCAGTTGGCGGAGCGGAACACCGCCCCCAGCAGCATCAGCCCCACGAAGGTGGCGATCGAGACCTGCCGGTGCCAGGGGCCGAAGAGGGCGTAGGCGATCCGCCCGCCGTCGAGCTGGCCCACCGGGAAGAGGTTGAGCGCGGTCACGAAGAGGCCGACCCACCCCGCCAGCGCCACCGGGTGCACGAACACGTCCATGCCGCTCGGGATCGAGCCGAATACCATCCAGGTCAGGGCCCGCATGAGCAGGGAGTCGCCGAAGGTGAGTCCCGCGCCCTGGGGCAGCACCATCCCGATTCGGGACCAGGAGAGCCCCAGCAGCAGCGCGGGCACCGCCACCACCAGGCCCGCCAGGGGGCCCGCCACCGCTATATCGAACAGCGAGTTGCGGTCGCGCGCGGGCGATCGCATGCGGATCACCGCCCCCATGGTCCCGAAGAGGAAGATCGGGGGCGGAGCCGGGATGAAGAACGGCAGGCTCACCGAGGCTCCGTAGTAGCGCGCGGTGAAGTAGTGGCCGAACTCGTGGGTGCCGAGGATCGCCAGCAGGGTCGCCGCGAAGGGCAGGCCCGCGAGCAGGCGCGTCGGCTGCAGGAGCGGGTTGAAGGTCACGAAGGGGAAGGAGCCCGTGACCAGGCAGCCCGCGGCCAGGGTGGAGAGCACCGTCAGCACGAACAGCACCAGATTGAGGCCGGAGCGGCCGCGCTCGCCGACCTCGGCGAGCGGCACCGCGCGGATCCAGGCCAGGTCGCCCTGCCGGCCGAGGAACGGGGTATAGCCGAACGGCTTGAAGCGCGCCTCGATCAGGGCGAGGGCGCGCGCGGGCTCGACGAGCAGCGTACCGCCCCATCCGTAGCTGGCCCCGCGAGCCTCCTGCCGCTCCACGCGGAAAACGTCCTCCACGTTGCGGCGCAGCAGGTCCTCGACCACGCCGATCCGATCGAGCGCGGCTCCGTTGATGCCGACGACGTCGTCACGCTCGGTCTGGAACGGCCAGAGACGCATGGCTGCAGGTTACCACACGGCCAGGAGCGCGACCGCCCGCCCGCACGCCTCGAGGCCACCCTCGCGAAAGATCACCCCCAGCACCGCCTCGAGCGCGGTGGCCAGCACCGAGTCCTTGTCGCGCCCGCCCATCTGCTCCTCCCCGCGCCCGAGGCGCAGATGCGCGCCGAGACCCACCCCGCGCGCCCAGCGCGCGAGGCTCTCGCCCGACACCAGGGCGGCGCGCCGCGGGGTCAGCACGCCCACCGGCTCGTCGGGCGCGATCGCGAGGAGCCGCTCGGCCACCACCAGCGAGAGCGCGGCGTCGCCCAGGAGGGCGAGCCGCTCGTTGTCGAGATTGCCCGGGTTCTCGTGGGCGAACGAGCGGTGGGTGAGCGCTTCCCGGAGGAGCAGGGGGTCCTGGAAGGGGTGGCCGAGCCGGGCGCCCAGCGCCTCCCGCGGGTCGACCGCGGGCGTCAACTAGGGACGATACTTCCGGAGGACGAGGGTGGCGTTGGTGCCCCCGAAGCCGAACGCGTTGCTGAGCGCGATCTCCACGTCCTGCTTGCGGGCCTGGTTGGGGACGTAGTCCAGGTCGCAGTCCGGGTCCGGCGTCTCGTAGTTGATGGTGGGCGGCAGGATCCCGTGGTGGATCGCGAACGCGGTGGCGATGGCCTCGATGCCGCCCGCGGCGCCCAGCAGGTGCCCGGTCATCGACTTGGTGGACGACACCGCGAGCTTGCGCGCGTGGTCGCCGAACACCCGCTTGATGGCCATGGTCTCCGACTTGTCGTTGTAGAGGGTCGAGGTGCCGTGGGCGTTGATGTAGCCCACCGAGGTGGGCTCGACGCCCGCGTCGCGCAGGGCCAGGCTCATCGCCCGCGACGCGCCGTCCGCCTCCGGATCCGGCGCGGTCATGTGGTGGGCGTCGCCGGTCATCCCGTAGCCCACCACCTCCGCGTAGATGCGCGCGTCGCGGGCCAGCGCGTGGTCGAGCGACTCCAGCACCAGGAGCCCGCCCCCCTCGCCGCACACGAAGCCGTCGCGGGTGGCGTCGAAGGGGCGGCTCGCGCGGCCCGGATCATCGTTTCGGGTAGACATCGCCTTCATCTGGCAGAAGCCGGCGAAGGTGAGCGGCAGGATGATCGCCTCCGACCCGCCCGCGATCATGACGTCGGCGTCGTTGCGCTGGATGATTCTCATCGCGTCGCCGATGGCGTGGTTGCCGGTCGCGCACGCGGTGACCACCGACGAGTTGGGCCCCCGGGCCCCGAATCGCATCGAGATCAGGCCCGAGGCCATGTTGATGATGAGCATCGGGATGAAGAACGGCGAGACCCGGTCCGGGCCCTTCTCGAGCAGGACCTTGTGGGTCTCGAGGAGGGTGG